>Ga0335085_10000938_pt1 | contig 70250 bp, 92 predicted proteins | sample Lox_Sample_45_FD_206712 | JGI IMG/M metagenome (GOLD analysis project Ga0335085, IMG submission 206712) | Soil microbial communities from Loxahatchee National Wildlife Refuge, Florida, United States - Lox_Sample_4.5 | ecosystem: Environmental > Terrestrial > Soil > Wetlands | place: USA... | reverse complement strand
CCCGCCTTCACGATTTCAGGTCTCTTGCGAATAGAGATTCCGCGACGGTTATTCTTCGTCGAGATTTTCAACATCAATTGTGAATAAGACTGTTCAAGATGTGCTCGTGTGCCCGCCACTCCTGGCTTGACCGCTTTGCACTGAAGACGGGCAGGTCCCATTCGATACAATTGCGCTGTGATGGGAGTGACGGTTGAACTCGAAAACCTGGGGGATGCTCTGCTTTGCCGGGAAATTGTGGCGAGAGTCGAGCACGCATTCAGCGACAGGAAAGGCGCATGGCAGGTGTCCATCGCGGGATCCCGCGAGAGTGAGAGCTGGGAAATGCGAGTTGCAGGACCGAACGGATTCGAGCGGACGTACACTCTTTCAAGGACTGCTGGAGAGCACACGCCTGAAGCAATCCGCAGATTGACTCTCCAACTGCTGCCAGCAAATCCGTCTTGAAGACACAAGGATCAGCGCCGCCTATTTGGGAGGACTCGCTTCCCAACCGAGCAGCACCCATGCCATCTCTGCCAAATGCGAATAACCGCCTTGACGAATGCATGCGTCGGGCCTTGAACAGGATCAAGAAATCGAGCACCGCTGAGGAGATCACCGAGTTGTTAAATCGCGACCTTGGACCCGGGATCGGCCTTTTCAGACAAGAGAAGTTACCGCATGGTTGCGGGATGCTGGCGACACAGTCTTGCACTTGTATTGGCTCGGTAGTCGCCCCCGCAGATAGCCGTCACCCGCGCAGGATTACTCTCGAATTTCGAGGTTTCTCGACCCGGAAAACCATAAACACTCCTGCGGATCGCAGCATCTGCCAGAACAGCGCCGATTTCGCGAGCTGGAGATCGCAGCCTGTGCATTGACCGGAGATGCAATATCCCAGGCAACTTGGCTAGAATGACTGACGCATGAAAGGAGCGCCATGGCAAAGAAGAAGATTGATCCCCTCAACAGGAAGCAGTATGGTGCCGTATCCGCGGCACTCACAGTCACGGACATTCCTGCCGCGGTCAGCTTTTACCAGAAGGCATTTGGTTTCGCAAAACGCGGCATCATGAACGGTCCCGACGGTAAGCCGGTGCACGCCGAACTCACCTTGCGCGGCACAACCCTGATGCTTGGTCCAGAGAGTCCTGCGATGGGAAGGCGAACTGCGAAAAGCGTTGGAGCCTCTCCCGCCTCTCTTTATATATACGTCGAGAACGTCGACAAAGTAGTTGAGAAAGCGACGAAACTCGGGGCTACTCCTCAGGGTCCGGTCATGGACATGTTTTGGGGCGATCGTTGCGGCACGGTCGTCGATCCCGACGGCTACAACTGGATGGTCGGAACCCACAAGGCGGAACCCTCGGCAAAAGAAATGAAGAAGGGGATGGAAGAGATGATGAAACAGCAGCCGCCGGCCACGGCTGCGGCTGACTGATCCGGCGTTATTCGAAAAGCGCCGGTTGAGGCCCAATCGGCTCGGCTTCCCGAAAATTGCTCAGACCAACCCCTACAAGGCGATAGCGCTGCCGAGGGCCGAGAGTCACGCGCTCTCGCAGCTTGAGGGCGATCTCTGTCAGTTCGTCGCAAGAGCACGGAGGCGCGCTTGCCGTGTGACTGCGAGTGAGGATCTTGAACTCCCTCGTCTTCAGCTTGAGCACGACTGTCCGTGGTATTCGAGACTCTTTGCGTGACGCGGACCATAATTTTTCTGCCAGTCGCCGGATCATCGGTTCCGTTTCTGCCAGTAAAACATCTTCCTGAAACGTGTCTTCGACCGATATGGACTGTGTGGGCCGGTCTGGTACGACGGGATTCTCGTCAATCCCTCGCGCAAGCTCGTAGAGGCGCACACCGTAACGGCCGAACTCCCGCTCCAGTTTCGCTAGCTCCAACGCTCGCAAATCGCCTACCGTCTTGATTCCTAGTTTGGCTAATTTCTCTTCGTTGACTTTCCCGACGCCCGGCAACCGTCCGACCGTAAGCGGCAGCAAGAACCCATCAATCTCATCTGGCTGGATCACAAAGAGTCCATCTGGCTTTTTCCAGTCAGAGGCCAGTTTCGCCAAGAACTTGTTGGGCGCCACTCCGGCGGAGGCGGTCAGATTTAATTCTTTTCGTATCTGCTCACGAATGGTTCGCGCTACAAGTGTGGCAGTGGGCAACGCCGTCTTATTGGTGGTGACATCGAGGTAGGCCTCGTCGAGCGACAGTGGCTCAATCAGATCGGTGTGGCGCTTGAAGATCTCCCGCACATCCCCGGACGCAGCCCGATACCTGCTGAAATCCGGAGCGACAAAGATCGCATCCGGACACAGCCGTTCTGCGCGCTTCGCCGGCATTGCGGAGCGAACGCCGAAGGCCCTCGCCTCGTACGATGCGGCGCACACGACCGAGCGCTTGCCTTTCCAGGCGACAATCACGGGCTTACCTCGCAAGTCATGGTTGTCCCGTTGCTCTACCGAAGCGTAGAACGCATCCATGTCTACATGCACGACCTTGCGCATGATCATCCCAAACCATAGTACCGAGGATGGAGGAGAATCTGATCATGCGGCAATTCGGTTTTTACTGCGATTGCAGTAAGTTCGAATCATGCATACGGCCCCAAACCTCTATTCGGCTCTTGCGACTGCCGTGCTCTTCCTGCACGCACTCTTTATCGTCTGGGTGGTCTTCGGGGCCTTGCTCACGCGATCGCGTCCCATCCTTCGCTGGCTGCATATCGTTTCCCTGATCTGGGGAGTTCTTACCGAACTGCTTCCTTGGCCATGTCCTCTAACACTGCTGGAGAACTGGCTCGAAACCAGAGCCGGGGTCGAGCCATACCGAGGAGGGTTTCTTCTCCACTACCTGGACAAGCTTGTCTATCCCGACATTTCCGCAACTGTTCTGACCGTTGCGGGCGTCCTCGTCTGTGTTCTCAATCTCGCGATTTACGCGCGGCGGATGTGGACCGCTCGGCTCCGATCGCGTCAGACATAGCTGCGATCGGCGCCTCCTCATCTTCATTTTTTGGACCAAAACTCGGCCGTGCACGCGGCCCTTACAATGGGGCTATGCGGATCCTCATGTTCACCGGTAAGGGTGGCGTCGGCAAGACCAGCTTGGCCGCCGCCACTGGCGTCAAACTTGCCGTGCTCGGCTATCGCACACTGGTAATGAGCATCGACCCGGCCCATAGCCTGGCGGACTCTTTCGATTTGGAGACCGAGCTGTCGACGCGCGTATTGAGCACTTGTCGAGTCAGTCTCAAAAAGGCACGAAAGTAGCGGTCGAATAGGTGTCGTATCGGAAGGCGCCACACGGGTAGTGTCGACTTCTGCAGCGCGCTAAAGCATTAGCATTTCGCTTCTTGCTGACGAAACGAAACCAGGTTCCACGCCCCTTCCGGCATTGATGTTTCCTGCCGAAGGATATAGAGATTCCCGTCATCCGCGCGGACCTTGTAGAAGACGCTCTCTGGCTCGTACCACTGACCGAGCACAGCCTCGACCTGATACTGCCTTTCACCCAACCGAAAGCGAACCGGTCGCTCATCGGTCGTTCGGCCCGAGTAACATTCCACAGTCAACTTGATCGGTCGCATTGTCGTCGAGTCCGGCGAGTTGCCTCACTGCGCCGGGCGTGATCTTTGAGAAGGATGTCTCCAAGCTACGTCTCTTCATCTGGCGGCCCGGCCGCGCCAGCAAGATCCTGAGGCTTGATCTTCTCGACATTGAACTTGGCCGCGCGCTCGCGCATGGTTTTCAGCACATCTTCGAGTGCTGGCGGTTCAACTTGGATCCAGCGTAGCGGATTGATGCGCGCGACCACAAACGATCGGAGATACGGAGTGACCAAACCGCGTTCTTTTAGCTTCTTGACGACCGCTGCAACTCTCTCTTCCAGGTCGAGCACCATCGAGGCGCGCTTCTCGTGATCTTTCAAGGCGGTGCGCAGCGGATTGTCGGTGAAAGTCTCGAGCCGCCGCAGAATCGGATGGTAAGCGCCGCCGCCGAAGCGTGGCACCCGCTCATAGCAGACGCCGAGTGTGACCAGAGCCGCTTCGTCGAGGTAGAAGGCAAACCGCGACTCCGGACGCGTCGCGTCCTCCTCGACTAGGCCGCGATAGATGCGTATGACTTCGAGCGAACGCTCTTTCAGGTTGTGCGCCTTCTCGGTGTTCAACGCCAGAATTTGCCAGGCGACCTCTCGATCCGCAACGACTAGAGCGGATATTGACTTCGCGCCAAGCCGTCGCATCGCCTCCAGACGATGCCGGCCATTGGGAGTCCAGAAGCCGTTCTTTGGCGCTACGATAGCAATGACCGGGTCGAGAAAACGGCCGGTCTTGTTGATGACGTCAGCCAAACGCTTGTGGTGGGCGTCGGAAAGATCGCGCTGGAAAGGCGTAGGCTCAATTGCATCGATGGGCAGAATCGCGAGCAGTATTGGGTGCCCGGCCAGCGGATCTTTATATAAGCCCACGACGCAGCCGCCCGCCTTTTCGACGGCGTGTGCTGCCTCGGCCGCAGCTCCTGCCGGTTCTTGCAGTTGGCACTCTGCCGGACTCAAACCCTTCGTGCCAGGCTTGGCTTTGCGGGGACGCCGCCGGGCTGGTGCGCGTTTGACCATAGTCAGAGACCCACTCTAGTTCCGGGACAAAACATCCTCAGTCACCAATCACCGTGATTACAACCGTTCGTTGTCGTCCCCGGACGTCGCACTCCAGATGGGAGATTTGCTGCCATGTACCAAGTACGAGCTTCCCCTCGGCGATAGGCACGGTGAGCGAGGGCCCGAGCAACGTGGCCTGCAGATGCGAGTGGCCATTGCCATCATGCCAGGCTTGCTCGTGGCCGTAAGAACGACTGGGAGGGATTAGCTTGTCCAGGATGGCAGGCAGATCACGCTGTAGCCCTGGCTCGAACTCAATCGTCCCGACCGCAGCGGTACTGCCGACGTTGAAAATGTTGACGGTGCCTGTTTGGATTCCCGAGGAGGTCACGACCGCCGCAACCTGTTCGGTGAGATCGTGCATATCACCGTGGCCTTTTGTATGGATTACAAGTTGTTGCTGGTAGCTCACTATTCCGTCCTGAACTCTTCGATTGCTGTAGCGTCTCAAGAGCGCTAATAAGTACACGATGCAATTGCGCGACCGCTCAAGCCTCACTTTCTTCAAATGCCCGTGCGATCTCGTCACGAACTGCAGGTGCGAGCGGCTCTGCCTTTCCATTGGTCACGATCGCGATGCCTTCGCTCGACGGGCGTACCTCACCGATCACCGCAACCGGGACGCCCGTGGCCTCAATCGCCCTGATCACCGAGTCCACCCCGTCTGGCGCCACTGCGATCAACAACGCACCCGACGCAATCAGTTTGAGCGGATCGAGTGCGAGTGCATGGCAAATCCTTTCAGTTTCGAGAAACACGGGAATGTGCTCGTGAATCACTCGGAGCCCGAGACCTGCGGGCGCCACCAACTCGACCAGGCCTGTCGCGATCCCACCCTCCGTCGGATCGTGCATCCCATGTACAGGCTCGCCGACACTGGCTGCAGCCAGAGCCGTGCTCACAACGCTGATGCCCGGTTCGGTCAGGAAACGAGCGGCCCGCGCCAAAAGATCGCCATCAACTGCTCCCCGCAGCCGTCCCTTCTTTTCTCGTGCGAGGATCGCGGTGCCCTCGATGGCCACGCCTTGGGTCAGCAGGATCTGATCGCCGATAGCAACCCTGGTCTTGCGCACAAGGCGAGCCGGGGCAACCTCGCCAATCATCTGTCCGACCAGAATTGGGCGGTCAAGTCCCTGGGTGATTTCGGTGTGCCCGCCCCCGAGCGCGACATCCAATTCTCCGCACGCAGTCCGGACATCGGCCATGATCGACTCGGCCAATTCGGGTGTCGTGCGGCCCTCAGGAAGGAGCATGACGAGGAAAAACCACAACGGCCGTGCGCCCATGACGGCAACGTCGTTCGCGTTCACGTCAACTGCGTACCGTCCGATTTGATCCGTGGCCAAGGTGACGGGATCGGTTGCGACGACGAGATAGCGATCTCCGCGCTCGATGACGGCCGCGTCCTCGCCAATCTGGGGTCCGATGAGGAGGCGCAAATCGCGCTGGGGCGATTGCCTCAGCAACAATCGCAACTGCTCAAGCGGAAGTTTGCCGACTGGCAGCACAGGTCGAGTTTAACTCTCGGAGCACAGGAGGTCCTTGTCCCACTTCTCCACGCCCGACTCAACCCGGTCCTGCAGCAAGCCCACGAAGGCCTGCAGAGTTTTCCGGGCGTCGCCAATCGGATAATAAAATGCCTCCCAATTTTCCGAGTCCTCCCCATCGTGATTCGGAATTACGTATTGGAACTGCCACGCCGCTTGCAGTTCGCGGTAGGCACTCGAGGCGCGCGTCTCCACGTTGTCCAGGTCCGCCGCCGATAGGCCTCCCTTTTGCCGGCGGGTCCGCCTGAGGAGCTTCCGCCGCATGATTTCGGTGACCAGTTCCTCCAGCGATATATTGCGCTCCGGCATCTTTAGGTACGTGATCTCTTCTCTCGAAAGCGGCGAAAGGAATATGCTCAGCCGCCGAACGTCTGCGAGGCGAGGGTGTGTCTGTAGTGTCTGGGCCACGTTGGGATTCCCTTCGAAGAACACATCGCCTCGACGCAGCAAAGACTCGAGTTGCTCACCATCGAGAGCCTGCAGGTCAGTTCGCGCCGCCATCACGACGTAGCGATCGTCCGTCCTCAGCGCCTCAACTTGAGCTCGCGTCCGAAAATGATAATCAACCCCGTCGATTTCGCCTGGGCGTGGACCGCGGCTGTTGACTAGCACGAGCTTCCGGAGCTGGTTGTGCAGCTCAGGATAAAACTTGCCCAATGACGCGTAGAGCAGGCTCTTTCCCATACAGGACGGCCCGCTGAGAATTATGAGACGCTTGCTCTTGTCAAGGCTCATGGTTAGCACTCCCGTGGAATGCAGAGAGGACACGAAACAATTTCGATAGACATACTACGACTCATGCGTAGAAGGCAGTCACATCACTTTTCCCCCGGACTCCTCCAGCGAACACCATACGCCCCTCCCTTACGAGAAGGGAATTACATCGGAGTCGAGCCGTACTAGCCCCGCTGCATGAAACGAATTGAGGGCTTGCCGGAACTCGCCTTTTGTGATGCAGCGATTGATCTCCGGATACTCACTTTCGCTGACACGGCAGGCGGGATGGTACTGAGCCATCAGGTTGACGTAGGTATCAGCGCCCAATTCGCGGGCGATCCACTGCAGGATCTCGGGCGTCCCTGCCACACCGCCAGGCATGACCAGGTGACGCAGAAGAACACCACGCAGAGCTACGCCATGCTCATCGGTGACGAGCGGGCCGACCTGTCGGTGCATCTCCTTGATGGCGCGTTGAGCTGTCTCGGGATAGTCGGGAGCTTTCGCGTACCGCCGCGCCTGGCCGGAGTCCCAGAACTTGAAGTCGGGCGTGTAGATGTCGACAATTCCGTCCAGGAGCGCGAGCGAATCCAGAGAGTCGTAGGCGCTCGTGTTGTAAACCAAAGGAAGGCGTAGGCCGTGCTCAGCCGCCGGCAAGAGCGCCTCCAGAATCTGCGGCACGACATGCTCCGGCGTCACGAAGTTGATGTTGTGACAACCCTTGCCCTGCAGACCGAGCATCATCCCGGCGAGATCATCGGGCTTGGCAGCACGGCCATCGCCCTGCCAGCTGATCTCGTAGTTCTGGCAGAAAATACACCGCAGATTGCAGAAGCTAAAGAAAATCGTCCCCGAACCGCGCGAACCCCGCAAGCAATGTTCCTCTCCAAAGTGAGCGAAGTAACTGCTCACGATGGCATAACGTCCGGTCTTACACACCTTGGTTTCGTCTTCGATTCGGTTGACATGGCAGTTGCGCGGGCAGAGGGCGCAATCGGCCAGCTTGTTAAGACCAAGCGCTACCCGGCGTGACAATTCCCCTGACTCCCACAACTTGAGGTAGGCGGGTTGGAAGGTCGCATGCGGGACTGAGACTGACATGATGACAAGAGTTCCTTCTCGCGGGGCAGGGTCCTCGAAAGTCGGGTTACTCAGCACGTCACATGCAGGATTGCGTTGGTGTCACCAGGTTCCCGGCCCAGCTTCTCGATTGCCTCGGCCGTCGGGAGAATCAGCAATTCGACGTGGTGCCGCTGTGCTTCGCGTTTGACTTCCTCCATCACAGGTAGTCTTCCATACGCTCCTGTGCCGATAATCAGCTGTTTGCACTTCCAAGGTATGGCCTCTTCAACCGAGAGCGGCGTGTGTCCAAACTCGTCTTGAAACCGCTTCGAAGGCTTCTTCTTGCGTTTCAGGATCTTTCCACAGTCGATGATCACGTCATGCTCATACGTTGCGTCATCAATCTCTATGGAGCCGAAAGAGAAATGACCAAACTTCATCGCAACCTTCCAGGACAGAAACAGATCCACTTCACGCGCACTTCTGGGACGTAAAGAGCGAGAAGGCGGACCACACTTGCTCGACCTCATGGCTGCCACAGTGAGGGCATGTGATCTCTTCTTCCGCCCAATCGACCAGAGCCAACATTCTCGAAAAGGTTTTCTTGCAAGCGCGGCAGGAGAATTCGTAGTGAGGCATAGGCGCCTCCTGATTCAAATTCTAAGCCTCAACAAACGGGCGGTTCAAATTGTGGCCAGCCTCACTGCAGAACGATAGAACAGGCGACTAGAATTCAGTGTTCGGAGATATCAAGAAGGAGAAGTTAAGACCTGGGGAACGTTCCTTCGATACCGTCAGTCGATCGGCACACCGTCGTTGTCGGCGGCGGCGTAATTGGGGTTTGTTGTGCTTATTTTCTAGCCAAGCGCGGCGCTCGGGTCACCGTCCTGGAGCGCGATCAAGTTGGCAAAGCAGCCTCCTACGGCAATGCCGGCTCCATCGCCCCCGGCCACCCGCCGATCAATAAGCCAGGCCGAGTGCACCAAGCTCTAAAGTCCCTCTTCGACCCGTTGAGTCCGTTGTATGTGGCCCCGACGTTCGACCCGGCGCTCGCGAAGTGGCTTTGGTCCTTCAGCAGGACATGTACCGAGAAACACGTTGAATACTCGATGAAGGTCCTCGCCCCGCTCGGTCATGCCAGCCGGGTGTTGTTCGAAGAGTTGATGCAAACGGAGAACCTGCGCTGTTATTTCTGCCGTGGCGGATACTACGAGATCTACCTCACCGAGCGCGGAATTGAATCAGCCAAAGAAGAATCCGGAATGCTCTCGCGCTACGGCTTTCATCCTGAAGTGGTATCGGGCGCGGAACTGCGGGAACGCGAAGCAGCAATCAACGATCGTGTCGTGGGCGGAATTTTCTATCCCGAAGCCGCCACGATCAATCCATATCAGTTCGTGCTGGAAATGGCGAAGCGAGCAGAGCGATATGGCGCGACATTCCGGACAACTTCGGAAGTGGTTTCACTACGCAACGCGAACGACCGTGTTCAAGGTGTTCAACTGCGAAATGGAGAGTCTATCGACGCTGACTCTGTGGTTCTGACAGCAGGATCGTACAGCGTGCCACTGCTTCAGGGCCTCGGCATTCGCTTTCCACTGCAAGCCGCCAAAGGCTACCACCGCGATTGTGAAACCAAGCCAGGGGGAGCACCGCTTCTCACTCATGCCTGTGTGTTGGGCGAGAACATGGTGTTCTGCACTCCGATGGACGGCTTTGTGCGATTCGCGGGCACTCTGGAACTATCGGGCGTGAACCACGACATCAGACGACCACGTCTTGAACAACTCACAAAAGCAGCTGGCCGTTATTTGAAAACCATGGAGGACGCAACGGTCAAATCGGAATGGTGTGGCTTGCGGCCCTGTCTGCCCGATGGTTTGCCAGCCGTCGGCGCAGTCTCGCGCTATCCCGGCCTGTTCGTTGCGACCGGGCACGCCATGATGGGGCTTACACTTGGACCTGTCACGGGGAAGCTGATTGCCGAATGTGTATTAGACGGCGCCCCGAGCATAGACATTATGGCTCTTCGCCCGGATCGCTTTTAACAAGCCGCGGTCATGTTGGGGATTCGAAGTCAACGCGTGAAGGCTGGTGAGTTAACACACCTTCGCGAGTTGGCAAACCAAAAGAGGCGCGAATGTTGCATAGATTTCTGGACGAGCCACAACTGCAGCGCTATTTGCGGGCCCTCGGCGTTTCTCGGCGAGAGCCCACATTGGCGGCCCTGGAGGAGTTGGTGGCCGCCCATTTGGAACGAATCCCATTCGAGAACGTTTCCAAGCTCTACTATCGCAAACGATATGGACTAAGCAGTATGCCCGACATCGAGCGCTTCCTCGGCGGGGTTGAGCAACATCATTTTGGCGGCACTTGTTACGCGAACAATTCACATTTCTTCAGCCTCCTCGCCAGCCTGCGGTACGACGCAAAGCTTTGCGCAGCTGATATGAAAGTGCCGGACGTCCATGCCGTCATCATGATCTTGCTGGATGGACGAGAGTATCTGATTGACGTGGGGTATGCGGCGCCTTTCTGCCGCCCTCTTCCGCGCGATCTCAAAACGGACTACGTGGTCGCACTCGGCCGCGACCGATACGTGCTCAAACCCCAGGACGCCAACGGGCGGTCTTGCCTGGAACTGTACAGGCGAGCAGAACTGAAACACCGCTATGTGGCCAAACCTGCACCCCGACAAATAGAGGATTTCCGCGGCGTGATCGCAGATTCGTTTAGGCCGGACGCCACTTTTCTGAACTCGCTCTTGGTGACTCGCGCCTGGGAGGATCGCTCGGTCATGATCCACAATCTGGCACTCATTGAGTCGCGCGGAGCCGACTATAGCATTCGCACGCTTGCAGGGCCGGGGGAACTCGTTGCCCGGGTGAAAGAATTGTTTGGAATCCCACCTGGGATCGTGGCAGAGGCCGTAGGCGAACTCCGTGAGTTGCGGGATCCATGGGAAGTGCCAACCCACGCCAGCAGCAACTGAAAGCGCCCACCGGGTAGCCTTATCTCGCGTTTGATACAACGTACAGGTAGCGCAAGTTGTCGGTCCCGGTGTTGGTGACGTTATGCTCCGTCTGCGGTGGGCAATAGACTGCGGAATTCGCCTTCACCTGGAGCTTCGATCCGTCCTCAAATGTCATCACCCCCTGGCCTTCGAAGACGACCAAAAGCTCCTCATTCCCCTCGGTGCTGTGCTTACCCACCGATTTGCCCGGAGCGAGAACTACGAGTCCCGATTTCATCTTCACGCTCTCAGGCGGACCGGCGAGGACGGGGGTGACCTCCTTCCCGGAAGAGCCCAGGGGGATCACCTTGGGCTGTGGCATACCACGCCTTGCTTCGGTGGCGGCATTTAGCACAAGCAGCGAAAGGAGAAGTAGGCTAAGAACAAGCGATCGTGGAAAGGAACCAGTCATGGCTGACGTCTCCTCCTTCGCGAAGCAACACTCTAAACCCCTGACAGGCTCAAAATCTCGTCACAACCAGTCTGCCAGCTTCGATTTCGATCTATACTGTTGGTGCGCGGGTCCCGGAGCCGTCGTCGAGCATCCAATTCTTTGTACGCGCAGGAAGTGGCTTCAACATCCCCGCAGGCTGAGCGTCATTTCGAGTCCCGAAAATGGTGCGGCGAGCCTGCTGGAGCTGCTGAGTAGCTTTCAACATCCCCGTTCCAAGTCGAGCCAGCGAACCAGCCTCGAGGGTACGTCTTTGGAGCTGAAAGCGGGTTATGAACGTGGGCACTCCTACCAAAGTTTGCAGTCTGGAGAGTTATCTCGAACTTCCTGATCGCATTCTGGAAGACCGCCTCCTCACGGCCAGACAAGCGCTCGGCCGCGAAGTGTTGATTCTCGGACATCACTACCAGCGAGATGAGGTTATTCGCTTCGCTGATTTTCGGGGCGACTCCTACAAACTTTCGAGGGAGGCCGCCAAGGCGGGCGGACGATACATCGTTTTCTGCGGCGTGCATTTCATGGCCGAAAGCGCTGACGTCCTCTCCCGCCCCGGCCAGATCACGGTCCTCCCCGACCTCAACGCCGGCTGCTCCATGGCCGACATGGCAGAAGTCACGCAAGTCGAAGACTGCTGGGAGCAGCTGGTGCGCGCCGGCATCACCACCGACGAAGGCGTGGGCATCACGCCGATCACTTACATCAACTCGACTGCGGCGATTAAAGCCTTCGTCGGCGAGCGTGGAGGAGTAGTCTGCACCTCAGCCAACGCGGCCGCCGCCATGAAATGGGGACTCGCCAAGAATACCAAGCTCCTGTTTATCCCCGACCAGCACCTCGGCCGCAACACCGGCTACTCCATCGGCATCTCCCTGGTCGAGATGGTTGTCTGGGATCCTTACTTAGTCCAGGGCGGTCTCACGAACGATCGTCTGCGCTCCGCCAAAGTGATTTTGTGGAAGGGGCACTGCTCGGTTCACCAGCGCTTCCTGCCCGAGCATGTTGATCACGTTCGCGCCAAGTATCCCGGAATCCGTGTCATTGTCCATCCGGAATGCAGCTGGGAAGTCTGCCAAAAAGCAGACGCCGTCGGCTCGACCGAAGGTCTGCTGAAAATGATTCGCCACGCTCCATCCGGCGATTGTTTCGCAGTGGGCACTGAGATTCACCTCGTCAATCGCATGGGCAAAGAGTTTGCCGCGGAAGACAAGAGAGTTATCACGCTGGATGACTACTGCGGCTGCCTTTGCAGCACCATGTTCCGCATCTCCCCGCAACATCTCTGCTGGGTGCTAGAGAATCTAGTGCGGGGCAATGTCGTAAACCAGATCAAAGTGAAAGATGAGGTGAAGCACTGGGCGCGCGTCGCGCTCGACCGCATGCTGGAGATTCAGTAGCCGATCTGCCCGGGCGGGGCGGCGCATTGAGGCACTACGTTCCGGCAGTCGAATAAAGCTTCGGAACCCTCGTGAATACAGAAACAGTCGACAGCGATGTGCTAGTGATCGGCAGCGGCCTGGCCGGTCTTTCCGCGGCCTGGCAGGCCGCAAAACGCGGTTGCAGGGTCGCGCTGCTGTCGAGAGCGAGCGACATTCACCGCAGCAACACGAATCTGGCACAAGGGGGCATCATCTATCACGGGCCGGGAGAGTCTCCGGAACAACTGGTGGAAGACATTCTCGCGGCAGGTGCCGGAGTGAGTTTGCGTCAGGCGGCTAAGCTGTTGGCAGAAGAGGGACCACGCTTGGTCAAGGCAATCCTGATTGACGAGCTTGGCATCACCTTCGACCGTTCGCCGGAGAATTCTGCGGAACTGGACCTCACACGCGAGGCGGGCCATTCTATTCCGCGGATCATTCATTACAAGGATCAGACCGGGTTCGCCATCGAGAAAGCGTTTGTCGAGCAGATCACGGCGCATCCCAACATAGTTGTCTCTTCGAATGCCACGGCAGTCGATCTGCTAACCGCATCTCATCATTCCCTCGAACCGACCGATGTGTATCGGCCTCTGGCCTGTGTTGGCGCCTACGTATTGGATCAAACGAGCGGAAAGATTTTTCCAATATTGGCCAAGCAGACCATTCTCGCGACCGGTGGGCTAGGCGGCGTTTTTCTTCATACAACGAATCCGCCGGATGCTCGGGGAGACGGAATCGCCTTGGCCCATCGCGCAGGCGCCCGCTGCATCAACCTCCATTTCATCCAGTTCCACCCTACGGCGCTGCTGGCGCCAGATGGTCGCTTCCTGATCTCGGAAACGGTTCGCGGTGAAGGCGGGAGGGTGGTAGACCGGCACGGCAAGGAATTTATGCAGCGGTATCACCCGGCGGGATCGATGGCTCCCCGCGACATTGCGGCGCGAGCCATTTACCAGACGATGCTGGAAACTGGCGAGCCATGCGCATACCTCGACATCACGCACAAGCCAGCCGACTGGTTGCGCGAGCGTTTTCCTAGAATCTTTGCGCTGTGCCTCGATCACGGGATTGACATCACACGCGATCCAATTCCGGTGGTTCCGGCGGCACACTACAGTTGTGGCGGAATTGCTACGGATGACTGGGACATACGAACGTCGATCGCTTGTGGGCGGTTGGCGAAGTGGCCTGCACCGGGCTCCATGGAGCCAATCGATTAGCCAGCACCTCGTTGCTCGAATGCCTGGTGTGGGGAACCCGCGCCGGGCAGCGGGCAGAGCAGGAAATTCTGGCCGGCAGGGACTTCTATTTGCCGGAGATTGCTGGCTGGCAATACGAGCATGAGCCTGCTGATCCCGCACTGATCGCCCAGGATTGGCTGATGATCCGCCACACCATGTGGAATTATGTGGGCCTGATCCGGAGTGAAAAGCGATTGAATCGTGCGCTCCGAATCCTGAGCGAACTGGACCTCGAAATCACACGCTTCTATGAGAAGTGCGAGTTAAACGACTCGGTGATCGGCCTGCGGAACGGAATCCTGACCTCGCTGCTGGTTCTTCAGTCTGCGCGACTGGCGCGCGAAAGCCGCGGCTGCCACTATCGTACCGACTAAACACTGCAGGTGTTGCTGTCAAACCCGCGCATCCCAGGGCCGCTCTACCCCCCGTCAATAAATCTTCTCTCCCTCTCATCTTCGTTTACTCATCCCAGCACAGAGAAGCCCCCGGAGAAGATTGAGGCGAACGACAACCTGAGGCGTGCTGGCGATCCAAATTCCTGTACGCCCCGATGCGATGGCAATACGAATCCTCATCTCCTAGCATTTCTCCATTGAGTTGTGTCAAGGTCTATGCATGGCAAAGAAACTCATCAAGTCGGAGAAATTGCAGCGCCAAGTCGAACAACTGGAGAAGCGGTTTTCGGAGCGTCCTGAAGAGCCTGCGGAAAAGACGAATGAAGAGACGAATCAGGATGCGGCACAATCGGCTGCACAGACTGAGGGGAAGGCCGACAAACGGTAGCAGCTGAGGCCTCCCCGGGGCCCCTAAATTAGGGCCCAACCCCAAAGCCATGCAGACTCTGGTTGAGCGAAAACGCGGTCATTTGTCCCCGCGGTCCAGGAAGGCCTTGAGTGTGCTGAACGGCGAGGAGTGGCGGAGCTTGCGTAACGCTTGGGACTGGATTTGTCGCACGCGCTCTCGGGTTACACCGAACGACTCACCCACTTCTTCCAGAGTCCGCTCTGTGCCATTTTCCAAGCCAAAGCGCATCTTGAGCACTCTCTCTTCGCGCGCGGTTAAGCAATGCAGCAACTCCAGCGTCTGTTCCTTCAGTCTGATGTCGCTCACAGCGCGGATGGGCGAAACCGCAGTGCGGTCTTCGATGAATTCCCCGATGTGAGAGTCGTCGCTACTGCCGACTGGCATCTCCAGCGAGATTGGCAGCCGAGAAATTTTGCGGGCGTAACGCACCTTGGCGACCGGAATATCCATGCGCCTGGCGATCTCCTCCGCGGTGGGTTCGCGCCTCAACTCCTGTACCAGTTGTTGCGATGCCCGCCGCAGCTTGTTGATAACCTCGATCATGTGCACTGGAATGCGAATGGTTCGTGCATGGTCGGCAATAGCGCGGGTAATCGCCTGGCGGACCCACCAAGTGGCATAGGTGGAGAACTTGTAACCACGACGGTAGTCGAACTTGTCCACCGCTTTCATCAACCCAAAGTTGCCCTCCTGGATCAGATCGAGGAACGCAAGCCCTCGCTGGGCATATTTCTTGGCGATGGAAACCACGAGGCGAAGGTTCGCTTCGGTCAGTTCGTGCTTAGCCTGCTCCTCTTCTATTTCGCCACGGGCGATCTCACTTGTGGTTTGGAGCAGTATGGGCAGTGGGGCCGCCGGCATCTCTTTGTAGAGCTCGGAGCTGGGTACGATGCTGCCGTAACGCGCTAACGTGATCCTCCCTAAGTGGCGGCTTTTGCGTCTTTTTGATCTTTCCTTCCAACTCCCTTATCTGACGGTGGAGCAAGGACATTGCGTCTGCTGTGCGGTTCACGCAATCGACCAAGCGTTTGCGCTCACCGATGGTGAGACCGAGCTTGCGGATGATGACGGACATCCGAACAATCTCGCGCCCCAACCTGGCGCGGCAGCGATCGGGTGCGAGGGCCGTGTTTTTTCTGTGCACTGTTGATAAGTAGTGGGCGAGGTCGTTGGCTATTTTGTAGTGCTTCTTAAGTTCGTTGATAGAGCGAACGGTGTCCTGAAGCGGGTCGTAGAGGATCTTGTCGGTAATCTCCTCCTCGTCCAAGATGACAATCTCCTTAATTGATCGAACTCCGTTCTTCAAATCTGAGCCCAAGGCCAAGATCTTGCGGATTACGAGAGGTGACCGTGAAAGCGCCCGCAGCACCCTCAGCTGGCCGCGCTCAATGCGCCTGGCAATCTTGACTTCCTTTTCTCGATTGAGAAGAGGCACGCGTCCCATCTCGTGCAGGTAAATACGCACCGGGTCGCTAGTCTCGTCGGGAGGCCCTGGGCGCGGCTCCGCGCCGAACGCGTCCCCTGCCTCCATCTCCTGTGTCAGGTTCTCGAGCGCTGAAGAGGAAGGCAAGGTAGCCGGCTGCTCGAAGATACCGTTGTCTTCTGTATGGGTGCGGGTCAGCAGATCGCCCACATGGCCTGAGGCGAGCGCCTCGTGGTAGCCGAGGGCGGCGCCCTCGTCGCTCAGCAAAAGCTGTTTCTTCTTAGGGGTGCTGTATCTTTCCTTTTCGTCACGCGCAAACCGGAATTTTTTCAGCGCCGACACGAAAGCGCAGGAAGGGTGGCCAGTCAGCAATCACTTCGCGATTCGGCTTTCATATGCCGAGGGTGGAAGATAGCGAAGGGGACCACCCTCAAATCTGCTTCTACTCTGCTTGTACCGCAATCCAGAAGCTTGAGTCAACGCTGCGCCCACTGGGGTTTTGCACGAGGAAATTAGATACCGGTCGCGGTCCAAAATTCAATGGTCTTCATCAATCCGTTGAACGTTCAGCGTGTCCCCCAGTTCCCGTTTGCCAAACACATCTAAGCCTTGGAAACGGTCTTCTTGGATTCGTCGGAAGGATTGTCAGACTTCGATTTCTCAGTTCCAATGCCGTCCCGAAAGGCTCGAATCGTCTCACCCAATCCCTTGCCGATCTCCGGAAGCTCTTTCGGCCCGAATATGAGCAAAGCATCAATAAAATAATGAGCAGATGTATTGGTTGAAACAGACCTTCAGCATTTCACACCTGCGGATTTTCAAATGGACTCTGATGGAATTTCCTTAATAGCATTGAGCGCACGAGAGGTACCGTTGAACTGTGACTACGATCACGCACATTCGTGACAGCAGGAAAGACAGGGTTTTTTCTCTGTGACTCGTGCGCTACCATTTTGGACCTGTGGCAGCCTGCATTTTTTTCTGGCTACCAGGGTTCAGAAGAGAGAACATTAATGTGAGTTGCCCCCGAATCGCAGTTCCCACCAGAGGAAATACGGCAGGCCTTCAGAGCCGGGGCAACTAATCGAAAACACGCAATGGAAGGAAACCAACCGCCCTGGAGGGCGGTGGTGGAATCTGATCGCTCCCGCCCGCCAGGAAAGCCTCATTACTAGGGAGGTGCTGCGAATGGGCATGAAATTGGTTCCGCTGCATGATCGCGTTCTGGTGCGACGCGTGGAGGAAGAGGAGACCACGCGCGGAGGCATCGTGATTCCCGACACCGCAAAAGACAAGCCTCAGGAGGGCGAGGTCATTGCGGCGGGAAAAGGCAAGGTTAACGAGAAAGGCAGACGGTTTCCCTTGGACGTCAAGGAAGGAGATCGTGTTCTTTTCGGCAAGTACGCAGGTTCAGAGATCAAGATTGACGGTGAAGAATTGCTGATCATACGCGAGGAAGAAGTGCTCGGCATCCTTACCGGAACAAAAAAGGCTAGAGAACAGAAGGCCGAAACGCGCAAGTAAATCGTTTCCGAGCCGTATTTAATTTCAGATGGGAGGTTAACCATGACGAGGAAGCGCGTGATCTATGGAGAAGAGTCGAGGCAAGCAATGCTTCGTGGCGTCAACCTTCTCGCGGAGACCGTGAAAGTCACTCTCGGGCCCAAAGGCCGCAATGTCGTCCTGGAGAAGAAATGGGGGGCACCCTCCATCACCAAAGACGGTGTCACCGTCGCCAAGGACATCGAACTGAAGGATCCGCTGGAGAACCTTGGGGTGCAGATGGTGAAGGAGGTTGCGTCCAAGACCTCCGAGGTGGCCGGTGACGGAACGACCACAGCCACCGTTCTGGCGCAAGCCATCTTTCGTGAAGGTGCAAAAACCGTGGCGGCCGGGGCGAACCCAATGGCGCTAAGACGCGGCATAGACAAGGCCGTCCAGGTTGTTTGCGGCTGCACCGATGAGAAGGGCCAACACCAGCCCGGTGCGCTGGACCACTTCTCGAAAAGCGTAGCCGGCGACATGAGCGCCATCGCACAAGTGGGCACGATTTCGGCCAACAACGATGAGGCAATCGGAAACACGATTGCCGAAGCGATGAAAAAGGTCGGGAAAGACGGCGTCATTACAGTCGAGGAAGGAAAGTCGATGGAGACCGAACTTGAAATGGTCGAGGGTATGCAGTTCGAGCGTGGTTATCTGTCGCCATACTTTGTTACCGATGCTGAGCGCATGGAGTGCGTTCTCGAGGAGCCTTACATCCTCATTCACGAAAAGAAAATCTCCGCATTGAAAGACATGCTGCCACTGTTGGAAGAGCTTGCCAAGGTAAGCAGACCTTTGTTGGTGATTGCCGAGGACATTGAAGGAGAAGCTTTGGCGACGTTGGTCGTCAACCGGTTGAGAGGCACGCTGAAGACGTGCGCGGTGAAGGCGCCAGCTTATGGTGATCGCCGTAAGGCAATGTTGCAGGACATTGCGATCGTGAGCGGCGGGAAGGCTCTGACGGAAGACCTTGGCATGAGGCTGGAGCACGTAAAGCTAGACGATCTCGGGCAGGCTAAGAAGGTCACCATTGATAAGGACAACACCACGATTGTGCAAGGTGGCGGTAAGAAATCGGACATCGAAGGCCGGGTGAAGGAGATTCGCTCGGAAATCGACAAAACCACCAGTGATTATGACCGCGAGAAGTTGCAGGAGCGGCTGGCGAAGCTGGTCGGTGGAGTAGCCGTGGTGAAGGTGGGCGCGGCGACTGAAACTGAAATGAAGGAGAAGAAGGCTCGGGTTGAAGATGCCATGCATGCTACTCGGGCAGCCATTGAAGAAGGAGTGGTGCCGGGAGGCGGTGTAGCGCTCATTCGTTGCATCAAGGACTTGGAGGATGTGAAGGCCGAGGGCGATGAGCGCACGGGCGTGGACATCGTGAAGCGCGCGATGGAGGAGCCACTGCGGCAGATTGCAGAAAATGCCGGCGAGGAAGGTGTGATTGTTCTACGCAAAGTGCTCGAATCCAAGAACCCGAACCTGGGTTTCAACGCTGAGACAGGCCGGTTTGAGGATCTGGTCGCAGCTGGCGTGCTCGACCCAACCAAGGTCGTTCGCACGGCGCTTCAAAACGCGGGTTCGATTGCCGGTCTCATGCTGACGACCGAAGCACTGGTTGCTGAGATCCGGGAAGAGGAGGGGACGGCGCCGGCCTACGCTGGAGCTGGCATGGAAGAAGAGTACTAAACACCATGACCACGCGGAGCACGCCCCTCTGGAAAGTCATAGCCGGCCGGTGAAGGAGGGACCATGGATGACAGACTGAATCGCCTCGTCGAAGAACTGAAGGGGGCCATCGACGACTCCATTTACGCGTCGGAACGGATCTCAGGTGCAATCGCGCAAATCGAGGAAGCCGGCTATCAAGTAGGTCTGCTTCTCCATGTCACGATCGCACTCACGCAGCGATGTGAAGAGCCGGCAAACTGCTGGACTCGGATGAAAAACAGATCCGAAACCCGGTTCAACCTTGACGATGTCGAGTTCCTCAAATCGATGCACATCAGTGTGGGCAGGTGAATCCTGATTTTGCGATGGACCGCCACTGTTCCTCCCGATGCCAGCAGTGTGGAATTTCAGGAAGTCGCGCCGCGTGATGCGCTCATCCATACCCAGAGTTTTGTCATTCGAGCTGCGCAGGTTTTCGGGCAAAGAAGGCGAAACCTCGGGAATTCGGGCCGAATCCCTCTGCGGCTCAATGCAATCTAAGGGCAGTTATGAAAGACACTCTCGGGGTTCTTCTGGCGGGCGGTGCCGGAGAGCGTCTATATCCTCTCACGCGCGATCGCGCAAAACCGGCCGTCACTTTCGGCGGCATCTATCGCATCATCGACATCACACTTTCCAATTGTCTGAACTCAGGCCTTCGGAAGGTCTATATCCTGACGCAGGATAAGGCCCTTTCGCTGAACCGACACATCCGCGAGGGCTGGAACATTCTGGGCCGCGAAGTCGGGGAGTTCATCGAAGTGCTGCCGCCGATGAAACGAGTGAGCGCCCAGTGGTATCAAGGCACCGCCGACGCGGTCTATCAGAACCTCTATTCCATTGGCTCGGAGCAACCCAAGTACGTCCTTATTCTTGGCGGCGATCACATCTACAAGATGGATTACGGCAAGATGCTCAAGCAGCACCAGGATGCCGCCGCTGATATCACGATGGCCACAATCCAGATCGATCCCTCGCAGACTTATCAGTTCGGCGTGGTCGACATCGACAAAGATGGGCGCATCCATGCTTTCGAGGAAAAGCCGAAGGTTACGCAGTTACGCTACCCGCTCAATCCGGAAAAAGTCGCGGGCTCGATGGGCGTTTACATCTTCAACGCCGACGTCCTTATTCCCGTGCTCCTGATAGATGCCGAAGATCCGAAGTCGACGCACGATTTCGGAAAAGACATCATTCCCAATTTGGTCGATGACTACCGGGTCTACGCCTACGACTTCGTCGACGAGAACAAGAAGGAGGCACTCTACTGGCGCGATGTCGGCACGCTCGAAGCGTACTACGACGCCAACATGGACATCGTCTCGGTCTCGCCGATCTTCAACTTGTACGACGAGGAATGGCCGATCCGCACCCATCAGCGCCAATATCCGCCGGCAAAATTCGTCTTCGCGGAGGCCGGACGCACCGGCACCGCGCTCGACTCCATCGTTTCCAACGGATGCATCGTTTCCGGCGGATCGGTGAAGAACTCCGTGCTTTCGCCCGACGTGCGCGTGAATTCTTATTGCGAAATCGAGCACAGCATTCTGTTCTCGCACGTCAGTGTCGGACGCCACTGCCGCATCCGCCGCGCCATCATCGACCGCGACGTGCACCTGCCCGAAGGCACCACCATCGGCTACGACGCCGAAGTCGACCGCGAGCGCTATTTCGTTACCGACACCGGTATCACGGTCGTGACCCGCGACTATTCCTTATTCGAAAATCCGGTGACAATCGACTGACGATGCGATGAGCAAGAAACGCAGCTGACTCACAAACTCAGGATCTTGCTCAAGGGCCCATGCTCACCATGGGCGCGAAGGCGTTAGGATGTGTTTGAGAGAGTGTTGTATGCGCCGCTCGCATGGTCTCGATCTTCTTCGGAACTGCCTTGAGTGCCCTGTAAGGAAAGAACAATGTTTTTGTGATCTGCCTTCCCAAACCCTTCAACGCCTGAACGAAATCAAAGCCGCTGCCGTTTACCCCAAACGATCGATACTATTCATGGAAGGGCAGCAACCGCGCGGTGTTTTTGTACTCTGCGCCGGACAGGCGAAGTTGTCCGCCTCATCGTTCGCAGGGAAGGCCATCATCACGAAAATTGCCGACGCCGGGGAAGCTCTCGGTCTTAGCGCGGTTGTAGCCAACCGCCCTTACGAAGTTACTGCTGAGATGATCATACCCGGAAAGGCCAATTTTATTCCCCGTGATTCGCTCCTGCAGTTCCGACAAGACCATGCGGAAGTCGCCACGCGAATCTCCGAACAGTTGAATCGCGACTACTATGCGATGTACCAAGAGATGCGCTTGATCGGCCTTGGCGGCTCGCCCTCGGAAAAATTTGCCAGGCTTTTGCTTTCATGGTGGACTGACGCGCAAACCGATCGCGAGGTAAGAATCAGATTCATGCTGCACCATGAGGACATCGCGGAGATCATCGACACCACACGGGAAACCGTTAGCCGCCTGTTTTCCAAATTTGGAAAGAAACAGTTGGTGCAACTCAAGGGGAAGATCCTCGTGATCCGCAACCGCAAGGCACTCGAAAAGATCGCGCCCAAATGGGAATCCTGATGTACGAAAAATGTGCGGTTACAGCACACGATCTGAGGAAACGGAATTCTAAAAGCCTAGTCCTCTAATCATTGCGGCAAACCCGTGAAGTCGAGGTTCCGCTTTCGCGAAGACCAACGCTCATTTGTTTGGCCGCAAGGGCGATAGTTTCGAGCAACAGGCACGCGTCCTCAAGTCCTTAACGCCGATTGAGACCGTGATCAGTGGGTTTGATCAGTGGATTTGTGATCAGGGACACTGAAATTGCACGGCGTCGCGAGTATAAAACGAGATAACGTTTCCGAGAGTTGCTTCTCATCAGCACCCCCCGGGGAATAGATCGCAAAACAACCGGATACCCGTGAGCGATCACGGGCGCAACCTTCCACTTCAGTTAACCGAGAGTGCGGAGGATCTCCATGCTCGCCAAATGCGCCAATCCAGCCTGTTCCGCTAGATTCCGCTATTTCCACGAAGGAAGACTATTTGTATTCGAGCCGAAGCGGGTGGCACCAAATCGAGGCCCGCCGAATGACGCAGAGGACGCGGACAGATCGCATTGTCCGCAATGTTGCTGGCTATGCTCCTCATGCTGTTTGGAGTTGACAGTACAGCCTGACGGAGATCACGGCATGAACGTGGTGCAGAGGGAACGAGCGCCACAAAAGCCTTTTACGATGAATCATCGCACACTGACTGCCGCATGAAATCGTGCGACTAGGTGCGGGCCTTTTGATGGTTTGGAGGTAGGTATGAACAATGAAGGCACGCTCCGGGTTCTAAGAAATGAACTGAAGTTTGTGCAGAAAGGTGGCTACCACGCACCGCTTGGCTGGAGGGCTCCGCTGGTCTTTGAAGACTCGCCCACCTGCTCCAGACAGAGATGCAGTGGGTGCCCGGAAACTGACTGTGTTCTGATGAGCTTTGTTCCCATGAAATGCCGCTACGAGAGTGTCCCGTGCCGCTACATTCCGTTGAATGACGCAAACGAGACGCTGGATAGTCTGTACAGGACTGGGACAAACGAAGAAATTGAGCACGCCCTGCAGGATTGGCTGTTAGAAAGCATCCATCAACTCGAACAGCCACGCAAACCGCGTGAAGAAATATCTGAGGAACAATGGGTTCCACAGGCAGCTTAAGACTCGCATCGCCATTGTGGACAAAATAACAAGAGAGCGCGCATTGCTCATGGGGTTCGGTTCGTGCCGGACCCCAGCTGGAAACCAGAATCCGACTGTAAGCCGTGCCAATACCTGCCAGTGAAGTCGATCAATGTTGCCCTGGAGGTGAAACGTGGTTTGTGTCGAATCGCCAACCCATCTATCTATTAAGAAGATTCTTTTGACAGCGGTGGCTGCCCAACCCTCGACAGCGATCCTGTCTTACACATTTGGCTTTGCGCGTCATTACCGCGCAGAGATATTTCTGACAGGCGCGGCCTCTCCACAAGCTATTGGCGAGATCGTTCGGAAACGAGAAATCGACTTTGCCGTAGTTGGCATGTCGGACCGACGATCAGAGCTGCAGAACCCAGTCGGGGATCTGTTACGAATGATTCCATGCCCTACGCTGCTGGTCGGCCCCAGAATCAAGCTCGAACAGATGACCAATGGTGACCCCGAGCAGTTGGTATACGTGACGGACTTTACGACTGGCTCTTTGGACGCCCTGCCGTACGCAATTGCCTTAGCTCAGGATTACGGCGCGCAGATCAAGTTCATACACGTTGCGGAAGAAGCAGCAGCGCGTCCCTTCCATTTTGGAAACTCCAGGATCGTTGGATTTCGAAAGCGGCTGGAGACTCTGGCCGCCTCGGGCGAAGGTCTGTTACCTGAATCGGAGCTTATCGTCAAAGAAGGTGATCGGATCGAGGGCGTCACTCAAATTGCGGCGCGCCTGAATGCAAGCTTGATTGTAGTGAATTCTCGGGAGAGCCCAACGCAGTTGTGGTCGCGTCTTGCCGGGCAACTCGCCTGCCGCGCGCATTGTCCAATTCTTGCAGTGAACGGGCGTTTCACTTGAGTATGGTCCGGAATATTTGGAGCTCGATTTCGGGCGGAACCGTCCCAATTGCACGCTGCGAAGCGAGACCCTGGCAAACCCGCTCGTACAACTGAGGTGACTTATGTCTCAGTTTCGTAAGGATATCTTTACAGGACGATGGGCAATCGTCGCCGAACCACAAACCGCCCGCACGGGAGATTTTCACTTTAAGAAATTCACGCGCGCAACTTCGTTTTGCCCATTTTGCGAGACCCATGAGGCCTCCACGCCTCCGGAGATCTACGCCGTCAGACCCGGAGGATCAGCGGCTAATGGACCCGGGTGGAAGGTCCGAATCGTTCCCAATTCACAGCTTCGGTTACGAATTGAAGGAAATCTGCGTCGGCGTCCGGAGGGCTTTCACGACATGATGGATGGCGTAGGCGCCGATGAAGTTATTGTTGAAACTCCAACACACGACCGCAGCCTGCATGAACTGGAGGCGAATGAAATCGAGGATGTGATTCGATCGTGGGTGGCACGTATCATTGACCTCGAGCACGACCCGCGTCTTCGGTATGTTTTGATCTTCAAGAACCATGGCGAAGAAGCCGGCGCGCACACGATTACTCACTCGATTTCACAGCTGATGGCGTTACCGGTCACGCCTCGTGTCATTAAAGCCAAGCTGATGGCCGCCCACGATTACTACGCGCTCAAAGAGCGCTGCATTTACTGCGACGTGCTGCACCAGGAACTGACAGAACGGAAGCGGTGGGTGGCCGAGACCGATGATTTTGCGGCGCTCACCCCTTTCGCTTCACGCTCTCCCTTCGAACTGAATGTGATCCCCAAATTTCACAGCAGCGCTTTCAGCCGAATCAGCACAACGCAAGTGGCAAGCTTGGCCCAACTGTTGCGGGAAGTCCTCGGCAGGCTGGATAAAGCTCTGGGCGGACCTCCCTACAATCTGGCGCTACAGGACCGGCCTTTCCTGCGTCCTCGAGAAGGCTATTGGAAGACCATCGAAGAGGATTTCCACTGGCATCTGGAGATTTTGCCACAAGTCATTGGAATGACCGGATTCGAGAGGGCGTCCTGGTTTTTCTACAACCCGGTTCCACCGGAAATTGCGGCCCGCTACCTCTCTTGACGCAGACGTGACCGGGCAGATTCCCCAACCAACCGATGCGACAAAAGCAGCATTCCCCGGATCGTAGGATTGCCGACTGAATCACGACAAGGGTCGCATCGAACTCCACCAAGGAGCAACGACTATGGACTGGTTGCCCCGAGTCCTCATTCTTGACAGCGAACTACACACTCTTATCTCACTTCAGCACGCACTTGAAGAGGTTGAGATCCACGCCACGATTACGTGGGAGGAAGCTGAAGCCTGTCAATTGCTAGAAACCTCTCATTTTGACCTCATACTCATTGGCGATCATCCCCCGGAGCTCAGTGCGGCCACCGTTGTCGACGACTTCAGCTTTCGCGGCACATGCCCCTCTGTTTTGATCCTGCGGGCGGTGGTCTCCGAGAAAGACGCCGAGTATTTTCGTACGCTCGGCGCAATCGGGGTGGTTTCAAAGCTGGACCCCGTCGCGGTTCTCGACCAGGTCACAAAAGCACTAGCACCGATGCAATTCAAGGCGAAGGCAACGAAAGGCTTGATCGAAACTCGCTTTTCGCGAGCAGCCTAGTGAAAACTTCGGCGGCCATCATGCCTAATAAATGTGCCGATCCAGCGGGCTCCTGCGACACTTCGCCGCGTCCCGGCGACAGAGTGTTCGCGCGCCTCAGATTCCGACGAAGTGGCGCCCTCCAATCGGTCGTGCTCACTCAACCGCGATACGACGCAGCAGTTTGAAGTCATCGAGAAGTTTTGCAGTGCCGAGTACCACAGTGCACAGCGGATCATCGGCAACACTCACCGGGAGAGAGGTTTCATCGCGGATCCGCTTGTCAAGATTCTTTAGCAATGCGCCGCCCCCGGCGAGCACGAGTCCGCGGTCGCTAATGTCAGCGGAGAGTTCTGGCGGAGTACGCTCCAGGGCTACACGGATCGCGCTTACGATGGCTGTAACGCCTTCGTTCAACACTTCGCGGATCTCGCTATCATCCACGGTGATGGTTTTTGGAATGCCCTCTATAAGACTCCGTCCTTTGATTTCCGTCGTTATCGGCTTCTCGAGAGGAGCTGCTGACCCAATCTCGATTTTGATCTGCTCTGCCGTACGTTCCCCGATCAGCAGGTTATATTTTCGCTTCACGTAGTTCATGATGGATTCATCCATGTGATTGCCAGCGATTCGTAGCGATCGGGAATAGACGATCCCGGACATTGAAATCAGTGCAACATCAGATGTGCCACCGCCGATGTCGACCACCAAGTTGCCGACGGGTTTCGTCACGGGCATCCCAGCCCCGATGGCCGCCATCATCGCTTGCTCCACCAAGTGCACTTCCGCAGCCTTGGCACGATAGGCCGAGTCGGTTACGGCACGGCGCTCGACTTGCGTGATTTCGGAGGGGATGCTGATGATCACCCGCGGATGAACCAGCGTTCTGCGCTGATGAGCCTTTTGCATAAAGTAGGTCAGCATCTTTTCGGTGACCTTGAAGTCGGCGATTACCCCGTCTCGTAGGGGCTTGATCACGCGGATCTTGGCGGGTGTGCGGCCTGACATGTCTTTGGCTTCTTTACCTACTGCCCGCACTTCTCCGGTGCTTTCATCGAGCGCAACCGCAGACGGCTCGTTGACCACCAGCCCGCGGCCGCGGGCGTACACACGGGTGTTGACTGTTCCCAAGTCGATCGCCAGATCCTCAGACAACAAACTGGCAAGGGGTCGGAGACCTTCGAAGAAGATCCAAGTTGTCCACTCCGGACGCATGAAATGATCTCCGCAAGCCTCCAGAACAGGCGTCGGTTTCGCGTTCACACCAGAAGTGTGTCGAGGGCCCGATTCTCGTTGCGGTGTGACAGTCAACGTGCTCCGGGCCAGCCCTTCCCGACAAAATCAGCCACTAGGCGTCCCAGAAGCACAATTGGAACGGTCCACAGAGCGAGGGGCAACGCTGCGTCGGTCGAAATGCCTATCTCTTCGTGGATTGTAAAAAGAAAATAAGCCAGAACGTATACTGCCGCCGAACAGAGCACTGCCAGCCCGGCGGAGAAGAAAAGAGCGCGGCTGAGCGTGCGTGCCACGATTGCTCCATCGAGGAGAACTAGGCTACTTGCCCCGTTAGCTGTTGTTAGCACACAGCGTCACAGGTCGCCGTGACCGTGCTCACCAAAAGATGTGAACTACCATGAAAGTCCTCGCCGGCATGCGGGTGACCGGGTGCACGATGCCATTGCAATTCCGGTGGAAATGGGAGCCTAATATATGAGCGAACACATCCCGCAGGAAGATTTGACTTGAAAGGTATCCTCCGCGCAGGCGAGGAGGCTTTTCATGAAAACGCTACTACATTTCAAGGGACACGGAGATAGTTACTTTCACCTGCATCCTCAGCATGTAATCTTCTCGGTTGTTGCCACTTTGATGTTGACGGTGCTGGTTGTTCTGATACTGGTTTCATCGGCGAGATAGGCGACAGGGTCTCGTATCGTCGATGTCCCCGTTACTATAGAGAGAGGAATCATGTCTCATTGGAGTTGGGCCGATGTCCGCAATTCCCCCACAGCTCCCCTGGAGACGTTTCGTTTGTCTTCTTCGTGACCTCGGCTATCGTCCACTGAAATCGCACCGCGGGTCACTCAGGCAGTTCTTCTGTCCCTCACGCAGCCCCAATCTGGTCTCATTTCACGAGCCTCATTCGGGCGAGACACTGCATAAAGGAACCTTAAACGACTGTCTGCGCAAACTCCAGTTGAGTCCGAACGAGTTTGCTCAGTTGCTTGGGAGGCGTTGAATCAGATTTGCGCCCGACGATCAGAGTGCGCATGGAAAAGGAGGAAGTATGCTCGAAAGGGCGAAACCGAAGGGAATCTCTCTTCATATCGGATTGAATCACGTTGATCCCATTCACTATGCGGGTTGGAAAGGAGAGCTCGAAGCCTGCGAAAACGACGCCCGCGAAATGGAAATGATTGCCAGAGGCCAGGGTTTTGCAGCTCAGTCGATGCTCACGAAGGCTGCAACCTCGACTGCGCTGCTGGGCGCAATAGAAAAGGCGGCGAAGGAGCTGTACGAAGACGACTTTTTCCTGCTGACCTACTCAGGCCATGGCGGCGAGATGAACGATGGGGGCAGCAACGAACCGGATGGGCTGAATGAAACGTGGGTATTGTTTGACCGCCAGCTAATGGACGATGAGGTTTACGCGGCCTGGTCGCTCTTTCGGCCGAGCGTGCGCATCTTTGTGGTGTCGGACAGTTGTTCTAGCGGAATGCCGACTAAAGAGTTGTTCTTAGAACCAGCCCCCTACATCCCGCGGCTGGAAGCACGTGTGCGCGCCAGCATCGGCGCAAATCTCAAGCCCAAGTTTCTTCCCCCAGACGTGCAGGCCAAAATCTACAAGGAGCGTGCGGCTCTGTACGACGACATTCGCAAGAAAACTCCACGAAGAGAAGACGTCAACTTGGGATGCAGCGTCATTCTAATGTCCGCATGTCAGGACAACCAGGTTTCCATGGAAGGAAGAAAGAACGGCTTGTTTACCGAAGCGTTGCTCAGGGTTTGGAATAAAGGTGTGTTCAGAGGCGGCTACCATCACTTTCGCACCGAGATTGCGAGCATGATGCCACCCACTCAGAGCCCGAAATACACGCTCATTGGCTATCGCGAGCGTGCTTTCGAGCACCAAAGGCCGTTCTCAGTCCTTCTGCCGCGTACCGCGGCGGCAGCCTGACAAACAAGGACGCTCCTCACAGAGATGAGGTTGTCCCCATGCAAGGTAAATTCGATCCAGGACGAATGAAGCCGAGTGCACTCGCGAATTCGACCCATTCGGGGTTGCCGTGCAACGTGACTGAAATGAATCATGATCGACTGCGGAAGCCTGATACCGGCATCAGTGACGCTGGTCACTGCGGCGCCGGCAGACGGACATGAGAATGAGAAATGTAGATGTGTATCTCTTCCCATTCTAAACATCGACAAATGAGTCGCCTTCGCCCATGCCACTCGCGACAGACGGCCGAGCGACGCTCCTTCAGCACAATCTTCGAAGGAGGATGTTATGAAGTCTCGCAAGGCGGCGAAACCCAAATCTAGCCGAACGGGGGTGCGGCTGAGCTTGTCTGCACCTGCCAATCTTCAAGCCAAAGTACAGAAGCTGCAGCTAGACATTGCCGACCGCGCGCATGAGTTGTTCGAGGCGCGCGGCCAGGAACATGGTCATGATCTGGAGGACTGGCTCCGAGCGGAGTCCGAGCTGCTGTGTTCGTTTTCGGTTGCCATGTCCCAATCCAGCGATGACGTAAAGCTGCGCGCCAACGTCGCCGGCTTTGACCAGAGTGAGATCGAGGTAAGCGTTGAACCAGGACGCGTCGTGATCCTGGGCAAAAAGACTCAACGTACAAAGGGAACAGAATCGTGGACAACCGAACAGACTGGTTCGCATCCCGATCAGTTTCTGCAAGTGATCGACCTTGCCACCGAGGTGGCGCCCGAGCGCGCCATAGTCGAGTTGAGTACAGGAGAGCTGACGTGTGAACTGCCCCTGGCCGTCAAGAACAAGACTGAGACCTTAGCTTGAGTTAGGCGCTCTCAGTGCCTTGGTGCCCAAAAAGGAAGAGGAGAATATGAACGGTCTCGTACACAGTTTATGGAGCGATGAATCCGGCCAGGACATCGCAGAATACGCAGTGATGCTGGCAGTGATTCTGGTGATTGTGGTTGGCACGTTGAGATTAGTCGGATCAAACACGAATAATGTCTTTTCCAACGTGGCCAGCACGCTGCAATAGAAGAGAAGGAAAACGAGGAATAGCGAACGGGCGGAATGTGGGAACAGGAGTGTGAAACACGCCCTGTGTAGGCCACCGGAAGGAGGGGCGGGATGCAACTGCTTGCAAAATCCGTCTTGCGATCGACGCCTTCCCTTCAGAGCGCGGAGTTTCTGGACGCTCTCTTGAAGAACTATCCCAAGCGTGATTTCCAGGTCCGACTGTGGGACCACACAATTTGGGGAACAGGACAGCACCCGCGGTACACGTTAGTTGTGAAGCACCCAGGGACACTTCGTTCGATGTTTTCTGCGCCGAATGAGCTCAACCTGGGAGAAGCCTATATCTATGATGATTTCGACATTGAAGGTGACATCGAAGCTGCCTTTGATTTGGCCACGTATCTCCTCGGTCAGGAACGCAGCCTCGAGGAGAGCCTTGATCTCGGCAAGCGGCTCGAGAAACTGCCTAAGGGCGATCATCCGCAAGCGAGCGTCCGCCGGGTTGAGTTCGGTGGAAGACTGCATTCCAAAGAGCGAGATCGACAGGCGATCCATTATCACTACGATCTCCCCACTGAGTTCTATTCGCTTTGGCTTGACCCGGCAATGGTTTACTCATGCGCGTATTTCAGCAATCCCGACGAGGATCTGGAATCCGCACAGATTCGCAAGCTCGATTACATCTGCCGCAAGTTGCGGTTGAAGCCCGGAGAGCGTCTGTTGGACATCGGCTGCGGCTGGGGTTCATTAATCCTGCATGCTGCCAGCCACTACGGCGTCGAATGTGTCGGCATCACACTGAGCGTATCCCAGGCGGAGGTGGCGAGAGAACGTCTGCGCAGCGCTGCTCTAAGTGGTCGCTGCCGGGTCGAGGTTTCAGACTACCGTGACATTGACCATGACCTGCAGTACGACAAGATAGTCAGTGTTGGCATGTTTGAGCACGTCGGAGAAACTCTTCTCCCCGAGTATTTCCGCGTGGCCTGGAATCTGTTGCGGCCCGGCGGAGTGTTCTTGAACCAGGGAATCGCCTACTCGGCGACTTATCACAGACGAGGACCGTCTTTCACGGACCGTTACGTGTTTCCCGACGGCGAACTCTTGCCGATTAGCACGAGCCTGCGAGAGGCAGAATTGGGCGGCTTTGAGCTAAGAGACGTCGAGAGTTTACGGGAGCACTATGCTCTGACGCTCCATCACTGGCTGCAGCGGCTGGAGGCACATCAGGACGAAGCGCGTCGCATCACGGACGACACCACGTACCGCATATGGCGACTCTATATGGCCGGTTCGATCAATGCATTTCGTAGCGGTCGCCTGAACATATACCAATCGTTGTTTTCCAAATCATTACATGGACACAGTGGCTTACCTCTGATGCGGGCAGACTGGTATCACAGCCTATGGTCAGAGAAAAAGGGCGCTAGAACGTTGTGATGAGGCGCCTAAGAAACTGCTTGTCGGCCACATGTTGATCATCGCAAGTCACTCTTGGTGAACCGGGATTGGATGGTGGGTGTGATTGGGATCATCGCCGGGATGTGGTCCGCAAGATTAGAGTTCTTTTCGTTCGATGCTGCATGATGTTGAGCGACATCATCGGTCAGTAGCAATAGGGCGCAGACCGAGCGCGACGTTCGGTTACTGGCGCGAACAAGAGAACACCAAGCGAGTTGATAAGGCAGGAAAGGCCACGGGATGATCACAACCCCATTAAGATTGCCGAGGCCGAAACTTAATAAGCAGGACCTCTGGGTGGAAGGGGAGAAGATGAAGAGGTTCGGTGTGCCGAAGGAAATTTTGGACCTTGGATATTTTGACGGGTCCGCAATAAAGAAAGCATCTTCCTCCCTTGATTCCTTCAGCCCGCGTACGTTTTAGGAGTAGAAGTTCACACTATGGACGACAGTTCCATCGCGGGCCACACTGAAAAACTCCGACGAGAAATTGAATTGATATTGGAGCAGGAGCACATCTACCGCAATCGCAAGGGCCATTCATTCGCCGACAAAGCAGAGCATGAGAAAAGGAAGTCCCGACTCGTTGCGATCCGTGATGAACTCAAAAGGCTTGTGGAAAAAGAAGCGAGCAACGTAAGCCATGGATCAGTCTGGTACGGTTGATTGGATCTTCGGGACGTGGCAGATCAGCCTCTGTGAAAGTGGCATCGAGCAGCTCTCTCGAAACGGAAGTGCAATTACAAGAATGGCGACACGGTCCGACCAGAGGATCGGCTATTAGTACGGGTAAAGCTCTAACAGCGTTTGCCCAGGGAGAATCTGTGGGCTTCGCAACCAGCCAATTCCAGACCGCAAGGAAAGCTGTAATCTGCGCTGTCCTGATACTAACCGCGGATTGTGTTCTGGCCGCTTCCGAATTCACTCTCCAACGTCGCGTCGGGTACACCTCTGGAGACCAGTGGGAGCCTGCGCTCGCGGCCGATTCCCGCGCTCACATCTATATTCTCTTTCCGCAATATGGCCCCATACCGGAGTGTCCAGCCTGCACTGCGCCGACCATGGCCCTGTTGACCAGCAATGACAATGGTGTTTCCTGGGACGCCCCGCGGCCCCTGTTAACCTCATCGTCCGGACAGTTTGACGCCCAGATCAAGGTCGATCCCGTTGATCATGAAACTCTTTACGCATCGTGGTTGCAAGGTAGACACGATCTGGTCCTGGGCCGTTCGCAGGACTTTGGACGTTCCTGGTACTTCTCCTTAGCCCAACACTCCGCCGATGTCGTTATCGATAAGCCCGTGCTTGCCGTCCGCGGACCCGATGTGTATGTGAGCTTTAACCATGATCAGACGCTGGCGGTGGCAGCGTCCCATGATTACGGGCAGAATTTTTCCTCTACTGTAGTGAATCCTGGAGCTGGGCCAGGCTGGTCGCTGGCGGCTGGAGCCACAATTGATCCCTCGGGCAACGTCTATTTTTCGTGGACCGCCTACCCGCGAATAAGTCTTCCGACGACACCGGAGCATGTTTTTGTCAGCCGGTCAGCGGACGGCGGGCGGAGCTGGAACACGACTCCGATTGACGTTTCCGCGGCGGCCCCGGATTGCTCAGCTCAAGCTTGTTCAGCCGGCTTTCTGGGCTCCCAGATGGCTCTCGCTTCCGACGATGGTGGAACAGTTTACGCCCTTTGGAACGCCGGCTCAGTTACAGGCGGCGCGCAGCGTATTTATTTCTCGTCTTCGACGAATGGAGGCGAAAGTTGGTCGGCGAAGGCTGACATCTCAAACGCCCTGCCGGGAGTGGAGCACTGTTTCCCCGCGGTCGCAGCCGGCAGAGCCGGTGACGTTCGCGTCGCGTGGATGGACACCAGGATCGTAGATGAGCAAAACCGTCCGCTCTGGAACACCTTTTACCTCTCTTCTACAAACGGCGGAGCAACCTGGTCTTCGGAGTCGCAGGTCTCGGGGCCCGTTCGCGGATATGATTACATCCTGTCCCGCGGTTTCCTATTCCCTTTTGGCAACTTGTTTTCCATCGCCATCGATAACCTTGGCACCACGCATGTCGTGTGGGGCGAAGGTCGAAATTACAAGTCTCCGGGCTCGATCTGGTACGCGCGGGGACGATGAACTTGCATTTGCCGAGATTGGCGATATCCCCCCGCGGATTCTGCAGATGGACGGGGAGATGCTATTGCTCAAGTCCAGCTGGAAATCGCAGGGCACTCGGGCGTTGTCCCACCGTCACGCATCCATGCCTCTGTCACCAGGGGTAAAATCCGCTGGCGCCACGCTCAGCCAGCAAGTGACCACCCACGACTAATCTCAGTTTTCTTGGTCTTCTTCTCTTCGGCAGCGTGGTGTTGGCGTCATTTGTTGAGACCTTCGCTCTGCATCTTAGCGAGCGAACGCTTCCTCCGTTTCAACTGGAGCGGGACATAGACTCTTTATCGGGCAGTGCTACTCAGTCCACGCCGGCAAGATCGGAGGCGCCGGGGGCCGCTTCCTAAGTTCCATCGCCCGCGCTCGCTGCGGGTTTGAAAGGAAAGGCGAGGAGTTGACATCCGAATCGAGGGCGGCTTTCAGCAGGTGCCCCTCTCCGCGAAGACCCATAGCTAAGATCTGCGAAATCAGTATCAGCAAAACCGCGCCCGCGATCAGCGAAGCGAAGATCACGGCGAAACCATGATGCTCTGTCGGATTCAAAATGAATTCGACGAGTCCCGCGACGAAAACCACGCCCCCGACGAAGATGCCGCCAAGCTTGAGGTTTTGGCCAAAGGTGACTACCGCATCTGCTACGCGATAGCCATTTTGATAACGCCTGATCACAGCTGTGGAGTCATTGGATTGTGTGTCGATAGCAGTGATGACGGCAGCGCTCATAAGCTCCTCCCATGCCTTCCCGCATCGCGCCGCTCTCTCCAAGGCAGTTTGTCCGCAGCAAAGTGTTGGAAGAAGGTTCTCAACATGGACACGCCACGAACAGGCGAGCCTTACAGGATCGGTCGCTTGTTGAGAAGTGCTATCGTCATTTTCAAATCTGCCACGTCCTGGTGCAGTGCGTGGTATCACGAAGACGTGCTAGGTCCGGCTTTTTGCTTTGAACGCCTCGCACCACAGGGATGTTTCGATTGAACCGTGATGAAACGAGGCTTAAAATTGTGTTGTGGTGCGGGAGGGCCGGATTGATGCACCACCACGAATTCTTCTGTCGCGCCTGCCATAGACCTTTCTCGAAGATCTGGACTCCTATCGAACCCAACGAAGGCAAAGTTGTCTGTCCAGGCTGTGGCAGCGAAGAAGTTGGGCAGAGATGGTTCTACCTGGTCGCCGCCAAGCAGAGCGCGTGAACAATTTGAAAGGCCCGACCGAAGCCTTTCAGAAGAAGAATCCGCATGCTACTCGTGGCCGAGCGGCCTAGAGGATGGAGGTGCCCATGTCGGCAAAGAGACTACGAGAATTCCTTAACAGTAACAACGTCGCGTATATGACGGTGCCTAACGCGGTTGCGTATACCGCGAAGGAAATCGCAGCGCTTACGCACATCTCGAACAAAGAGCTCGCAAAGACAGTAATTGTGAAAGTCGACGGCACAATGGCCATGGCTGTCCTTCCCGCTTCTTACGACGTAGATCTTTCCGCTTTGCGCAACGGAACCGGCGCAAGAAGTGTGACTCTCGCCAAAGAACCAGAATTCAGCGACAAGTTTCCAGAATGTGACATCGGTGCCATGCCGCCATTCGGAAATCTGTATGGGATGGCCGTGTATGTCGACGAGAGCCTTACCCAGGACAAGGACATCGCATTCAACGCGGGCAGCCACGAAGAACTGCTGCAGGTGTCGTACGCGGATTTCGCACGGCTCGTCAAGCCGACAGTCTTGAGGTTTTCTGAACTGCCGGACCTGGAGTCAATGGGAGCTTGGCACCTTTGATGTTTAAAAAGCTTCTGGCTGTGTCGAGGCATTGGCGGCCAGTGCGAGTTTTGTGATCTCCAACGCTGCAGACTGCGCCAGGAGCGCTGTTTCATTGTGCGTTGCTGGAGGTCACCCATGATTCCAATTCCGCTTCCTCTAATTGCTGCCACCATCGTTGTTCTATATGTTCTCAGCGCGATTAAGATCCTGCGCGAATACGAGCGCGGTGTGATTTTCCGCCTGGGAAGACTATTACCCAACGCCAAGGGGCCGGGAATCATCCTGGTGTTCTACCCGGTCGATCGCATGGTGCGGATTTCGTTACGCCAGGAGGCGCTCGAAGTAAAGCCCCAGGACATCATTACACGTGACAATGTTACGTTGAAGGTAAACGCGGTGATCTTCCTGAGAGTGATCGGCCCACGTCAGGCGGTCGTCGAAGTTTCCGATTACCTGAATCAGACTTCGCAATTTGCTCAGACGACACTGCGCTCCGTTCTAGGCGAGGCGGAACTTGACGAGCTGCTTGCCCATCGAGACAAGATCAACCTGCGCTTACAGAGCATTCTCGATGCCCACACTGCTCCGTGGGGAGTGAAAGTGGTGAACGTAGAAGTCAAGCAGGTTGATCTGCCGGAATCGATGCTTCGAGCCATTGCTAAGCAGGCAGAGGCGGAACGCGAGAAGCGGGCAAAGATTATCCACGCGGAAGGCGAATACTCAGCAGCACAGCGATTGGTCGATGCAGCCCGGCTTCTGGCGGAAGAGCCGGTTAGCATACAGTTGCGTTACCTGCAGACACTCACGGAAATCGGCGTGGAGAAGAACACAACTCTTGTTTTCCCAGTGCCTGTCGATATATTTACGCACATCAGTAAGGCGAGCAACAAAGTCTGAAGCCCTGGAGCTCCATGAGTGAATTAGGTAGACCTAATTATGCTCTAGCCACCAACTCGTGCGAGCAGGTCAGCGCCTACGCGACCCATACCAGATTGGCGCTAGCTCCCGAGTGAAGATCCGGGCGTACCGCTGCTTCAATTCCTGGCACACTTCTAGCACTTTGGTGCGGAAAAGTCGTAGCGTGCGTAGTGCGCTTCGTCGAGCAGGCGGACCAATTCTCCCAGCCCGCGTCGAGCACTTCATAAGGATTCCTCAGTCCCGCGGAAAATAGCCGGGCGTATGCCTGTTCGACGATCACCGGTTGAATCGGTTGGCCAAAGAGCAGACAGGCCAGAAACCACTTGACAGCTTTTCCTCTTTCCGCGAAGACAAATCAATCCCCAACATCTTTGCTAGGGCGGCCGGCATAAGCGTCGTCCCGCGGGACTTCACAGCGTAGCCAGGAAGTCCTTCCACGGAGTCGCGACCAGAGTTTCGGTCATCGAATGCCCATATCCACGGATGAGCATCGCGGCTTTTTCAATTTGCTTTGCATCCTCTGCTTCGACGACATCGACGACATCGAAACGTCCTAAAGTTGCGAAGCTGCCCTTCCAGCTAACTTCTGGACACTCCTTCTTGATCTTCGCCGACACTTCGGCAGCGAGCTCTTTGAATTTCTTGGGATCGTCGAATGCCTCTGGGGAAAAGCGACTCAGGATAATGTAGGTGGTCACAGAACACCTCTTTCACCCGATAGCTGAGAAATTCAGCCACGAGCGATAGTTGGGTTTCTATTTGCAATCCTACTCTCCTTCCCAGGAGAAACTAAGTAAGGAAATTTCCGCTGTTTTCCGCGCCGGAGCGTGCGCAGTTGCCTGGAGACCGTGTTTCCACCACGGGCTTCAAGGTGCGAAGGGCTCTACTGCATGAATGCACGCCCTTGGTAGATGTAGAGGATTCCGAAACGAGAGTACCAACTGCGCCGGACTGCTTACGCGATGAGGCGCACTGAATCCCACCGGACAGGCAAGAAGCGTGATGTTCTCGATTTGGAGTCGGGCGTCAAGATGTGACCCGCATCACTGACACTGAACGAACCTGAGTGGCAAACTTTCGCCGGAAGAAGTTCGGCCTCCCCGAGCAGTTTTTCCGCTGAAGCACTACCCGCCGAAGCTGGACCCTCCTCACCAACTCAGGTGCGCGCATGAGCCACTTGCGCTGCATTCTCGTCGTCTTGGTCGCTGTGATCTTGGGCTTGTCGTTTGCCGTTCCGCTCGAAGACAACCCGGAGACGACGTACGACGAGACTGAGACACTGCCTTATGAGAGCACCCCGCTGTTTTCGAGCGACGCATTGGTAGTGGCCAGGCCACTTCAATCGCCGCCGTCGTACGCTTCTCCGCTTGGTCCAGGCTACCGAACTAGCCGAGACCAAGGGCGCCCCAAATGTCGTGAGTTGGCCGTGCATGCCGCTCGCCACCTGATGCTACTCGATTGCCAACTGCGCTGCTAGACATTCCCACCGCGTGAGCTTTTTACCTCCCTGAAAAGTCCTGCATAGCGGACGCACCATAGGGAAGATATCTCACGAAGCCTCAGATCGTCTGCGAATGACGAGTTGCGGCGTTATCCGTCCAATGAAATCAACGAAAGCCAGGAAAGGATTTTCAAAATGAAATCGAAGAGCATTATTGCATTGACGTTCGTTTTCGCCTTGGCGCTCGCGGCCATCTTTCTCCCTGTTGCCGGTTTAACGGTGCAGGCCAACGATCGATGCCAAGCCTTCCACATGATCGTGCAAGGTACCTTGCCCACTCCGAATCAGTTTGCTCCTACCGATACCTGGGGCGGCCCGATCTTTGGCAACCTCGGTACCGGCTTCCTGCAAGGTGGCATATCTGGCAACGACGGGACGGAGTATCCACACGGATCGTATTCGATCTTCAAAGATGGGTTTTACGAAGCTTGCTTAACGCCCGCGCCTACGTGGGGCGGACCGAATGACTGTGTAGACAGTTTCACCTACAAAGCTCAAGCATTCGTGATCTGGCCAGCGGGAGATTCGCTGGGTAGCTACAAGGCCACCGCGAAAATCGTGAAAGGAACTGGCAGATTTGCGTCAGCTTCAGGACATCTGGAGATCGAAGGCCCCTTCATCGTCTGGCCCGATACCAACAGTCCATTCGGGGTAAGCGGACGATGGGATGCTCAATTCAACGGCAGACTCTGCGGTGTCCAGTAGTCACACTCTCGCTGCATTGTTAGCCCTGCACCGGCTCGGGACGGGCGCACTCACAATGGTGTGTGGCAGTGATCCGGTCTCGCAAGAGAAATCCGCAGGTGCTTTCTTAGTGGAGGAAATCATGAAACGCATCAGTGTTCTTGCTTGCATTCTAGGTGTGTGCTTCGTTTCGGCGGCGTGGGGGCAGCAACCAAACGCGCCTGCGAAATCTCATCCCTGGCGGCACCATGCCACGGACCACATGTTGCCATCTGGGGGCGTCAGCCATCCGTACTTGGTGCAGTCAGACACATCCCAGAACAAGGTCTGGGAACTCAAGACTTACCCGGGCGGAACCTGGACCACGATGGGAGACGTGAATGATTTTGGCGTAGCCGTAGGCCAAGGCGATCTGCCCGACGGCTCTACCCACAATCTCGTTGTTCCGTTGTTTGGCAATCATGCGGGAGGTTGGATTGACCTCGGCACCCTGGGCGGGACGGAAAGCGGTTGGGAAGAAGGCATCATCACAGTTTCGAATACCGGCATGATCGTCGGACATTCGGCCAGTACAGACCAGAATCGCCCGCACGGTTTCGTGTGGACAGAAAAGTCCGGCATGGCCGATCTGGGCACTCTCGCCGACATCGGCAACACCGCTTACAACTCGAGTTACGCGGGCGGAATAAACCGGATGGGTACGCTAATTGTCGGCTGGAGCGGGATCGAGGACAGCTGCCTCGGCTGTGCTCCGACGCTTCCCGTGGTTTGGACGCCGTCCGTGGCGTGGAAGGACAGGCGCATCGTCACGACGTGGACCATTCACCAGCTCGACACCACCGGTTTTGAAGCCATCACCAATTGGTATGCGTGGAACGTCAACGATTTCGGCCAGATCGTGGGGGAGGGCAACGGTGACAACGGCGCTTTTGTCGGCGTGATCTGGACTCCTCTCAAGAACGGGACGTGGAAGATCAACAAGCTTCCCGCAGTTGCGGGGTACCCGAACTCAGAACCCTTCAACATTAATAACCGTGGTGAAATCTCGGGTGACATCGAACCCGCGGATTTCAGTGTTTGGATTCCGAGCTTTTGGAAACCTCTCGACCTTCTAAGGAAAACTTACAGCAATCCAATTGTGCTGCCTATGCCGGAGGGCGGGTTCACGAACTGCTATACCGATGGCATCAACGAACTAGGCGACCTTACCGGAGAGTGCTGGGGCGAAGATGTGGACCAAGCCGTGCGTTGGACCACGAAAGACAAACAGTTCACGCAGGTCCTCGGTTTCCCGGGAGATTGGAGCTGGTCATTCAGGGTGAACAACAACAGAATTGCAGTCGTCACATACGGTGGTGGTGATAAATGCTCAACGAGTGACTACATCTCATGCGGGGGCGCGATACATTTCCACTGAATGTGCGGATAAGCCGCGCGACGTTTGGGCGCCTTCTCTTCGTAGCATAAGAAAAACTAGCGAGCCGTCGTGGTTCCTCATGGCAGCTGCGGCGGACCCGCCCATTCGCAGCCAAGATCTGTGGAGGTAATTATGAAACGCATTAGCATTCTTCCCTGCATTCTAGGTTTGTGTTTCGTTTCGGCGGCATTGGCGCAGCAGCCCGGCACCAAGCCGCCCTTTGGCAAATATGGACCGCATCGAATGTCCCCCCAAGCCTCGAGAACACCGGGCAAAACGGCAAGCCGGAGCTTCATTGTTCAGGCCAATCGGGACGAGAAGACGAAATACTGGGAACTAGATACTTACCCCGGTGGCACCTGGTTTACCACATGGCATATCAATGACCTCGGCATGATCGTTGGCTTGGGCGATGTCTCCCCTATCGACGACGGTTCTGGTTACACCCACACGCTGGAAGTGCCCCTGTTCGGGCCGAATGCCGGGGAATGGATCGACCTCGGCGCATTGACCGTTGAGCAGCCCATTGGGTGTGGAGAGCCCCTTGACGGCATCTCGAACACCGGGCTGGTGGTCAGCGGCTCCATTACGTCGGACGGGCACATGCACGCTGTGGCCTGGACCAGGGAAACTGGAATGGTCGACTTGGAAACTCTTGCGGAGACCGGCGATCCCCGGTACGCAAACCATAACTCCAGCTATGCACTCGCCACCAATAAACGCGGAACACTGATCGTGGGCGGGAGCGGCGTGGATCAAGACGCCTATTCTGGTTTCGACGCGCCCGTCGTCTGGACGGCATCGAAGGAATGGAGGAACGGAAAGTTCGTCGCGACGTGGAAAATTCACGCGCTGGACACCTCAGCGTACCCTGACTTTTCGTGGTTACCTTGGGGAGTAAACGACTACGGTCAGATCGTCGGCGTGGGTGGCGACAACAACAATCCCCAAACGACTGTCATTGGAGCCCTGTGGAACCCACGCGTTGACGACAAAGGTTGGCGGAAAGTCATGCCACTCCCACCCTCCGCGGACTATCCGTTCACTGATCCCTATGGCATCAACGAAAACGGAGAAATCGCAGGCATGGTCGCTACGAATGACTGGGGCATTTGGCTTCCTACGTTGTGGAAGCCGCTCGACAGGACACGGACAACGTACTCGCGCGTGATGATGCTTCCCCTGCCCCTAGGTGTATTCACAAACGCCGAAGCCGTGGGTATCAACGATCTGGGCGACATCGTTGGCGATACCTGGAACGACGACGGCTCGGTGGACTTGGCTGTGCGCTGGACCACGAAGAACTTGAAGTTCTCTGAACTTCTCAAATTCCCGGCCGATTGGAGTTTTTCCTGGGGAGTGAACAACAACCGAATTGCCTCAGTCACCTACACTGGCGGCGAGAAATGCTCAAAAGGCGTACCGTGGACCTACACATGCGGAGGCGCGATCCAGCTCCACTGAAGGGCTCACGCACTTTTACACCACAGCCGCCCGATGTCTGGGCGGCCTTTTCGTCGATTGGGCAGGAATATTTGCTCTCGCTGTTCTGCTGCAATTTGGTGTCGTGTTCTGCTGCCAACCAGTTTGTGAGCGTGTTTTGCCACCGCGGGGTTTTGACCGTGAGCCATTTCAAAGCCCATCGGTGTGTGTTTCGCACGCCAAGGCCGCTAGGCTGGCAGAACAGAAGACGTGTTGAAGACGTCCAAGCCGTCTTCTGCTGGCTGGCCAAATGCATTTTCCAATTCGTGGCGCAATGCATCCTGTTCGCTTTCTGAAATTTGTTGCAGAGTCGCAAAGGTCCCTATGATTCGCTCGATCAGATTGTGCCAGTCTTCATTGCGGACGAACGCTGCACAGACCTCACAGGAATGCCACTCAATCCCACGCGCATCCGCGGGATAACAGCGCAGTCCCAAGAGGGACTCTCAGAAATTGCAGGCTAACGGTCGGTGTCTAATATTTCACCACTTTCCCCATTTGACACCGACGCTCACATCGCCCGTACCGATTGTCTGTGCCCCGAATCACATATCTGTGTAACTATGGATAGGTTGCCGCGGCGGTAGTCTTGCCGGTCCCCAACTCCGCATTACTGACTGAAGGCGGCAGGGAGCGGGTCGCAATACGCGAGGACGGTGACGGCAGCGACGGCCTTTAACGCCGGTTTCCCGCGGCTGGTCGCAGTCACGTGATACACCCCTTGGATCTTCGGTGCGGTGTACAGGCCGCGATCGGTAATGGTCCCACCGTCTTCTTCCCCGACTGCCCAATTGACCGACTGATCGCCGAGGCCAACGACGATCGCCACAAAAGCTTGGCTCTCGCCCGCGAACAGCGTCACTTTAGCGGGTGTAATTGTCACTTTAGCGCTCGCCCACGGCCGCCCACCGGCTTGTCCCAACAGCACGTCAGCGCAGGTAAGCACCATCCCGAGAAAAAGGAGCGAAACCATCTTCACACCCAGCCCCCAGGGTCTTCGCCAAACTTCATGGTCCACCGGAACCATGCCCCTGTCTGTGATCACCGTTACTCTTTAAGCGGAAATCAAAATTGGCATCGAGAAAATCGCGAGCGATGAGCGCTGAATTGAACGGCGGCGTAAAATATTGGCAGCAGTAGAAAGCTATCGGACCGAACCTCACTTTTCAGGTTAGAGTCCCGCTTGTTCATTTCGCCCAGTTTCTGGACCTCGTTCTTCGCGAAGACCGCCTTGGTCTCTCCTGGTCCTTAAAGGAGGCGTCATCATGCTGGGAATGAGCTTGCTTTCCTTCCTGGTTCTCACTCTCATCGGGGCAGTGGTCGCCGCCGTCTACCACTACGTCATTCGCTATCGGATTCTCGATGGCTATGACGCGGCAGTGGGGAAGTTGTTCGTCGGATGGCTCGGAGCCTGGTTAGGCTCTCCAATCCTTGGGCACTGGCTCTGGAAGGTTGAGAACGTGTACATCGTGCCCGCCGTGTTGGGCGCGATCGCGGCCATCCACCTGGTTGTTTTGACAGGGAAAGCAGTTGCCAAGCTTGCAAGTCTGCGGCCTGTTATGACGGAGGAAAAGAGAGAACAGACCCCCCTGGGCAAGCCGGCCGTAGCAGCATAAGAAGCGCTAAAACGGCTATCACCGTTGCGCGAAGAGGCCCGGCGAGGGGCCGCGGAGGGATGTTTATGCCTAATCGCACAATTCTATGCATTTCTTTCGATGGACTTGTTTCGGAGGGCCGGTGTCGCAGTCTAGAGGATGCTGGTTACGAGGTGACGGCGACGATCAACGTCAACGAGGGGATGGAGTTGCTGAATCGCAAAAAGCTCGACGCTGTGATTATTGGTCATCGATTTTCAACCAAAGAGAAACGTCTGTTGGCAGAGCAAGCCAAGAAGGCGGGCATACCCGTTGTGTTGGTCTGCGGGGCCACGTCAGAGTCCAGCATTCCTGCAACCAGCAGAGTGTATGCGTTGGAGGGCGGCGCCGGTCTTCTGTCGGCGTTGTCTCGATTGTTCGCCGCCGAGACCGCGGCTTGAAGCTTGGCTATAGGTTTCAAGACTGCAGTCGCTGACCAGAGCATGATCGGTTATTCGGCGGACGAAGCGGAAGTATGCCATGTTGTTCCGAGAAGAAGACGAAGATCTCGAGATTCTTCCTTTTGAGGACAGAAGCGAAGCCGGACGCATTCTTGCAGGAAGGCTTTCGGTATACGCCGGTCGTAGCGATGTGGTTGTGCTTGGGCTCCCGAGGGGCGGCGCGCCCGTAGCTTGCGCAGTCGCGAGCGCGCTACACATCCCATGGGATGTTTTTGTGGTGACTAAGCTCGGTACTCCCTGGGAGCCCGAACTGGCCATGGGCGCAGTTGCCGAGGGAGGTGTGCAGGTACTTGACCTGTCTCTCGTCAAGGCACTCGGCGTTTCAGACGCGGAAATCAAAGAGGCCACGGCGACGGGTCGGATGGAACTCGCTGCCCGCGAAAGCTTATATCGCGGCGGTCGTCCGCCTCTGGACTTGCTTGGGAAAACCGTCATTCTTGTGGACGATGGCATCGCGACAGGATGCAGCGTTCTGGCCGCGATTGCTGCAGTCCGGCGGAGAAATGTCGCGCGAGTTGTAGTTGCTGTTCCGGTAGCCCCGGCCTCAGGCTCGAGTGCCATCCGGATGGAAGCCGACGAAGTCGTCAGCGTGGCAGTACCGGAAATGTTCTTGGCAGTTTCCCAATGGTATCGGAATTTCGCTCAGGTCAGCGATGAGGACGTTCAGCGGTTGCTGGGAGGCGTCGAGATCTCAACTCCACGCGCGGCTTGAGTGAGGCACGATTTGAGTTGCATAGGGGGAGAAGAGATGAAGAGACATTTTTCGAACCGAGGTGAGGCGCTTTCCGAGGTGACAGCGGCACGCAGTCTGACGGACCGGAAAACCTTAATGAAGGCAGCATTCAGGAGTCAAGTTGACCGCAAAGCCAGATCTCAGCCCTGGTTTCCGCAGCCGCTCGAAATCCCGAGTCGTCCCAAAAGGAAGCCGTCGCCGCCGAAAAAGGACTCCACACTTTTTCTGTGAAGCAGTGGGGCGAGACGTTTCACACGGCCAGCTAGCCGAAGAAACACGTCAAAGCAATCATGACGTTCCGGGCTCAGCCAAGGAGGGATTATGGAGTTGATACTATCCACCGAAGAACAGCAACTCTTGTTGGACATTCTTGAGCAGCGCCATAAGGAGTTATTGAAAGAGATTTCGCATACGGCTCATCGCGAGTTCAAGCAGGGACTGCGCAAGAATGAGCAACTTTTGGAGTCAATGATGAGCCGTTTGCGAGGAGTGCCAGCTGAGGAGCTTCGTGCTTAGAACCGCCTTCTGGCCCACACTTGATCCCAATGACGAGTTTTGAGGAAATCGAACACACTGCCGATCGCGCTTTTCGGGTGCGAGGCCGCGATATGGCTGGTTTGTTGGAAAATGCGGCCCGGGCCATGCAAGCGGTTGACGGACCACGATCCGCACGGCAGCCAACGGCAACAGAGGAGATTGAAGTTGGAGGAGTGGACCGGGAGTCGCTGCTAGTGAACTGGCTGAATGAAATCCTCTACTTGGAACAGACACATCGACTTATCTGCGTGCGGTTTCACATTACTGAGCTGGACGATCATCATCTGCGCGCGCGCATCGAAACTCGGAAGTGCGACCCAAGCCAGACGCACATCAAAGCGGTGACATTTCACAATCTGCAAATACGTGAAGTTTCTGAGGGCCTCGAAGCCGAGGTGGTCCTCGATGTGTAGCATTCCCGCAGAGGCCGTCATGATTGACAAGAAGCACATCGAACGCGTGTCTGAGCATGTATGGGAGATCCCCAAGACCTTCCGCGATGACATGCGTGTGCCCGCGCGCCTCTATGCCGATGAGGAACTGCTCGACACGGCACTGTCGGACAATTCGGTCTTGCAGCTCGTCAACACCGCGACCCTGCCCGGAGTGGTGAAATACGCCATCGCTATGCCCGATATCCACCAAGGTTATGGATTCCCGATCGGCGGAGTCGTTGCGACACATTTGCCCGAGGGAGTGATTTCTCCCGGCGGCGTCGGCTATGACATCAACTGCGGTGTGAGGCTGCTGGTATCGCAGGTATCAGTCGAGGAGATCGAGCCATATCTCGAAGACATCGCCTCGCGACTGTACGCGAACTGCCCAAGCGGAGTCGGTGCCCATGGGCACTTGCGCTTGAGCGACAACGAGCTGGATCAAGTTCTCCACGAGGGTTCGCGCTGGATGCTGGAGAAGGGGTATGCTTCGCGCGAAGACCTGGATCGCACGGAGGAGTTCGGTCGAATCTCCGCGGCCGATGCCGCCTTTGTTTCTGATCATGCCCGCGAACGAGGGCGAAACCAGCTTGGCACGCTGGGCGCTGGAAACCACTTCATTGAGGTTGACAGAGTTACTGAAGTCTATGATCAGCCCACTGCTGCACGTCTCGGCATTTACGCCGGCAACGTCGCGGTGCAAATTCACTGTGGCTCTCGTGGACTCGGTCACGAGGTTTGCGAAGACTACGTGAGCCGATTTCAGAAAACCGCACAAGACTATGGCATAGAGCTGCCCGACCGCGAATTGGTTTGTGCTCCATTTGATTCGAAAGAGGGGAAGGAGTACTTCCGCGCGATGGCATGTGCGGCCAACTTCGCCTTCGCCAATCGGCAGTTGCTGGCACACATGATCCGGCGGAGCTTCGAGGAGATGCTGACGGGTGAGGTCAAGAACTTCGAGCTACAACAGGTGTACGACATCGCACACAACATGGCGAAGGTTGAGGAACACAACATCGACGGCCGCTCGCTTCGAGTTTGTGTGCATCGCAAAGGCGCCACTCGGGCCTTTGGACCGGGATCGAGCGTTCTCCCTGACAGTTTGCGCGACCTCGGTCAACCCGTGCTGATACCGGGTTCGATGGGTACGGCTTCGTATGTCCTCATCGGCACGAAAGGAGCTATGGAGCAGACCTTCGGTTCCACGTGCCACGGAGCGGGCAGGGTCATGAGCCGCACCAAGGCCAAGAAGACGATCCGAGGAACAGTACTGCGTGATCAGTTGAAAAGCCGTGGAATCCTGATCTGCGCCGGTTCCATGAGCGGGCTTGCCGAGGAGGCTCCGCTGGCTTACAAAGACGTGGCGCGTGTGGTCGAAGTGGTTCACATGCTGGGGATTGGCCGGAAAATAGCCAGGCTTGAGCCTGTCGCGGTGATTAAAGGATAGAGCCAAGCGACCAGCGAAGAATACGAGTATATCCTCCATCCGGCCTTCAAACGAGAAGCGGTAGTCAAGCGGCTGTAATGATCCTCTCAACCCGTTGTTGAGGTTCGTGTGCAGGCTCGCAGATGCTTCGCAAAGCTTCTGCAATCACGCTCGCATCGACGCCTGCTCGACGCTCCACCACGTCGCCAATGGACAACACGCCCGTGACCTCGTGCTTTTCGTTCACTACTGGCAAACGCCGGAGCCGATGGGTTTTCATCAGTTCGAGCGCACGGGAAACATCATCTTGCTCAGCGCACCAGATTGGATCTCTTGTCATGCATCCATCGACCCAGCTGGATGCGGGATCCCTCCCGCCTGCGACCACGTATAGGCAAAGGTCCCGATCGGTCACCACGCCGACCAACATGGGGGTGAACGGATCCTGGATGACCGGTACCACTCCAGTATCCGCCTCCTGCATGAGCAGTGCTGCGGATAGGGTCGAACTGGACGGCCAGCAGCACACCGGCCTCTTCGTCATGATTTCGGTAACTTTCATGGGAGCCTCCCGGAGTCGTCCAGGTGAAAGACGCCGTCATTTCGCCTGCAGCGATTCGATATAGCTGTTCAGATTCGTGACTCTCAATTGCACTTCGGAGCTGTGTCCCTGACTCATCTGCCAAAATAAACTGCCCCAAACGGCCATTTCTTTGGAACCATGTGCCGCGAGGCGCAGGTCACCCTCGATTGCGCTCCTAATGTGGTCGGATGGATATGTACCGCCATTCTTGCGAGCCAACATGGTCAGGTCCGGAGGTGGCACCTTGAGGGCGTCTGCAGCCGGACCGCGGCCTTGGCCATCGACTCCATGGCAGACGGCACAATACGCGGTGTACATCTCATGGCCCAAAGCCGGTGACGTCGCCTTGACTGGAACATGCCTGATTTCCTTTTGCTGGGACGCCCCACCGACAGCTAGACAGATCACGAGTCCAAGGATTGGAAAAATGCGAATGAGCATTGTGTACCTCCTTCCCCCGGCGCGGAACGCGCACGGCTGAAGATCCTTCAATTCGCAACTACGGAACAAAACCTCCTGTTCCACGACTTATTGCTCCGCCTTGGATAAGCTCGGAATCGTGTTTTTCAGGTCGGCAGGCGGTCAAGAGTGCGTTCCTGATGTTCAATGTTGATTGCGTTTTCTAAGGCTGCGACTTGCGCGAGGCGTTGACCCAGGGAGCGACGATCAGCCTTTCAGAGATGGTTGTCACTGGGCCTAAGCGCGAAGAATCGTCGCCTCTGGGAACCAGGACCTGTCGCCTTTAATAAATCATTAACACAATCTGGGATCCGGCGTCAGTGATCGCAGCCACTCCCCTTGACCTCAACCATCGCGAAGGAGCACACTTCTCGTATCCAGAAAAATACAGCCCTTTCTGCACGAGTCGTTTTCGGAGCGGAACGCAGGGATCCGACTGATCGCGTCCCGCAAGATTAGTCCTGTCCGAAAGGAGGTCACATGAAAAAGCTATTGTTCCTTTCCTTCGCCTTCGCGCTAGCGATTTCTCTGTTCTCGCTGGCCCAGGACACTACCAAGGCAGCTCAAACAAAACCCGAGACTGCTAAGGCTGAAAAAGCGCCTGCCAAGGCGGTCACGGTCGCGGGAAAAGTCAGTTCCGATGCTAAGACGTTTGTGGACAAAGACAACAAAAGCTGGACGGTCACCAATCCGGAAGCTTTAAAAAGCCACGAAGGACACGAGGTGACGCTCAAAGCCCACGTGGATTCTGCAAAGAACGAGATTCAAGTCGTTTCCGTCAAGATGGCAAAGGCGGAGATGAAGGAGACGACCAAGAAAGAGGAGAAAAAGTAGTCTCCCTCGGAAGCAGGTAGAAAGGAGTGCGCGACATGGCACAAGATCCGAACACGGATAAGCCCTCTAACATCGTAACCGACCCGAACCGGGAGGAAGAGATTCGACGCCGCGCGTATGCCCTCTACGAGCAGCGTGGTCGGGAAGACGGCCATGACGTCGATGATTGGCTCCGGGCCGAAGTTGAGTTAGCTGATCAAACCCTGAAGGCTGCCGCATAGCGGGCAGTCGATACCATATGCATGCAAGCCCCGGCGCAGCCGGGGCTTTGTGCTGCCGCCTCGAGCGACATCACCCACGCACAGCCGGGCACCGAAGAGGAGATGATGGTAGAGTCCGTAGTTCGCTGCCCTTATTGTGTTGCGGGCAAGGAATTCATACCCCTGCGAGCCCTTGCAGATGGAGCTTTCGTATGCGCGAAGTGCGGGCACATGACAATTCCGGGGAAAGACTTCCAATGTCATTGCTCGAAGTGCGTGGAAATGCGAAGACTCAATATCCGGCGCCGGAGTTAGAATTCGGTCGCTTTGTGGCGAAAGCCGGTGGTGCCTTCCCATGAACTCCGCAATCGGCGCGAGCGAAATTGAGCGCGCAGCTGCCCTGGTCCGTTTGAGCCCCCTCTAGATCTGGTTTGACGAAAATCATGCTCCTCAAGTTATTGGTTACTCCAGGAACTTGTCAGAAACGAATGGACCCGGGCTTTTGTGCGCTCTTAAGGTAGGCGCGTCCCTTCGAGAGGCAGTGAGCTATCATTTAGCAGTTCTCACGATTATGTCGTCGAGAACATGCGAGTTGCTTCCGTGCGGGCAGCAAGGAGGAAACTCGTGAAGCTTTTCAGGAAACCAAACTCCAGGTTCTACTGGTACGACTTCACGGTGCGAGGCCGTCGCTACCGTGGGTCAACTTTGGGGTCAACTCAAGAAACAAAGTCAGCAAGGGCGATTAAGGCAGCAAGCTTGAAATTGGCCTCCGTGATCGAAGGCACTGATCCACTTCCAAGCAAGCCTAGTGTCCTTTCTGAGTTTGCTGAGCGATTTGACACCTGGGTCGAGGACGCCAGGTTGGAGGAGAAAACCAAGAAGTTCTATCGCAATGGCTGGCGCCTACTCAAGGCGACACCCGTTGCGGGTTTGCGAGTCAACCAAATCACGGGAGATTTCGCGGAGCAATTGAAATTTCCAGGCTCGGCCGCGAATGCCAATTGCGCTTTGAGGACGTTGCGACGAATGCTGCACAAAGCAGAAGACTGGAAGGTGATCGGCCACGCTCCGAAAATCAAAATGATGAAAGAGCACGGTCGACATCTTCGTCTTGACGACGAAGCGGAAAGGAAACTGACGATGGGAGGCTTGGCTTGCGACTGGCGCCCAAGAACTCGTGACCTTTTCCGTGACATCGTCATCTTGATGCGCGACACGGGAATGAGGAACGAAAGAGAACTCTTCCGGATGCGTATCGAGAATCTGGACTGGCAAAACCGCGTAATCTTTGTGCCAGACAGCAAGACCGCAGAAGGGCGACGACTGGTTCCGATGAGCGGGCGAGTCTTCGAGATTCTGCGGACCAGGTGCGATGCAAGACAGGAGGGTTGGGTATTTCCATCGAAGCGCTCCGCATCTGGGCATCTGAGGTCAATTTGCAATCTCTTCCGAAAAGCGCGCAACAAAGCAGGTCTTCCGAAAGAACTGGTTCTTTATTGTGCGCGACATGACTACGGCACGCGAGTTCTGATGCGAACCGGCAACCTTGCTGCCGTGATGAGAACGATGGGGCACCGCGACGTAAAGACTGCGATGCACTATCAGCACCCGGAATTGGAAATCGTGCGCGCGGCGCTCGATTACCGTCCGCCAAACTCTGAAGCAGTGGTGTAGCAAATAGGATTACGACACCTTTTGCGACACACCAAGAAACCACAATCTCGGCAAGTCATTGAATGCTTGGCGAATCGGAGAACATGGAATCTCTTAGCCGTCTAATCGGCCGTCAGCCGTCCATTCTCATTGATCCTTTCTCATCGTTACACCACCAATGTACCGCCTGGATATTGTCAGGGTGATCGTCTCTCCACGCTCCACCCATTCCTTTGGGATTCCGATGGTCGGGGACCGAATGCCGACTTGCAGAATATGCCGACTAGATGGGTTCTCATCAACGGACGCGAAGATGTGATGATTTAGAGTCGGCATAGTCCGGACAGGCGAATTCTGGCTAGAGGTTGTTGGCACTGCAATCCTATGCGCGAAGAAGGAGAAGCTCGCACTTAGTGATCAGGAGTACAGCAAACATTCCGATTGGTGGGTGTTCTGTACTCAACCTTAGCGTGCAAGTCGAGAGGTTCGATTGGGGGTGACCCGCCGGGAGCACGATGGCGAGAACCGCTTCGGCCGATGGTCAGGAGGGGCACATGCAAATCTTGCTCAGGTATTTACGAGCGACTACTCGTACCGCAGCGCCACCATGGGATCGATCCGCATCGCCCGCCGCGCCGGAATGTAGCTGGCTACGAGCGCAACCGCCGCCAGAACGCCGGAGACCGCTGCAAACGTGACGGCATCGGTGGGTCGCACTCCGTAAAGCAATGACGAAACTAGTCGAGCGCCGGCAAGGGCTCCGGCGAGCCCGAGCGTAATTCCCGCTGCGATCAGCCGTAGCCCGCAACCTAGTACATGCCCGGCGATCTGTCGTCGCGTTGCACCCAGGGCCATGCGTAGTCCGATATCGCGCGTACGTTGCGAAAACACATGGGAAAGAACCCCGTAAATTCCCACCGAAGACAGCACCAGCGCGATACCGGCAAATAATGACAGGAGAAACGTATCGAAGTGGGACTCTTCCAGTGAGCCTGCGATTTTCTCCTGCATGGTTGAAAGTTGATAGATGGGCACTCCCGGCGCGATCGACGCCACGATCGTTCTTATTTCGTTGGCTGGAAAAAATCCGGTGCGTGTGCGCACTACCAGATCCATCGTGCGCCCCAGCCAGTCCCAAGCATTTGGCGGCATCTGCGCCATTGGAAGGTAGAACGTAGGCTGAACGTCGACATCGAGTCCACGCAGGCGCACATCGCCGACCACTCCAACGACTTCGTGCCACACTGGAGTAATGTGTTCCTTAGGACCATTATCTTCGCAGCACGCGAATCGTTTTCCGATCGGATTCTCGCCCGGCCACATGACGCGGGCCAAGCTTTCGTTCACAATTGCCACGAGCGTTTTGTCGCGCGTGTCTTGGGCCGTAAAGCTGCGTCCAGCCTTCAACGGTATGCGAACTGTGGAAAGATAACTTGGAGAAACAAACTGGGAAAGCGCGCTTACGATAGATGACGGATCCAGGGGCCTGCCCTCCGCGATCAGGCCATTGCCGCTCCATCCTTCCGCGAGCGGAGCCCGTGAGACTACCGCGGAAGATTCGATTCCAGGCAGCGCTGCCGCTGCATCCATAATCCGCTCGAAGCTCTGCCGCGCCACCGCAGGATCGTGATATTTTGCGTCGGGAAGTCCAATACGGCCGACCATAAGATTGAGCGCATCAAATCCAGGATTTAGATGCATTACGAGCAGGGCGCTGCGGATCAGCAGTCCGGCGCCCGTCATCAGCATGAGTGCCAGCGCAATTTCGCCGACTACAAGCACGCTCTGCACACGGTCGCGGCTGACGCTCAAGGTGCCGACTCCTTCCTTGATGGCGTCGCTCAGCCGCATGGAGATCGCACGCAGTGCGGGTGCAATACCGAACAATAAACCGGAGACCAGCGTTACTCCGCAAGCAAATGCCAGTGCGACCGCGTCGACTGTGGACTGATCGAGCCGGGGAACGCTTGCCGGACCATGCGCGGCAATCCACGCCACCCCTTGATATGCGAGTAAGACCCCAACCATCCCGCCAACGGCGCCCAATACAATGCTCTCGACTAGCAGTTGCCGGGCAATCCGCTTCGCTGAGGCTCCCAGCGCCGCGCGCACCGCGATCTCCTTTCTTCGCGTCCGCGCACGAGCCAACTGCAGATTGGCAATGTTGGCGCAGGCGATCAGCAGCAGAAATCCCACCGAGGCCAGCAACATCCATAACATCGGTTTCTGGTCGCCGAGCAATACCGTCGTCAGCGGACTCAGGTACAAATCCCTTTCTTTGTCTTCGACCGGAAATTGCTGCTGCAGTCTCTGCGCGATCACTTTCATTTCTGACTGCGCCGCGGCCGGCGTGACCCCTGGCTTGAGCCGGCCAGCCACGTGCAAATAATGGTCGTCATGCTGGGCGAGTTGCCGGGCCGTATAAGCCGCCGGAACCCACAGTTCGGTCTGCTCGAGCAGCGGATCGAAACTCTTGGGCATTACCCCAATCACGGTGTAGGGCAATCCATTGAGCTGAATCGTTTGCCCGATCAACGAAGGGTCTTTGTGGAAGTGCGAGCGCCACAGCCGTTCGCTGATCACGACCACTTGTGCATGCCCGGGACGTTCCTCATCCGGCGTGAAAACGCGCCCGGCGAACGGCTGGACCCCGAATGTAGAAAAATAACTTGCAGTTGCGATTTCACCCTCGACTCGCTGAGGAGCATCCTCTGTTGCTAGGTTGAAGCTCGCATCGCCAGACGCGCCCAGACTTGTGAAGGAACTGCTCTGCTGCCGTACATCGGCGAAATTCCCCACCGAAAGCCCGCCAAACATATCCCGCCAGTGTTCTTGCACGGACATTATGCAAGAGGGATCTTGCATGGCGAGAGGCCGCAGCAGCACGGCGCGAATCACGGAGAACATCGTCGTATTCGCGCCGATGCCCAGCGCCAAAGTCAGCACGGCAACGGTTGTGAATCCGGTGCTCTTGCGCAACTGCCGGAAGGCATAGCGAAGGTCTTGTGCGAGTCCGTTCATCGTTCCTCCTCACTCATATCTCAGCGCGACCATAGGATCGACTTTTGCCGCGCGGCGGGCCGGCAAAAAACACGCAAGGACAGCGACAATAGTCAGAAGCAAGGAAACCGAAGCCAAAATGAGCGGATCGGTCGGACGAACATCGAATAGCAGCAGCAAGCGCACTTTAAAAGGTAAGCCGAAAAAAATACGCCCCATGGCCAAGGCCCCAAGTAATCCAGCGCCAAGGCCGATCAGAACGAGCAGCAAGCCTTGGCGCACGACCATGCTTGCGACGCTTCCGTCACTCGCTCCCAGTGCCATGCGAATGCCAATTTCGCGTGTTCGCTGGCTGACGCTATAGGAGATCACGCTGTAGATACCGACGCCCGAGAGAACCAGCGCAAGAGTGGCGAGCGATCCCAGCAACCACATCACGGCTTTCCCTTGCTGTACGGGGCCCGCGGTGATTTCTTCCATGGTGGCGATGTCGGAGACTGGCACATTCTTATCCAGCGCGGCGACCTGGCGACGAATCTCCGGAACAATCGACAGCGGCTCGACCGTGGTGCGCAGGACAATATTGCGTGGGTAGAGAATCCACGGGAACTGAGTGTAAGGAACATAGATTTCGGGACGGAAGGGCCAGTATTGTCCATCGCTTCGGACGTTCCCAGCGACTCCGACGACTGTGCGCCAGGGCTGAGTGTTGTCGTTCGCGTCTCCGCTGATCTTGAGTCGCTTTCCGATTGGGTCCTGTCCAGGCCAGTATTTGGTCGCGAGCGATTGGCTGACGATCGCGGCCGGTTCGGAACTTTGCGTATCGAAAGCGCTAAATACCCTGCCCCGAACAATCGGAATCTGCATGGTTTTGAAATAATGTGGTCCGACGGCAACATAGTTCGCGTCCGGAACCTCACCTGCGGCGGGATGGGGATTTTCGGCCGTTACGAAATTCTGGCCGTCCCAATTGCGGACCGGTACGCCACGAGAGAGACTGGCCGATTCGACTCCGGGCAGCGCTTCGAATCGAGCAACAAGATCGTGAAAGAACCCGGCCTGCTTTTCAGGTTGTTCGTATTGTGGACCTTCGAGTGGGACCTCCACTGTTAGTAGATGATCAGGATTGAAACCCAGATCAACATGATGCAGATGGGTCAAGGCCTTGATCATCAACCCGGCGCCGGCGAGCAATGCTAGCGATAATCCGAACTCGCCAATAACAAGCAGATCGCGTAGCCGTCGGTCTCTAGCTCCTCCGCTGGTCGCGCGAGTAGTGTCCTTTAAAGATTCGTTCACATTCACTCGCGCGGAACTGAACATTGGAGCCAATCCGAAAACAACTCCCGTGCCGAGTGCAAGGCCGGCGGTAAACATCATCACCAGACCATTGATTGCGACACCTTCGACGTGCGGGACGTGCGGGGCATCGGGAGGAGTCAGCAGAACCAGAATCCGCGAGGCCAATGGGGCGAAAGCAAGGCCGGCAACCGCGCCGCTGATCGACAGCAGAACGCTTTCGACAAAAAACTGGCGAGCGAGCCGGCTGCGGGATGCACCGAGGGCGGTGCGAATTGCGGTTTCCTTCTGGCGTCCCGTGGCACGCACAAGCAGCAGATTTGCGACGTTGGCGCTTGCGATTAGCAGGACAAGTCCAACCGCCACCAGCAAGACGATCAACGTGGGACGAGCGTACTTGACAATCTGGTCGTGCAAACTGATGACGGCGACGCCCCAACCTCGCGATTCCGAATATTGCTGCTCGATTTGCGCCGCAATCGAATTCATGTTGGCCTGAGCCTGCGCGAGGCTGACGCCGGGTTTCAGCCGCGCGATCGCGTGATACGCATGGGATTCGCGCCCTGGCTCAAAGGGCTCGATTCCGGAGAGCCAAAGTTGGGAGTGCGGGTCCAAGAACGATGAGTAGTCGTCCGAGAATGTGGGCGGCAAAATGCCCACAACGGGATAACTCTCGCCATTGAGCAGAATCTGCTTGCCGATCACATCAGCGTCTCCGCCGTAGCGTTGCTGCCACAGCCCATAGCTCAAAACGACGGCGGCTTTGTCCTGTCTGTTTTCATCGGGCAAGAACAAGCGTCCGCGAAACGGCTGGACACCGAGTACGGAAAACAGATTGGCGCTGACTCGCTCACCCGCGATCTCCTCCGCCTGCTGATTTCCGATGATGTTGAAGGAGTTCGATTTAAACGCCGCCATGCCGGCGAATACCTGATTCTGTTTTTGCCAGTCGAGGAAGTTATCGCCAGAAACAATGTTCTCGAACCAGCCGCGATGCGGATTCTGCTCCCAAAGCATGACTAGCTGGCCGGCATTTGGATATGGCAGCGGCCTGAGAAGGACAGCGTTCACGACGCTGAAGATGGATGTATTCGCTCCAATGCCGAGGGCAAGGGTGACGACAGCGACGACCGTAAAGGCCGGGCTCTTGAGCATCTGCCGCAACGCGTAACGAACATCCTGGAGTAGTCCGTCCATGATTTCTCCTCCTTCTCGCGCAACAAGCACTTAAATCACTCGTAGCGCAGAGCCACCATGGGGTCGACCTTCGCCGCCCGGCGCGCGGGAATGTAGCTGGCCAGTGCTGCCATGGCAACCAGCGCGACGGAAACTGAGAGAAATGTCGACGGATCAGAAGGGGTCACACCGTACAGCAAGCCTGCGATGAGTCGCGTTAGCAGAAACGCCGCCACCAGGCCGGGGACGACACCCATCGTCACAAGCAGCAACCCGCTTCGCAGAATCATTGCAACGATCGTGCCGCGCTCCGCACCGAGTGCAAGGCGAATGCCCATCTCTCGCGTTCGTTGCACCACGGTGTAGGAGATCACTCCGTAGACTCCAATCGCCGTGAGGGTAAACGCCAGACCGCCGAATATACCGAGGAGAACGCTTTCGAAGCGAGTGTCGGCAATGGATTCGCTAACATATTGGTCCAATGTCTTGACGTGCAAGAGCGGCAAGTCTTTGTCGATCGACTGCACGGCCTTTGTTAGCGGCAGCACCAGATCCTGAGGGTCGCCCTGCGTGCGCACCATCGCTGACATGGGCGCAAATGGCAGTTGCGCGTAGGGCACATAAGATTCAGCAATCGCCGCTGCACCCAAACCTTCGGCCCTCACGTCGCCAACCACACCCACGACGGTTCGCATCGCGGCTTCTTTCTGATCGCCGCTTGCGATATCCGGCCGGATTCGTTTGCCGATTGGATCCTCGCCCGGAAAAACCTGCTTCGCCAATTTCTCGCTGATGACCACGAGAGCGGGCGCGTCGGAAGCGCTGTCACGCGGCTCGAATTCCCGGCCTCTCAACAACCGAATTCCCAACGTATGGAAGTAGTCATCGTCGACGATGTGGAGCGTCGTGACGGGCCGCTCCGACGCTTTCACGGGCCGGTCTTCCACCTCGAAGCTGGTCTTCACAGCGTCGGCGGAAAGCGGCAGCGGAAACGCCGCGCTGGCCGACCGCACGCCGGGAAGAGTTCTGACTTGCGTCAGTAGTCGTTGATAGAACTCGACGCGCTCCTGATGTCCATACCGGCCAGGCAGGTCCAGTCCGAAACTAATGACGCGATCTTTCGCGAATCCAGGATCAACTCTTCCCAGTCCAACCAGACTGCGCAGCATCAGGCCTGAACCCGCCAGCAACACCACAGCGAGAGCCGTTTCGACCACGACGAATGTGTCGCGCAGGCGCGCGTGACCGCGCGATTCCGTTCCGCTGCGGCCGCCTTCATTGAGTGAAGAGCTCAATCCCGCTCGAGTGGCATGGAGCGCCGGGATCAATCCAAACAGAAGGCTAGTAAGCACCGCGACTGCGGCCGTGAATGCCAGTACCGGCAGGCTCAGGTCGCTCCCGGAAATGCGAGGTAGTTCTCGCGGCGCGAGGCGTAGCAGCAATTTGAGCGCCCACACAGCGAACGCGAGTCCTGCGGCTGCTCCGGTAAGCGCCAGCAATGAACTCTCGGCGAGCAATTGGCGCAAGATGTCCCAATACGTGCCGCCCAAGGCCACGCGCACGCTGATCTCTTTGTGCCGCGCCGTTGCTCGGGCAAGCAGCAGATTCGACAGGTTGGCGCACGCAATCAGCAGGACAAGTCCCACGGCGGCGAACAACAACAAGAGTCCCGCACGCGCATCGCCTACGATCGCATCGATCTCGGGGACAATCGCGATCCCCTTCGGACGGTTCTCAGGATAGGCGCGATTGATCTGCGCTTGGATCGCGCCCATCTCGGTCTGTGCTTGCGTCGCCGTCGCCTCCGGCTTGAGCCGCGCAATCACGTCGAGATAGGAGATGCCGCGCTGCGCCGTGAGCGGCGACATTCCGTTGCTGGATTCCGCGTCGAGCGCAATCGTCGTCCAAAATCCAACTGGATCGGTTTGTACTGGAAACTGAAATCCTGCCGGCATGACGCCCGCGACGGTAAATTGTCGGCCGCTGAGCGTAACGTTCTGACCAAGAATGTTCCGGTCCGACGCGAAACGCTCGTGCCACAAGCTGTAGCTCAGGATCACGGGCCGTCCGTTCGCGCTGGGCGCATCTTCGTCGGAAGTGAAATCTCTTCCCAGCACAGGCGCCACTCCTAGAAGAGAGAACGTGTTGGCGGAAACGACCGCACCGGTGACGTGTGCGGGCTCAGATCTCCCGGTAAGAGTGAAGTCGTCCGTGCGATATGCCGAGAGCGATTCAAATACGTGGTTGCGCGATCTCCAATCGAGAAACGCCGGATAGGAAACACCTATGTCATCGCGGCGGCCGGGCTCGGTGGTCTTCACAACGACGAGGCGGCTGGCATTGTGAAACGGTAGTGGCCGCAGCAAAACCGCATCAATCACGCTGAAGATGGCCGTATTGGCCCCGATGCCCAGCGCAAGCGTCAGCACGGCAACAGTTGTAAACGCGGGGCTCTTGCGCAATTGACGCAGCGCGTAGCGAAGATCTTGAGCGAGTGCTTCCATCTCGAGTTCGCCTCCTGTTCCGGCGCGGCAAAAGCACAGGGATTGCCAAATATCAAGGCAAAACGATCACGGAGTGTTTTTTTACAGCAAGGCTTCTTCCAATCTAGAGCGAAACGTAACCTCTTGGTGCCAAAGGACAAGAGAGTACCGCTGTCGCACCGTGGTGTTTTAAGAGTGTCCGCCGCTAGGCCTTAGATGTCCGGAACCGAACAGACAACTACACGGTTCGCTGGGTTTATGAGACCGGTTCTAGTCATCCTTTCCTTCGCTCAAAGGCTGCTGATATCAGCTCATCTGTGGGAAGCGGAGAACGCTTCGCTTCTCGCTCCTAACCTTTTTTGGGGTGTTTAAGGACCGAATGTAGGCATCGAGCAAAATGCAGGCTTGCGATTCCGTTGAATCGCGGGGAATGTTTAGCCAATGGACGGACACGTTTGCCAACTCTCGTAGTAGAAGGAGTAGTTGGGTCTTTCCCGAGCCCGGTTCACCAACAAGCTGCGCCATCCTGACGGATTCAAGTTTCTTCTGCGCTTCTGCAACAGCACGAGACCTGTGCACCCGTGGGTGTACAGGCTCTGGCACTTCGTTCGAGAAAGCAGCGACCGAAATCGTAAATGCCGCGCTCAGGCCCATGCTTCGATTCAGGGCCTGTACGGCGTGCTGCAAGGTTGCGAGTTCTCCGCCTTGTTTGGCGACAGTCGTCTCGACAGCGCCAAACCGGGCGCTGGTCTCCTCGATATGTGCGCGTAAGAGTTGAATGAGCTTCTCCTCACGCGCGGCAGTCGGAAATCTCGAACATTCCTCTGCAAGCTGGGCAGCACTAAGCAGCTTCCTCCCTCGTCTAGAGAGCAGCCGAAAAACGTAGGCCAACAAGTGTTCGTAAAAAAAGCGTGCTTGATCGTCGTTTGCTACATAATCTCGGTGGATTAGGATCGACCGGATTCTTGCCTCACTCTGCTCCAAACCTGGCTGCCCCACAGCGCACTCGAATCCGAGTATCAGCTGAACAAAAGACTCTTTCTCAGCGGCGGCAGCCTGTAAGCGATCCCAAGACTTCGTTGGTATTTTCGAAAGGCGGGACAATCCTGCAATGAACAAACGAACAACTCAGTCGCTCCAGCCCGTGCCTCATCGCTATACTCTCCGTTGCGTATCGACTGCCATGTCGCAATTCCAGCCTGACTACCCGCCCAGCTTTTCTCAAAGCCGATACTAGCGTTTGTCAGATAGCGAAATAGGAGTTCAGTACCTGGATTCAGATGCCTGTGTACGCAGTAGTTTGCTAACGCCTCCAGAGCCTCTACAGTACCCAAAGTTACGGATTGGCCACTCCGGATCTTGAGCTGTTCCAACAGCCGTTTCTCTGTAGCGTCTTCGCCGTCGGTAACGGCTTCAACGGTGTCAATGTCTTCTCCGTGCTCCAATTCCAGGTGCTGTGAGGGCCCAAGATCGAGCCACCGCAAAATCGACATATTCACTTGAAAGACAAATCCTGCAATTGTCGGTCCTGCGTCTCGTGACGGATTGGCAACAAAGGACATCCAGTAGATCTTACAGCCGGATCAAGATCTGTCAGCGCCTAGACGCAGTCTTTGATGGCAGCCGTAGACAGGGCGAACTGTCAATCGGAATGGACCCTCAATCACGGGTTTTAGTTCAAGATCCCGGCAGAACGTAAAGAAATCGTAGAAAAGAAAAATGGGCCGGGTGACAGGAGTTGAACCTGCGTGGACATGTGCCCAAGACATGTGGGTGGCCGCTACCCTACACCCGGACTGATGGAGAGGGCCTTTCAGCCCCCTTGTTTACCCCTTCACGCACACGACCTGGCGCAGCGTGTGCACCACGTCCACCAGATCGCGCTGCGCTTCCATCACGGCGTCGATGGACTTGTATGCCATCGGCGTTTCGTCGATGACGTCCGCGTCCTTGCGGCATTCGACGCCTGCGGTCGCCTTCATGTGGTCCTCGACCGTGAAGCGACGCTTAGCCTCGCCACGCGACATGGCGCGTCCGGCTCCATGGCTGCAACTCATGAAGCTTTCCGGATTTCCCTTGCCGCGCACGATGTACGAACGCGCTCCCATGCTGCCGGGAATGATTCCCATGTCACCCTCACGCGCACGCACGGCGCCCTTGCGCGTGATCAGCACGTTCTCGCCGTAGTGATGCTCCCAGGTCACATAGTTGTGATGGCAGCTCACAACCTCTACATTGGCTTCGAACGCCGGAGCTTCTCCCGACGCCTTCACCGCAGCGATCAGGTTGCGCATCATCAGCTCGCGGTTGGCCAGCGCGTAGTCCTGCGCCCAGTGCACCGCGCGGACGTAGTCCTCGAAGTGCTCCGTGCCCTGCGGTAGGTACGCGAGATCTTTGTCCGGCAGGTTAATCCTCCACTGGCGCATGTCGTTCTTTGCCAGCTCGATGAAGAAAGTGCCGAAGCGATTGCCCACGCCGCGCGATCCCGAGTGCAGCAGGAACCAGACGTTATCGTTCTCATCGAGGCAGACTTCGATGAAATGGTTCCCCGTTCCCAGCGTCCCGAGGTGATTGATGCGCTGCACATGGTTCAGCTTCGGATACTTTTCGATGATCGCCTGATACGTAGGCTCCATATTCGCCCACACTTCCGCGTGATGAGCAGGGGCATCCGACCAAGCGCCGCGATCGTTCTTGCCGCCGTTGTCGGTACGCCCGTGCGGCACCGCCTTCTCAATCGTGGTACGGATGCCGTGCAGATTGTCCGGCAGATGATTGGCGTGTAGAGAAGTCTTCACGGCCATCATGCCGCATCCGATGTCCACGCCGACCGCCGCTGGAATAATCGCACCACGAGTCGGAATCACGCTGCCCACGGTCGCACCAATACCCCAATGCACGTCGGGCATAGCGGCCACCACTTGTAGATGAACGGCAGCTGCGCGACATTCAGCAACTGCTGACGTGCTGTGTCCTCCAGTGGAACGCCCTTCGTCCAGGCCTTGATGGGAACGCCGTTGTCGGGCTCGATTACGTTGTAGGTTGTCTCTGTCATTTTTTTATTTCTTGCCTAACGGTTGTCCTACTACAGAGTGTGGTACGTTTGCCCCTCTATAGTGATTCCGTTCACGGTTGCAGCGTCCATCTTTATCTCAAAATCGACGCCTTCCACAGGAAGCCAGTCGTACTTGTTCAATTCCCGAACAGTGGTGTTTAGGTCATTCATCATCTTTAGGTGCTGCTTGAACACTTCATACTCAACGATCAGAATCCCAGGTTCCGCAGTCGGCCAAACCATGTGGTCTCTTCCCACGAGTGCGAAATGCACATGTTCATACTCGGAAAGGTCCCGCGAGAGTGGGCCGCGTGCCTTGAGGTAGGTGGGATTGCTTTCAAGAAACGACTTCAACCTCGCGAGTTGCTGAATACCTTTCAGGAACTCCGCATCTGCTCTGTTTCTTTCTTTGGCGAACAGGGGCTTGCGAAGCCATTTCAGTTCGACGAGCAACACGGTGGACCCCGGTTCGTCCACGATTACGAGGTCGAGATTTGTCTTAGCCTCCTTTGGTAGCTCGTAAGGACCAAAGGCCGATAACGTGTTAGGCAATGCGAGTCGAATATCATCCTGCATTTCCCCTTCCTTAATCTCGCTCAGAATGTCGTATGCTTTCTTGTCCGATCGCGAAAGAGTTCGTAGCAGGTTCTCGTCTACCCTGGCCGAAAGACCGAAATGGGGTACGACGGCCAGTACTTCTCCTTTCTTGTCGAGCGGTACAAACAACTCCGAGTGCAGATCAATGGGAACTCGGGCCCCGAAAGTAAGATCCCGAATGATATCGGCCATAGCCCGCGGATCAATTCCAGAGAGGCTTGCTAACTCACGAACCCACTCGCTTTTTTCCTTGATCAGCGCGGCAGAGTTGACGGGGAAATCCCGTCGTTTCTGCGCTGCCAAGAAGCAAATGTGATCATGAACCGCGCACACGGTTTGAAGGGCGGCGACGAACTGTTTAATCTGTCCCATCGAATATCGTCCTAAGCAAACCTCCTCCCGATGGCGAACGAGCATTTCCGACTGTGACTGAAACCACGGAAACAGCTCGGAGTACAACTCCTTTGGGACTTCGTAGGTGACGGACCTCGACCTAGCGCCACCAACGAAGGCCATGAACTTGTCGAAGAGCTCAACGCGACACGGAGGCATAGGAGCTAGACTTTCAGAGGGCGGCTTCCGATCCTCTTTTCTCAATATCGATTTCTGGAAAGCCTTGACCTGCCGCTCTCGTGGAGACTCCTCGCTTGTGAATCTCACCGCACGGTCAGTTGCTTCTGCTTTGAAACGCTTCTCCCGCCAAAACGAGAAATTCGCCCAAGCATGAAAATATCCATCTCCTTCCGTTAGAGCTCGATACGTCACGGCATCAAGCGTCGGGCTCCACCGGAATGACTTTCGACTGGCGAAACTTTGCTTACCCTTGCAATTGATTTCGTGGAGCAGCAATGCTGCAATCCGGCTGAAGTTGATTGTTGCATGTCTGTGTTTTGCACCTCCGTACTCAATTGCAGCTGCCCGTTGCACCTCAATCGCCGCTTTCGTCAGTACAGCCCATGCGGCGAGATTCCGTGGATAGTGACGAATCGCCAGCGACGAAAAGAAAGAGTCCACCTCCTTTTCGAGAAGTTCGATTTGGTCCTCTGAAGACATACACTTCCTTCTTAGAAATCCCTGTACGCGCTGCCGTTTCATCCGGAACAACAGCTCAAGGAAACTGGTCGGGGAGGGGAGAGTAGAACTCCCGATCTCGTGCGCCCGAGGCACGTGCCTTCAACCAAACTAGGCCACTCTCCGATCCTGGTGACTCGGCACGGAATTGAACCGTATCCACTGGCTTTTCAGACCAGCACTCTTCCGTCGAGTTCACGAGCCAAAACTTGGTGGACGGTGCGAGAATTGAACTCGCATTTCACGGTTGCAGGCCGTGAGTAATCCCCTTATACGAACCGCCCAATTGGGGCGAGATGAGAGAATCGAACTCTCGTGACCGGAGCCACAATCCGGTGCCTAAGCCATTCGGCCAATCCCGCCATAAAACATCTGGAGCTGGTCGAGTGAATCGAACACTCGTCGGAGAGGTACAAGCTCTCTGCACTGACACTGTGCTAGACCAGCTAATTTTGGAGCTGGCACGCAGCCTCGAACTGCGGTCGGGCGCTTACCGTGCGCCTGCTCTTCCCGTTGAGCTATACCAGCGGAGCTGGCGCGGCGATTCGAACGCCGATCACGGACTTACGAGGCCCGCGCTCTTCCTACTGAGCTACACCAGCGAAAAACTCTGGAGGTGGCGGGGAGAATTGCACTCCCGATGATCTGCTTTGCAGGCAGATGCCTTGCTGTCTTGGCTACGCCACCTCACAACCTTGGAGCGGAAGGCGGGACTCGAACCCGCGCTCTCGACGTTGGCAACGTCGCGTCTTAGCCGCTAGACGACTTCCGCATGGAGCGAGCAGCGAGAGTCGAACTCGCGTCATCAGCTTGGAAGGCTGAGGCACCAGCCGCTATACCATGCTCGCAATGGCGGGAGATGAAGGACTCGAACCCTCGTACCTGGATTTGGAGACCAGTGTCCTAGCCGCTGGACGAATCTCCCGCGAAATTTTGGCGGAGCTAACGGGAGTTGAACCCGTCCCTGCTGAGAGACAATCAGCCATCCTGCCGATAGACCATAGCTCCGGCTCCCTCCCGTGGACTCGAACCACGATTTCCGCGTTCAGAGCGCGGCGTCCTTCCATTAGACGAAGAGGGAATTCTGAAATTGTCAAAGAACTGGCTGCCGGGGAGCGATTCGAACGCCCGTATCCGGATTCAAAGTCCAGAGTCCTGCCACTAGACGACCCGGCATCAAGCTTTCAGCGGTATCGCTTTCATGCACCGCACACACAACACCACCGATTCATCGAGGTTGTGACCTAGCCGTTTGCGATCGGTGCGAGCACGTTCTACAAGTTCGCCATGATCACCGCCGCGCTCACAATAGAGCTCCGATGCAAGCTCAATTTCAAAACCATCGAGTTCAATCGCTTGTGCATTCATAACTGGTAGCAGCGAGGAGAATCGAACTCCCATCTCAGCCTTGAAGGGGCCGCATCCTGGCCGTTAGACGACACTGCCTCCTATCTGCGCATTCCTGAAAAATGCGCCATAAAAACCAAAAGCCCCCGATTTGTATCGGAGGCTCAGAAAAGCTACGCGCTATGGATCGCCCCCGCTACATGAACGTACCTTCCCCCGCTCCTTGCCACGTAAACGTGGCCGGTGTCGGGAAGCAATCGGAATGGGGCTTGCGCATCATTGTTTGCAGCTCATCTTCACTGTTACATCATTCCTGTAATTCGTCAATACCCAACAAGCGCTCACAAACTGCTTAGGAACTCTACTACCTCGGCGGAGTTCCAATCCGCGGCGTTTGCGAATTTTCGGCGTAATACGCCGTTGCGGTCGATGATATAGGTCTCAGGAAGCTGGATCGTCCCGTACAGGTGCTGGATTCGCTCGCTGGGGTCTCGCACGGTCACGAAGTCTATTCCATAGTTCCTAATGAACTTTCGATACGCGGCTTCATCCGCGTCAGCACTGATTCCCACAACAATAACCCCTTTTGTCCTGAACCGTTTTTCCATGTTCACGAGTGAAGGGGTCTCTGCGATACATGGTGCACACCAACTCGCCCAGAAGTTCAGGACGACAATATGTCCTCGAAACTGACCGAGAGAAATCTTGCGTTCCGAGTCCTGGACAGTAAAGTCCGGTGCTGTATGACCGATACCTCTGGGGCGCGAGCCGGTGTAGCAACCTGAGAGCATTGCAAGTGCCACGACGGCTAGTTGGCTGAAGTTCGCCTTCATCGGCCCCGACCCTCGGACTCGACCGACCAACGTCGCCAAATGAAGATCGTCAAGGCAACGACGCATCCGGCAATCGGCACGATCCAGAGGAGGATATTGAAACCTCGGAAACGTGGAACTACGAGGATAGTTGTGCCATATTTGTTTTCCAAAGCGTCCAGGATTTCGTCATCCGTTTTGCCATTCCTCACCGCGAGGGTGATCTCCTGTTTTAGCGGACCTCTCCTCTTGCATTCCGGATGTGAGCACTCAGCCAGGATGTCGCCACATCCGCAGTTACAAGATACCTTTGTCGTTAGTGAATGGAGCCGAGGCGCATTATCGCCTACCGCCGAGGTGACTGATGCAAGCACCGTTGCGACCAGAAGCGTCCGACAGAGCAACTTACGGCTGCTGTCGCTTAGGGCAACTCGCAACCGAGCAAGACTAATTATGCGTCGCATCAGACTTGTGGCCTAGTCCGTTCGCAAGACATCCATCGGTTCGATGCAAGCAGCACGACTGGCTGGTCCCAGAGAAGCTGACACCGTGACAAAGATTGCAACTAGGGTTATCGTTCCGAGCATCAGGGGATCACGTACGTTGCCGTCGATCCAATGTTCCATCAACCTCGCGGCTACGAGATTGATGAACATACCCGCACCAAGCCCACCCAGAACGGCTGGAAGTATCGATCGCAACACGGCCTTGAGTACTTCAGTCCTATGAGCTCCTAGCGCGATGCGTACACCAAATTCATGCGTTCGCCGGGATACGATGTACGACGCGACGCTATAGAGGCCAACGGCGCCTAAGGACAGCCCCACGAGCGCGAATACAAGGAATACGATGGTTAAGAATCGTTCGCGCGCGAGTCCCTCGGAATTCAGCCGCTCTTCAGCAGTAGTCATTTCAAGAGTCATCTGGTCCGCGTCGAGACCGTGGATTCGCTCTCGGATTGATCGAACGAAGCTCAGAGGATTACCCTGCGTGCGAACAACGACATCAAAGGCATCGTTCACGACGAGAGTGTAAGGGATGTATACAGTTGGCAAAACGGGGTCTCTTAACCCATCATTTGGAGTATCCGACACCACTCCTACGATCTGAACCCAACCGTCGTTTCGTGGAGACTGGAGCATCCATGAGGTCCGGGCCTTTAGGTCATCGATGTGAACCATCTGGCCAAGCGCATTACCATTTGGCCAGTAGTAGTGAGCCATGGTCGCGTTGATGATTCCCAAACGCTCAGCATGCAGCGTCTCGGATTGCGTCCAGAAACGACCCTGCAGCAGAGCAATTCTCAGAGTAGAAAAGTACTCCGGGCTGACTTGCTGGATCGTCACACTTTGATTTTGGTCGTCTCGCCAGCCTCGAATCTGGATACTACTCCGATAGAGTGAAAGGGGAGGCAACCACGTATATGCGATCGAAGCGGATTGGATTCCGGGGATGTTGGAAACATCTTCTCGAATTTGTGCGTAGTACCCGATCCTCTTCTGCCAGTCTGCATACGTGCCGTCGCGCAGCGGTATTGTGAGCCACGCAACATTGTGCGGGTCATACCCGAGAGGTCTGTGCGTTAGCCCACGCAAAGACTGAACGGTTGCCCCTGCACCCGCCAGCAAAACAAGAGTTAGCGCTACTTGACCGGCGACCAGGATCTCGTGGCTTCGCTTCTCGGCCTTGTTACTCGTGAGGGTACGAGTACCGAGCTGTAATAGCTCGTTCAGACGCGGGCGGGAAAGGCGTAGAGCTGGCCAAGCTCCAAAAACGATCCCACTGAGCACAGCCAAGATTGTGCTCGCGAGCAAGACGGGAATGCTTAGTCCAAAAGCTGCTTCACTAGGGAATGTTCCATCGGGCAGAAACTTGGGAATCAGTGTGCTCCCGCCAACCGCAATTAAAATTCCGACCACACCTCCCGTCAAGGCGAGTGCAACGGACTCAGTCAAAAGCTGAGACAAAATACGCTGCCTTGTTCCGCCAATTGCAGTTCGAACGGCCAATTCGTGTGTCCGGCTTCTTCCCCGCGCCAAGAGCAGAATCGATACGTTGGCGCAACCGATTACCAGAAGCAAGAACACGGCGCCAAGCAGGACGTAGATCGTTCCCGCAAATGAGCCGACAAAGATGTTGTTAAGCGGTACCAAGCCGACCTTAAGTTCGCGCGGAAAGTGTTTTGGAGTCTCCTCCGCGAGCGCTTTAATCGAGCCTTGTAGATCTTTCTCAGCCACACCGAGGTCGATGCCCGCTTTAATTCGAGCAAAGATCATTGCGGTGCGATCAGGATCAGCCGAGTAAGCCAGAGGAGTGTAGATGTCGCAACTCCACCAGGCGAACCGCGCGGGTAGAACTCCGATTATCGTGTAGTTCTCCCGATTTAATTGCACGGTTTTTCCAATCGCTGCTGCCTGTCCCCCAAAACGCTTCTCCCAGTAGTGATAGCTAAGGACGGCGACATTGGGAGGGTGGAACGAATCCGTGACGTCTTGTGGAGCAAATTCCCTGCCGATCAGTGGTGGAACGCCGAAGAACTCGAATGCATTGGCAGACATATGTCCTGCCAACACGGACTGCGGAAATTCACCGCCTGTTTCAGACATAGGCGCTTGATCCATAGCGATAGCGCCAACGAGAACGCGGGAATCCTGAAAGCGCTGGAATTGCGAACTCGAGAGAAGCAGGTCTGTGAGGAAGGCCTCCTTGTCAAAGATATGGATGTGCATAATGCGGTCCGCATCCTTATAGGGATACGGATTAATGAGCACGGAGTACACGACGGTGAACATGAGCGTCGTGGCGCCTATTCCAAGGGCAAGTGACAGGCAGGAAACCAGCGAGAAGAGAGGCTCCCTTCGCATCTGCCGGAATGCAAACGACAAGTCGGCCAGCCGGTTCTCAACCCATGGCCAAGCCCAAACCTCACGGCCTTGCTCCTCAATTCGGACTGCATTGCCGAACTCGCGCCGAGCGCAATGGACGGCTTCTTCGCGAGGCATGCCCTCCGCAACCAATTCCTCAACTTTTTCATCGAGGTGCTGCTGAATCTCCTGGGAGAGATCCATGGAGAGCTGACGACGAGCGAAAATTTGCCGCAGCCATATCATGCACTTTAGGTTGCAAGTACCTGAGAAATGCCTTTCAGCATGCGCTCAAAGGAAGAAACTTCGTGCTGAAGATGTTTTGCTCCCGATTTCGTAAGCCGGTAGAGGCGAACCTTACGGTTGGTGGCGGATAAGCTCCATTCAGCTTGCACCCACCCCTCTTTTAGCATGCGCTGCAGCGCTGGGTACAAGGAACCTTCTTCGATCTGGAGCAAACACTCGGACGATTGCTTTATATGTTTAGCAAGAGCGTAGCCGTGCATGGGAGATCGTTTCAGAGTTTGGAGAATCATCATTTCCAACGCGCCAGGAAAAAGATCACGATTTTCGGAAGATTTCATGAATTCGTTTTTAAAGCCGAGGGTATTTTGCAATATCCATAGAGCAACATAGTATAGCCCCGGATCGCCGCCTAAAGCAATCGACACTAAGGGGGAAGTCCGGTGGCATATTTGGTGGCGGGCCGGGAGTCAAACCCGGATTTGTAGCTTCGGACGCTACCGTGTTGTTCAGTTACACTACCCACCCGTCTGGAACTCGCGCCGGGAATCCAACCCGGATCTCTTCGTTAGGACCGAAGCGTCATCATGCTTTAGACCACGCGAGCCGAACTAAGTCTGGTAGGGATGCAGAGAATTGAACTCTGATCTCAAGGTTCGTAGCCTTGCGCCCTCATCCGTTGGACCACATCCCTATGTTGGAAGCGGCAGAGAGATTTGAACTCTCATCATCCGAGGTAGAAGCTCGGAGCATTCGTCCGTTATGCTATGCCGCCTCTTTGCTTACTAACTCTGGTGCGGGATGTGGGAATCGAACCCACTTCGTCTCGCTTAAAGGCGAGTGCATATCCATTTCTGCCAGTCACCCATGCTCAATACAAAATTGGTGCAGGATGTTGGAATCGAACCAACACCTCGCGATTATCGATCGCAGGCTCGACCTTCGAGCTAATCCTGCCTGGTGCGCCGTTCGGGAGTTGAACCCGCATCTGTTGGGTGTAGGCCAACTATTCTCGTCCGTTGAACTACCGGTGCCAAACTTTGGTAGAGGGTGCAGGAGTCGAACCTGCCTGGCCGCGCTAATCTGGCGCCGAAGTGGGTATAAGCCACTGCCCCTCGCCGGAGGCCCCTCCACTGGTGGCTCGCGATGGATTCGAACCATCCGCGACGGCTTTATGAGAGCCGCGTTCTTCCTACTGAACTAACGAGCCCCGTCTACAATCTGGCTGGCCGGGCAGGATTCGAACCTGCGCATGGCGTGATTAACAGTCACGTGCCTTTCCAGCTTGGCTACCGGCCAAAATTCATCCGTAAAAAGCGAAAGGCCCCGACTTTTGTCGGAGCCTCGGAAATCGAATCTGAACTTAGAAATCTAGCGCATTAGTCAGACCAATCCCGAGGGCCGAGCGCGATTGACGCGCCGTCTCATAAGGGATTTGGTCTTTATCGTCATCTTCGAGATCGAGTATAGCACGGTTTTATTGAGTAACATCGTCAGGGACTACGCGTCTGATGGGTACCAAAAAACCTGTAACCTGCGTGTTTCTATCCCGTAATACACGGTAGAGAAGCTCATGGATCTGCTCCAGCGGTTTACGCATGGCGAGATCGATGCGTTCGAGACGTTGGTACGTCAGTTTCAGGGCGATATCTACGCCTGGATCGTGCACATCGTGCGCGACCCAGGCGTTGCGGAGGATCTGACCGTGGAGACTCTTTGGCGCGTCTACCGCGCACGACACCGGTTTCGCTCCGATGGCAACTTCGGTGCCTGGGCACGGCGGATCGCTACCAACTTGGCGATCGACCATCTACGTCGCAGCCGACCGGAGCAGAGTCTGGCGGCTGAGCCTGCGGGAATACCGCGCCCTGATCCTCTTGTACAGCGCGAGATGCAGGAGAAGATCCAGCAGACATTTCGCCGTCTGCCGGCCAAGTTGCAGGTGGCG
>Ga0335085_10000937_pt1 | contig 70281 bp, 54 predicted proteins | sample Lox_Sample_45_FD_206712 | JGI IMG/M metagenome (GOLD analysis project Ga0335085, IMG submission 206712) | Soil microbial communities from Loxahatchee National Wildlife Refuge, Florida, United States - Lox_Sample_4.5 | ecosystem: Environmental > Terrestrial > Soil > Wetlands | place: USA... | reverse complement strand
CAGCTGAACTGATGAATCGTCCCTCGCGGATACGGCGAACTGCGCTAAGTCCATCTCGCGTTGAAGGCGCTTCAGGTCCGCGCACATCTCGGATGCCTGCTGGTAGCGAAAATTACGGTCCTTCTTGAGCGCTTTGTAGATGATCTCTTCCAGTTCGGGTGGAAGCTCGGGGGCCAGACTGGCGATCGGCGCCGGCCTTCGATTCAAAATCGCGTCATGGATTATAGCCGCGGTCGTGCCGCAAAATGCCTGGCGGCCGGTCGCTATTTCGTAGAGCACGGCACCGAAGCTAAACAAGTCGGTGCGGGCATCCAGCTCTTCGCCGCGGGCCTGCTCCGGAGACATGTAGACCACCGTACCCATCGCGACACCGGGACTGGTCAGGTGGGCAGGATCTAGGGACACGGTTGGGACGTCGTGACCGCTGACGTCTTCCCGTCTCGGCGCCGTCAGCTTCGCCAGGCCAAAGTCCAGAATCTTTGCCTGCCCCCGCCGGGTAACGAAGATGTTCGCTGGCTTGACGTCCCGGTGGATGATCCCTTTGGTGTGCGCGGCATCCAGAGCGTCGGCAACCTGAATGGCCAGGTCGAGCAGGTCATCGACCCGCAGTGGCGGTCCTAGCTTAATCCTGTGCTTGAGCGTCTGCCCTTCTAGATACTCAAGGGCAATGAAAGGCTGGCCTGAGAACTCGTCAATATCGTAAACAACGCATATGTTGGGATGGTTGAGCGCCGACGCAGCGCGCGCCTCCCGCCGGAAGCGCTCCAACGTCTGAGGATGTCTCGCGGTGCCCTCAGGCAGAAACTTGAGCGCCGCGAATCGACCGAGTCTCGTGTCCTCGGCCTTGAACACGACGCCCATTCCGCCGCCCCCGAGCTTCTCAAGGATGCGGTAATGAGAAACGGTTTTTCCAATCATGAATTGGGCGGTCCGCCGTTCCGATACTAACACGATCTTCTGACGCAGGCCAGTAGTTCAGGGCTGCTGAATGGGACGCAAGCTGGGGGGAGGGGTAAGCTGCCTAGCCGAGGCGGGCAGAAATTTATCGATTGGCATCGAACGTACCTTACCGTATAGTTAAGTTTATTTGAAGTTAACGCAGGAAGTGAACGAGGAAACGCGATGCCCGGCCAACGTGTTGCCCGCCGCGAGTTGACCAGCTATCTAGCCTCCGGGCAGCTCCGTCGGCCGCTTTGGCGAAAAAAAAGATCATAAAGTTTTGCAAAGCGAAGCAAAAAAGCCCTTTGAAATCAGCAAATCTCTCCGAAAAAGGGGCCAAAACGCACCCAATTAAGCGGGCTTAATCGGACTTTAAACTACCTTAAGTGGCCTCAATCTTCCCGAAAACGGAGCCAGCGTCCGGCGAACGAAAACACGATTAGCTTGTTGATTATACAGGACTTGACGATTTCGAAGGCGAAGGCATGGCGAAGAACGCTCGCCTGGAGGGAATCGCCTAGCGAGCGCCGTAGGGAGCGAGGTTAGGGCAATGTATCTAGCCTATTCATGCCCCTGGAGCAGCTTCTTCCACCGCTCCCACGCTTCGCTGCGGGCCTTGCTGTTGGCCGCATTGGCGTCGGGAGCTTCGCCGGCACGCATGAACCCGTGACCGGCGCCCTCGTACAGGACGGGCTGGTAGGTCTTGCCCGCAGCCTTCATGTCCACGGTCGCCTGGGTGATGGTGGCGTCGATGCGGGCGTCCTCGCCACCGTAGAATCCGTAGACTGGAGCCTTGATGCGCATCATCGCGTCCTTGGCGGGTGGCGGGCCGTAGAAGACGAAAGCCGCGGCGAGATCATGCCGGTTGGTCGCGAAGCGGAAGCTCTGGCCGCCTCCCCAGCAGAATCCGGCGACAAACAGCTTGCCGTTTGCGGCGGGGAGTTTCAGCGCGTAGTCGGCTGCGGCGTCGAGGTCTGCAGTGATCTGATCGGGATCCAGATGGCTGACGGCCTCGATGGCTTTATCCTGTGAGAGATCGCTCGAACGGCCCCCGTTCGGGGCCATGCCGGAAAGCAGGTCGGGCGCGACGGCGATGTAGCCGGCGGCGGCCACCTCGTCCGAGACCTCTTCGGCCCAGTCCGTGAGGCCGAAGATTTCATGGATGACCAGGACGACCGGACTTTTGTCTTTCGACTCCGGATAGACGACGAACGTCTGAACGGCGCGGTCCCCGTGCTTGACCGTGACCCATTCGCGGTGTCGCGGAGACTTGTCGAGACGTTGGCGCGCCCAATCCTGGGCGGAAGCCGCCGGGGTTGCGATCAGGACCAACAGAATGACGAGCAGCTGTCTCATGATCCATCCTCCAATCGTCGCCACATTCGCCGCGCCGTTCTCTCAGGCCGCAGCTCGATTGTTGATCATATCGAATCCGGATGGGAGCCGGCGTCTTTTGTGGTAGCGGTTCAGTTTGACGTACGGCGGGCCCTTGCCTGCCCCCGACTGAACTGCTCCGAACCGGCGGGCACAGGGGCCCGGCCCTATGTCAAACTGAATCTTGTGGCCGCGGAACACTGCAGGCAATCCGGGAGAGCGCTCGGGACCGGTGGCTTCGTGGGGCGGACGTGCTGCCCGCCGGGTGTGTGGCAACAGGGCGAGAGATTGGGACGGTTTTTTGCGGAAGAGAGCCGTACGGAGCTGCGCGGTCTAAGCGGAAAGCTGCGCGCCCTGCCGCTGCTGGGCGGTGGCGGCCTGCCGGTTATAGCGCTCGATCTCCAGCTGGTCGCCGAGCTCGGTGCCGCTTTTGAAAATCGTGTGGGCCGGAAGTTCAATCACGCTTTCGGCGCGGAAGTTCGGGCCCACGATGCGGAAGGGACGCAGCAGTTCGCGCAGACCGACAACCTTGAAATTCTTGTCGATCAGCACGACGTCGATTTTGATCAGCATGCCAACGGTGTGAATGGCATTGGCGGGGTACAGCCAGAGTCCGCAGTCCGGATTCAGCTTCCGCTTGCCGATCAGCCCGATGAGGCGGCCGAAGATTGTGTCCGCCACCTTGACGCGGAAGGCCAGGAAAGACTCTTTCGTCTTGTTGTATACGTACACTCCCTCATTGCGGGCGCCAGACATCATCATACCGTCCCATTCCCCATTACGGGGAAAGTCTGCACTTCGGCCATCCGTTTACCGGGGCGCGCGCTTTTTCATCCGGACGATCAGGATGGCGAGCACGGCGATGGCCAGTACTCCGGCTACGACTCGAATCAAGGTTACGTTGTCCATCTTATTTCCCTCCCTGGGTTTTGAATTTAAGGCTCAGAAGACATTGCGGAAACTCTCAATGACCGTAATCACCGCCGGCACCACCGTCACGATAAAGATGCAGGGAAAGATGAACAGCACGAGCGGGAGCACCAGTTTGATGGTGGTCTTCGCTGCCAGTTCTTCCGCCTGCTGACGGCGTTGGGTGCGCAGTCCTTCGGAAAATACGGCCAAGGAACGGGAAATGGGCGTTCCGAAGCGCTCCGTTTGGATCAGCATATTCACGAAGGACCGCACGCTGTCCACGGCCACGCGATCGGACATGTTGCGCCAGGCGCCGATTCTCGGGTTTCCGGCGCGCTGTTCGAGATTGATTTGCAGAATCTCCTCACTCAAGGCCGGATGGCTCAATTTCAGTTCCCGTCCCACTCTCACGATCGCCTGGTCGAGGCCCAGACCCGCTTCCATGCAGATCGCCAGCAGATCGAGGCCGTCGGGAAGGCTCAACCGAATGCTCTCTCGTCTCTTGTTGATTGCATGTCCCAGCCAGAATTCCGGCGCAAAATACCCAATGACCAGGGCGATGATGAACAGCACGATGATATTGCTTTGGACCCACAGCGCCACCGCAATTCCCATGGTCACGGGCAGAAGAAGCCTGACCACAATGAACAGGTCGGTATGATAAGGTTTCCGATAGCCGGCCAACATCAGGCGCCGAGTCAGTTCTCGGTTGTCCCCGCCGCCCAGCATCACCCGAAATCTTCCGAGCGGGCCGGCGAGGCGTTCCATGTTCAGCAAGCCGGCGGGAGGGGGCTGTGCGCCGCCCTGGTGAATCTCGCTGGTCACTTCCGCCAGGAGCGCGCTTTCGGTGGACGAACGGCTCAACCTCCAGAAGATCAGGAAGAACCCTAACAGAAGCCCGGCGCCGATCAACGCGATTTCTAGGTTCATAGCTTTACACTTTGATGTCGATGATCTTCCGAATGACGAGCACTCCGACGGCCATCATCACCAGACCCACGTACACCAGGTGGATCCCGATCGAGGTCGTCCACAGCCTTTTTTCGTAGTTGTAGTTGGCCAGGCTGATCAAGGAAAAAATGATGAACGGCATCAGGCAGAGGATCCAGCCCGTCAGGCGGCCCTGTGCCGTGTATATTTTCAACTGGCCCTGAAGCCGGATTCGCTCGCGCATCAAGGCTGCCGTCTTGTCGAGGACTTCAGCAAGATTTCCTCCGGTTTCCTTCTGCACCAGAATGGCGGTTGCCAGGAACCTTACATCCTCAAGCGGCACGCGCGCCGCCAGGTTCAGCATGGCCTCGCGCAGAGGAAGGCCGAGGTTCTGCTGTTCGAAAACAATGCGAAACTCGCCGGATACCGGATCACCAATCTCCTGCGCCACCATCTCGATCGCTGAAGTAACCGCGTGTCCCGCTTTTAAGGCACGCGACATCAGGTCAATGGCCTCGGGCAGCTGCTTGTCGAATCGCGTGAACCGCGCGTGCCTCTTGACCAGCAGATAACCGTAAGGTGCGAAGCCGACCGCCACGCCGAAAATCACATCCAGAACGATGGCGGGAGCCACGAAACTCACGATCCAGCCGGTTACCATCGCCGCCAGCACCGAGCCGAACAGCAGGGTTCCCAGCGTCCAGCGGCTGCCGGCCTGGGTGATCAGGAGGCGCAGCCTCAGGGAGCCCGGGACCTGGCCGAGCAATCCGTTGAGCCAGGGAATCGAACTCAGGCTCTCCCGGCGCAGAATCGTGTTGCCCTCGCTGTCGGTCGTCGCGTAAATGCCGCCGATAACCTCGAGGTGGCGCTGCACGTCGGACTCGGTCTTGGTAGGTCTCAGGACCCAGAGAATCACTCCAAAGGCGAGCAGCAGCAAAATGATGAACAGGACGACCAGAGACATAATGCGCCTCGACTCTACACTTCCACCATGTGCTCGAACAGGGAAGCCGGCACCGCGATGCCGGAGGCCTTGAGCTTTTCCGCAAACTTCGGGCGAATACCGGTTGCCGAGAACGATCCCAGCACCCGGCTGTTGGATCCCACGCCTCGCTTCTCGAAAACGAAAATGTCCTGCATGCTGACGACGTCCTCGTCCATTCCCGTGATCTCGGTCAGATGCGTCACGCGGCGAGTGCCATCGCTCAAGCGGGATACTTGAATCACCAGCGAGATCGCCGAGGCGATCTGCTGCCGAATGGCCTTTTCGGGGATGTTCAGGTTGGCCATCAGCGCCATCGTCTCGAGCCTGGCGATCGCGTCCCTCGGACTATTGGCGTGCACGGTCGTCAAGGAACCGTCGTGGCCGGTATTCATAGCCTGCAGCATGTCGAGCGCTTCCTCTCCGCGCACCTCGCCCACGATGATCCGGTCCGGGCGCATGCGGAGGCTGTTGATGACCAATTGCCGCTGTCGCACGGCGCCTTTGCCTTCGACGTTGGGCGGCCGGCACTCGAGCCGGATCACATGCCGCTGCTTCAACCGCAGTTCGGCCGAGTCCTCGATAGTGACGATCCTCTCTTTCTCCGAGATATAGCCGGACAGCACGTTGAGGAGCGTTGTTTTGCCGGCACCCGTTCCGCCGGAAATCAGAATGCCCAGCCGCGCCTTAACCGCGCCTTTGAGCAACTCCAGCATCGGTGGGGTGAGCGTCAGATTGCCCACCAGGTCTTCGGAGGAGAGCGGAACATGCCCAAACCGCCGGATGGAGAGCATCGGACCGTCGATGGCCAGAGGCGGAATAATCACATTGATACGGGAGCCGTCGGCCAGGCGGGCATCCACCATTGGCGAAGACTCGTCAACCCTACGCCCGACCGCCCCCACCACCTTCTCGATGATGTGCATCAAGTGGGCGTCGTCTTTGAACATCACATTCGTCTCTTCGAGCAGTCCCGACCGCTCGACGTACACCTGCTTGTAGGTGTTAACGAGAATGTCGTCAATGGTGGGGTCCTGAAGGAGCGGTTCCAGAGGACCGAGACCGAAAACCTCATCGAGGACCTCGCGCGACAGCCGTTCGCGCTCCGTCGCGCTCATGGGCGTGTTCAGGTTGGCCACCAGATCCTGGATGACACTGAGGACCTGACCGCGAATCCGTACGTCCCGCAGCGTGGCCACCTTTTCTAGGTCAACCCGATTGAGCAATTCGCGATGGACCGAGGACTTGAGCTCCTGATATACCGCGAAAGGAAGTCCCGCTCTTCTTTTCTCATCCGCAGTCTGTGTGGCCGCCGGGTTGATCGTCAAAGTGCCCATGAGTCTTGGTTCCCCGCTTGCCGAGTCACTCCGGGCCTTATCCGCCCAGCAGGCTCAGCAGGCCGCGATTTGACTTCTTCCTGCCCTCGCCGCCCTCGCTCGTCTTTCCACCCACGTCCTGCGCCCAGCCGAGCAGACTGCGAGCCACTTCCGAACCCGACGCCGCAGATGGATCCCCGGCGTTAATGGTGCGCACCACCTGGTTATACTGGTTCGGCACCCTCCAGTAGATCCGATGCCGGATCGCCTTTTCGATCTCATCGTCCGAAATCGCTCCCCGCTTGAGATACCGGTTGAGCACCACGTGGATTCTGTCTTCAGAGAATTCCATCCGCTTCAGATATTCCAGGGAACGGGTCAGGTTCCGCAGCGCAGGCACCTCAGCCACCGTAACCAGATAGACATAATTGGAGCGGCGCATGATTTCCGTGTTCTGAAGACTCAACCCTGGAGGGCAATCGATCAGCACGAATTCATAGCGGGAGCAAACAAGGTCGATGGTCCTGCTGATCGCCTCGGGATCGACCGCTCGGCTGGGCTCGTCCAGTTCCGGGGCGGGCAGCAGATCCAGGCCGGACGGATGGCGCAACAGGAAACTGTGCAGCAACTCGGAGTCCAGGCGTTCGGCACTCTCCGCCAGCTCATAAAAGTGATAAGGATGCTTGGTAAAGCCGAGATAGAGCGCACAATCTCCGTTGGCCGGATGAAGATCGATCAATATCGTCTTGCGCCCGAGCGACTTTGCCAGGAAGGTTCCAACATGAGTGGCGAGCGTCGTGACCCCGCAGCCACCCTTGGCGCCCAGAAACGTCAGGAGTTCGCCGTTATATTGCTCGCGCTTCTCCTTCTTGCGCCCGCTCACCCTCGCCACGGCTTCCAGAAACTGATCGCGGCCCGTGGGCTTGACCAGGTATTCGCTGCAGCCGCAGCGCATGGCCTCGATAATCAGCTCCGAGCGTGTGTTCGCCGACAGCGCAAAAATGGCCGTCGTCTGCAGGCGCTCGTGGATCTTTTCCGCTGTCTGCGTGGCGCTTCGCCGGTCGTCGTCGAAGTCGATCAGGCAGATGTCCGGTGAGCGCTCCAGCAGCCAGTCGAGTACGGATTCGTCATCGCCCGGATAGCTCTTCAGCTCGCCGCGAAGCTGCACCAGGGACGCGGACTCAATGAATTGCTGCAGGTCCCTGGCGGCGACTGGATCGAGACGTACCGTCACGATGGAAAGCGGTTCTCCGGCGGAGGAAACCTCCCGAGATTGCAAGCCGATGCTCTCCGGAATGGCCATAAGGATCCTATTTCGAAGGCGCGACCGGGGCTGCCCCTGGTATTTCTTTGTGACCCGGCATGTTCTCGTCGAATTTTCCGGGATTACCCAGGTATGGTATCGCGAGCTTTGGCGCCGCCGGCGCCTGGGCGCCGGTGCGCGTTGGATCCACAATGTGTGGAGTCACCAGTACCACCAACTCGCTCCGCGTCCGCTGGTTCGATTTCGATCTAAAGAACTCTCCAAGGATCGGCACTTCGCCGATACCGGGGATTTTGCTGAACTGCGCTTGTACCCGCTGATCCAGCAGCCCGGCGATCCCAAAAGACTGCCCGTTTTTCAGCTCGATCTCCGATTCGGCGCGCCGCGTCGAGATGGCCGGCACCGTAAACCCGGAGATTGTGACGGCGTTCGTATAGTCAAGGCTGCTGACCTCGGGAGCGACGTGCAGGCGAATTGTGTCATCCGGCTGCGCCCATCCGGTGAAGTCCAGCTTGACTCCGAAAGGCCGGAACTGAATCGTGACCGTGCCCAATGACTGGCCTCCCTGCACGACCGGAAACGGGAACTCGCCGCCGGCCAGAAAGCTGGCCTTCTGGCCGCTCAGGGCCAGCAGGTTGGGCTCGGCCAGGATCTGCAGGATGCTCTTCTGTTGCAGCGCCTGGATGACGGCCCCGAAATTGATGTCCGGCCGGTACAGGAAGATGTTCAGAAGGCTCGACAGAGTCAGGATGGCGGCTCCGCCTTCGAACGGTCTCCCGTTGATCGTCGTCCCGGACCCCGAGCCGCTCTGGCCGCTGATAGGACCAAACTGCTGCGTGCTGGTCACGCCCAGAGTGTTGCCGGCGCCGGTGCTGAACAGGTTGAAGCCCAACTGTTCCATCAGCGTTCGATCCACTTCCGCGATTTTCACCTCCAGCAGGATCTGGCGCTCGTGCGGATTTGCCGCCAGCGTGAGCGAGTCGACCACCTGTCCTGAATAGGCGGCGGCCATTTTCACCAGGTCTTCTTCGACGTGCTGATCGCGGACCGCCCCGGACAGAATCACGCGTCCGCCATCCGACTGCACCTGGATGCCGCTGTCGGGATAGGCGCGCTCCACCGCGGTACGGAGCCCGGATACATCCAGGTCCACCGTCACGTCCAGCATCCGCGACGAACCGTTCTCGTCCCACATGATCAGGCTGCTCGAGCCCGGGGCCAGCGCCTCCACCACCACCTCGGTGGGAGTCGTGCCCAGCGCCTTGATCGCAGCCGGATTGCTCACCAGCACGCGCTTCACGGGCTTTTCCATGTTAATGACCACCGATTTGCCCACCATGATATGCAGCGGCTGGGCCTCGGGCGTATCCCCGACCGGCTTTGCCAGACCGGACCCGCCAAGGGTCGCCGTCAGCAGAAAGATCGCGGCCAGAATCGGGGTTGTCAGACTTTTTGAGATCTTCATGTCTCTCTAAACCGCCTTTACTGTCGTGCCGCCGTTAGAATTTCTCCACGGTGCGGTCCGCGCCCTGGATTACCTCCATCAGGTAAGCAGGCGGTTGCGGAGGAGGACGCGGCGGATCGACGGGCTTCTTCCTAACGACCTTCGCCACGGCGACCGGCGGTTTCGTCCCCGAGACCAGCTGGTCGAGCCGCGTGGGTGTGGGCGTGGACTTCGCCTGGTCCGCCCCGCTCCGCAGCACGAACTGGATCGTACCCTGCGTGCTCGCCAGCAGCAGCTTCTGGGAGTCCTCGGAATTCAGCAGTACCGTGACCACGTTTACGGTTTGCGGCTTGCCTTGCGGATCGGGCTCGATCTGCTGGCCTGCCGTTAGAACCTCGACATCCTGCAGGATCGTCTGGGTGACGGGGTTCGGATTTCCCGGCACCGTAAAGGTCCCGAGCACATCCACATGCGATCCCGGGTAGAGAAAGCCGGCTACGCCGACGATCTCGTTCGAGCGCACCGAGGTGGCGCGCATCCCCGGCGGGATCTTCACGGCCAGCCCCAGGCCGGACCCGGCTACCGCCAAGTCGCGCTCCGTCAGCGGTTCCTTGCTGCCCACCGCGTAAATCAACGGGCGACCCAGAACCTGGTCCGTCTTCGAGAACGAGCCGGGCAGCGGGACGGTGACCGGCCAGTCGATCAATGTCACGTCGCCTGGACCCAGGGCCACGCCGGCCGGCAGGTCCTTCGCCGCGGCGACGATCTGGATTTTTTGCGCCGGCGTGTTTGACCGCAGCCGGCCCGAGAGAATCAAAACGACTCCGCCGGCCAGGAGAGCCGCCAGACCGAATGCTGTTAATACTCTCTTGATGTCCGTAAATCACCCCCGCCAAAACGGTGCTGTGGAGAGAAACAGGTAAAGCGTTCCTGCGGCAATCGCCAGTCCATAAGGCATGCGCAGGGAGGTCTGGCCCTCGAGATTCAATTCCGGATGCGGCTTGATTCCGGATGTGACATGAAAGCGCAGCAATTGACCGGCGTTGACCACCGTACTGGCCACGCGCCGGTAAGAAACCATGTAGACCGCCGCCAGGATGCCGCCCGCGAGAGCCGTGGCCAGCAGCAGCGATCCCGACTGTCTCAGGCCGGCCCACGCGCTCACCGCCGCCATCAACTTTACGTCGCCCGCGCCCATGCCGCCCGCCAGAAAAAGCACGAAGAAGATCCCGCCGCCCACCAGCATCCCGCCCAAAGCCTGCTCGAGGCCACGCCAGCTTCCCAGGACGCTCCGCAGCGCCAGTGCGATCGCCAGGCTGCCATACGACAACCCGTTCGGAATCCGCCGCGCGCGCACGTCACTCACCGCGCCCAGGAACGCCGAGATCAAAGCGCCCGACATGAGGTAACTCTCCACGATTCCTTCAATGTGCGGCACGGGAGAAGAGGGCTGGCCCGGTGTACAACCACGCCCTCTGCGCCGGGCCGGCCATCAGGTTCCGGTGAACAGCAGCTTACGTGTAGCTGGCGAGGGTGCTGCCAACCTTGCCGAAAGCACTGTTGACAGCGCTGGCGAGGCCGCTCATGCCGGCTGTTGCCGCCAGAGCTACCACAGCGATGATCAACACGTATTCCACAAGGCCTTGACCGGACTCATCGCGATGCAGACTGGCCAAAGACTTCAGAAGTGACTTCATTTGGATTTGGTCCTCCCAATTGAGATTCGAAAGTTCAATATCGTCCCGGAACCAGGATGGCCGGGCAATCTGAACGCCCTGTCAAAAGGCAAGCGTGTGGCCAAAGCCCTTCCAACTCGGCGTTCGAGATAAAAAGCGGATTAGCGCAGTCGCCAACGGTGTCCTGATAAAGTATGGCGAGGCGTATACGAGGCAGGCGTAACCCAGTAAGTATAACGGCATCAAATAGATAGCGGAACTTCAGGGAACATCCGGTCTGATTGTGAGGGTAGCTCCTGTATCGGGCATGGAGTCGGCGCGGAGGCGATCGACGGCACGCAATGCAGGTTGACAGGACCGCTTGCGGGCGCTCTGGGCCGTTAAGCTTCGGAATCAAAACGCCGTTAACAGTGACGCTTGGGAAACTGAATACGAATGGCAACACAGGATCCGTGTTGCTATTACCTGCGGGGGTAGAACGACGGTAAGCCCGCCGGACAAGGCAGATCCTTTCGGATCATCAACAGGAAGCGCCCGCCTGCAGCCGACTTCAGGACGCTGCAACTCTGGTATTGGGCCCACAGGAAATCAGCGACCGGATCGCTCGCGATCGCGTCGAGTGGCGTGCGTGGCCACGAGTTGGCGATCTTCTCGTCGAACCCGTATTCGTAGAGCACCACCGGAGTGCGATCGGCCGTAACGTCGCGAATCATTTCGGCCTGCTGCGCGGGCGTGTGCATGCCGGGCTGAAGATAATCGTGCCGGCCCGACGCAAAGGTGCCGCTCAGGTAGTAGTAGAGCGGAAGGTAAGGGTAGACGAAGATGGTTGAGCCGGCGCTCACCTGCGACTGAATCACGGGGAGCACTTGGTCGGACACCGAAGTCCGCACCTCGCCGCGACGTGTTTGGATCGGTATGCGGGCTGTCAGCGCCGTCACCGCCATGGCCGCGGCCAGCAGGAAGAAGCAGACCATGATCACCACGCGCAGCGCAGGCTGCAAAGCGCGAAACAGCGGTGACGAGACATCGCGCCCGTCGAAGATCCAGGCCAGCACGAGATAGAGCATGGGCGCGAGATAGATGAAGTGCAGGATGTCGGCGCGGCCCGCCAGCACCGACAGCAGCAGCCCGGTGATCACCGCCGATACCAGCAGATAGTATTTTGTAGTGCAGGCGTCCCGCCTTCTGTCCTGGCGGATGTCTCGCCCGCTGTCCCGGGAGGCGTCCTGCCCGCCATTCAAGCCCCCATCGAGTCCGTCGTGGATCGCCCGATAAGAAAGCCACGCGAACACCCCTGCTGCGATCAGCGGCAGCACCGGTATCACAAAGCAGGGCGTCACCACCAGCAGGACCAGCACCCGTGAACCCCAACTCGCGCCGAACAGACTGGCTCGTGATGCCTCCGACCAGTTCTGATATCCATAGCGGACGCTGTTGGCTTGCGAGTAGTGATGAAGCGGCCAAAGCCAATCGCCAAGCATGAGCCGAAGCGCGTGCTGATGAGCGAACCACGCGACGACCAGAAGAAGCGGCCAGACGAATCCCGCTGCGAGCGCTGGCAGATGCTGTAGCGCCGGTGTCCCCACCGACGTTCCAGGCTGTAGCCGCAATGGCCTCATTGGCGCACCAGCCCTTCCGGCTGTGAGGGCACGGCCGCTAGAGCGACATGACGCGATTGCCAGAACCGTAAACCCCAGCCCGAGTCCCAGCACCAGCCCCGCTCCTTTGGACTGCTCAAACAGCACAGTGACCGCCGCCAGCGACCCGAGCGCGAAGGCGAGTCGTGCGGCTGGCGCTTCGAGGTAGCGGACTGCGGTGTAGAGCGCGAGCATCGCCCAGAGCGTGCTATCCCAGTTGTGCAGCACCAGGTCGCGATAAGGAAGACAAGTCGAGGTGGTGAGCGCTGCAGCCAGCAGCGCCGCGCCGCGCGAGCAGACACGCCGCGCCAGCAGGTAGTTGAGCGCCGAGACCAGGCTCGCGCCGATCGCCACCGCGGTGCGGGCCGCCGCCAGCGAATCGCCGAGGAGCTTCAACGCGGCCGCGGTCAGATAGTAGGAGCCTGGCGTGTAGAACGAGAAGAAGTCGCGATAAGGCACCTGGCCGTGCAGGACGCGCTCCGCGCCTTGCAAAATGATGCCCTCGTCAGGCTCCATCATCGTGTAGCGGCGGAAGAGGTAGAGGTAGGCCAGCGAGACGAGGAAGATGAGGATGCCGATGCTGCGATCGGGGTTGGCGAGCGCCCTAAAGCGAAACCCGGAGTCCCTGAGTTGCGCTTCCGATTCCGCGCGGGTAAGAATCTCAGTGGTTTGAGGGGCGACATGGCGTTCTTCAATGTCGAACATGCGCTCACTTCACCATGCCTCAATCACTGGGCGCGGCATGGCGTCCTTCGGCGGACCTGCCGGCACCGGCCCCACGCGCTCAAACAGAACGCTCAGCCCGTCGCGATAGTCCACCCTCCATTGCCCGTTCGCCTGGAGGAAGGAAGCGAGCGGATAGGTATTGGGAAGCAGGACGTAGCGGATGCGGTAATCGTCGAGAGTTTTGAGCGGATCGTGAAGCCCGATCAGGTCGAGATAATCCTTGAACACGCCCGCGTACTCGAAGATGTCCACGCGGCTGTCGACAAACACCTTGAGCTCGGGGTCCTTCCAGCCAAGGTACCCGCCCCACTCGTAATAGTTAAGCATGCGGCCTTGGGGAGGGTGCGTTTCGAGGTAAGAGACCGCGCCGGCCGGATATTCCCCTGCCACCTGCTGCGCGAGGCCCGCCTGCGTCGGGAAGCGGTATCCCACAAAAGCGAGGATTCCGGCCAGGATCAGCGCGTTCAGCCAGGGCTTATCGATTTCCCGCTGATAGGGCGGGACAAAATCCGACATTTCCGCGATCACCGGTGCCGCCACCACGCCCAGCAGGAAGAGCAGTCGCTCATGCATGACGCCGCTGTAGAAGGCAAACGCAATGATCAGCAGGTCGCTGAGCCTCCAGCGGTAACGTCCGCGCAATGCGGCGGCAAGAAGCGCGCCGAGCAGCAGCAGCACGATCACGCCGCGTGCCGAATGAAAGTCCGTCGCCGACCATTCCTGCACCGAGGACATGTTCAAGGGTTGATGGACCACGATGTCGAGAGGGTAGAGAACCAGCCGGTAGCCATAAGGATTCACAAAAACGGCGGCGCAGCAGGCGGCGAAGACCCCAACGAGGCGGTAGAGCTGGCTCCGGGTCCAGCGGGTGGCCTCAACCGCGCCCCATCGCCCGCCGACGAGCCCCGAAGCGATAAAAATGGCCAGGATCACCATGCCGAGCGTCCATGAGCCGTGCAGGTTGATCCATAGGCAGAACAGGGGCGGCAGTACCCACAAGGGCGCCTGCCCGCGGGAGCGATACCGCTCCAGAATGGTCAGGAAGGGCACCAGGCACGCGTAGCCGAACAGGATGGTGCGCGGCCCGAAGTTGATGGTGCCGAGAAGCAACGCAATCCAGCAGGCCAGCACCGAAGCCTTGATCTGCCCGCTCCGCTGGTAGCACAGGTACAACACGCCGAGGAAGATCGCCTCGATCAGGACCAGCATCAGCACTTCAATCTCTTCGAGGCCAAAGACCCGCCAGGCGAGGTAATAAGGGATTTCCGCCAGCCATTCGTGGTTCAACCAGGGGCGTCCTGCGACCGTGTAGGAGTAGGAGTCGAAATTGGGCAGCGCGTGATGGGCCAGCAGGAACTGCGCATTCCGCAGGTGCCACCAGATGTCGGGATCGGGCAGGTTGCGTTCCGCCAGGCGAACGACCACCAGAACGATCCAGCCAAAGAGCATGGCGGGGAACGAGAATATGTTTCGCAAAAGCGAGTCTGGCTTTGTGGCGCACGCATCTTGCGTGCCTGTCTCCACCGGCAGGCTGACCAAATCGGGTTCGACCGTCGGTGATGACATCGTATTCCTTGACCAAACCGGGGGGGACGGATGGGCTGTCCCACTGACTTCGTTAGTCCGAGCGCAGCCATCGCAGCCCTGGAGGGGCGCAGTGGAGCGGAAAGCCGTGAGCCCCAACATTTGCTGCGCAGCGCGAAAAACAACGCGCATGCCGATCATTGGTCCCACGGCTCCAAAAGGCGTCGCCGTGGGCTAAATGACGTCGCCCCTACGGGGCTGCCAGCAGCGAGCAGCCACACGGACTAACTGAATCAGTGGGACAGCCCACTAGGGAGTAGGGAGTTGGGAATTAGTAGGTCATAGCTGCGGCCTCACTGCAAATTCATACTTATTCCCTACTCCCTATCCCGGATCACGCCCGGATCAGAACCTCCAGAACCTCGCTTCTCTCGTGGTAATACCGCATATCGAGCTTCCGTCCGGTTGCCCTGAAAAGCCGCGAATGGATCACCCCGTAGCGCTCGAGCGGCAGCTTGAGGGTCGTCGCCAGCACGCCGAAACCGTACTTCACACTGCGCCGGAACTTGATCGACGAAGCTTCCTTGAAGTACCTCGTGGGGCAGGAGATTTCCCCGATACGGAACCCGAAATAAATGCACTGGGCCAGCATCTGGTTGTCGAAGACGAAATCGTCGGAGTTCTCGAGCAGCGGCAGCGTCCGCAGCACCTCGGCCGTGAAGGCGCGGAAGCCGGTGTGATACTCCGAGAGTTTGGCGCCGGTGAAAATGTTCTGGAAGGCGGTGAGCAGCCGATTGGCCACGTACTTGTAACGCGGCATACCCCCCCTCAGCGCGCCGCCTCCCAGAATCCTCGAGCCCAGCACCACGTCGTAAACGCCGCTCGCCACCATGCCGGCCATGGCAGTCACCAGCAGGGGCGTGTACTGGTAGTCGGGATGGACCATCACCACCACGTCCGCGCCCGCATTGAGCGCCTCGCGATAGCAGGTCTGCTGGTTGCGGCCGTACCCGTAATTGGCGTCGTGGGCGAAGACCTTGAGGCCAAGCTTCCCGGCCACCCGCAGCGTCTCATCGGAGCTGCCGTCATCCACCAGGATCTTGATATCCACCTCGGACGGGAGCTCCAGGACGGTCTGTTTCAGGGTATGGGCGGCGTTATAGGCGGGCATCACCACCGCGATGCGTTTTCCATTGATCATTACGCGATCCTTTCCGGCGCCCACCGCGGCCGGTCGCCGGCCGGGTCATCGGCGGGCGCCGCCGGGCGCTTTCCAGTGAGTTGCAGGGATCCCAGGGCGAAGGCGATCAGTATCGGGGAGATCAGGTAGACGCAATGCCTGGCCAGCAGGACAAAGACCAGTGGTGTAGCCCAGAATACAGCGAGCCCCGCGCCCAGCAGGCCGCGCAGCGCCGTCCGGCCGGAGGCGGGAAAGTGCGCCGCCACCAGGAAGAGGCTGAGCAGCAGCGGGCTCAGATCGTGCGGGAACAGGTGCGATCCGGCGGAGAGCGAAACGGCGATTGCGGCAGCGAACATCAGGTCTTCCGCCTCCGGGCCGGCGCCCGCGGCCTCCAGGCGCTGCCAGCGCCAGGCGGTCAGGACAATCAGCCCGAGCGAGAAGGCCGCCACCAGAACGCCGATCCCGGCGCCGCTCAAGAATCGGCCCAGCACGGCGTTCAGGAAGCCCTGCAGGCTCACCATGTAGAGCGTGGATCCGTAGGAGATGTTGCGGGGATCGGAGGCGATGGTAGCCAGGAACCGGACGTAGCTGAAAATGCCGCGCCATCCCACGGCCATGAGCGACAGCACCCCGAAGAAGGCGCCGCTGAGAGTAAACCCGGCCAGAAAACGCCACTGGCGCCGAAGCAGGAAGATCAGGACAAAGGGCAATACGAGCTGGAACTTGAACAGGGCCAGTCCCAGGCACGCGCCCGCGGCGAGCGGGCTCCCGCGCTTCAACTGGATGAAACAGAGCGTGTAAAACAACAGCATGGCGAGCGACGTCTGGCCCTGGAAAAGCGCGATGCCCAGGGGGGCATAGAGCACGAAGAGCGCAAGGTACCCGGTCGTCTCGCGCGGGGCCGGAGCATAGGGCCGGAGCAGGAAAGGCAGCGTAAGCCAGATGGCGGCGTTTACAAGCGCCCAGACGATGTACACCGTGCGATAGGGCAGCGCGGCCAGCGGCTGAAAAATCAGCGCTTCAAATGGCGGATGCTCGAAGAGCAGGGGACTGGGGCGCGCAAACGTCGATTTGCGCATCGCCGTCTGTTCCTGCAAGTCGTACAGTCGGGCGCTCCGGCCCAGGTGCAGAATGCGCGCGCCGATGTAAGTCATCGAAAAATCGGTCTGTTCAACTTGCGGGCTGAAGCGGGCCCAGAGCACGGCGCTGAGCACCATCACGGCGAGAATCACATAACTGAGGCCCGTCTCGTCGAGTCCCAATCTCAATTTAGGTCCGGCGCGCCGTGGGTCAAGTGTCGCCGAGCGCGTCACAGGCACTCCTCCGGGTAGCGGACCGCTGAGCCGTCATTCTGAGCGAAGCGAAGAATCTGCTTTTGCTGCGCGCTGATCTGAAGCCGTTTGCCGGGGCTTGAAAGGGCGGGGGCTTTCAGAGTTTGTGTGAGAGCTCGGTGGATTCCCGCTTTCGCGGGAATGACATCGTCGGAAATGCAACCGAATCCAGCGACGTCATCCCCGCGAAGGCGGGGATCCCCAGTCGGGCATCGGCGGACAGGAGTTTTCACACGCACATTTTCAGCCCCGCGGTTCAAGCCCGGCCAATTCACGGGATCTAAGTGAGCGCGGCCTTGTGGCGCGGCGGAGAGCCCCGCCCCTTGGGCGCGCGAACCCGTTTCTGCAGCGGGCTGATAGGGGGTAAGCCGCGGCGGATGAGAATCCGGCTCCAGGAGCCATACGCGTCGCTCGGGGTAGTAGCGGATCAGCTCTTCATTGGCCGCGCCCATATCGCGCGCCCAGACGATCTTCTGGCTGTCAATCTCGGCTCCGTTGTAGACCCATTCCACCCGCGGATCGTGCTGCGATCCATAGCGCACCATCACGAGCTGGCCGCCCGGCAGGGAATCGAGCCGCGCGATGATATCCTGACGTTCGCGGCTGGTGGCCGGGCTGGGGCCATTGCCCGCCGGAGCCCGCATGTTGCGCGCCTCGAGAGGCATTGTCAGCAGGCAGATCAGCACCAGGGCTCGAACCAGGAAGACGCCGCTCGGCCGGTTCCCGAATCGCCACGTCCGCAGGTGGCGCATGCCCTGCAGTGTGATCGCGAGCAGGATTCCGGTGATGGGCGCGGCGTAGTGAGCGGTGAAGAAGATTACCAGCGCGGTCCCCGCCAGCGAGACCGCGCCCGCAATCGTCAGAAATCGCGTCCGGCGATCGCGCAGCACGCGTGGCAGCATCATCAAGGGCAGAGTGAGGACCATGCCGAAATAGAAGACCCAGATCACGCCGGCGGTGCGCACCACATTCAGCAGAAATCCGGCGAGGCTGCGCGTCGCAAGATACTGCTTGTACTCGGGTCCGAGATAAAAATCATGAAAGGCCTGATGGTGATAGGCAGGCATCGCCGCCGCGTGCTGCCAGAAGAAATAGGGCGCTACGGCGTAGGCGGCGCGATTCACGTGGTACGGCATGCGGAACGGGCTGCCCGTGACGCGCCAGAAGTAGTACGCAGTGGCCACGCCGCCGACCAGCAGAACCAGCGCCATGGGCACGAGCACCAGCCACAGGATTCTTCCGCGCTTGTGATGCGGGCATCCTGCCTGCGCGCCCTCCGAAGAGCACGCTGGGAGGCGTGCACCACAAACTCCACCGCGAACTGCGCCACAAACTGTCCACGCCAGCAACGCCGCGACGACAACCAGCATCAGGACGAAACCTTCGTAGGGCCGGCTGTTGGCGAGGATCACGGTGCCAATCCCGAGCAGCAGTGCGTCCCGGACGCGCTGATGACGCTGGATGCGCGGCAGCGCCCCGAGGACTAGCGCGCCGCCCAGGGCGGCTCCAGCTCCCCCCCAGTAGCTGTCGTCCCAATAGCTCAACACCCCGAACCGCATCACCGGCACCAGACCGCCGAGCAGCGCCCAGCCGGGTGGCAGCCAGGCTTGAAGCATCCAGCAAAGTGCCGCGCACATCGCACCGACCGTCAGCCACACGCCCCAGAAAGGGCTTCCGCCGATCAGCCGTCCGGCCGCCAGAAGCAGGCCCTGCAGGGGCGGATACATCGAGGCATAAGTGGGCTGACCGATGATGTGGAAGCTTTCGAAGTGCACCCACAGCGGATGGGTGGGGTTCGTCAGCCGGCCGTGCAGGAAGGTATCGGCAGCGAGCAGGTGGCTGAACTCATCATTGACGTAAGGGGCGGGAATGCCGACGACAGGCAGAAGAGCCGCGCGCAGAACCAGGGCGGAAAGGCCGCAGACCAGCGCGCTCCAGCCTCGCCGGCGGGCGAGCAGGCCCAGCGTCTTTTCCGCCTTCGCGAACCCATTGGAGGCGAGCTTCGGGTAGAGGAGCGCGACCACCAGCGCCATGGAGAGCAACAGACTTTCGGGTCCGATGAGTGCGAACATTTTCGAGCGGGCAGGCTGCGTCAAGGCGCTGATCCGCCGCCCCTAGCCCCTAGTCCCTACCTAAATGGCGCTGAGCCGTTTACTCACAGCGTGCTGAAAGTTGAAATACATTCTCGCGGCTCGGCCGGTAAACCAGGCTGTACTCCACTCTCTGTGAGTCTGCCAGGCATAGGGTTCCAGCCAGACTTGCTGGAGCTTGTGCCAGTAGCGAACCCTGGCGCTCGAACTGTCCGCCAGTCGGACTGCAGATTTCCGTCCGGGCCGGTTGGCGGTAGTGGCCTTGGCCGGAGAAGACGGCGGAACAGCGGCCGCCGTCGAGCTCACGTCGAATTCGGGCGGCGGGTCGGCCGGCAGCGCGGAACCGTAGATGTATCTCGTACGGACAGCCGTCCGGGCCAAGTCCCAATAGGCCTGGGCCAGGCGCTGCTCGCCCGCCCTGTCCGCGGCAGACGCCGCGGCCGGTGCATCGACAAACTGCGGCGGCATATCCTCCCTCAACTCGTATATCGGCTGCCAGGAGGAGTAAGTAAACCAGGCGACCGGCACCAGCAGAATCAGAATGCGATCGAAGGTCCGGTTGTAGAGCAGCCCCGGCTGGCGTCGCGGCTTTACAACGCTCATGTCGACCGGCGCGAGGGCGTCTGCCGTCCTGCCCGACTTGTGCCTTACTCCCGGCTGCGCCATGAGCGGTGTCTACCCCAAATCCATGGTCGTCAATATCCCGCGCGTTCCGTCCTTCGAGCCTGGGCCACGGTCTGTGGTTCGCCTACCTGCCGCCGACAGTCTGAGCTGGGGCGCCGGTCATACCTTGGTGTGCCCTTTCAAAGAGCACGCTTACCTGGCCGGTGTAGATCTCCTTCCATCGAGGATCGTGCCTCAAGAGGTAAGTCAGAGGTTCGCCCGGCGGGAAGAACACGTACTCGATTCTGTACTTGTCCAGCACCGCCTCCGGATCTTTGAGGCCGAGCAGGTTGAGGTAATCCTGGAAGACTCCAGCGTACTCAAAAATGTCCACCCGGCTGTCGACGAAGGTTGGGATACTCCGGTTGTTCCATTCCAAATACCCGCCCCAGAGGTAGTAGTTCAGCATCGGCCCGGCGGGCGGATGGGCTTTGAGATAGGAGATCGCCTCCGTTGGGTAGTCCTGATCAATGGATTTCTGAAGGCGGGCCGCTGAAGGAAATCCACCTACCATGAAGCCGGCCACGGCCGCCATGATCATGGCGTTGGCCAGGGGCTTGTCGATCTCGCGCCGGTAGGGGGGAATGAAATCCAGGAACGTCGCCAGCAGGGGAGCTGCAAAGATCGCCACCAGGAACAGGAAGCGGATGTAAGTGAGGCCGCTGTAGAGTCCGAAGAGAACTAATCCTATTTCGTGCAGCTTCCATTGGTGTTTGCTTAACAGCGCTCCGCTGAGAAGCACCACAATGAGAAACAGGGCCAACTTGCCCCTGAAATCGTGAAAGTCGACCGAGACCCACTCGGCGACGTGGGCGATATTGAGCCTCTGACGGAAAGCGAGATCAAAAGGATAAAGAACCAAGCGGTATCCGTAAGGATTGACGAATAGCGCCGCAACCGAAGCCGCCATCGCGATTCCCAGCTTGCGCAGTTGCGCAGGGGACCAACGCTCGGATGTCAATCGTCCCCACTGGCCCTCGACAAGTCCGGACGCTACCACTATTCCGAATGCCACCAGGCCCAGTGACCACGACCCATGCGTATTGATCCAGAGGCAGAATAGGGGAGGCACCACCCACAACGGCGCTTTCCCCCGGGAGCGGAACCGCTCGAGAATGATGAGGAGCACTAGCAGATAGTCATAGCCGAAGAGCAGGGTCCGGGGGCCGAAGGAGACTGAGCCCAGCATCACCGCAAAAACGCAGACGACCATCGAAGCCTTGACATTGCCGCTGACCTGCCAGCAGAAGTAGAGCAGTCCGAAGAAGATGGACTCGAGAAGGATAAGCGAAACAGCCTTGATTCCTACCAGGCCAAAGGCACGCCAGGCGAGATAGTACGGGATCTCTGCCAGCCATTCATGATCGATCCAAGGATGGCCGATGACTGTAAAGGAGAAGGCATCGAAACGTGACAGCTTGAAATGAGTGAGCAGGTACTCCGCGTTGCGTAGGTGCCACCAGATATCGGGGTCCGAGAGACTCTGCCGAGCGGTGGCGAAGACCGTGACCGCTAGCAGCGACGCTAGGGCGGCGGGGAATGTGAAGACTCGACGTGCCGCGCTCAGGACGGCGCGGGTGATCCACGCTGCGGTCCTGGTGGGCGAAGGATCGAGGGTGACAGCGGGCGCCGAGGCTAGGGAATGACGGGATGAGACCTCCGGTATATAACTCATTATACGGTCCTAAGCGCAAATCATTCTTCGGCCGCATTGCTAGTCAGGCAATCACAATACCAATGGGTCTAAAAAGTTTGACAATAACCTCGGCTGGCCGTCGCCAGGAACTCTTCCCCTTCTGCGGTCGTCTGCGACAAGGACACAGTGGGTCGAATGTGCTCTATCACAATGCTGGCTTAGACGGTGCGACCGCAAGCAGGGAGGTTAACATTCGACCAGAGGGAACCGTATACGTTCGTACACAGCCGCCGAGGGCGGGCAAATGTCCTCGGGTTTCAATGTTAATTACGCTATTTAACTTTGTACGTGCCGTTACGGTAACCTGCGTGGCCCCACGTGACGCGATACCGGAGTTCACGGCTGAGGCTTTTGGGGACCGGGCGGTCCGATCGGTCGCCGTTACCTGCCCAGGAGGTAATCCGCAGACTTGCGGTGCGAATAAGGCCTGCGTTGTGCGTCCCACATGCTCTGGAACACGCCCCGAGCGTGGCCTCAATTGAGTAAGGAACGGCACCGATGATGGCCGGCACGGGGCGGTTTACGATGGGCAGGCTATAACAGATTGATTACTGACTTGTGATGTACGTCACGGCGGCGATCCACCGTCGGGCTAACCTATGTAGGAGAGCAGTCGTTAGCCGGATGGTAAAGATGCCCACGAGCGCCGGCGGTCCAAGTTGGGCAAGACGCGATTCGGAAATTCCCCCGCTCCTGTCTTGAGCCGATGGTTGAGCGGGAAGAGGGTCAAGGGGGAGTCAGCCTTGGATGCGATTGAGAGTAAGAGAATAGTATTGGTAGATCACGACGAAGCGTTTGGCCCGGTCCTGACGAATGTTCTGGGATCGGGATATTCCTTAACCTGGATTCCCTCAGCTTCCGATGCCATTCCGATTCTGGAGCGCGACACGGCGGACGTCGTGCTGCTGAACTGGGATGATGTACCCGACAGCACCGGGCAGCAACCTTCCCGTGACTTGCTGCGGGCTGTTTCGGAACTGTCTGTGGCGGCACCAGTCATCGTCTTCAGCTGGGACACCCGAAAGGAAACAGCGATCGAGGCCATTCGAGGGGGGGCGCTGGACTTTTTCGTTCAACCCCTGTCTGTCCTCGAATTGCGTTTTGCCATCGACCGCGCCCACCGACGCACGGTTCTGGCGCGCGAACTGACCAACGCGCAGCGGCTGATCGGCACCAGGTATGTTGACGGGCTGCTCGGCAACAGCAAGTCGATGGAGTACATCTTCGAGGTCATCCACAAGGTCGCGCAGGTATTTACTACTGTATTAATTAATGGAGAAAGTGGAACGGGCAAGGAGGTGGTTGCTCGCGCGATTCATCGTCTGAGCCCGCGTTCTTCCAAGCCCTTTGTGGCCTTTTCTGCCTGCGCCTTGCCCGAAAGTCTGATCGAAGACGAGCTCTTTGGCCACGCGAAGGGCGCCTTTACGGGGGCCTCGCAGAGCCGCAAAGGGCGCTTTGAAGAGGCTCAAGGCGGCACCATTTTCCTCGACGAGATCGGCGACCTTGCTCTTCCACTGCAGGCGAAGCTTCTGCGAGTGCTGCAGGAGCGGCAGGTGGAACGCCTGGGTTCCAACTCGCCCATCCCCCTGGACGTACGCGTACTTTGCGCGACCAATCACAGTCTTGAGGACATGGTTCGCCAGGGCACCTTCCGGCAGGACCTCTATTTCAGGATTTCTGTGGTGGGGCTTTCACTGCCGCCCCTCCGCGAACGTCTTGACGACATCCCGCTGCTCGCGGATCACTTCTTGAAGGCGTTTTCCGCGGCGCACGGCAAAGAGGTTCGCGGCTTGAGCCCGAACTTTGTTACCGCTCTGGCAGGCTACGAGTGGCCGGGCAACGTGCGCGAGTTGCAGAACGTCATCGAGCGCTGCGTGGTGCTCGCGGACGGGCCCCAGCTTCGACTGGAGGATCTGCCGCGGGAGATCAGCCGTCTGTGTGTGACCGCTGAAACACGCCGGGGCTCATTCCACGAATCGGTTCGGAGCTTCAAGCGCGAAGTCCTGCGCACGGCGCTTCGTCTGCACAATGGAAACAAGCTCCGGGCGGCGCAGGAACTGCGCATCAGCCGGTGTTATCTGCACCGGTTGTTGAACCAGTTGGATCTGCACGTTGATCCGGTGGATGACGACGATGTCGATCACCTGATGGTGGTTGCCGACGGCGCCTTGACGGGGCCGGATTTCGAGGCGGCGGATGAGCAGCTGTTGACCACGGTGGCCAGTCACGGCCGCGTTCAGTGAGCGTGATGCGCGCCAGGAGCACAACCGGTCATGACGGGGGCTCAATGAACGGCCGCAAATCAGACGGCGGTCAAGCGCTCGTCATGACGTTGCTGGCTATGCCGTTTGTCTGCGGCATTCTGGGGCTGGCGATCGACGTCGGCTACCTCGAACACATCAAGCGCCAGATGCAGACCGCGGCGGACGCCGCGGCCCTGGCCGGAGCCTCCGAGATCCCCTATCTCGGCAGCGACACGGGAGTGACCGTCAGTTCAGCGGCGCTGGCCGTGGCTCAGTCCAACGGCTATGCCAGTTCGGCCGTAACCGTCAACAATCCGCCGCAGTTCGGTCCTAACACCGGCTCCGGTACCTGCGATATCGGCAGTGCCTCGGCTCCGAGCTGCTATGTTGAGGTGATCGTCTCCCAAAGCCAGCCGACCTACTTCAGCGCAGTGTTCGGGCTGACCAGCGTCACCGTGCGTGCCCGCGCCGTAGCGGCGGTGAAAAGCGGCCAGGGCTGCATCTACGCCATGGATCCGTCGGGCACCGGCCTGCGCATGAACGGCAACAATAGTCTGACCGCCTCTTGTGGGGTGGTAATCGAGTCCAACAGCAATCGGGCGCTCGTGGCCAATGGGTCCAATACGGTCACCACCCAGTTCGTGGCTGTGGCCGGGAACTATAAGGGGAACTCCGCACAATTCAATCCGCCGCCGGTTACGGGCGTGGCGCCGACGCCGGATCCCCTCTCGTATCTGACGCCGCCGGCGGTGGCAACCGCCTGCACGGCCAGCGGCACCATCACGGTAACGACTTCAGGGACAGTGAGCAGTACCGGCTGCTCGAACGTCAAGATTAACGCCAACAATCTGAATGTTATCCTCAGCCCCGGCAACTGGGGGAATGTCTCCATCGGCGGCAGCGGCGACACGGTCACCTTGGGCGCCGGCCAGTACGGCGCCGTTTCCGTGAACGGCAACGGCGGGAGCGTGACGTTCAGTCCTGGGCAGTTCGCTTCGATTACGGGCAGCGGCTCTGCAGTTGAAACCTTCAGTTCAGGGACGTACGCCATTGCCAGCGGAGATTTTGCGCCGGACGGGGCGGCCGGCTCCAGTGGTTCCGGGGTGACCTTCTACCTCGGACCTGATGCCGGCACGCTGGACTTCAACGGCGGGAGTTCGAGCAGCTTCACGGCGCCTACCAGCGGGTCCTACGAGGGGATTCTGCTCTACCAGGACCCGGGCGACACCCACGGCCTTACCTTGAATGGCAACAGCACTGCAACGTTTAACGGGGCCGTGTATTGCCCGACGGCTTCAATCACCTTGGACGGCAATAACACTGTGTCTCTCTACAACATCATCGTAGCCTACGACATTACCCTCAATGGCAACGATACCATCGGAGACGATTATTCAACCCTGGAAAACGGGTCGCCGATCAAGAGTTCAACCCTGGTGGAATAGGCATGAAAAAGAGAAGCAAAGGTGCGCCTTCAAATGCTCGAGCTCTTGGCGTCTCCCAGCTGAGATTTTCGCGCCTCGTCTCTGAGTCCGGACAGACGCTGGTGGAATTCGCTTTGGTTCTGCCCTTGCTTGTCCTCTTCGTGATCGGAGCGGTTGAGATGGGCCGGCTGGTTTATATGTCGATAGGAGTTACCAATGCGGCCCATGCGGGCGCCCAATACGGCTGCCAGAACACGGCAGTCGCTGGAGACGTCGCTGGAATGCGGACCGCAGCGGCTGCCGACGTGCCCGACCTGCTGGGCGCCGATAAAGGCAATCTGACCACGACGGCGAGCAGCTACTGCCAGTGCTCCGACGGATCGTCGGCGAATTCAAGCTGCACCACTCCGCCGGCCTGCACGGGGACCCATCTGGTGCAGTTCGTCAGCGTCAGCACCACAGCGAGTTACACGCCGTGGTTTCCTTATCCGGGCATCCCGTCATCAGTGACGCTGCACGGCAGCGCCGTGATGCAGGTTGGGCAATGACCTGCTGCGATCGATGGATGAGATTCGGGCGGGCGCCGTGAATGGCGGCTGGTTGGAGTAAGCAGAGCAGTGGAAGGCAGAATCCGTTGAGAAACAATATCAGGTCGTGCCGGGGGGAAACGGAGCGCGGCGCTGCAGTCGTCGAGTTCATGATGATCGGAATCGTGCTGCTCGCGATGCTGTTCGGGTTCATTGCTTTTGGCGAGGCGCTCTACGCCTATAACCTGGTGTCCGAGGCTGCGCGTGAAGGCACGCGATACGCGATGGTGCGGGGATCCACCTGCGTGGGCTTTGCCAGCGCCTGTCCGGCGAGCGCTTCCGAGGTTCAAACATACGTGCAAGGCATTCTCTCGCCGCAGATCTATGTTAACCCCACGGCGGGCGGTCCCGGATCTGTCACGGTGAACACCACCTGGCCCGGCGGCGTTTCGGGCTGCGTGGCGACGGGCGGAGTGAATAATACTCCCGGTTGCCCGGTGCAGGTCCAGGTGCAATATAACTTCACGCTGGCTTTGCCGTTCGTCAGCGTGACCACGCTTAACCTCAGCAGTACGTCGCAGATGATCATCACGCAGTGATCGCCGGGCGGATAGATCGTTCGCGCTCCGTGCCACGGTTTTTCCCTCTCTTTCCTGCGGTGCCAGGAACGGGGCACGGAGCGTGCACCGGCCAAAATTCCGGCAGTTATGGCCCTCCTGAAACTCAATCTCGAACCGCGGCAAGAATGGTCATCGGGAGTCGCCCCGTCAAGTCTACCCGGCGGGTCGAACTCCTCCGAACAGCATGGATTCCGCTATGGCGGCGTCAGTCTGGGCTTGTTCCCCGGGCGCGGCCTGCTCTACTCTTTCCTGTTTCACGAGATCGCGATCTTTTCTCTGTTATTGTTCTGGCCCGTGAACCGGGTTTCCCCCGCCATGGATCCTCCCAAGAAATGGGAGCTCACCATGATTCCCAAGGAGGCTTTGTACCTGCCCGCGCTGGGCGGCGGCGACTCCGGAGGCCAGCATCAGGGAAGGTCGGCGGCAAAATCGCCGAGCGTCGCCGCGCTGGCCGTCGCGGCTTGGAGCAAGGCGGGGGTGAGCTACCCGGGCGCCCAAGCGATTATCTCCAACCCGCCTCATCCCACGAACCGCATCCAGACAATTCTTCAACCGCCGCTGCCGGATCCGCCGGAGCTCAAGGAGTTTGTGAGCCTGCCCAACATGGTCAAACTGGCCGAGACCACCCTGACGCCCGTGCCGGTCGTCGCGGCGCAGGCTGCCAAGGCTGATCCCTTGAACGAGCCGCAGCCGGCGCACAATGGGCCGAGCATTCCAACAATTCCTCCGCTCCAGATCGCGGCGCCGCCGACGATCGAGAATCCCAAGCTCGTGTTGCCGACATTAGCTCCGGCCAGCGGCCCGGTGCTTCAAGCCACGGCAGGGCCGCCCGCGGTTGCGCCGCCTCCCAAGGCTGTCGCGGCCCAAGTCCGCGCGCTTCCGGGATCCTCCGGCGCCGACCACAACACGCTGGTAGCTCTCAGCGTCATGCCGGCGCCGCCCGAAGCCAAGCCCAACGTTCCGGCTGCCGAAGCTCACGGGCAATTCGCCATCGTGGCGCTGCCCAACTTGGCGATGTCCCATCTTGGGCCGGGTGCTGCCGTCGAGACGGCAACGCCGACCGCGGTGGGCGCGGGCGCGAATCCGAACTCATTTGCGCACAATGCCGCCGGGACGAAATCCATGAGCGTGGGCGGGGGCGCGGGATCGGCTGCGGACGCCGGCGGCACGCTGGCTGCCGGCGGACCCGGCGCTGGGGCCGGTGGCAGCGGACGCGGCGTCTCAGGGACGACGGGCGGCGGCCTGACGATCAAGGGCGGCGCCTTTGGTTCGGGGCCAGGCGCAGGGGGCGCGAGCGGAGCCGGAGTTGGTTCGGGCCCGGCGCCCGGTGGCTTCGCCGGCATGACGATTCAAGGCGGCGAGTGGCCGAACGGCATGCCTGCGGGAGTGGCAGCGCATCCCGCAGCGAGTCCACCCGACCCGGGCACCTACGGATTGACGATCATCTCCACTGCCAGCAGCGGCGGCGGACTGGGTGACTTCGGCGTCTTTTACGACGAACCGGTCTTCACGGTCTATATCAGGATGGCGACGGAGACCGATCTTACCGCTCCGTCCTGGACACTGGAATTTGCGGCGCTGCATGCGGGGGAAGGAGGAGGCGCGAAGATCGCGCCGCCGTTCCCCACCAAGAGGCAATCGCCAGACTGGCCCGTGGAGTTAGTGGACCGCTACCGCAATCAGTTGCTCGTCATTTACGTGGTGATCGATGAACAGGGCAAGCTCGAGCACGCCAAAAGCATGCAGAGTCCGAATATCCGGTTCAACGCGCCGCTGATGGCGGCGCTTTCCGAGTGGGAATTCCGTCCCGCCACGGTGGATGGCAGGCCGATAGCCGTACGAGCACTCCTCGGCGTACCCATTTTCGCCTCAGCCACGCCAGCTCCTCCCGCCGCGCACTCGGCTGAATCAGTTGTCGGTCGTTAGCGGTCAGTGCCGAACTATTGCGACTGTCCCGTGGGCAGACTCACCGGGACATCGGTCGACAGCCCCCAGATCGTCTTAGTGCTCTTCCCATTGCTCGATTGCAGGATGTACCACGTTCCGGTCGACGGACGGAACACCGCGATGTCGGTCTTCTCGTCGCCGTCGTAGTCCTTGGCCACCGGAATGTCGCCGTTGGCCCCGTACGACCTGGTAATGCTCTTGCCCGTGCTTGACTGGATCGTGTGCCACGTTCCATCGGACGGACGGAACACCGTGTAGTCGGCCTTGGTGTCGCCGTCGTAATCGCCCGGCACGGGAATGTCACCGGTCGCGCCCCACTGCTGATGTGTGCTCGCGCCGGTGCTGCTGAGGATCACGTACCACGTCGCAGTCGAGGGGCGGAAGACCGCATAATCTGTCTTGCCGTCACCGTCGTAATCCGCAGGAACCGGAATGTCGCCCGTTGTTCCGTACGACTGCTTCACCGACGTGCCCGTGCTGCTCAGGATCACGTGCCACGTGCCGTCGGAAGGCCGGAAGATCGCGTAATCGGTCTTGCCGTCGCCATCATAGTCGTCCGGCACGGGAATGTCGCCGCTTGCTCCCCACTGCTGGTTCACGCTCTTGCCCGTGCTGCTGAGCATCACGTACCAGGTCTGGTTCGAAGGACGCCAGACCGCATAGTCGGTCTTACCGTCGCCATCATAGTCGCCGGGCACGATCAGATCGCCGTTCGCGCCATAAGCCTGCGACGTGCTCTGGCCCGTGCTGCTGTCAATGACGTACCAGGTGCCATTCGAGGGCCGGAAGAACGCGATGTCCGTCTTGCGATCGCCATCGAAATTCGCGACGTGCTTGTCGCGGCGAATCATCGAGGGCAGATGCGTCGCCGGAATGTCGCCCGTCTCGCCATACTGAATCGACTCACTCCCGCCGCTGGAGTACTCGATGTACCACGTGCCATTCGAAGGCCGAAAGACCGCGTAGTCATTCTTGCCGTCGCCGTTGTAGTCGCCAACCACCGGAATATCGCCGATGGTTCCGTACGACGTGCTCACGCTCTTGCCGGTGCTGCTGAGTAACACGTACCACGTCCCATTGGACGGCCGCCAGACGGCGTAGTCGGTCTTGCCGTCGCCGTCGTAGTCGCCTTCCACGGGGATATCGCCCGGCGACCCGTAAGGCGTGCTCACACTCTTGCCGGTGCTGCTCAGGCTCACGTACCAGGTGCCGTTCGAGGGGCGCCAGACGGCGTAATCGGCCTTGGCGTCGCCGTCGTAATCCCCAATCACGGGCACATCGCCCGACTGACCATGCTGTTTCGTGATCGACGGGCCGCCCTTTGAGGGCAGGATGTACCACGTCCCGTTCCCCGGCCTCCAGACCGCGATGTCGCTCTTGCCATCGCCATCGTAGTCGGCCGGCACTGGCACATCACCCGGCGAGCCCCACTGGGTGGTGATGTGGCCCTTGGGATTGCCGCTCGGGATGATGTACCAGGTCCCATTCGAGGGCCGCCAGAGCGCGAAATCGCTCTTGCCGTCGCTATCGTAATCGGCGGACTCAGGAATATCGCCCGACTGACCCCAGGACTGCTGCAGGTTGCCGCTGCTGTGGCTGTTCGAGTGGACGTACCATGTGCCATCCGACGGCCGGAACACCGCCGGCTCGCCTTCACCGTCGCCAAAGAAATCCACGGTCAATGTGGGGCTCTGCGCCAGCCCGGAGACGCCGATGCCGGACAAGCTTACCGTCTGGGGACTTGCGGGATCGCTATCCACAACCGTGATTGTGCCGGCGAGGGAGCCCGCGCCCACAGGACTGAAGGTCACGTTTATCGTACAGCTTGCTCCTCCGGCAAGAGAGGTCCCGCAGCTGTTGCCTTCCTCGAATTCGCCGGTCGCTGTGATGCTGGTGATGGCAAGCGCGGACGCGCCGTAATTCGTGAGCGTGACGCTTTGCGAGAGACTGGTCGTATGCTGGGTTTGATTTCCAAAATTGAGGCTGGCAGGCGAGACGCTGACGTACGTCCCCGTGCCGCTTAACGCGACCACCTGTGGACTCGTCAGCGCATTGTCGCCAATGGTTAGAGTTCCCGTGAACGGGCCGCTCGTTGTAGGGGAAAACGTGAGGCTGATCGTGCAACTCGTCCCAGGGGCGAGCGTGGTGCTGCAGCCGTTCGTCTGACTGAAATCACCATCCGCTGTCACGGTCGTGACTGAGAGGGTCGCGTTCCCGATATTTGTGAGCGTCACGTTCTGTGGCAGGCTGGATTCTCCGACCCGTTCCGAGCCGAAATTCAAGGGCGAGGGTGAAAGGCTTACGAAGGGCCAGCTGAGGAATACGTTCAGTGTCGCCGATTGAGGGCTGACGAGTTCGAAGACCAAATCCGGAGTCCCATCCGCATTGAAGTCGCCACTGGCGACATTCCCTAGGCCACCGGTACTGTCAGATCCTGTGAAAATCGCCCGCTGAAACGTGCCATCACCCTCGCCGAGGAGGATGATAGGAGATAATCCCAAAGAACCGGCCAAATCTGTCTTGCCGTCGGCATTGAAGTCGCCGGTTACGTATGACGTGATACCAGCCCCGATACCTGAACTGCTGTAGATCGGCGGACCAAAGGTACCGTCGCCGTTGCCAAGTTGGACCGTCACGGACGAGTAGGCAAGATCCACCTGTCCATCTCCATTGAAATCCCCCACCGTAATCGGGCCACCAGGGAAGAACGAGGACGCAGACGTGGGGCTGAAAAAGGTGCCATCGCCCTTTCCAAGCAGGATGTAGAGTCCACCGATGGCATAATTGCCCACGGCCAGATCGAGCTTCCCATTCCCGACAAAATCCGCGGCCAAAACAGAAGGGTCCGGATCGCTAGCGTACATGCCTACAGCGTAAGAGGCGCCAGCCTTAAAAGTGCCATCGCCATTGCTCAGTAGAATCGATACGGAGTTGTTGCCGGTCGAGTCACCCGTGGTTACAGCCAGATCGGTCTTTCCGCTGCCGTCGAAGTCGCCTGCCGCGAGCAAGCCTGCATACTGTCCGGACGGAAGACTCGTATCGATCGGTGCGCCGAGGCCACCCTTACCGTCCCCCAGAAGTACCGAGACCTTTCCGCTCTGTGTTGTCACCGCGAGGTCAGGGTTCCCGTCCCCGTTGAAGTCCCCTTCGGCCACGGAGCCTATGGAAGGAGTATCCAGGCCAAATTGGGTCGGAGTCTGGAAACTCCCATCGCCGTTTCCCAAGGCCATGGATACAAACTCGTTAGCGCCGCCGGGTTCTTCTATCGCGGCCACATCCAGCTTGCCGTCTTTATTGAAGTCGGCGACCACCGCCGCGCCCGGATAGTTGGCCGAGGGTAGGGTGGTAGTCAGCTGGCTGCCGAATGTCCCGTTGCCGTTGCCGAGGACAATATATGCGTAAGACGACAGTAACTCTGTTTCCGCCACGTCGAGTTGGCCATCGCCGTTGAAGTCTGCGAGGAGGAGTGATTCGGGACGATGGAGAACGTTGCCGATCGGCTGCTGGAACGTTCCATCGCCATTACCGAAGAATGTCAAGACTGTGCCCGGGCCAGCACCGGCCACCAAGTCCAGCTTGCCATCGTGGTTCACGTCTCCGACAGCCAGGGCGGCATCAATGAGTCCGGAAATCTGTACCGGGACTTCGAAGGTGCCGTCGCCATTACCTTGCAAATAGCACAAGTCAGGGCCTGTGGAAAGGATGGCGTCGAGCTTGCCATCCTGATTGAAGTCGCCGAGTGCAACAGCGAAAGGCCCGTCGCCGCACGAGGACGTTGATGTGTCCTTACGTTGGAAGGTCCCGTTTCCATCGTTCAACAACACTGACAAGCTGTTGTCGTTCTCGTTCGGAGTGACGAGATCCGGCTCTCCGTCTCCGTTGAAGTCTCCCTCGGCGATACCCACGGGACCGGTTCCGACGTCCACGGTCACTTGGTTCTGGAAGGTGCCATTTCCGTTGCCGAAGAAGATCGAGACCGTTGCGGGCGAGGACTGGCCGCCGTTGGCGGTCGCCAGGTCCGGCTTTCCGTCGCCATTGAGGTCCACGGCGACAATACCCGATGAGTTGAGGCCGGCTGCATAGGCCACGGGGCTCTGAAACGTTCCATCTCCATTACCAAGCAGAACAAAAACACCGTCCGGTAATCCCCAGTTCGTACTGACGACAGCAAGATCTAGTTTGCCGTCATTGTTCAGATCCTCCGTGACCACAGCGCTCGGCGCACCCGACACGACATACGCAACCTGTGATGCGAACAATCCTCCCTTCATTCCCATGAAGACGGAGACCGTATCGGATTTCGCGTTTGCCACCACGAGATCCAGGATTCCATCACCATTAAGGTCGGCACTGATCATGCCTTGCGCGCCGTTCGCAGCCTGCAGTTGGATTTCGTTGTAAAGGTAAGACTGGCCGCAGGCTTGCGGTATCGGGATGGCGATGCTAAGCAGGCCTAGAAGTATCGCAGGCATGCTTCCGGAGAAGAAGTCGTGTTTTCTCAGTTCCATTTCGCCTCCTCGAGACTCATTAGCGACCATCTCCTCTATCGAAGCCCGATCGGTTACTCCGCCCTCATCCTTTCAGCCGCGCCTCAGATTCAAAGTGTCTCTGCTGGCCTAACCCTTGCGTTTCCGCAGCTGTGCTGGGCTATCGGGTTAGGAGCGGCGTCGATCCGGGCGGTGCTCACGCGAGTGCGCACCGGCGCCACGAACTCTGAGCGGGTTGGCCCAGATCGAAGATCTGCGACTAGAGTGCCGCAGCCCGGCACGCTTAGGGCCTCGGATAGTCGTGCTATGCGCCGTCCAGCCATGCCCAGGAATGAAAAATTGTGCATCTTAGCGCGAGTGATGTTTGGTCTACTTAGCGCACCAACCTGGAACTGTCAAGGGTAGTTTACGTCCTGGCGCTATCAGTGGTTAGTGACGGTGGTCACCAGTTGATGTGACCCCGTCGCGCTTCCTGGGATATAAGATGATTCTGCGGCCGGGCTCGCGCTCGTTGTGGCGCGATCTCCTGACCGTGCCACCGCCCCGACGGAAGGTCTCCGAAGTTTTCTGCCTCTCTGCCGTGCTGCGATCGTGGGCGGTGGCGCCCATACCGTTTCCCAATGTCGCCGCCAGCGAGCCGCAGAGAGCCCCGTGAGGTCTGCGTGAAAGCACATATCCGCCGATGCTTAACTGTGGATACCCGCCTTCGCGGGGGATGACGTCGCTAGACCTGGATGCACGCCCGGCGATGTCATTCCCACGAAAGCGGGATTCCACCGAGTTATCGCACAGAACCCCGTTGGGCGCAGTCATGTAGCCCACGGCGACTGCCGTTGGAGCCGTGGGATCAGGAAGGCCTGGCTTGTTTTTGATCTGCATTCCTGCCCCACGCCTGCCGCGTCGGGCGGGAATGGGCGTCTAAATGTAATGAGCGAGACTGTTTGTTCCCGGCTTGCGCCCGGGGCTACATGACTTTGCCCCTACGGGGCTCCCCTGCTGTTTCCACTGAATCCAGATCCGCGGGGTGGCGCCGACATCGCTCTTCATGTCGGCGTCAGGTGCTCTCGACCAAGTGGCCCCAGGACATCGGGGCTTGCGGACCAATGCGGCATCACGCGTGGTCCGTTACGAAGAGAACTCACCACGAAGCGCGCCAGGGCCGGGGAGGTAAAATCCTTGCTTTCAGAAAGATGCCGATGCTGTCCGGCAATGCAGCCGAACCTCGTGAGGGGATCGTCAACCAGGTGGCGTCCGCCTGGGGTAGGGAGGGTGATCACGATGACCTGTCGAGGGTTACCGGCGCCTGCTTGACCGCAACTATTGGTTTGCGATTGTGTTATATAAAGTGTGGCGATAATGGCCATCGATTCTGACCTGGAGCTGATGCTGCGAGTCAGCCGCGGGGACTCGGATTCCTTCGGGGTCCTGCTGAATCGTTACCGCGGGCCGCTGCTCAGCTATTTTGTCCGCATGGTGCGCGATCGCGCACTGGCGGAGGATCTCGCGCAAGAGGCCTTTCTCCGCGTGTACCAGGCACGGGAGCGATATCAGCCGGAGGCGCGCTTCACCACCTGGCTCTACCGGATCGCGACCAACCTGGCATTGAACGCGATCCGCGACCGGCGGAGCGATCCGGTGGTGCTCGAAACCGCCGCGGAATCGGACGGTGACTTTGCCTCGGCGCTGGATCGTGCGGTGGACAAGCGTCCGAACGTGGAGGAAAGGTTGGCGGAATCGGACCGGCAGCGACTGATCCGCGAGGCCATTGCAGCCCTGCCGGAGAAGCAGCGGGCAGCGGTCATCCTGCACAAGTATCAGGACGTGGATTACCGCCAGATCGCGAGTATTTTGAAGGTTTCCGAGAGCGCGGTGAAGTCGCTGCTGTTCCGGGCTTATGAGTCCCTTCGCGTTCGGCTGGAGCCTTTGCTGCAGGGAGGTTTGGTATGAAGACGCGCTGCTTGAAGCGTGAAGAGATCTTCGCTTTGGCGGAAGGGATGACGGACGAGCGGGAAAGGTCCGCCTTGACGGCGCATGTTCAGAGCTGCGCCGATTGCCGGAGAGTATTCGAGAACTATCATCGACTCGACGATGTGCTGGGGCAATGGAATCCTGCGGCGGATCCTTCGCCGTGGTTTGACGCGCGCCTGCGAGCCGAGGCGGCTTCGCGGAGTTCGGCACGCAGCGCTTTCTTCGGTCTGGCTTTCGACCGCTGGCTGGCGGTTCCGGTTCTGGCTTCGCTGCTGGCGGTGGCGGGTCTGATCGTCTATCGGCGCGCTCCGCACCGGGTCCCCGCGCATCCGGCGCAGGTCGCCGTGGCTCACGTCCCGGCGCCGGCGCAGACCGTAAGTCATACGCCTGTGGCTCCGCAGAACGGAGCGCAGGAAGTGAGTATGTACCAGAATCTCTCCGTGCTCGAAGACTATGACATGCTGGCGGGGTTCGACGACGTGATATCGGAACTGCCCAAGGGGAGCAATAAGGTTGCGGATTGAGGAATTCACAAAGAGAGGCTTCGGCTGGGCAAGAGTACTAGCCCCTGTTGCCGTGCTGTTGGCTGCGACGGGATTCGTCTGGGCGCAGAAGGGCGAGCCCCGAGCCGCGCAGCCCCGACCCCAACAGCGCAGGGCAGAGCAGCCCGGACAGCCGAGAGCGGAGCCCGGGCACCAGCAGGCCGGGAAGGAGCAGGCGGGTCACGACGGCGCCGCGCGGCCGCAGGCTCAGCGGCAGGAAATCCAGCGCCAGATCGATGACATGAAGCAGCATCAGCCTGGCTTCCTCCAGCACTTGCACGAGTTGCCGCCCGCCGAGCAGGAAAAGGTGCTGCAGAACAACGCCCGTTTCCAGCAATTGCCGCCGGAGATGCAACAGCGGATTCGCGACAACCTTGCGCGCTGGAATGAGCTCACGCCCGAGCAGCGCGACATGATGCAGCAGCGCGAGAAGATCGTGCAGAGTCTGCCGCCGGAGCAGCGCGATCAGCTTCGGCAGGTCTTTCCGCGCTATCGTGAGCTTCCGGCCGACCAGCGTCAGTCCGTCATGGATGCCTTTATGAAGATGAAGGACATGTCGCCCGCGGATCGTGAGAAATTTCTGGCGAGTCCCGAGACCCAGCAGCGCTTTTCGTCCGACGAACGCGACATCCTCACGAACCTCAACGGACTACTCCCGAAGTAGACTGACCCCGGCCGCGTTCTACTGGGCAGCCTTCAGCTCAAAATGATCGCGGCGGTTCCGGTGCCAGCAGTCCTCCGTATTATCCGTACACACCAGGCGATCCTTGCCGTACGAGATCGTCGTCATCCCGCTTGCGGGAACTCCGAGATTCGTCAGGTAGTCGCGGGCCGCGCTGGCGCGGCGCTGTCCCAGACCGAGGTTGTATTCCTCGCTGCCGCGCTGGTCGCAGTTTCCCTGGATCGAAATCGCGGCCGGATGGGCCCTGAGGAAAGCGGCGTCGGCCTTCAAGGTGTTTTCGGCGTCGGGCCGGAGATCGGCGGAGTCGTAATCGAAGAAGATGTCCTGGAGCGCGCCGCCCGCGGCTCCTGCCGCCCCCTGGATGTTCTCCTCAGACACGGAAGGCGCGGGCGCAGCGACCGCGTTCACGGTGACGCGCGCGGTGCAAGTGGAACTGCCGCCCGGTCCGGTTGCCGTAAGGATGTAAGTGGTGGACTCGTTCGGCGACGCGGTGGTGGAACCTTCGGTCAGTTGCTTGCCAAGGGTCGGATCGATATTGACGTCGGTGGCGTTCTGAGACGTCCAGCTCAGGGTAACGGAATTGCCCTGATCGATGGCGGCCGGCTCAGCCGTCAGCTTGCAAACCGGCGGACCGGGCGGCGCCGGCGCAGCGGCTTCGGGCGTCTGTGGCAGCGGCGCCATCGGCGGCCGATTTTTATGGCAGGCTGTGAACAGGAATTCCGCTGCAAGAATGATTGTCAGGTAGGGAAGAAGTCTTCGCATTCACGCTCCCGGTTATGAAATACGTTCGGCTGGCCCCCCCGGGCGCTCACCAGCAAATTCCATTCTAGCGCCGGCCGAGCCGGCTAGACATCCGTTTCGAAACTCCTATATCAAGGAGCTGATAACCGATTCATTCCATTCTGAGCGAAGCGAAGAACCTCATAGACCCTTCCATTTCAAGACCGGATTCTTCGCTTCGCTCAGAATGACATGAATCGCAGGCCGTTTTCAGCGGCCGATTATTTCGCTTCGCGCCAATTTCGTCCCACGCCCATGTCGACGCGCAATGGAACCTTCATGGGCCAGACGCCTTCCATTTCTTCCCTGACCAGCGCCTTGGCGGCCTCGATCTCGCCTTCGGGCGCTTCAAAGACCAGCTCGTCGTGGACGGTGAGAATCATCCGTGTGCGCAAGGTCTCGCGCTCCAGCCGCGCCTGGGCCTTGACCATCGCGAGCTTCAGCAGGTCGGCCGCGGTTCCCTGCAAAGGGGTGTTCATGGCTTCGCGCTCGGCCCGATTGCGCGAAGGCACATCGCGACTGTTGATGTCGGGCATCGGCCGGAGCCGGCCGAACAGCGTTCGCACTCGTCCGCTGCGGCGGGCCTCTTCGACGGAGCTTTCGATGTACTCTTTCACTTTCGCGTAGCGCCGGAAATAGGCATCGATGTACTGCTGAGCTTCAGTGCGGCTTGAGGCGGTGCGTTGAGCGAGTCCAAACGCGCTCAAGCCATAGATCACGCCATAGTTGATGGCCTTGGCCATCCGCCGGTGATCGTGCGACTGCAGCGCCGGAACCACCCCGAAGATCTCCTGCGCCGTGCGGGCGTGGATGTCCTCGTCGCGCGAGAACGCTTCGATCAGTACCGGATCGCCCGAAAGGTGCGCCAGGACGCGCAGCTCGATCTGCGAATAGTCGGCCGAGATCAGCACCGCGTTCGGATCGGCGACGAAGGCCGAACGGATCATCATGGCGAATTCGTCGCCGATCGGGATGTTCTGCAGATTGGGATTGGACGACGATAGCCGGCCAGTGCGCGATCCCGCCTGATTGAAGCTGGAATGCAGCCTTCCGGTCACGGGATCGATGTAGCGCGGCAGCGCGTCGATGTAAGTTGATTTGAGCTTGGTGCGCGTCCGGTAGTCGAGGACCTTGCGCGGCAGCTCGTGGCGCTCGGCAAGAGATTCCAGCACCGAAGCCTCGGTGGAATACTGGCCGCTCTTCTTCAGCTTCTTGCCGCCGGGCAGCTTGAGTCTTTCAAACAGAACCTCGCCGAGCTGTTTCGGCGAGTCGATCTCGAACGCGCCGCCCGCCATGTCGTAGATTTCGCGCGTGAGGTCTGTAAGCTGGCAGTCGAATTCCTGCGACATCTGGCTGAGGATCACGGGATCGATGCGGACTCCGGCTTGCTCGATGGTGGCGAGCACGGACGAGAGCGGCAGCTCGATCTGGTTGTAAAGCGATTTCAGCTCCTCGCGGACGATCTCCGGCAGGAGCGACCCCGCAAGTTCGCGCGTGGCTTCCGCTGCTTCGGCAAGCGATCCGGAGAGCTTGCGTCCGAATCGGCGAAGCACGACAGCAGGAAGATCGTCGCTTGACGCCAGAGGCTCGAGAAGATACGCATAAAGCAGCGTGTCATGCTCGATCTCCCCCAGGGTCACGCCAGACTTGGCGAGAAGCAGCCGCAACAGCTTCGAATTGTGGATTGCTCGCGGTCTTGATGGATCTTCCAGCAGCGGCCGCAGCGCGCCCAGCGCCTCCGCGTTTCCATCGAGCGGAATCACCGCGCGGCGCGCGCCATCGGTGAGCGCCAGAGCTGCCATGCGACCACAGAATCCCTCGTCGCCTTCCACGCCGAGCGCGATTGCTAGCGGCGCTCCGGCGTCGAGACCTTTGACCCAGCGGTCAACCGAATCCGGCGTGCGCAATTCTTCGAATTCCGGACCCGCCGAAGCATCGGGAGCCGGCGCTTCTTCCAGAAACTCGCGCAGCATGCTGGTGAATCCGAGTTCGCGGCACAACGTCACGAGTTCCGGCACCTCGGTTGCACGGCACCGCAGGTCAGTTGCATGAACCTCGAGCGGAACATCGGCGCGAATGGTGGCGAGATCGCGGCTCAGCAGGGCTTCGGCGCGGAAATCGCGCAGCGCGTCGCGGTAGCTCTGGCGTTGAACCTTGTCGCAGCCTGCCAGGACGGCGTCAAGCGTGCCGAATTGGCGGATCAACTCCGTGGCGCCTTTGGGTCCGATGTAGCTGCGCTTCTTGGCGCCGGGCGCGAGCGGCGGCTCCTTGCCGGGCAGCGGACGTGCGCCGGGAATGTTGTCGCTCGAATCGCCGGTAAGCGCCAACCAGTCCACGACTTGCGCAGGTTTCACGCCGATGATCTCCTCCACCTTGGCGGCATCACACAGAACCTCCGGCTGATCGGCGCCGCGCGAGGGCTTCAAAACCCGGACGCGATCGTCCACGAGCTGGAAGAGGTCCTCATCGCCGGTAACGAGGAAAACGTCGAGACCCAAAGCCGCGCCCTCGCGAGCGAGCGTGCCCATGATGTCATCCGCCTCGAAGCCCTCGCGCTCCACGATCGGCAGTCCGAGGGCGGCGCAGAACCGTCGCACGTACGGAAGTTGGATGGTCAGATCCTCCGGGAAGGCTGGGCGATTCGCCTTGTAGGTCTCGAACAGCTTGTCGCGGAAGGTGGGCGCCGTGAGGTCAAAGGCCACGGCGACATGCTCCGGCCGGTGATCTTTCAGCAGCTTGCGCAGCGTCCGCACGAAGATGTAGACCGCCTTGGTCGGCAGCCCGGACGGCGAAACCAGCGCCATCTGCATGGGCGCGAAGAAGGCGCGGAACACCAGAGACATGGCGTCAAACAGCAGCAGCTTTTCGCGGGATTCCTGGTGGGCCACTCGATGCTCCGGGTCGTACGGCAGAAGACCATTGTAGCAGCCCTGCGGCCGGCACGAGGCGGCGACGCGTGCCCACGCTCCAGCCCGGCCCGGTTCAGGCTCCCTTAACTCGGTTCGAATCCTAAGTCTACGTATGTAGACTTCGCTTCGTCGGCCGCTCGAAGTTGGTCGTAACCATGTGATTGCACAACGACTTAGCCCTCCCGCCGGCATCTCCGCGCGGAATTTCGGTGGGTTCGCTTCGGTGGGAAATTTTGTCCAAGTTGCTGATTCTGCGCCGCTTTTGGGTTGGCTTCCCTTCATTTTTGAAAAAAATCGCTTTCTTTCGCCGCGCCCCTCCTTTTCTCGTCCCCGTGATAGAGCCTATCACGATAGCCTCTCTCCGTTGATTCTCCCGCTCGGGAAGCCCGCCCGGCTTCCTCCCGGTAACATCCGCGACCGGGATGACAACCGAGCGCAGACATTGCGGCATCAAATGTCTCGGTTTTCGCTCCTTGGACGCCGTCCAAATGGATGATATTGTGGGAGTTACACGTCTTGTCGTGGTCTCCCGGGGCTCGCTTGAGTTCTCAGCTTCGCTCAGCTTCGTTTTGGCCTCTTTTTCGGGCGGTTTTGTTGATTCTAAAGGGCCTCTCAGCTTCGTTTGGTTGAAATTTCGGGGAATCTTTTTTTCTGACGGAATTGCGCCTATGCGGCCCGGCGTGGGAACGGGTTGGCTAGTAGGGTTTTCCACTGGCCTTGAGATTTGAGCAACCGCCTTCTCTACGTCTGGAGAATCATCCAATCTGACGCAGCACGATTTTTCTTGCCGTCTCACCATCACCTGCAGACAATCTCCGAGGCGCCGATTTCTGTTCAGGCCCTCTGCGTGACATGGTGCGCCACCTCCGTCCCCGATTTTCCCGGCTGAGCTTGCCAGGGGCGGATAGGGTGAAGCCCGAAAGGAACCTGGGAACGGCGAAGCCTCCAACGGCGAACTGCGTATCGAACCTCCGGCCCTCGTGGGCTTAAGTCACGGAACCGCCGTATACGTGCTCCGTCCGTACGGTGGTGTGGGAGGGGCGAGCGGGCGACCGCTCCCCCTATCCCGATCAAACGGGGGGGAAAGGAATTGTGTTCGCTAGCGGCCAGGAGTATGCTGTTGGATAGACCCCAATTTGATAACGGAAAGGCCAGATAGTGACGGTCGTTCATCGAAGAGAAAGGAGTAAATAAGATGCCCACACCCGGTTTTACGGCTGAGGCCGCTCTCTACAACTTTCCGCGGAACTACGCCACGGCGATCTCCGCAACGAACCTGGATCAATTTTCCGGCATCGTGCCACAAAGATCGATTGCCGCTCCTGGGGCGACACCGGACACCTGCTACTGCTGCAGCGGTAGTGAGTGTTGGGAAGTCGGTTGCGCCAGTACCTGCGGCTTTGGGCTTTACATCAAATGGAGATGCAACGAGACCAAGTGCTGGAAACCGACACCTCCCCATCTGGGGCTAACGTTTTGACGGGACGGTCATCCCCACTTACCCCGTGACGCGGGTGGCGACGACATCGCCTTTCATGTCGTCGCCACCGCGCCCAAGGGCTAGAATACCTCTGTGGCAGTCCGGGTCCACTATTACGGTCAGAATCATGCTCATTATCTTACCGAGAACATCTACCACCGCGCCCGCATTTTCGACTCCGACCGCTTCAAGCTGAAGTTTACAGCCACGCTGGACGATCTGCGCGAAGAGCTGGGTTTTCGAATCTTCGGATAAATGGTGATGCCGGAACACTGCCACCTGTTAATCTGGCCGCGCGAACTCGCCGGCCCGTCCCGAATCATGCAGAAGCTGTCGGAGCGTACGGCCAATTTCATTCTGCGCGCCTTACGCTCGAACCTCACGCATCCCTGGTGCCAGCGGATGCTGGCCCGGTTTGTGTTGCCGGCCACGGTGCACAGCCACGCGCACCACCGGGTTTGGCAGACGGGCGGGTATGATATGAACGTCTGGAGTCGCAAGAAGTTGTTGGAGAAACTCAACTACCTGCACAACAATCCGGTGAGGCGAGGATTAGTGAGGCAGCCCGGCGAGTGGCCCTGGTCGAGTTGGAGGTTCTGGTATCGCGAAGACAGCTCGATCCTGAGAATGGATCCGGTGCCGTGAGACTGCGTGGTCGAGAGAGCGGAGGAGCGCAAGAGAGATATTCCGGACTTTGAGCGCGGTGACCACGACATAAAATGTGATGTCGTGGCCACCCGCGGCTGAGGACGAGTGCAAGGACGGAGGGTGTTGACAATGACTTTACGCGGATTGGAGAGACACATCGCTTTGACTCTCGGTCTCTTGTTTGTGTATCCATGTCTCGTGCTCGGGCAGGAACAAAGGACCATAGAAGTTGACCTATGCACGCTCGTTGCACATCCGAAACAGTTCAACAAGAAATTGGTGCGGGTCAATGCCCGCGTTGAGAGTACGGTCATCGAAGGCGGAACTTGGCTTGAAGATTCTTCTTGTAAGGAAGATGGAGTTGAGCTATTGGTGCCCGATGCAATTCGCAGTCACCCTGACTTTAAAACCTTAGATGACTCGATTCGTCTGCAAGGAAATATCGGAACCATCGGAAAGAATATCACTGCGACGTTTATAGGGAAGTTTACCTCTCGTTCCAAGCGTCCGAAGGGTGTCCTCACGCTTGAGAGAGTCGAACATCTGAAGCTTAAAATGGAAGGGTCTTAGAGGGTAAGAACGCGGGTATCACGGACGCCGAACGCGGGTGGCGACGATATCGCCTTTCATGTCGTCGCCACCGCGCCCAAGGGCTAGAATACCTCTGTGGCAGCCCGGGTCCACTATTACGGTCAGAATCATGCTCATTATCTTACCGAAAACGTCTATCGCCGCGCCCGCATTTTCGACTCGGATCGCTTCAAGCTGAAGTTTACAGAAACACTGGACGATCTCCGCGAAGAGCTGGGTTTCAGAATCTTCGGATACGTCGTGATGCCGGAACACTGCCACCTGCTGATCTGGCCGGGCGAGCTCGCCGGCCCGGCCCACATCATGCAAAAGCTATCGGAGCGGACGGCCAATTTCATTCTGCGCGCTTTGCGTTCGAACCTCGGGCACCCCTGGTGCCGGCGGATGCTGGCCCGGTTTGTATTGCCTTCTGCCGTCCGCAGCCACGCGCACCATCGCGTCTGGCAGAGAGGCGGGTACGATATGAACATCTGGAGCCGCAAGAAGTTGCTGGAGAAACTCAATTACATGCACAACAATCCGGTGAGACGAAGATTGGTGAGCGAGCCGGGCGAGTGGCCTTGGTCGAGTTGGCGGTTCTATTATCGGGAAGACAGCTCGATCCTGAGAATGGATCCGGTGCCGTGAGACTGCGTAGCGAGAGCGCGGTGGCCACGACATAAAATGCGATGTCGTGGCCACCCGACGTGTCCAGTGGCAAATGACACCCACACGGGTAGTGGTTCAATTTCGAGATTGCTCCGACCACCCCGGCCTCCGGCCACTCCTCCTCCGAGGAGGGGAGTTCGGTCTCCGGGTTAACGCCTGCTCCAACAGGCGCCTGGGCTGTTCGGTCATAGCGCCCCTCCTCGGGGAGAGGAGGGGTGGCCGGAGGCCGGGGTGGTCGGAGTAATTCCAAACTGTCCCACGGCCCCACACGCGCAGAGTCGCACAGACGGCGCACGGTGCGGCCAATCCCCCTTCAGGATGACGGCTTCCAAGGTCAAAGTGTGTCTTCCGCGCCACACTTTGTGGCCGTGCGTGGATTGACGAACCGATATAAGTCCTTCAAGATACAGAGTTATTGGCGGCGCGCGCCGGTGGCCCGCAGGGTGCTCTAGCAGGGTTGATGAAAACCTGAATCATGTCATTCCGAGCGAAGCGAGGAATCTCATAAGTCGTTGACTTTCAGAGCGAGATTCCTCGCTTCGCTCGGAATGACATGGTTTCGCAGGCCTTTTCAGCAGCCTGCCAGGTATCTCGGCCAGGAGGAGTTTTGGACTTCGAGCACACGATAGCTTCGTCTGTCAGCCTCACCGGCATCGGACTCCACACCGGCGTGCCGGTCAACGTCAGGCTGCTGCCTGCGCCCGCCCGGCAGGGGATTGTCTTCCGCCGGACCGATCTCGAGGGCTTCGAAATCGAGGCCCAGGCTCGCCACGTCGCCCGCCTGAGTTATGCCACCAGCCTCATGAAGCGCGGCGTGCTGATCTCGACCACGGAGCATCTCCTCTCGGCATTGGCCGGCGCCGGCGTTGACAACGTCACCATCGAAATCGACAACCTTGAGGTCCCGATCCTCGATGGAAGCGCGCTGCCCTTCGCGCGCGCCATCGCGAAGGCCGGACGGCGCCGCCAGCGCTCGCGCCGCCGCTATGTGAGGATTCTTAAGCCGGTCGAGGTGAAGGAGAATACCAAGCGCATCGCCGTCTACCCCAGCGACAGCTTCAGCGTCGACTATCGAATCTTCTTCCCTCATCCCCTGATCGAAAGCCAGCAATTCACCTTCTCGTTCGGCCCCTCGGAATACGAGGCCGAGATCGCCCCGGCGCGCACTTTCGGGTTCGCGGCGGAAGTGGAGACGTTGCGCAAGAACGGCCTGGTCCGCGGCGGGTCATTGGAAAACGCCATCGTGCTGACCGGGGACGGCGTGATGAATCCGGAGGGGCTGCGTTTCGCGGATGAGTTTTGCCGCCATAAGATCCTCGATCTCATCGGGGACCTGGTGATGTTCGGGCACCCGCTCATCGGCCACGTGGTGGCGGATTGCGCGGGCCACGCGATGCACTATGCCCTCGTCTCCCAACTCCTCAGGGACAAGAGCGCCTGGACGCTAACCACCTGGGACTCCTCGCAGCCGCGCTCCACAGTCGAACGGCCGGCCGACCGCCTTCGAGCTGCGATCGCATCCTGAATCAAGCCTTGTGATGCCCGCATCCTGCGTGCTGGCCTCGGCCTCAAGCTGCAGGCTGGAAGCCTACACCACGGCGGGAACCGGCCGCCAATCCCGCCACCAACGATCAGCAAGGCTCAAGGTATACTCGAACGGGGAGTAGTGGTGTCATTTGCGGCATCGTCATTCCCGCGAAAGCGGGAATCCACTTGTGGGGCGCGCCGTCCCAACCATTCTCCTAATGGATTCCCGCTTTCGCGGGAATGACGATCCTCCCAGGGCGGCCATAAATTAGCAAATGACACTACTGCTCGAACGGGGAGGCAACTTGTCCTGGAGAGCACAACCTTGACCCGGGAAGCCATCGCGAAATTGCTCACTCAGGTTCGTCGCGGACGCGTCACGGTGGACGCCGCCATGGAGCGCCTGCGCGACATGCCTTACGAAGACCTGGGCTTCGCGCGCATCGATCATCATCGCCCTCTGCGCCAGGGTATGCCGGAAGTGATCTTCGGCCGCGGCAAGACTTCTGAACAGATCGAGAAGCTGGTCCGGCGGATGCTGCGGCATGGGCATAACGTGCTTGTGACGCGAACGGATGCAGCGACCTTCGATCGCGTCCGCGAGGCAGCGCCGCAGGCGAAGTTTCACGCGCTCTCCGGTGCCATTGCCATCCGTCGTGAACGCAAATTGCGCGGGCGCGGCATGATCCTGGTGGTTACGGCGGGCACCACGGATATCCCGGTGGCGGAAGAGGCGCTTGTCACGGCGGACATCATGGGCAATCGCGTCGAGCCGCTTTACGACGTCGGCGTGGCCGGACTGCATCGGCTGCTTGGCGAGAGCAAGGCACTAAAGCGCGCCCGGGTGGTCATCGTCGCCGCGGGCATGGAAGGCGCGTTACCGAGCGTGGTCGGAGGACTGGTGGCTGCGCCGGTGATCGCCGTCCCCACGAGCGTCGGCTACGGCGCCAGCTACCGCGGACTTGCAGCGTTGCTCGGCATGATGAACAGTTGCGCGCCGAATGTGGCCGTGGTCAACATCGACAACGGCTTCGGGGCGGGGTATCTCGCCAGCGTGATCAATCGGCTTTAGAAGCAGTGACGAGTGAAAAGTGGCGAGTAACAAGACAAGTCTATAATCAATCTCGTTATGGACGATCGTACGCGTCTCACCGCGATGGTGAAAGCGGCGGGTTGAGCGGCCAAGTTGAGTCCAAGTATTTTGGACTCGGTGCTGCGCAGGCTGCCGCGACAAACCGATCCTCACGTCCTGATCGGCTTCGATACCGCCGACGATGCCGGAGTGTATCAACTCACGCCCGATCTCGCCCTGGTGCAGACAGTCGATTTCTTTACGCCGATTGTCGATGACCCCTACACCTTCGGTCAGGTCGCAGCCACCAATGCCCTGAGCGACGTTTACGCCATGGGCGGCCGGCCGATTTCGGCGCTGTCGATCGTCGGCTTCCCCAATACCGGCCGCGATGTGGACGTGCTGGAGCGCATCCTGCAAGGCGGCCTCGCGAAAATGCTGGAGGCAGGCTGCGCCGTGATCGGCGGGCACTCCATCGGCGACGACGAGATCAAGTTCGGATACGCGGTCACCGGCCTCGTGGACCCCTCTCGGGTTTGGGCCAATGCCGGAGCGCGCGAAGGCGATCGGCTGATCCTCACGAAGCGTTTGGGTACGGGCGTCATCTCGACGGCGCTCAAGCAGCAGAAGGCCAGCGGTGTTGCCGAGGCCGCCGCGATCGAATCCATGACCATGCTGAATCGCCAGGCCAGCGAGATTGCGCAGCACTGCGAAATTCATGCCGCCACCGATATCACGGGCTTCGGACTGCTGGGACACGTGCGCGAAATGGCGGTGGGCAGCAAAGTCAGCATGGTCATTGACTCATCGCAGATCGAGTTTCTGCCCGAAGCGCTCGACTACGCTCGCCAGGATTACCTGCCGGGCGGACTCAAGCGCAATCTGGAGTTCATCGCTGGATGCGTCGAGTTTGCGGAAGGCGTCGCTGAGGACGTTCGCAATCTACTCTTCGATCCTCAAACTGCAGGCGGACTTTTGCTCTCGACGGCCGCCCCGGACGCAGCTCGCCTCTTGGACGCGTTGCGGCAGGCAGGCATTCCAAGCGCGGAGATTGGACGCGTCGTCCCGAAAGGGCATCCGCTGATCGCGGTGCGGTGAGCCCCCGCGGTCCCGGTCGGAGTCGCCCGCCGATCGCCCCGTCCGAAAGGGCGAGCCTCTTAGGCCCGCCGAGTCGAGCACGGTCTTTTTTAGAGGCTTTAGCCTCGGAGAGATCTCTGGCTTGCTTCAGGCGACTAAAGTCGCTCCCCTGTTGGTTGCACTATTCGGCGGCTAAAGCCGCGCCCTTTCGCACCTGAACGCGCCCTTTCGCATCGGAGACGGCGGGCCTTCGGCGTGCCGATCAGGCCCGCCCTTTTCGCGACCGTATGCTAGTCTGGGAGGCCGTAGCGAAAATTCGGGAAAGCCGGCGGCGGAACCGCACATGACCAAACCAGAAATCTCCCGCATTGTCCCATTCTTTAAGTCAGGAATTTCCAGCCGCGCTGTTGTTTTATGGGGCTCGTCGCCGTGTCAGGAGGAGACCATGCATTCGAGATTTTCCGTGTGGTTCGCGGCCATCGTGCTGGCGCTCGCGGCCGTCCCCGCGGCGCGCGCAGCTTCTGCCTCGGCTTACGTGCGCGTGAATCAGGCCGGTTATGAGTCCGCGAATTCTCCTTTTCAAGCGTACCTGATGTCGACGGCCTCCGAGTCAGGGGCTACTTTCAGCGTGATCAATTCTGAAGGCGTCACCGTGTATTCGGCGCCGATTGGAGCTCTGCTGGGCACGTGGAGCAACAGCAAAAAGCTCAGTTACGACGTCTACAGCCTCAGCTTCCCGGTCCCGGGAGGCGACATCTACACGATCTCGGTACGGGGCCCGGTCGCGGCCACGTCGCCCAAGTTCGCCGTGGATACTCCGAACGTCCTTTACCCGGGACTGCTGCTGAATACCTTGTGGTTCTACGAGACCGAGCGCGATGGACCGGATTTCATTCCCAACGCGTTGCGGACCGCTGCCGGGCATCTTAATGACGAAAGCGCGACTGTCTATGACACTCCTCCACTGAACCAGGACGACCTCATCACCACCACCGGAACGCCGCTGAGGTCCACCGGAGCCGTCATCAACGGCGCCGGAGGATGGTGGGACGCCGGCGACTACATCAAGTACGTAGAGACGACGAGTTACACTGTGGCCCTGATGGAGATCGGGATTCGCGATTTCCCGAACCAGATGGGTCCGTCTGCGCCGCTGAATCCGGCCGCGCCGCCGGTGTCGGTCTCCTACTCTGGAAGTGCGTCCGGCGCGCCGTCGTCTGCAGACTTCTCGGCCGAGGCCCAATTCGGTGCCAACTGGCTGCTCGGAATGTGGAACGACAGCACGAAAACCCTCAACTATCAGGTCGCCAACAGCCAGGACTGGGCAAACTTCCGAAACCTCATCGGGGAGTATGACATCTGGATACTTCCCCAGGCTGCCGACGATTACATGGGCTGCACCACCGATTACTTCTATCTGTGCTACCGGCCGGCATTCATCGCGGGTCCGGCCGGATCCAGGATCAGCCCCAACCTCGCAGGGCGCATGGCGGCGGCTTTTGCCGAATACTACCAGCTCTACCGCCTAAGTAATCCCACCACGGCAAATCAAGCCCTGCTCGACGCCGAGCACATCTTCGCCCTCGCGAACACGTCCCTGCCTGACCCGGCAGCATCGGTAGACGGCGGCACGTGTTCTCCGGGATGTCTCCAGACCATCGTCCCGTTTGACGGCTATCCGGAGACAGTCTGGGACGACGACATGGAACTCGGCGCGACCGAGATCTACATCGCACTGCAGTCCGCAGGCGGAAATCTGCCGGCAGGATTGCCGGTCACCAATCCGAAGACATATCTGAGGGATGCGGCGCGGTACGCGAACAACTACATCAGTAAGATCTATGGCCAAGGCTACGAAGACACCCTCAATCTGTACGATGTGAGCGGGCTGGCGCACTTTGAGCTGTATCGGGCGCTGGGTCTGGCGGGGAATCCCCGTGGACTGGCCGTCAATCAATCGATCCTGCTGACGGCGCTCGAAAACGAGTTCGGCGTCGCGATCACGCAGTCTGGGAAGGACGTGTGGGGCTTCGGCGCGCCCTGGCAGAACGGCGACACCACCTCGCGTGGCGCCGGCCTCGCGGTGATGGCGAGCGAACTTTATTACCTCACGGCCACGAACAGCTACAACACCTATTCGCAAAGGTGGCTCGGGAATATTCTGGGCGCCAACTCCTGGGGATCTTCCTTCATCGTGGGCGACGGCACCACGTTCCCCAACTGCATCCAGCATCAGGTGGCGAACCTGGTGGGAGCGCTCGACGGGACATCGGGTGGTACGCCGATCCTTTGGGGCGCGGCGTCCGAAGGACCGAGCAGCTACGCAACTTCGGGAACCCTGGACGGCATGATTCTGTGCCCCGCGAACGGGGTGGACACGTTTGCGATTTTCAACGGGAATGACGGCGCCTTTAACAGCTCCCAGAGGGCCATCTACGAGGATAACGTTTAGTCCTACAGCACGACCGAACCGGCCATCGATCTGACAGCCTCGTCGTTTCTGATGTGGTCGTGGCGCATCGCCGGAAGCCCGAATCCATTGCCTTGAGCCCCTTTCATTGGGGCGACCAAGTTAGGCATTCTCCCAGCCGCTCGAGTTTGGTCTGTTCGCCAACATGCATTAATACCCACTTGACAATAGGAAACTGCTGGGAGAAGATGAGGGACTCGGCCAAATCAACTGCGAATCCGGTGACGCATCGCTAGGGGGGGCACCATTCGAGTCCGGCAGTTAGGCGGCATTTCTGCCATTATCATCGTAGGTTCAATGACCTGTTGCGGCACGAGTAGCACCACGATTCAACATACCGCCGTGCTCAGGTCGCTTGCCATCACTCCAGCCGACGCCAGTCTCACCGTGGGCCAGAGCCAGCAGTTTGCCGCGACGGGTTCGTACAGCGACGGGACCACGCGAGATCTCTCCTCCGCCGTTGCCTGGAGCTCTTCCAATTCGAGCGCTGTCGCGGTAAGCACCTCGGGTCTTGCCACCGTGGTAGGTCCGGGTACGGCGACGGTCAGCGCGGATGCCGCCGCCGGGCTGGGTAGTGCCTCAACGACCGTGACTGCTACGTACGCCGGCATGCTCATATACCACAACGATTTGGCACGGACCGGCCAAAACCTGAATGAAACCATCCTCACGCCGGCAAACGTGAACTCATCGCAGTTCGGAAAGCTATTCGCATACCCTGTGGACGGAGCGACATACACGCAGCCCCTCTATGTGCAGTCAGTGACGATTCCCGGCCAAGGTGTTCACAATGTAGTCTACGTCGCTACCGAGAACGACAGCGTCTACGCCTTCGACGCGGACGGCAAGGTCAGTGCTCCTTTGTGGCAAGTGTCATTTCTCAATGCATCCGGAAGCGTCACTACAATTCGTCCGCCTGACGCGCACGTCTTCCCAGGAGGCCAGATCGGGATCACCGGCACGCCTGCGATCGACCCCGCAACCGGAACGCTTTACGTTGTCGCCTGCACTCTCGAAAACGGCCAGACTGTCTATCGGCTTCACGCTTTGGACCTTAGCAGCGGTGCGGAGAAACTGGGCGGTCCGGTCGTGATTTCTGCCACCGTTCCGGGAACGGGAGATGGGACCGATGGACAAGGCCACGTCACCTTCGACCCCGTGCAGCATTTGCAGCGTCAGGCCCTTTTGCTCTTGAACGGTACAATTTATGTCGGCTTCGCGTCGCATGCCGACAAGCGGCCCTATCACGGCTGGGTGTTTGCTTATGACGCGACGACCCTTAAGCAGACAGCGGTCTTAAATGACACTCCGAATGGAGCGCAGGGCGGAATCTGGGAAGCGGGTGCAGCGCCCGCGGTCGATGCTGACGGGAACATTTATGTCGCTACCGGTAACGGGACCTTCGACGTCACACGAGGCGGATTGGATTACGGCGACAGTCTCCTAAAACTGGATGCGAGCCTTGGTGTCCTCGATTACTTCACTCCATTCAATCAAAGCGACTTGGATGCCAGGGATTCTGATCTGGGCTCCGGCGGGCAGGTGCTCCTGCCCGACCAGCCCGGAGCCCACCCGCACTTGCTGGTAATGGCAGGCAAAGAAGGGCGTATTTATGTGCTCGACCGGGACAACCTGGGCGGCTACTCGGTCAGGTCCGACGCGCAAGCCGTCCAGGAATCGACTGGACAGCTCACCGTTAATGTATGCACGCCTGCTTATTGGCAAGGCAATCTCTATTTTGTGGCCGACCATGACAAGCTCAAAATGTTCGCGCTGACGGGTGGGTCAATTTCGGCTTCACCGGCCGCCTCGTCGTCGAATTCGTACGGTCGGAACGGCGCCACTGTTTCGGTGTCTGCCAATGGCTCGGTTGACGGCATCGTTTGGGCAGTTAACACATCGGCAGCCCAAAGTGGCGGCGCCGTGCAGTTATACGCGTACGATGCGACGAATGTCTCACACGAACTATATGACAGTACTCAGGCCGGCTCGCGAGACACGCCGGGAACGGCGACCAAGTTCGTCGTGCCCACCGTGATCAGTGGCAAGGTCTATGTGGCAACAGCAACGGAGCTAGACGTTTTCGGCTTGCTGTCGAGCCAGGCAAACGCCGGTCTGAATGCACGTTGGTCTCCGGGGCTGCTGCTTTCCGTCGTAAACGCTTTCTCTGAAACGAAGGTCATATTGGTGATTCTGTCAGCAATCTGCGCCGGTACCCTATTCGTTCTCCTCGCTAGTCGCCTGCTGCGCTCACTTTAATTCGTGGAGGACGAATGCAAGGCGCTTAACTCGCGGTGCAGCGCCTGTTCCTGCGTCGTGCCTCCAGCCTCACGCCGCCCTCTACCAGGTCCCAATTGCTGCGACGCTGGTCTGCGCCGGAGGCCGCCCGGATTGGTGCAGAACTGTCCAAAGGTGGAGCAATTGCGTGTATCGCTCCCGGCTTGACGGTTGCGTGGGAGGGGTTGTCTCCGAGTCCGCTTTTGTGATACCCATAGGGCCGGGGGTGGCGAATGGCGGAATAATGCTGGAAGCCGCGCCCGATCGATCCGCGTCTAAAGAAGGGGTAAAAGAGGGCAGGCGTGCGGCCGTCCCAGACCTATTACGACATTCTGGATGTCCCGGCCGATGCTCCGGCCGACCATATCAAAGAGTCGTACCATCTCATCGTCAGTGTCTGGCATCCGGACCGTTTTGCACCGGGCAGTAAACAACACCAGCTTGCGACTCGCAAACTGCGCGAGTTCAACGCGGCCTACGAAGTGCTGCGCGATCCGGGGCGCCGGGCGGCCTATGATCGCCGTTTGGTCGAGGATCGTCGCGTCGGTGGGACCTACTGGGAGCTGCGCGCGGAAGGGAGTTACCGTCCAGCGGCGAGCTCTACAAATCGGGCGGCGATGCTCACGTATGTCCTCGGAGGTGTGACAGGCATCATCTTCTTGCTGATTTCCCCCTGCCGCCACGATCGCCTTGTCCGCTTTCATGCGTGGCAGTCCATCTTTCTGAGCGCGGTTGCTTACCTGGGAACACTGATCGGCCCGCTGCTCGGTCTGGATCGCCCGATCTATTGGCTGCTCTGGATGGTGGGCTTTGCGGCGTGCTCGCTTTTCCTGATGAAGCGGGCGTACTACAACGAGCCTTACCGTCTCCCCCTGATCGGCACGCTCGCCCCGCACAGCTCTGGCCTCGAGCCTGATCCGGATCGCGACTTTCCGGTTGAGAGTCCCGAAACCAGCCAGCACGTCTTCTGAAATCATCTGCGAAATGCGAGAATAAGGAATCGCAGTGCCGCGTACTGTCCTGCCGACTTGATGGACGGACTGTCGTTGCAGTCGCTGTGCTGACGCGGGCTTCGGCGCCACAGCGCCGAATCGCGAGTTCGACCAGGAGCAGGCCATGAAGACGAGTTTCAAGCGACACGCCGGCGTGGCGGTATTGCTCGCAGCGACGGCATGCGCCTCAGTGCGAACCCAGGAGCCGATGGGCGACATGGCTCACATGCATCACATGGCCATGCATAAGGCGGAGGGCGTCCGCCTGGACGTCGCTAACGACGAAGCGCAGCACGTGTTCACCATGCGTTTTGGACCGTTGAATCTACCGGCGCACGCGGGCATGGATGTGGCTCAGCCGCCCATGGCCTTCTGGACGGCGGCTCTGGACGCCTGGTTCGTCGCCTACCATCCGAGGCTGACAGACGCTTCCGGTAAGGCCCTCCCGGGACGCCTGCTGCATCACGTGGCGATGTTCGACCAGAGCAACCGGAATTATCTCTGCCCGGGCCAGCCGGAACACATCTTCGGCGCCGGGGGCGAGATGACGAACTGGCCGGCCACGCCGGGTCTCGGTTATCGCGTGCGGCAGGGCGACCGGATTGCCATCCGGACGATGTTCCACAACAACGAATCGGTCAGCTATCCGCAGACGTACCTCGAAATCAAGATCCAGTATCAGCCAGTCGAGCCTAACGGACCGCAGCTCATTGGAGTCCGGCCAGTATGGTTTGACGTCATGGGATGTGGCGAGTCCGCCTACGATTTGAACCCCGGACGCAACGTGACCACCGGCGATTTTACGCTGGCGACTAATGGAAAACTGATCGGCGTTGGTGGGCACATGCACGACTACGCGCGCGAACTCGTACTTGAAGACGCGACGCGGAATCAGAAGATTGCCACGCTTGAGGCCAAGCTCGATGCCGAGGGCCACTTGATCTCGATACCCATCGCACTGTTCGCGGATGCCGGGGGTCTGGCGCTTTCCCGGGGCGACGACATCCGCGTGACTGCCGTCTATGACAATCCCACGGGACACAATCTGCGTGAAGGTGCCATGGGAATCGCTGTCGGCTATCTGATCCCCGAGGACGAATCCCCGGCGCGGTGAGATTACACTTGGTCACGCGCTCATGTGATCTCCGTCATAGCGGTTCACACGCAGCGGGGAGACGATATTTGGGCGCTCGCCTTGGCAATAGTCCCGGCGGCGTGCCAGTTCAGTTCAGTTTCGAAAGGCCTGAAATGAGACTCCATGGATCACTCGTTGGGACCAAACTGAGTTTAGCCCTTGTCGCTCTATTTGCCGCCGGCGCCATCGCGGCAAAGGCGGCGGATGCCGGAAAGGCAACGCCATTTCTGACCCTGCCGCTGATTCCTTCAGCCGCGGCTCCGGGCAGTCCCGGTTTTGAGTTGACGGTGAACGGTACCGGATTCTCCGCCCATTCGAAGGTGAGTTGGGACGGGCATCCTCTTGTCACACGATTCGTCTCAGACCACGAGTTGCGGGCGGCCGTGCCGGCTGCGAACCTCGCGGCGGTGTCGACCGCGACCGTGACCGTCTGGAGTCCTGGCGACCGGACGTCCGATCCAGCGTACTTCGAAGTGACCAACCCCGCCGGGAAGGTAAGCCTGAGCGGACAATCGGTGTCAGCGGGAACGAACCCCAGCGGCATAGCCGCCGGGGATTTCAATGGCGACGGGATTCCGGACCTTGCCGTGACCGAATACGACAACGCCAACGGGCACGACATCGTGGTCCTGCTGGGAAAAGGTGACGGGACGTTTCAGGCGCCCGTGCGATGCCCGACCGGCCTCGGACCCTTTGCGGTGATCGCCGCGGATTTCAATCACGATGGCAAGCTCGACCTGGCCGTGTCAGACGAGTTCGACAATGCCGTCTCGATTCTGCTGGGTAACGGCGATGGGACGTTCCAGCCGCAGAAGAAAGCCATCACGCCCACTTATCCGCATGAGCTTGCAGCCGCGGACTTCGACGGGGACGGCAACCTCGATCTTGCCATCAACGGTTCCTCCAACGGATTTCTGGGCGTGATGCTGGGAAATGGCGACGGCACTTTCAAGCCCGAGCAGGTCTACATCACCACATGGGGACTCGCCGGAGCCGTGTCGCCGGCTCCCGGCGATTTCAATGGCGACGGCAAGCTCGATCTGGCGGTGCTGAGCGGCCAGGGCGTGGGCGTGATGCTCGGCAAGGGTGATGGCAGTTTCTCAAAGCCAGCTTATTATGAGGCGGCCCCGGTCGCGGCGTCGGAGGTGGTCGCGGATTTCAATGGCGACGGCAAGCTCGACGTGGCGGTCGCGGGCAGCAGCCTCAAGGGCGGCGGCGTTCTGGCAATCTTGTTGGGCAACGGCGATGGCACCTTCCGCACGCATGTGGACTATCCCTGCAGCGGGGAGCCAAAGTATATGCTGGCTGCCGACCTGAACGGCGACGGGAAACTCGATCTTGCCGTCACGGATGCCGCGACCGGCAAGGTCCACGAGTTCCGCGGCAAAGGCGACGGCGAATTCCAGGCCCCGGCGGACCTTGAGGCCGGGGGGCATCGTGCCCTGTTTCTGGCCGCGGGCGATTTCACTCGCGACGGACGCCTGGACCTGGCGGTGGTCAACGCGGACACCAACAGCGTCTCGGTCCTGCTGGGCAGCGCGCACTAGCGGCTTTGCCGCCTGCCTCGCGAAAGCCTACGGCTTTCCGCTCCGGCGGCACCCCTCTTTTTAAGTTTTCTTTTCGATCGGGCGCGGAAAGGCTTAGCCTTTCCGCACGGTAGGCGGCGGAGCCGCAGGTTAAGTCCGGTTTACTGCGACTCGGGCGGCTTGGCAGCACTATCATCGGCCTCAACATCGTCGCTGCCGGACCGCACCGCTGCGTCGAGCCATCCGATAAACGTGGCGTCATCGATTTCGCCGGTGTAGTCGAGCAGCACCTTGCCGTCCTTATCGATGATGGTGGTTTGGGGAAAAAAGCCGTTGTAGTATTTCTTGACGAGCGGGACCTGCGTCTTCGTGGGTATAGGTTTGGAGAGATCGATGATCACGAAGTGGACGCGATCGCCGTAATCGCGGTACATCTCCACCGTGCGCTCGGCCTGGCGCTTCGCATCGTAGCAAAACTCGCCATACATGAAGATCAGGTTGGGCTTGCCCTTTTCCAGGCCATCCCACATGTGGTCGCCTTCGATCACCGGACCCTGCAAAGCGTTCTTCAGGAAGTCGAGGCCGGGCTTCAACTTCAAGTTGTCGGCACTTCGCACGCGGGCTGGCGCTGCGATCAATACTGCCACCACGAACATCACGAACGCCAGACGGGACGTTCTCATGGATCGAATCACCTGGGACCGCGATCCCCATCGCGGCGCCTTCTCCCCATTGTAGTCGATATCCGACGTACGGGGGGCGACTACCGCCGCCCCCAGTTTGATGTCAGTTCCTGAGCGACGTTCCAGCGAGTTTCTCGAGGACCTGGCGCGGCGACTTCTCCGGCAGCATGAGATCGGCCTCGGAGATGATGTAGGTGTGTTCGAGCGCGAGCCGCCCGGAAAGTACGGCGTGGGGTACGGAGTCAGTGAAGACGATCCAGGTGGAGTTGGGGGGAAATTCCCAGCGTGATTTCGCGGGTGATTCCTGGAAGGCGCGATTGGCTTTCAGATAGTCGTGAAAGCCGAGCATAAAGCGGTCGTACGGCGAACGATCCGGCACCGGCAATCCCAGGGCGCTGCCCACCCGTCCCGGCAGTCGGCTGAGCGGGCGGAGAGATGAGCGTGCCTTGGCGGCGCAATCTGCCAAACCGGCATCCAGAGCCAGGCGCGGCGCGATAGCGTCAAACGGCTCGCCGGTCAGCCAGACGCGCGGCTCGCTCGGGTTGAGATTCGTAAACACCCTCAGAATTCGATTGCCGTTGGTGGGCCGCGTGGGAAAAGCGTCGGTATGCAGCAGATCATTTCGCTGCTTCAGCGGCAGATCGCGCCCGCGTTCTTCGATGGACCGGAAGCTGGCGAAGTCGAGTTTCCAGCCGCGCGCGTAAGGCCGCAGAAAATCCGCGGCGAACGCGCTGACATGCCGGGAGTAAGCCCCCATAATGGCGCGCAGGCGATCCGTGTCCGCGCTCGCGCGATCGAGCCCGTGCACCCGGTCCTCGCGCGGCCGATACGAAATGTTCTTGTGAAAAGCGGCGGAAGTCTGGCGAACCCCGATCAGGAAACCGCGATCTTCGGCCGCCAGTTCGTAGGGCGTGCCGTCGAAGAACAGGATGCGGCCCTCTTCCAGCCGGGCGCAGTACCAGCGCGAGCGCTCCTCAGAATTGGCCTCGGGAGCCCAGCCAGCCGCACTGTAATCAGTAACGTGAATCAAATCGTCTCTCGCCTTTGAGATAGTGGGCTGTCCCACTGACTTCGTTAGTCCGAGAGTCTTTTAGGCCACGGCGACTGCCTTTGGAGCCGTGGGACCGCCCATGGCCCAAAGCCCAATCTGAGCCCCGTAGGGGCGATGTCCGGTCGCGGTTTTTTCCCCTGACATCGCCCCGCTGGGGCTGATTTCGAGCGGTGCCAACTCGTAACCCACGGCTCCAAAACCAGTCGCCGTGGGCTAGAAGATCACGTCCGCTACGCGGGCTCCCACCTGTTAACTGGAGGCGAGAAGCCTTGCTTCGGGCCATCATCCGCTCCACTCTCAATTCCGATGGCACAGTCCACTAGTCTTTTTTCTTTGCCGTCTTCCCCGATTCGCTGCTCTTGCTCGAAGTGGCTTTTGACGAGTCGCTCTTCGTGGTCTCGGTGCTCGATTTCGAGCTGCTGTCGGACGAGCTTGAGCCTTCCGATGGCGCCGACTTCCGCGCGTAATCCGTGATGTACCAGCCGCTGCCCTTGAATTGAATCGCCGGCGAGGAGAGCAGACGCTGGACCGGACCGCCGCATTTCTCGTGCGTCTCGAGCGGAGGGTCCGAGAACTTCTGGATCTTCTCGAAGCGTTTCCCACATTTCCTGCACTGGTACTCGTAAAGCGGCAAGGCAACCTCCTCGGGCAGCGTTCAACAAGGCATCGTCACAATTATACCGAACGGCCGATGCGGCGAGCGGCAAGCGACGCGATCGAGTGCGCTCACGGCCTGGCTGGCACGGTCGCGGATGCCTGATCCTCTCGCGTGGCGTTCAGCGCGTCCAGCGGGCCGGTCAACAGAAAGCGGGTGACGCGGCTCTCCTCCGAATCGCCGTCAATCCAGCGGCGATTCACGTGGCGCAGATCGGCCGTGGATTCGAATTGGGCGCTGCGATCGAAGGCGCAGGTCCCGGAGAGCTCAAAAGCGGCGCCGGCGAATTCGAATCGAGCGGGCTTCACGATGAGATGCTGGCTCCTGACTTCCAGATCGAGCGTCGCGGCGCGCAGCGTCACAGGCCCGCGACTGGGGGCGAGATCACCCCAGTCGGCCGCATGAGCCGCGTCGCGCAAAGGGTCGAAGCGGCCGAGGTTGAGATTGCCCAAGCTCAGGACACCTCGTCCTTCGAGGGTGGACTGCAGATCGGCGCGCGTCATGCCGTCCGCGGACAATCGTCCTTCGAGGCGCGCGGAGCCGCGGACACCGGCGAGTTGAGGCGGCAGGTGCGAAGACCAATTCTCGACGCGCAAGCCAGCCAGGGAAAAATCGGTGCTCAGGCGCGGCAACGGCCCGCTCAGGTCAGCGGTGACTTCAGCCTGACCCTGCCCCGTGGACAGACGAAACGCGGCGGACCGCACGCGGATGACGCGCTGCCCGATCTCCACCGCGGCGTGAAAGCCGCGCAGGCTCACGCCTTGATAGCTGACCAGCGGCGCGGCAAATTCGCCGCGGGCATTGAGAGCGTTGAACAGAGTTGTTCCGGCGGCGCGGCGCGCGGCGAGGGTGCCGAGACCGGGAACGCTCGCCAGCCACTCAAAGGCCGGGCGATGACCGAGCGCCTCGAACCAGGAGGCGGCCTGATCGAGGTCCAGGTTCCCGGAGCGCAAGTCGAAGATCCAAGGACGCGCGCGCGGGCCGGCGTGCTCGACGCGGCCGGCAAAGTCGCTGGCCCCGATAGAGAAGTTCGCGGGGTTAACGGTGAGGCGGTCACCGTTAAGTTCAAGCCTGGCCACGTGGATTTCCAGCGGGCGTGATAAGCCCGGGAGCCCGATCTGGGAGGAACGAATGTCGGCCGTGCCGGCGAGAACCGGCCCCGCAGGCGGCCAGCCGCGGCCGGCGATCGTTAGCGTCGCTCCTACAATCCCTCGCGCTTCGAGATTGCGCGCCGGAGTCAGTCCCAAGTTGCGAGCAAACGTGACGATCGCCTGCGCGCTCGCGGCCTGGGCTAAGAACGTGAATTCGTAACCCGGTGCGGGAGCGGCCGCGCGCCGTGTGGAGTGCCCGCTTCGAGACCTCCGGATCGCAGCATTCACAGCCGGTTCCGGCTCGCTGAACTGGAGCATGCCTGCGGCAGCGATCCCGAGGTCCGGCGTGGCGGTGATGGTTGTGGCGGCAAGATCGATGCGCCGGCCCTGCGCGCGAACTATGGTATCGGAGAAGGGAAGAGTCACGCCTCGCATGATCAGGCGTCCGGCGTGGGTGTTCATCGATCCGGAATACTCGAGGTTGGCCCATGGACCCTGGATCGACAGGCGCCCATCGGCGAGCCCGGCAATACCGGTCGTCCCCAGCACGCCCCAGGATGGTGGCTTCGCAACCAGGCGGGAAACCAGGGCGCTGAAGTCCTCCATGCGGGCACCCTCGGTGGACGCGGTCATATCGAGCACGGCTTGCGATCCAGGCTGGGCGACCGTTCCGGCCAACAGCATCCGCGATGCTCCGAAACCGGCCACCGCCTGTTCGAAACGCAGCTGGCGAGCACTTCGGTCGAGCACGGCTTTGATCGAGACGCTCACGGGCAGATCGCCCACCGGAGGTAGCGATTCCCATCTCCTCACCTGGCTGAGGTGCATTTGGGTGTCGATCGCCAGAACGGCGAGCGAACCCGTGAGGTGCGCGTCGGCATCGACGATCCCGTAGATCCCGGCATCGTGCCCCGTGGCCAACGGGATCCAATCGTAGAGCAGCGCCCCGCGCGTGCGCAGCGTCGCCTCCAGAGGGTCCGCAGCGCGCGGCTTCCAGGCGCCGGTCAGGTCCACGCGGCCGGGAGGCGGAAGCCCGAGGTCAGTGCGCACCGGCGTCCCGCTGACGTCAAAGGACACCACGCCTCCGGCGCGATCGATGGTCACGCGTCCGTCAAGCCCGGTCACGGCGAAGGGCCGCCGGGTCGATCCCTCGCTGAAGTTCAGACGTCCGTCCTGCACCTCGATCGACAGCGTGGGCGGCTTGTGTCCGGTGGCCGCCGGCGCGGCGGCCGACACGACACGCTCCACGTTCCAATGGCCATGCGGGGTGCGAACGATATTGATAGTTGCGCCTTCGAGGCGAAGGCGTCCCAGCTGAAGACCGCCGCGCACCAGGCTCAGGAGAGCGACATCGCAATCGATGTGGTCGACGCGCCCGAACGGCTCCGAACCGAAGGCGGGATCCTCGCGGATGGTCACGTTGTCAATGGAGAATCCGGGACGGGGCAGGAGCTTCGGTGAGATAGAGCCCAGGTGAACGGACCGGCCCAGCGCCTGTTCCAGACGCACCTCCAGCCGCCGCCGAAATCGGTCGGCGCTGAAGAGCGAAGGCAGAAGCCACGCGGCCAGCAGCAGCAGAATGGCCCAGATCGCGAACCGGCGATAGCGGTGAGTCTTCATCAGCGCACGATGTGAAACGTCCGGCGCCAGCGCGTTTTGGTGAAGAAATGGAGCAGCAGATCAGCAGTCTGACTCAACCGATCGCCGAGCGACGTTTCGGTATACTCCTCTTCCGGAGTTTGAAACGACCAGTAGATCAGCAGCGGCTGGCCTGAGGCCAGCGGCCGCGGCACGAATCCCCAGAACCGGCTGTCCCAACTGTGCTCGCGGTTGTCTCCCATGACAAAATAATCGCCGGCCGGGACGACCAATTCGCCGTTCTCGACGTGGTTTTGCAGGTCCTGGCTCCATTCCGGCGTGGACCCGCGCAGATACTCGCCAGCCGGGGGAGGGAAGTCGTCGCCCGGCATGAGCTCGTTGGGATAATCGTGATGCACGTAGGGTTCGTTCAACGGCTGGCCGTTCAGAAACACCTGCCGGTGTACGATGCGGATGTGGTCTCCCGGCACGCCGATGATCCGTTTCACGAGGTGCTCGCCCGGTTCCTGCGCTTCAGCGTCGTTTCCGGGGAACTTGAAGACCAGCACCTGCTGCCGGTTCGGCTCACGGTAGGGGCCGGCATGCCGCAGTGCGCCGAATTGCCAGGCGTAAGCGATCCGGTTCACCAACAGATGATCGCCAACCAGCAGCGTGTTCTCCATCGACCCGCTGGGAATCTTGAAAGCCTGCACCACGAAAGTGGTGCCGAACAGCGCCAGCACCACCGTGACCACCAGCGACTCGAATGTGTCGCGCAAGCTCGATTTCTTCAGGTGCTCAGGCATCTCGTCCCTTCCGCAGAGATTCCAGCAGTGCGCGCGCGGCCTGTTGCTCGGCGGTCTTTTTACTGTTGCCGCTTCCGCGGGCCATGCCGTGCGAGCCGGCGGCGGCTTCCACCATAAAGATCTTGCGGTGCTCCGGGCCGGCCTCGCTGACCACGCGGTAGGCCGCCGGGCTCAGGTGGTGAGCCTGCAGATACTCCTGCAGCGCCGATTTATAGTCGATGCTGAACAGGTCTGGAGCGATTGCTTCGAGATCCGAAGGGAGGATGAAGCGTTGTACGAAACGCCGCGCCGGCCGCAGTCCCCCGTCGCGATAGATGGCCGCCACCAGCGCCTCGAGCGCATTCGCCATCAGGCTTAACTTGGCGCGTCCGCCTGTTTTCTCCTCGCCCCGGCCCAGTCGCAGGTAACGTCCGAGATCCAACTGCAGCGCCACGCGTCCCAGGTGCTCAGCGGCCACCAGGCGCGCCCGGCCGCGCGAGAGCTTGCCTTCCGGGTAGTCCGGAAAGGCGTCCGCCAGCCGCACGCTAACCAGGAAATTGAGCACCGCGTCGCCCAGGAATTCCAGTTGCTCGTTGTCGCGCAGCGACACGGAAACTTCGCGCGCGTACGAGGAGTGGGTCAACGCCTCAAGAAGCCACTGAGTGTTCCTGAACTCGTAGCCGATCTGTGCCTGCAGGATTTCCGGTGCGACCTTAGCCATGCGCTGGCGGCAGGAAACCGCCCGTCAGGGCGGTTCCCTGGATCCGGCGGCCGTCGAGGCCGCGTCCAATTGCTCAGGGCTTGGCGGCGGGGGCTGGGGCCTGAGCTTTTGCCTTCTTCAGTTTGTCAACTTCGTTGTTGGCCATGGTTTGCAGCTGCCCTTGGCTGATCTTCGAGCATTGGGTGAACGCGTCGATGGCCTCATCAATCTTGCTTTCCATTTCATACACTTCACCCAGCCGGAAATAGTCCTCGGGGCCTGGCTTGGGGACGGCAACCGCGGCCTTATACTCCGTCTCTGCCTTGGCCAGCTCATCTTTGTCCGTTCCCGTAAGACTCATTGTGGCTCGTTGCAGATGAACCATTCCCAGAGCAGCGTGCGCCTGACTCGTAACCGTCTGCTTGATCGCAGTGGCCTGGTCCGGAGCTGTATCGGGCGGCAGTTTCAGATCCGGAACTTCCGCCAAGGCCTTGTTGGCGTCGGCCTCAGCCTCCTGGAGTTTCTTTTCCTTATCGGCGTCGCTGCCCTTCATTTCCTGGGGCTGGGGCAGCAATTCGGAGAGCAGCAGCAGACTGCGCAAATTCGCGCCGTTCGCGGCGACGCTCTTTTCGCCGTAATCCACGGCCTTGTCGACGTTCCCCTGAGTCTGGTAGGCATAGGCGCCGAAGAAGTAAACGTCACTCAGCAAGGGGCTGCTGGGATATTTCTTCGCGAAATCATCGACCATCTGACCCTGGCGCGCGGGGTCGATCTCGTGCTGGATGGCGTTATAAGCGTTCCTCTCGTCCGGAGTTATGGCCGGGCCAGCTGGGGCGGCAGCCTGACCCTGCTGTGGCGCCTGGCCCGCTTGGCCCGTTTGACCTGACTGGGCGCCCGGTTTTGCCTGTCCGGCGGGTGGCTGCTGTGTCGCCTGGCCTTGATTGGAATCCTGCGGATGCGCCATCGGCGCCTGCGTCAAGGCAGCCGCAAACACCGCCAAGGCAGTCAATAACATAGTCTTTCTATTCATAGATTCCTCCGTGCCTCAGGCGTCGAAGGGCTGACGGTTCGAGCCTATCGAATTCGCCCACGTGTGTCAATTGAGGCAGCATCGATTCTGTCGTGACCTTCCTACCTGCTCTGCTGAGACGCCGATCCGAAGGGGTGCGCCAGACCAGCCTGAACCGCCCGGAAGGCGTCGGGAAAAGCGCCGGCGGTCACCGCAGCGGCCTGATACTGTTCGAGCGCCTGCTTGCGCCGTGCTTCGAGATCGTAGAGCCGGCCGAGATAGATGTGAGACCAGGTTGCGATGCGCAGGCTGCGGGCCACCTGAAGCGTCCGCTTAAGATAGTCCTCAGCGGTATCCGGCTTGCGCGTATTGCTCGCCACGACGGCGAGTCCGAACAGGGCCCGCTCGTTATGTGGATCGGCCGTCGCCACCGTCGTAAAGACCGTCCGGGCCTCGTCGTACTTGCCCTCGAAGATCAGATTGTCTCCCTCGTCGAGTTGCGCCTGCCTCGGGTCCACAGGCGCGGCGGCATGACCCGTCGGGGCCGGTACGGACCCTGCGGGCGCAAACTTGACCTTTGCCAGGCGCTGGCTTTCCGTCTTCAGCGTGATGCCCAGGATCATCTGCCGGTAGAAAGTGCCCATGGCGGCAGCCTGGGCTTCATAGTCGCCCAGCACGCCGTAGAAATAAGGGACCAGGATCAGACCCTGGCGGGTCAGATTATCGACCGCGTCCTGGGGACGTGGTGGTTTGTCCATGCGCAACTCGATGGCGCGGATGAGACATTCGGTCGCCAGAAGCGAGAAGTCCTCCTTGAAGTCGGTGCCCAGCGCCGGAGCGGGTCGTGCCAGGGCAGCCAAGGGCTGCTTCTGGTGCAGTTCGAACGCGTATTTCACGGCGAGAGGATCGAGCAAAAAGTGCAGGTACTGGTGCCGGATGTCCTTGATCGGCGGCTCTGCGGAACGAGTCGCTACCACGTAGTAATTCTCGCCATAGATGCGCGCCTGCACTTGCTCCGGTGCGCCCAGCGGGCAAAGGTCAATGGCGTAGGTCCTTCCGAGGTAGGCTCCGCTCGGGAAGCGTAGGTAAGCGTCTGTGATGGCGATACTGTGACGGACGGGCTCGCTCAGTTCAGCAATCCGGCGGTCATACTCCGGTTGAATGCGAGTCCAGAGGAGGTCAAGGTCCGCCTCGCGATAGAACTTTGCAAGCAAGGGCACCAGACCCTTCAGGGCGGCAGCGTCCGGAGGCAAGTCGCTATCGGCGACCGTAAGCTTGAAATCGGGAGGGGGTCCCAGGAAGAGCGCGAGCGAGACGTACTGCCCGAAATTGACGGCGGCGTCACCCACGTTCTGGTCGTGGTAAAACTTCGCGATTGCGGGCAGGACGGCGGGATTGCGGCGCTGGCACCAGTCGCGCACTTTCAGGCGCAGGCTCGACGGAGGCTCGGAGTTGAGGCCGGTGTCGTAACCAGACGCGTTGAGGGCGGCGAAGACGTCGAAGAGGGACTCGCTCGCCACCAGCGTCACGTTTCCCGCGCCCGTTTGGCCGTGCGCCGGGACCACGCTCGCTGCTAAGGCGAGGACCACTCCCAATATGACGGCGCTGATCTTGGAATGCGCTGAACCCACCTCTGGCGGACGCGGGGTGTTTCGAGCGCCCGGCCAAAGCCGGCAAGAGAATGGATATCGGTCTCTCGGCGCGCCCTGACCAGAGAGGGTGCCGTCGTGGGCCAAATTCAAACGCTGGACCTTTCCGCCTGGGCGTCAGGGGAAGATCCTTCGCGCGAGGGCGCAGCCTCGTGGCCTCGCACCGTGATCCGTCGCAGGGAGAGGACCAGATCGCTGTCCGTCGGCTTGCCGAGACGGGTCGCGGGGCGAAAAACGCTGAAGTACATCACGCGATCGAGCTCCGGTTTCAGTTCCGGCGAGGGCGTGCCTGACAGCACCTTGTAATCGACAACCTGGCCGTCGGCGTTCACATGCGTGATCAGGACAACGCCGTCCGACCCGGTGTTGACATCGAGCGGGGCCAGCGATTCGATGCGCGCGGGCGTGCTGATCGTGGAGGCGTCGACGCGGGTCGGCGGCGCGATCAGGCACTCCACCGTCAGACTAAAGCAAATCAACCCCGCCAGAACTGCACCCGTGGCGGGCAGCAGCAGCGGGCGAAAGGCGTTTTCAACACGCAGGCGCAGGATATCCCAGGTGTCGGAGTTGCGCGCTTGCGAGAGCGCCACATTCAGACGAAGGTGGGTAGCGGGCGAGGGCTTCGGCCGCGCCAGGGACCGCAAATCGGCCCTCATGGTTTCATAGGACTCGAATTCCGCCGCGCAGGCGACACAATGCCGCAGGTGATAGCGGATCGAGAGCACCCCCTCCCGCGAGCAGGCACCGTCCACGTACTCCGAAAACCCTTCCCGGATTTGAACGCAAGATTCGAACATGAAAGCTACCCTGAACAGCCCACAGCTCCGCGGCCCAGCGCGATCGAGAGTTTTCTCCGCAAAAGCTCCCGCCCGCGCATTAGCCGCGATTTCACTGTCCCTTCCGGAACGCCGAGCGTCTCGGCGATCTCCTCGTAAGCCATCTCTTCCATCTCGCGCAGGACCAGCACCGCGCGATAGGGACGCGGCAGCGTGTCGAGCGCCGCTTTCACCAGTCGCTGCCGCTCCGATTGCTCCAGCGTCTCGTAGGGGCCGCTCTCCGCAGGCGCCCTGGCGAGGTCCGCCGCGGGCTCGAGCGGCTCATCATCGATCGAAAACGGCTCGTGAAAATGGCGGCGGAACCACCCGCGCCGGAAATTCAGGGCCTCACGAACCGCGATCCGATACAGCCACGTCTTCAGCGCGCTCTGGCCGTGAAACTGGCCGATGCCGCGGAAAACCTTGAGAAACACATTCTGCAGGACGTCGGCGGCGTCGGACTCGCTGACCAGGATTTGCGCCACCAGGCTGTAAATCGGATTGCGGTAGCGCTCCAGTACGTAGGCGAAGGCCTCGTCCGACCCCGCTTGCAGTTCCGCAACAAGCTGGGCTTCCTCGGCGGCCTGAACGCCGACCTGGTCGATCGCGCCTTCAAACGTCCTTGCTGCTTCCATTCTGACCTAACAATAACAGCCGCGCCCGGCCCGCGCAAGCGTCCGGCCGAGCTGCCTCTGGTCCTCACACTTGCTTAGACACCGGCCCGAGAGACCGAGTTTCCTTACTTCCGCCCGGTACCAGCCGCCAGCAGTAGGCGGAAGGAAGCCGGCAGCGATCCCGAAGGCAATACGCAGTCGGAAGCCGACCGTGGGCGGCCGTCTCCTGCCGCGTTACTCGATTGATCAACCCCGGTGCCGGGCCACTCGATTCGCGCTCGAGCGAGGAAAGGTTCGTTGATTCTAAAGGAGATGCGCATCTCGATGTGCACGCAACTTGCCGTTTTTGCGCATTGGGCGCACACGCTGTTCTCGCACGTTGCTGATTCAACTTGACATTCCGGCTTTGGCAATTTTGTTGATCAATTGTGTACTGTAGCCCCCGTTTTACTGATTCTAAAGGAGATGCTCGTTTTGCGCCTAGCCCCCTGTTCGGACCTAAGTTGTTGATTCTGTTGAAAGGCACTTCTCGCGGCACCCCACAGAAATTAATTTCATTTTTAGCGTATTTTTGCCTTGTAAGCCTACATTCAAAGGCTACATATAGTGTGACGGCCCTGTAAACAGGCCGTCTGCCGGAGCACCGGCTTTGAGCCCACAGGCAAATTCGGTGCGGCACAAATCTCCTCATTTTTGCAAACGGCGCGCAATCTGCTGAGTTCAGGCAACATTCCGGCTTTGGTAAACGCATTTGTGGCACTGCACTGTTGTTTCTTGAGGTGATGTGGGCCACATTCACTAGCCTAAGTAGGCGGATGAACGGAGCCCTCACGGTGCATACGGTCGGCGGGCGCGGCGGGTCGGGACGCGGGTCCATTATGAGGCGCTCTCCCGCACTTCCGGGCTGCGCTAACGGAGCGAGAGCCTGGCGATCATCCGTGACTCTCCGGAACGGAAAGCTCGCGCCGTGGCGATTCGTCGTCGCTTCAAGACCGGCAGGCGGGAGTAACGAGCGGCACCGGAGCATGGCCGGCTCCTCGAGCTTTCAAAGGCCGACTATAGCCTAGCACATGGTTGTGTTTCTGTCAAGCGATTTCTTGAGCTTTGTAGGCTAGATTGGCCTAGGGATTGTGATTGACACTGGGCAAACCGGCGCGCCGAATGCCTGCATGGGTAGCCCAGCAACCGGTAAATGCTGCACAAGCCTATGCCTTTAGCCTCGGGCGGCTCTCCTCATACTTGCGCCTTGGCTTCGCAGGGCCGTCACGTGCGTTATGTCGACCTCGACCCGCTTGCGATCAAGAGTCATGCCCTGCTCGACGCCCCGCTTCAACCGTGCCTTGGTACGCTCGCACGTGGCAGGATTGGAATACAAATAGCAGGATTTGTCCACCAATTTGGCTTGGCATCCCAAAAACCTGTGGTATCAATGGGTCGCTTTCAGCGACTCCGGCGCCAGTGGGGGGGCAGTTAGACAGTCGACCTGATACCCGGAACAACGTTGCGGCGGACGACCGGCTGCCGTTGAAGGAGGATGGCGATGTACGCGGATGTCAGGTGGCCTTGTTGTAGCGTGTCCGCCAGAGTCAGGTTCCAGCGCCATCGGACCGTATTTCTGGTGGCGTTGTTTGTCATTGCATCGGGCAGACCTGCCCAAGCGCATCAGGCTGGTACGGTGACCATAGACTATCCCTCTGGTGGCAACCCTCCTCCTGCCACTTGGGGAGCCCTGGGCGGCAACGGTTGTCCCGCCACGGTGAACGGCAGCACCGACACCGTGACGTGGGCGCCCAAGTCAAGCTGCTACCACGCCGTGGTCAGTTGCCCCCTCGAGAATATTCCTGACATTGGGGTCACTTTCGGTGTGTCGAGTCCACTGACCCACGTAAACGGGACCATTGTGTTTGTGCCGTCGACCAGTCGTGGCGAGCGCGTCTCGGCTCAATACCTGAAAGGGCAACTCCTCTATGCTGCCTACAATAGCGGTTTCAGGACGATCTCGTTTGCCTGGGACGGCGCTTGGGGAGGTCACGGTTCAGTCGGCACCATGCCCGTGGACACCACGTCCACGCTCTGGTCCAACGGCGGAAGCTACAAGATGGCGGGCTGCCGCCCCGGCACGCTCTTCAACTACCTTTACACGGAGTACTACCTCGCCGACGCCGACAAGATTGCGACGGCGGGCATGTGCGCCCAGGGAGCCAGCCTTGGCGCCGGCCAGATCGCCAATGCCTTGACCTTCTACGGCGCTGGTTCTTACCTGGACAAAGTGAGCCTGGGCGCGGGCGTGAATCTGACGGACCTTGTGAAAGGCTGCAAGGTCCCTTACTCAAACGGCAGCCTGACGCAGGTCCCCTACGACAATATTTGCCCAAGCGGCGCCTTCGGCTGTAATCCGAGCGTTGCACCCTGGACCGGGATCGAAGCCTATACGGGTGAAGAAGACAAGCTCCTCACCTTCACGGGTTACGACGGCTGCGCCGTAGCCGGGCAACGCACCTCGGCCGGGGCCAATGCCCATTGGGCGGCCATGAGCCTCACGGATAATCTCTATGGCTATGATGACAATGCCACAAGCTACCCGCAAACCGCGATCTCGGCGTGGCTCTGCGACAATGACGATGCGTCGAGCAAGAATCCATCGGCAGCCCAAGCCTGGATGTTTCTTTCTCAAATTTCCACGGAGGGCCAGGTCGCCCAAGGTTGTGTGAATCAGAACATTACCGGCGGCATTCTGGACCCTGCCTATTATGACAGCCAGGGCAATTGCCTTGCGGTGACGCGATGCGAGTACTGTCCAGGACCGGAGAGTTATGGACAAGGCTACGTGTTCGACAGCGCCAACGGACGCTTCGACATTTCAGGTTCTGCCGCCGAGCAGGAGGACCTTCTTGACCCCGTGAATGGCTGCACGAAACGGCACTGACACTGCGAGTGCTCGGATTACGCGGGAAGACTGGGCTATCCTCGATTACAGGCGACGGCGGTTGATGGAAGAAGGTCGCGGCAAGCTCACCACCACAGTGCCCCTCTGGAGCCCGAAACGTGGGCTGGCTGGCGCAGACCTTTCCTTTCAGGTCTGCGACAGCTTCTCACCCATCCACTCTGCACCAGATTGTTCATTCCCGGCCCGCGAATCCCCCAAGCGATCCATCTTTCAGTAGTGGGCTGTCGCAGACCTTGTCACGATCGATTACGGAGTCATGGTTCGCGTGTGAAGGTCTGCGCCATCCGGCCTTCATACATGCGCCAGCCAGCCAGGGCCAACAACAAGCCAGCCAACTGATACAGGGACGAGCCACTTGGGCGTGAGGCGACAGCTGAGACCCGCGCTAACGGAAAAATAGCGCCGCAAAGAGTCCGGCGAGTGCGCCCAAGACGAGAAGCCCAACGACCACCTTCTGGTACATAGGTGTAGGCGGTTGCCTTTCGTAGCGGCTTATTGCCTGAGCAAGTAAGCCCTTAAGCTGTTCGGCGGATCTACTCATGGAGCTACTCCCTAGCGACAATTGATAGCCGATCCGATCAGCAGGCCGATGCCGGCACCTCCGAGGACCGCGACCGGTGTTTCGACTACACCCGCTGCAGCGGCCGCTGTTTCGGGGTGGCTGGCGCAGACCTTTCCTTTCAGGTCTGCGACAGCTTCTCACCCATCCACTCTGCACCACGTTGTTCATTCCCGGCCCGCGAATCCCCCAAGCGATCCATCTCCAGTAGTGAGGCGTCCCCCAGGTTGTAGAATCGCCAACTCGACCACGGCCAGTCGCCCGGCGCAGTCACCAGCCGGCGCTTTACCGGATTATTATGCATGTACTCCAGCTTCTCGCGGCACTTCTTCTCCGTATAAACGTTGAACGGCACGAATCGCCGCTGCCAGACACGATACTCCGCATGGTCGTGGACTGTGGGAGGGAGATGGATGATTGTAGCAGCGCTCGCGACGAGGCCAGATCACGGGTCGCGTGCAGCGCCTTCAGGATCGAGTTCGCGCTCCGCTGCTTGATGTCCTTCACAAGGTCGGAGGTGGACTCGGCAGGCCAGGGCTGCAACAGCAGATGGAAATGCTCCGGCATCAGCACCCAACCGACAAGAAGAAATTTGAACTTGGCGCGGGGTCCCGCACGGCATTCACAAACAGAGCGCAGTAATCGGGATGCGAAAATACCCGCAGGCGGCGGTAAGTGCTGGAAGTGATGAACTGCAGGGGTCCGGCTTCAAAGAAACGATGGTAAACGGGCATGGCGCTCGCACGCCTCCGCACGCTTTATCGGCCGGGGTCCAACTGCTCTTATTGTCGCTGTCGCAGACCTGAAAAGCAAGGTCTGGTGCGCCGGGATAAACCGGCAGGAAGCAGAGGATGAAAGATCCTCACGAGAAAGGAGTAGCGATCCACTC
>Ga0335085_10000936_pt1 | contig 70304 bp, 70 predicted proteins | sample Lox_Sample_45_FD_206712 | JGI IMG/M metagenome (GOLD analysis project Ga0335085, IMG submission 206712) | Soil microbial communities from Loxahatchee National Wildlife Refuge, Florida, United States - Lox_Sample_4.5 | ecosystem: Environmental > Terrestrial > Soil > Wetlands | place: USA... | reverse complement strand
TTAAGAACCTTTCGCATCTTTGGGGAAATGTCGGGCGACTCTCTGGACATCGTCGATCCTCCTGGGTGAAAGACCGACGTTATCAACTTCGGTTAGGCCGAGTCACGCAGCCTCACCGAAAGCACACCTTGAAAGGGTAGGGTGGAGGGCTCATCGCAGGCTCGGGCAAGACTGTGTCAACCTTTTACACGAATTGGCCGTCTGCTTTGGTGTGGCAGCTTTTCAACAAGCTAAGTCGTTCATTAATTTAGTTTATATTATTTCTTACAGTCTTTCCGGAGTGTCCCCATCGTCTATCCTACGATTGCTAAGTTGTACTTAAACAGAGAGGTAGATATGGCGCGTGCTGCAAGGTAGAGCGGGGGTGGAAGGTGGGGAAATAAGGTTGATCCTGAGGTCGTTGACCGTATGGCGTTGATTATAAATAACTTGACTTCGACCCCGCGGCCCCGCGGCCTCCCCATTTGGACTGTAAGTGCATATTTTGATTACATTTACCGCCGCAGCGGGCGGAGGCAAGGGTCAGCCACGTGATACCCCAAGATCTGGCGCGTTACATCGTTCTCTGGGGTCCTGGGATCCTGATTCTGATCGTTTTTGCCTATGGATTCATGAGGTTAGCTTATCACTGGATCGACCGGACCACCGATATCAAGCGCAAGCAGCTCGACAGCGCTTTCGACATTGCGCGCGACTACGTTGGCCAGCTCGCCGGGGCCTCGAAGTCGCAAGCCGAGGCGCTCTCCCGGCTGGCGAGCGCCGTCGAGCACCGTGACTCCCTGGAGAGCTACGAGCACCAGGAGATGTTGATTGCGCTCAAGGCTTTACATCGCAACATGGACGACCTGATCTCCCAGGCGCGAGTCGCCGAGAAGGTTTCAGGTTGAGCGGGCCCTGCCGGCCTGTGCGCGCCCCGGCGCTTCCGGGGAGATGAAGGGTACCAGGACGCTGAGCTAATGGTTGTTAGATGTTGACTGCATTCGACTTAGGAAGGGCCGCCAGAATGGGCACCTCGTTGCGTCAGAAGGAACTGATTCGAGGAAAGATCCTCTACTACCTCCACCTGATCTACCCCCAGACCGCGACCGTGCCTTTACTTCAGGCCGAACTCGATTACTTCGGCTACCCGATTCCGGCGGAAGAGCTTAGCTTTCACGTCGCTTATCTCACCGAGAAGGGGTTCGTGCAAGTCGAAGAGGTACGCGGACCCTATTCGCCACGCGGTATCAACCTGGTAAAGATCACCGCCCGCGGCATTGACTTGCTTGACGGGCGCCTGCCGCCGGACGACGGGATCTATATCGAGCCGCGCAAGGGAGAGGTATGAAAGGGGCCCGGAAAGAGAGAGGGAGCCACCCGCTGCGCGGCCGGAGTGACCGCGCCAGACTCTTCGAAAAGGATTTGAGCGCCAGGCCGCCAGCATCATGAGCGTCAAGAGGAACAAGCCGGCTGACAGGCAGGGGGCAAGGCCACCTGCTCACCGCCCTTGGTTTCCGGAGGCGGCCCCGCTTGAGGGTAGCAAGCGGGGTCCGCTTCCGCCCGTCATCCGCCGCCTGGCGCAGCAGATGCTCGCCGACGGCGCTTCGCCGGAGGAGGTCGTGGCCATGTCGCGCCGGCAAGGCTGTCCGCGCGTCACCCTGGCGACCGTCAAGCACTGGATGGAGCGCAACCCCGAGCTCCGCGAGATCGTCTTCCGGCGGCAAGTTGAGGCGGCGGCGCAACTTAAAAGATCGCTGGCTGGCGGTGAAATCACTCTGGAAGCGCGCCTGCCCGAAGCGGCGCTGGCCCGGCTGACCGAGGCTTCAATAGGCCGGCCCATCCACAAGGGTCATTCTCGCGAAAGTGGGAATCTCCGCGATAGCGGGAATCTGACCTTCGACGGCACTGTCCCGCTGCCGGCCCCGGTGCGCGCGCAACTGGTGCGCGAAAACGCCGCCCTGCGCCGCCGGGCGCGGACCCTTGAAGTCCGCACGGAATCGATTCTGCGGCGGATCGCGAATACCCAGACGCGCGTGGAACAGATGCGTTGGCAAGTGGTTCAAAAGCAGCTCGGCCGCCTCTGGGAGGAACTGGGCGGCGCTCGCGGAACCAAGAAATGTTCACGGCCGCTCGCTGAAACCGTGAGACGCCTGCTGCACCTGGTCGGAGCAACCCGGTGACCGCAGGAGAGGTGGTTGGCGAGGTCGTGAGCGGCGGCGGCGCCAGTCAAATTTTTCCCAGGGAGGGGACCCTAGCAATGAACGCACTGACGAGTGACGTAAAACATGAGGCCGAACGCGGCGTCATGGTGAAGATCCTGGTGGACTGGAGTCTGGAATGGATGCCGTTCTACGAGCTGCGTCTTCAGTTGGCGCGGCGCCTGGGCTATCACCTTTCCGAGTCGCAGATTCAGTTTCACCTTAACTACCTGACGCAGGGCGGCTACGCCGAGATCAAGCAGTTGCGTGCCGGGCGGGCGGAGCTCGAACTCACGGCAGTGCGTGCCACCGTCAAAGCGGCGGACCTGCTCGAAGGACGCGCCCAACCCGACCCGGGCATTGGCCTGTAGCCCCGTAGGGGCCAGAACGAGGGCGAGGGTGTAGCGCAGGGTCGCACGTAGCGCAGGGGCCAGAACGTAGCGCAGGGCTCGCTTTCAGCCCTGCGGCTTGGGCAATCGGTGATGGAAGCGGCGGTCTGTGACCGCCGTCAAAGGGTCATTCCCGCGAAAGCGGGAATCTGGCGCCAAACGACATGAACCCTGAGGACGACCGACAATCCGTCGATTCCGCGCACGAGCCTCTGGTCTCCCACTCGGTGCCGCTGGCGACGCCGCGGCAGGCCGAGCAGAAGATGACCAACCCCTGGATTCTGCTCAAGGTCAAGGCGCTCGGCGAGCTCTTCCCGGAGGCTGGCAAGCGGCTGGAGGAGGAACTGGACCGGGGGGAGCCACCCCGCCAGATCGCGGTGAAGCTCCTCGAGGATTTCCATGTCCGGCTCTCGGAGCTGGAGGTGGCCCGCTATGGCGCCTGGCTCCCGCACCTGCGCCGCGACGCCATCCGCAAGGCGGAGGAGCAGTCGGAGCGCAACGTTCAGGAATTCCGGAAGGGAAAGCGACGGCCACGATGAACTGGGAGAGGCCCCCAAAAACACGGAGAGGCGGCCGAAGAAGGGCGGAGTCCGGCGCCGGCCCTGACGTCCCACCGCCCGGGCAGGCGGAATCGCTGGGCGCCCCACCCGATCCGGCTGAGGCCGAGGTGCAGGAGACGCTCGAGCAGGTGCCGGACTACAGCTATGCCGCCGACGATCCGTTGCACGGCAAGATCACCGCCGAGATCAAGACGAAAGTTGAGGAGATGTTCCGGGAGGCGCGCGAGAACCCCAGGTCAGACGCGAACCTGATGGTTCGCATCATGCTCCTGAACCAGGTGGCGAGGGTCGAGGCGGAGCGTTACCGCGAGGATCCGAAACTGGTCCTCACCGAAGAACGGCGCCGGGGCGCGGACCACCTCCGGCAGTTGGAGGAGCAGCGTCTTCGCGCGGGCGGGGTCGAGACCAGGAAGAAGAAGGTCGAGGCTGATATCAAGCTGATTGAGGTGAGGGTGAGGGACCTTCAACAACAGGTCGATGAGCGCGATCTCCAGCTTTCTGACGCCCGGCGGGCCGCTGAGAACGCCAAGGCGGCCCTCGAGAATGGCCAGCCGCTCGAGCCGCTGGCGGTCTACAACCGGATTGCCGAGATCGTGGGTCTGCGGGCGCCGCGCGAGCAGGAGATCGGGAACACGTGACGGTGCGCGGCCTGGACCCCCGCCCTTCGACAGGCTCAGGGCAGGCTTTCCGCGGGGGTGACAGGGCTGGGAAGTGAGATCCCCCACCCGAGGGTCATTCCCGCGAAAGCGGGAATCCAGGACGCCGTTCACAGAACGTGTAGCGCAGGGCTCGCCTTTAGCCCTGCGGCTTTTTTGAGCAGTCGGACGGGACAAACCGCAGGGCTTGAGAAGCGAGCCCTGCTCTACGGAAACGGGAAGGCGGAAGCAAGCGATGCGGAGGAGGCGATACAACCCGAAGAGGCGGCCGGGCGCGGCCAAGCAAACCGCCGTTTCCGTGCTTTCCGGCCCGGGCGCGCCGCTCGACGGTCCCATCGCCCTGCGGCCTTATCAGCGGCTTTGGGCGCAGGACCCGGCGCGCTTCGCCATTGCCGTCAAGAGCGCCCAGATCGGTTACTCCACGGCCACGGCCGGCTGGGCGGTGCACCGCTGCCTGAACATCCCGCAGCGCAACATTATTTTCCTGTCGCGCTCGGAGCGCCAGGCGCTCGAACTCGGCCAGAAGGCCAAAGCCTGGGTGGACGGCTTCAAGGGCGTGGCGGCGGATTTTGCGCCCAACGTGAGCTTCGCGGGCACCAGCTCGGTGCAGCACGAAATCCGCTTTGGCAACGGCTCGCGCATCATCGTGCTGGCCGCCAATCCGGACACCGCCCGAGGCTACACCGGCGACGTGGTGCTGGACGAGTTCGCCTTTCACAAGGACTCGCAGACCATCTTCACCGCCGTCTACCGCCAGGTCTCGCTCGGCTACGCGATGCGCATCCTGTCCACGCCCAACGGCCAGCAGGGGAAGTTTTACGAGCTGGCGAAGCAGCTTGGCCTTGAAGCCGGCATTCGGCCGGTGAGGCAACCGGTGGGTGTAGAGCAGGGCTCGTCTCTTAGCCCTGCGGTTGTTCACCCGGATTCGGAAATGCCGCAGGGCCAGACAGCGGGCCCTGCGCTACAGCGGCCGTCAAAGAGTCCTTGGAGCGGCCACTGGTGCGACATCTTGCTGGCCGTGGAAGACGGACTCGATCTCGACCCCGCCGAGGTGCGGGCGGGCTGCGACGAAGACACCTGGCTGCAGGAGTACTGCTGCCAGTTCATCAGCCAGGCCAGCGAGTGGATCAGCCCGGAGCTGTTTCAGCAGTGCCTGTCGAGCGAGGCGAGCGCTCAGCTAGAGACGAGAGACGAGAGACGAGAGACGAGTGGCGGCGCCACCTATGGCTCGTCTCTTGTCTCTCCTCTCTCATCTCTGTATGCGGGCTGGGACATCGCCCGCAACCGCGACCTCTCGGTGATCTGGATCAACGAGCTGGTAGGCGACGTCACCTGGACGCGCGGGGTGATCGAGATGAAGAACACCCCCACCCCCGATCAGATCCGGGAAGCGCGCGCCCTGATGCCGCAGCTCCGTCGGATGCTGATCGACAAGGGCGGCATGGGCCTGGTGATCTTCGAGGCGCTGGAGCGCGAGTTTCCCACCCAGGTGGAAGGCGTGCAGTTTACCCAGCCCAAGAAGGAGACCCTGGCCGTGCTGGCCAAACGTCGCATGGAAGAGATGAAGGTGCGGCTGCCCGATTCGAGCGCCATCCGCCAGTCCTTCCGCAGCGTGAAGAAGAGCGTCAACGCGCTTGGTCTTACGCGCTTCGACGCCGAGCACGACACCCGCTTCGGCCACGCCGACCATTGGTGGGCCTTCTGCCTGGCGGAAGCGGCGGCGGAGCGGCCGGCCGCCTATCACCTGGCCGAAGTCGGCCGGGTGTTCGGTGAACCGGTGATCGCGGCCGACAGGGCCTGGGTGTTCTAGGAGCTGGCAAGTGACGAGTGGCAAGAGACGAGTGACGAGAGACGAGAGACGAGAGGCAAGTGGAAACATACATCGGTTTGTGATGTATGCGAGCCAGCGCGCACATGGCAAGAGCGGGTAGCCACGGTCAGCGCTTTCCTGACCGTGGATTGACGGGTTCCAGGAATCAACTTTAACCAAGGAGAGAATCGATGCTGACGGAATTCTCGATCGTGCATGTGACCCGAGGGCTGAATTTCCTGGCCAGTTCGGTGGCCGGTCCGCCGCTGCCGGCCAGCTACTGGGACGGCATTCTGGCCCCGGTGGCGGTGGCGGCGGTGGTGGTGGTCGCCTTGGGATTCCTGTTCCTGGTGGGACGGCTGAGTTGGGCGGCGCACGAGTTCGTGGCCACTTGCCGGGAGCGCCAACGGGCGCACCGCAAGCTGGTGGAGGTGCTGCAGGAGCAGTTGCAGCACATCGAGAACCAGGAGCTGGGCGTGGAACAGCTCTGGTCAGCCTCGGCGGCACTCTCGGCTTGCTGAAGACCAGGGCGAGCTAGCGCGCCTGCCGGTTGGCGCCCGGCAAGCTGTAGCGGCGGCGTCCTGACCGAGCTGCCTCCGTGCTTGGTGGATTGCAACCTCCTAACGCCGCTACAGCTTGGCGGGCGTCGCCGGCCGGGGCCGGGGATCAGCCGGAAAGCGCCGTCTTTGAGTTTGCCCGTGCCGGACCGCTTGCTCGCGGTCGCAGGCCACCGATGCCCGACGTCGAGAATAGCGGCCGGCACGGGCAGATCGCGTTGGGCGGGCCGCTCCGCTTGAGCAGGCGCCCGTCAGAGGTGTGCCTGGAGAAGGCAGAAGTGAGTGTTACCGGAGGGGAACCAATGAAGGACAACACCAAGCGTTGGAAGGAAATGCTGCGCCGGAGGACAGCGGCTGCGGGCCGCTGGTTGCGCGCCCTGCTGGCGCTGCTCGATGACCTGATGGCCGTCAGCCTGGGCGGTTTTTTCGCCGGTCAAGGTCTGGTGGCGGAGCGGAGCCGGAGAGACGAACGCTAGGGAAGGGAAAGAGACGGTAAACCGTGGCCGGCCCTCCCAGGCTGGGCGGGCCGGCCGGCGGAACCCTGGAGTGCGATATGGGAACCTTTACGCAAATCTTCAAAGGCCTGGTGGGAGGCGATCCCATCAAGAGCATCGGGGACTTGATCGACCAGTTTCATCTCTCGCCGGACCAGAAGGCGCAGATCCAGCAGGCGACCCAGCAGCTGGAAGTGCAGCGCGAGCAGATCGAGGCGGCCCGCGACGAAGCCCTGGCCGACCTGCAGTCGAAGAACATCACCGCCGAGACCACCAGCGAGGACGCGTTTGTGCGCCGGGCGCGGCCCTCGTTTCTCTACGTGATGATCATCGGGATCGCGTTTTCGATCATCGTCTTTCCGATCCTGAACCTGGTGACGCACCGCGGGCTGCAGGTGGTGGATATCCCCGACCCCTATCTGCAGCTCTTTGGGGTGGCCTTCCTGGGCTACACCGGGGCGCGGACCTGGGAGAAGACCCGCGGCACCACCGAGGACATCCAGAGCGCCCTGCAGGTGCACGCCGACCGGCTGAACAAGCTGGTGGAGAAACAGACCGCGGAGGGGAAATAAGTGGGCGCCCTGACCGACGACATCCGGAGCGAGGTGGAGCGCGGTTTGATCCTGACGATCCTGGCGAAGCGCAACCTGGAATGGGTGCCCTTCTCGGAGTTGAGCGCGCAGGTGGCGCGTCACCAGGGTTATCGCATGAGCGACTCGCAGCTCTGGTTTCACCTGCGGTACCTGGCGGGCCGGGCTTACCTCGAGACCCATAACCCCCGTCCCGGACGCTCCGACATCTCCCTGCTGCAGGTGAGGGCGATGTCGAAAGCCGTGGACCTGCTGGACGGCCGCATCGAGCCGGATCCGGGCGTGGCCGTTCGACCCTGAAGGAGTGTGTTGTTGCCTATGGCTGTCATGAATCCAATTTACGCTTATCTCGTCCGAAGCAGCGCCAACCTCGATGGAACCGTCGTCCTGGCGTATTCCGTGGTGGGGGCCACATCGGTTTACACGGCCATCTACGCCGGAAGTCAGCCCCCGGCGGGGCTGAACTATACGCCCGTTTCTGTCGAGTGCCTGGGAGATACCGGCGGCATCGGAAATTCCTGCACGAGTCAGACTTCCACGTCGGCGACCCTGGGGATTTGCTGACTTTTCGATGCCTCAGCGGCCTTGGAGGAGTGTGCGGTGGGTGCTCTAACTGAAGACGTCCGGCACGAAGTGCAGCGCGGCGTGATCCTGATCATTTTGACGCACCGCAACCTGGAGTGGGTGCCCTTTACCGAATTGCGGGTGCAGATGGCGCGGGGCCAGGGCTATCCGCTGACCGACGCCGAGCTCTGGTTTCACCTGCGCTACCTGGCGAGCCGGGGCTACGTGGAGACGCGCAACTCGCGTCCCGGGCGCTCGGATCTGGCGCTGACCCAGGTGCGCGCCACGCCCAAGGCGGTGGATCTGCTGGATGGGCGGCTGGAGCCCGATCCGGGAGTGGCCTTCTAGGCGTTTGCACCTGTCATTCTGAGCGGAGCGAAGAATCTGCTTTTTGCCTTTTCAAGGAACTACGAGATTCTTCGTCGCCTCCGGCTCCTCAGAATGACAGCGAGAGCGAGTCTTTCGAGCGTTCGAAATGTCGAGGTCGAAGCACAGTAACGGAAAGCGGGGCCGGCGGCCGCTGGCCAGCCTGGCGGAGCGCTTGGATGGGGCGGTCGCGCTGCGCGATCGCGAACTCGGGCTCGCGGCGGGACCGGCTTCAGGATTCACGCGCGCGGCCACCGTGCCCGTCCCGCCGCCGGCGCCTCCCTCCGAACCGGCGCGCCCGGTGCCCTCGACCCTGGGCATTCCCGGCACGCCGATCGTCAGCGGGTTTCTGGAGGATCTGGGCGAGTACAACGGCGAGCTGGCGGGCCGCAACGCGCTGCCCATCTACGAAAAGATGCGCCGCGGCGACGCCCAGGTGAGAGCCACGCTGGCGGCCTGCAAGCTGCCGGTGCTGTCGGCCAGGTGGGAAGTGGTCCGCGGCGACCGGCCGGCGTCGGGAAGCCGGGGATCGAAGGTGGGCAGCCACGGGTCGGGAAAGTCGACGGCCGCCAAGGCCGACGAGGTGTCGGATTTTGTGCGCTCGAACCTTTTCCAGGGGCTCGAGTTTCAGACCTCCGGCGGCGGCTGGGCCACCCAGAGCTGGGACGACGTGGTGCGCAACGCCCTGCTGATGCTCGATTTCGGCTGCGCGGTCCATGAAGACGTCTGGACGGTGGACGGCGAGGACGTCCGGCTGCGCAAGCTGGCGGCGCGCCTGCCGATCACCTTCTATCGCTGGCACACCGAGGCCGACGGCGAGACCCTGGCGGCTTTGGAGCAATACGGCTACCGGCGCGGGCAGTACCTGAACGTCCTGCTGCCGGCGGACAAGTGCGCGGTCTTCACCCATCAGCAGGAAGGCGCCAACTTTTGGGGCATGGCGCTGCTGCGGGCCATGTATCCGCACTGGTACGTCAAGAGCAATCTCTACCGGATCGACGCCATCGCCTGCGAGCGCAATTCGCTCGGCATCCCGGTGTTCAAGCTGGCGCCCGGCTTCTCCAAGGAGGATCGCGACGCCGCCTACAGCTTCGTGACCCAGCTGGCGGCCCACGAGGCCACCGGCATGGTCGAGCCGCCGGGCGACCCGGACAGCGGCTTCCGCATTGTGGGCTACGAGGGCCGGGTGCGCGACCTGGCGCCCAGCATCCAGCACCACAACGTCATGATCTCGCGCGCCGCCCTGGCGCTCTTCATGGATCTGGGGCAGGCGGAGCATGGCTCGCGCGCCCTCGGCCGGGAGCACGGCGATTTCTTTCTGCTGGCGCTGCAGGGTCTGGCGGATCAGATCGCGCGCCAGATCACCTGCAGCAGCGTGCGGCGCCTGGTCTCCTACAACTTCGGCGAAGACGCTCCTCTGCCGAAGCTGGTCGCCAGCAACCTGCAGGCCCGCGGCCTCGAAGACATGGTCGGCAGCTTGACCCAGTTTGCGCAAGCCGGGCTGCTGGTGAGCGAAGAGAATCTGCGCAACTTCATCCGCGAGCAACTGGCTCTGCCGAAGGAGAGCGCGCGCGGGGTGGTGGCGATCCGGGGCGAGACGGTCGCTGGGGCTGCGGTCGGAGAAGGAGAACCAGCATGACGACGCCCGGTATCGCCAGCGTAAGGGATCGGCATTTCGCATGGGAGCTGTTTTCAGCCGGCCCCGCGGTCCGCAGTAACGGCAAGAACCTGCACCACGTGCCGGTGGCCGTCACCGGATCCTGGGTCAAGGGCGGACAGCACTTCTCTATCAGCCTCGAAGACCTTGAGGACATGGTGCGGAACTTCGACAAGCGCAAGAACGACATGCTGGTGATCGATTACGAGCACGCCAGCGAGCAGCCTGAGGTGGCGCGGGGCGGACCCGTGCCGGCTGCCGGCTGGATCCACGGGCTCTTTATCGATCGCCCGCCTTTGCCCGCGGCCCAGGGCGGCGACGCTCACGAGGCCGCGCTCAAAGCGCTGGTGGAGTGGACCCCCGAGGCTCGACAGCTGATCCAGCGCGGCCAGTACCGATTCTTCTCGCCGTCCATCGATTGGGGCGCGCGCGACAAGGAGACCGGGAAGCTCCAGGGCGCCACGCTGACCTCGGGCGCTCTGACCAACCATCCCTTTCTGGAGGAATTGCCCGCGCTGATGCTCACCGATCTGACCGTGGTCACGGCGGTGGCCGGTAAGACGAAGGAGACACGACCCGGACCTGCGTCCGGCAAAGGAGAAACCGAGATGAAGAGACTCAGCATTCGCAAGCTCACCGACGGGCCCCAAGCCGGGCACCACGGCATCTTCTTTGGGGACGAGCTGGTGGGCTACATGACGGATGACGATTTCACCCATTACGCCCAGAAGCACCTGCCTCTCGACGGCAAGGCGCCAGCCACCCGGGAAGGGCTGAGCGACGTGGTGGCCGAGCAACTCGGAGCCGCGGGCGCCAGCCTGACGGAGCTTCGGGATCTCGTGGAAGCCGGGCGCCGGGCGCGCACGGCCGGCGCGGAGGACTCCTCCCGCGCCGCAGTGCTCCGTGAGGTCACTCGCGACGGCCGCCTCCTGGCCGAACGCGCGCTCGAACTTGCGCGGGAGCAGAAGATCACGCTGGCCGATTACGTGGCGGTGCAAGCCGCGGAGCGGGCGCTCGATCGCGCCGTGAACGCCGGCAAGATCTTGCCGCGAGACCGCCAGTTCTACTTCCGGGACGCCTTGGAGCGCCCGCGCGAGTTTTCGGAGTTTGTGGAACGGGCGGCGCCGGTGGTTCGCTTCGGGTCGGAAGGAATTGGCTCCGGCGAGTCCATTCCGATCGACCAGGAGGTCGACCTGGGCGTGCGGCGGCTGATGAGCGAGCAGAAAACATCTTACGGCAAAGCGCTCAAGGCGCTGTTCAGGGAGAACCCGGGCCTGGAGGCACGCTATCGCGCCGCCCACAGCCGGCGGCTGGGGCCCGACACGCCCGTGGACGAAGCCCACGCGAGCGCGGGGATCGCGGTGTGAAAGAGGTTTAAGAAATTGGGTTCGGAGTCCGGGAACATCGGGTTTGGCGTTGACACCTGGAGCCTGACACCTGAGATGCGAGAGGAGAGAAAGAGATGGCAGGAGCAATGAACGGCCTCACGCTCGGCTTCCGGGCCGACGCTAACGTGAGAATCAGCAAATTCACAACGCTGGTGCAATCGACGGCCAACACTTCGACGCAATCGCAGCAGTTCGCGGCCGTGCCTGGCGCCGCCAACGCCTCCGGGGTGCTGGGTGTCACCATCGAGCACTTCGTCGAGCCCAACTACTTCGTGCCCCAGGGGACGAACCCGACCACCGTGACGGGCACCACCCCCACCCTTTACAACCTGCAGAATCGCGGCCTGACCCTGCAGGTCAACGGGATCGCCCGCTGCCTCGCGGCCGGCCCCATCAACCAGGGCCAGCTCGTCAATATCGCGGACAACTACGGCCGGGTCAAGGCGGTCAACGAAGGGGCGGGCACGACGGTCTACCCGGTGGGCATGGCCCTGCACAATGTCACCAATGTTAACGATGTGGTGCAAGTGGAGCTCAATTTTGCTCAGACGAAGGTGTGAGCGGCCGGGCGATCGGATGGTCGCCGGACCTGATCACCTCCAGCGACGGAGAAACGCGGTGCGGGTGGTTCCCTCGAGCTGGCGCGGGAAGCCGCACGGAAGCCGGGGCGCCGGGCCAGGATGGCGCGCGGCGGAGGGCCTCAGTTGGCGCGCGGCGCCGCGCCACCTGGAAGAAACGGGAGCGGGCCGTCAATCACCCGGCGGCCTGACGACCCGATGAGGAGATCGCGATGGCTGACATTTCGCTGCAATATCTGGACCAGCCGCTTAACAACGTCAGCGTCGGTTACCAGAACGATGACTATTTCGGAGAACGGCTATTCCCGGCGGTGCCGGTGAAGAAACAGAGCGGGCGCTACTGGGTGTTCGGCAAGGAGAAATTCCGCCAGTACGAGACCATCCGGCACGCCCGGGCCGAAGCCCGCGAGATCGCGCCCTGGTCTTTGTCGAACTCGCCCTATTTCTGCGACGACCATTCGCTGAAGGACGCCGTCTCCGACGAGGAACTGGCCAACTCGGAGGGCACGGACCTGGAGGTCAACACGGTCGAGAACCTGACCGACGCCATCCTGCTCGATTTCGAGATCCGGGTGGCCAATCTGGTGATCGGAGCCAACTCGCCGGTGCCCAACACCACGCTCTCCGGCACCTCGCAGTGGTCTGACTTCGTCAACTCAGATCCCATCGCCGCGGTGGAGGCGCAAAAGACGGTCATCAAGCAGGCCACGCTCATGACACCCAACACCCTGGCAGTCGGCTACCCGGTCTATGCCGTCCTGCGGCAACACCCGAGAATCATCGATCGATTCAAGTACACCCAGGTCGGCGTCCTGCAGGCGGACCACCTCAAGAGCGCGTTTGACGTGGACAACTTCTGGGTACTGGGTGCCGAATACGACACCTCGACCGAAGGTCAGGTGCCTTCGCTCAATTTTGTCTGGGGTAAGAACGCCCTGCTGGCCTACGTGCCGCAGGAGCCGCGCCTCCGCGAACCTTCGCTGGGGTACACCTTCCGGTGGCTCTTCGGCGCGCCGGAGCTTGGCGGCACTCTCACCAAGCGCTACCGCGTGGAGCAGCGCATGGCGGACATCATCGAAGTGCATCGGTACGACGACATCCAGATCGTGGCGCCCCAGGCGGGCTTCGCTTTCCTGAGCGCCACCACCTAGCTTCGGACTTCCGGCTTGCGGCCGGTTGAGCCGCGCCTTGAGAGGGCAGAATTGGAGATCGAGAATGGGGAAATACCGAATCAACAGAGCGGTTGAGCACGATCAGACGCTTTATCTTCCGAGAGACTGGGCCGCTCCCGCCAAAGTGAGGAGTGTGGGTAACGGCCTGGATATTCCGGTGGACACGTCGGGGACGATCGAGCTCGATGACGAGCACGCCAAGGCGCTCGCGCAGGGTCCGATCAGCCCTGTCGCGGAAGCCCCGGCTCCGCCGCCGGCGCCGGAGCAGCTAACCGACAGCCGGCCCGCGGCCCAGGCCAAGTGAGGTGAGCGATGGCAGCAATAACGGTGACACCTAATTACCGCTACCTGGGCCAGACCTATCAGGGCGTGCCCATCCGGCAGGCCAAGCTCTCGATTGCTGGCCTGGCGGCCGGCGCCAATGTGGTGCCGCACGGCTTGCCCATGATGCCCATCAGCGTCTCGTATGACCCCGGGGCGGCAGGGCTGTGGGGAGAAACGCAGCCAGCGGACCAGACGAATCTGTACATCACCGTGGGCGCCGGAGGAGCGACCTCCGGAACGGTGTACGCACAGTACTGAGCGAGATCTGAGGAGTCATGTCATACACCACGGTCTCGAACGTCGCGGGCATGTTTCCGACCTTCAAGCGCGGGGGTCCGCAACAGAATCCGCCGGACACGCTCATCCAGACTTACATCGATGACGTGGCCGGCGATATTGACGCTGTGCTGCAGCGCCGCTTTCAGGAAGCGATGCAGGCGTCGCCCTACAACGGATCGTTTCCAGCCTGGGCGGCGGCGTTCTCGACGGATGCCCAGAATGTGCTGGAGCGGATGAACCGGTATGGCGCGGCTGCCCAGCTCGGCCAGACGCTGGCGAGTTTCGGGGTGGCGGCCGCCCGCGACCTGGGCCAGGACTGCGAGGCGCGGTACAGCGAGTTGCTGGCTTCATTGCGCGGGCGGGACGAGAGTGGCCACCCGGTTCCGGGCGGGATGTACGACAGCCTTTTTGACCCGGCGACGCAAACCGAGACTCCGCGGCCCGCCCTTGAGGGCGTGGCGGGCGGGGATCAACCGTGCGGTCAGACGCCCGAGGATACCGGCTCAAGCCAGGTCTTTGGCAAGTTCGACCGCCGCGGAACATAGACTGAGGGCCGTCGCGCTTGGTAACAGCGGTTTGACACGATGTTGAAGCTGACCTTCGCAGACAACGTTCGGGACTTCGACCAGGCGATCGCGGAGTTCGCTGACGAGCTCGGCAGGCTGTCGAGTCCAGCGCCCGGGGAACACGACCGGCGTCAGCACGCGGCCGGGACTAGGCATGCGCCCCGGACCGGCGCCGGCGGGAAGGGCAGATCGAGAGTCCGCGTTGAACGCCGGCATTCGAATTGGCGTGGACCGCAGGGCGCGCTCAGCTGGCTCAGCCGATACTTGGCGAGGATGGCTCGGGCCGCCGGCTTCGACGTTGCCACCGAGGGTTTGCCTGGCGAGGGCGCAGGGTCGATCCATCTCTGACGGCGAACCCGGAGGCGGGAACGAACTGACGGAAGCGGGTGAAGGATGCATGGGTTATACGCCGGCCTGGAACGCGCTGTTTGCGAAGCCGCTGCTCAATCAGTCGATCGCGATCATTCAGCGCGACCAGGCATCGGCCATTGCCATCGTCAACCCAGCCCTGGCGCCCATCAACGAATTTCACAAGGGCCCGGGACTGCGCACCGCGTTTCCCTGGCTCACGGTGGCGCTGGAGGGGCTGAGCTTTGCCGAAGATTCGCCGGGCACGCGGCAATCGCGCCCGCGAATCGCGCTCACGCTGGACGTGGGGCAGTTCGACCAGGAGATGGCTCAGGACAACGCCCAGGACTACGCCCGCATGCTCGACATGGTGATTACCTCGGCGTCGGAAACGGACTGGGAGACTCCGCTGCCGATCTCCCAGGAGACCGTACCCAGCGGGACGACCTCGCCCAATGCGGCCGGATCGGTCAAAGAAATCTTCGTTCAATCGCACGACTACGGCACGGCGACCCTGGACGAAATCCAAACGCCGGTGCTGCGGGTGACGATCAACCTGGAATTTACGCTGGAAGAGACCTGAGAGCGGGAAGGGCCGCGGTTCGAACCTAGAAAGATGGGGATCACATGGCGAGCTTCATAGTAACGGTTCCGGACATTCATCAAGGCACCGGCATGCTCTGGTACGGAGTTCAGGTGCCGGCTGCCGGTGCGCGCCTGCTGGTGGACGCGAACGGCAATCCCATGGGTGGGTCGCCCCTACCGATGGGGGCATCCGAGGGAGCCGCGACCTTCCACATGGAGGCCAAGATCGACGAAGTCACCATCGACCAGGAGACAGCCCCAGTGGACGCGGTGATGACGGCGGAGTCGGCCTACATCGAAGTGACGCTGAAGGAGTCGGCGCTGGCGAAGGTCTCCGCCGGCCTGGCGAACGCCAGTTATTCATCGGGCACAGACACGGGCCTTCCGGCCGGAGCCCAAAACTATGAAGAGATCACGGTCGGCGGCCTGGTCAAGATACCGCAGTCGGCCGTCGCTTTGGTCTCACCGCGCCGGGGCTTCAGCTTGCCCGGAAAGTTCATGGTGGCTTGTCTCTACAACGCATACGCCAAAAGCGCGTTTCAGATCGGGTTCACTCGTGCCAAAGAGGCCACCTACAAAGTGCACTTTGAAGGTTTGGCGGTCCTGAGCCGGGCGCAAGGAGACCGGGTGGCACAGTTCTACCGGCAGACGTAGACGGGCAGGGGTCGGGACCAGGACGCGAGCCTGGTCTCAGAACGAGGGGATCGATGGCTGAAGAAAAGCAGAACGGTGTGGCCTCCGCCAAGGACTTTCAGGTGGCGGCGCAGACGCGGGGCAATCCGGAACGATTGGTGCTTCCGCACTCGGGCTTGAAGGTGCTGCTGCGACGACCGAGTCCGATGTGGTTTTTGTTTCACGGCCTGCTGCCGGCGAGCCTGGCCGCCAAGGTGGAAGGGGGCCAGACACGGATCGAGAGTGTCGAGGATCTGCGCGTGCTGGCGGACTGGATGGTGCCGTTGCTGAGCGAAGTTTTCGTGGAGCCGCGTCTGACGATGGCGCCGGGGCCGGGCGAGATCTCGCCGGACCTCCTCGACCTCGAGGACGCGAGCTTTGTCATCCGATGGGCGGTGGGCGAGGTCGCTTCGGAAGCCGGCGACCTCGCGCCCTTTCGTGATGGGCGAACATCTGCTGCGGCTGGCCCAGGTGGCCGAAACGTGGCACTGCCGGCCGAGTGAGCTGCTGGCGGTCGAGCCGCCGCTTGTGGCCGTGCAATTGGATTTTGCCGCCGCCGTCGCCCTCTGGCGCTGGCGCGAAGAACAGATGCGACGGGGCGGATTATGAGTCCTCGTATCACGATGCTGTGAGTGGAGGTCATGGCCAACAGTCCTTTAGGCCTGCTTTTCCGGATCAACGCCGACCCCTCGCAGGCGGCGAGCGCGCTGGAGACCTTTCGGCGCACCGCCACCGAGCAGATGGAGTCGGTGCGCTCGGAGTTCGCGCAGGTGCAGAGGGGTCAGTCGGTGTGGAGCAGTGAATTTCTGACGCAGAGCTCGGCCGTGGGGAGCGCCCTGCTATCGCTCGGTCAGACGGCCGGCTTCGCTTTTGACCGATTTTCGGAAGGCCTGGGGAGAAACGTCGCCACCGCGCTCGTGTATTCACAGTCGATGAGCGAAGCCCTGCAGAGGGCACTGAAGTCCACCACCGCTTCGATTGCGGCGGAGGCCGTGGTGCAGGGTCTGCGCTCGACGGCCCTTGGTTTCTACCTGCTGGCCATTGGTGATTTTGCCGGCGCCGGCAGCGCTTTCGAGTCCGCGGCGGTCTGGGGCAGCATCGGTGGCGTGGCGGCGGGGGTTGGCGCCGGAATCTCGACGAGTGGAGCATCAGGCGGCAGAACGGCGGCAGGGTACAGCCGGGGTTGGGGTGGTGGCTATAGGGCTGCTGCGGGTCTTGGAACACCGTCCACGGCGCTGGCGCCGGGCGCTGCGCCTCTTGCCGCGCCCGGCGGCAATCTGACGGTGACGATTATGGGCGATACCGAGGCGGCCAACTGGCTCGCGAACACTCTGAATCAAGGCGTGGCGCGCGGCGTGCAGCTCACGGCCACGCGGACACAAAGGCCTCCTTATGCGGCAGGCTGAGGCGATTTGAGATGGCCTATCCTCAAATCATCTATGACCCCGGGACGGGCCCGGTGACGCTGCTCTTCCAGCGGCCACCGCGGCGGGTGCCAGCCTATGAGTTCATAGCCACCCGGCACGACAACATCGCCTCGAGCGGGGTGCGCGAGTCCGTACTGGAGCGGATCGACACCTTCCTGACCTTCGAGATGGAATGGGTCGCCATCGGCTCCGACGTTCAGGCGTGGTCAAACTTTATGCTCTTCGCGCTGACCGGTGGTCAGTTCGCCTACTATCCCGACGCCTCGCAGCCGGCCTTCATCAATTACTGGCTCGAGGGAACCGACTGGACCGCAGATTGGAAGAGCGCCGGACAGTACTCGTTCAAGCTGAAGTTCCGGCAGGTCGTAACCTGACCGGTGCAGAAAGATGAAGACTCGATGATACAAGGCAATCAAACCTGGCAGATGGCGTTGGCCCAGCTTCAGAAGCAGCCGCTCTATGCGCTGCAAATACCGGACTTCGGTTTGATCCTGACCAGCTTTTCCATGACGGCGACCGGAGTAGGACTGAGCGGGTATGGCGTGGGAACGTACGGGATTGCTCCGTACGGAACTTAGGAACCGGGGAACGGGCCGGCAAGGTCCGAGTGGTACCCCCAGTTCTGTTGAGAGTTGCGATGCCCAGCGTTCGACAATACTATCCCGGCGACTTCTACGGCGACACGCAACAGACCCTGGCCTGGCTGCTGTCCCGCCAGTCCGGGCAGTCGGGCAACTGGCAGGCGAATGCGAATCCGACGGGGTTCCCGGCTTCGGCAGCGCCGGGTGCCCCACGGGTCGCGACCATGCCCGCGCTCGCGGAGTGCGGTATCCTCTCGTCGGCAGAACTCGCCGGTTTTACCCAAACGGTTTTTGAGAACATCACCTTGATTCCTCCCGCCGGGCAGGCGTTGGACACGGCGACCGGTCCGGACGGCTACCCGGTTAACCAGTCAACGGTCAGCCTCCCCACAGGCAGCCTCTTTGTGCCCGTGCTGCAAGTGAGCGTTGCGCAGATTACGGCGGCCTATCAATCCGCTCTGGCCGCGAACCCCAACGGCTCGACGATCTGCGGCACGACCTATCCCGTGCTCCCGGGAATGACCATTTCCGGCTGCGCCTTCAACCTGCTTCAGCCCATCACCGATTATCGGGTCGATCTTTTCTCGGTAACCGACGCGTTCTACTACCAATCGAGCGCGCCCGGGAGGGCGGCGCCGGCGACCGGCCCGTGCGCTGGTCAGACGCCGAATCCGTCCCAGTTTCAGTCGCTGCTGGTTCAGCAGGGCGTGGTGGGATATTGGGCGGCGCAGGTGATCGGCGCGGGCCTGGTGATCGCGGCGCTCTATCCTTCAGGAGTACCCCAGCCGTCGCCGGGTGCGATTTTCTCAGCGCTGCCCGCGGGTTGGATCGCCCACAGCAATACCGGAATCGGCCCCAAGCTATCGCAATTCTTCGCCCGCGTCTACTCGAAAACAGACGTGGAGTACTTGCAGGAAGACAATATCCCCATCGTGATCCAGGACTCGTACCACGCGCGAGCCGGATCGAGCCTCGTTCCGGCAGCAGGCACCACTACCGTTCACGTCGTCTATCAGGATCCCATTAACGGCCCGACCCTCGTCTATACCTCGCTTGCCAGCGAGTCGGCCTTCACGAGTCTGCCGCTTTCGTTCGTAGTACCGACCTCGGACCCACTCTATGTTCCAGATCCGACCCAGACGAATATTGGCGCACTGCAGAACCGGAGTTATATCTATGATTGCGCGCTTGCCATCATCGCATACTCGGCGTCGGGGAATTTTCGGGCCGCGGCCAAAGTGATCAGCCAGATCAACCAATTGCTGGCCAGCCCCGGGTATCTGCCCTCGAAGATTCTCGAGAACGCTGAAGATGGCTCAAACGCGCGGTGGACGGCGGCAAATGGCACAATCACCAACGTGCCTGCCAACAGCATGACTCCCCAGGAGCCGCCGTACGGCACCGGCAACGTTATGAGATTTGCCGCCAGCGCCGCCAACGCCACGTTTGCCTTTACCGGGAACGGCCTACCGGATGCAACTGACTCGCAGTTGAGCTTCGAACACTGGGAAGGGAACAACACTTTCTCGATCGATATCAGTATTACCTCAAGCTCCGGCAAGGTAACGGACATCCAGGTGAATTCGAATCCTGGTGCGATGGCTACTTACAATAGCACTACCAGGCAGATCATGGTTCCGATTGGGGCTGGCAGCAATAACTGGCGCGTGACCTTAGTCAATGCCCAATCGCTGATTTCAAGTCTAGCCGGAGATGTCCTCACCTCTATCGCCGGCTTCAAAGTCACGCTGAGCGCAGCCGGCATGATCATGTATCTCGACAATCTGAGTACGGGCACGCCTCAGCCCCAAGGCTCGTTGAGTTTTAGCTACGACGTCTTCTACGGCACCGTGGGCGAGGCTTACATCCGCACGGGCGCCATGGCCTGGGTTTGTTACGCCTACAGCATTTACATGGCGCTTTCGCTCGACTACACGCCGGCGCTCAACCTGCAGGCGATGATCAATTTTATTTTGACCCTGCAATCGAGCGCCGATGACCTCACGAATGGCCTGTTCTATCTGGGTTACGGCGCCTACGTGGACCCTGGCTATCAGTTCGTTCCAGGTTTGCAGAAGACGGTCTCCACTGAGCACCAAGTGGATGTTTGTTTCGCCTTGATGCGCGCCGCCGGCGTACTTCCGGTCGCTGCCACTCAGCTGTCAAAGACGGGTCTCGTCACACCCACGCAGGCCCAGGCCCTCCAGGAGACCGCGGCCGAAGCATCCGCCATCGCCTCGAATCTGGCGACGAAAGTGATTGATGTCCTCTATATGCCTCCGTCCGGCAGCACCCCTGGACACTTCGCGCAAGGCGTAACAGGAACTTCGCTCGACCTTTCGGAAGCCTTGGATGCCTCGGGGACCTGGGCTGCGATGTTCGCCCATGCGGTGGGGCGGGATGACATCGCCTTGCAGTGCGTCGAGTTCTTCTACCAGAACTTCCTTCTGAGCGGACAGACTATTCAGCTGTCGAACCGGTCGAACTCCTGGAACGAGGTGTATCAACAACTATCAGCTTTCTCCGGGTTTAAGCCTTATAACGACTCAGTGGGCGGTTACGCGGGTTCGCCACTTTCGGTGTGGCAGGAGGGCACGTGGGGCGCGATCCTCGTGCTCACCCGGCTTTATTCTGTGGCTGGAGTTGCTAGCTACTTTCAAGGCTTCGGAACAACCATCGACGGGTTGTTGACGACGCTCGTGAGCAGCCAGCGGGCCGTGCGCGCCACCACCGCAGACGGCAGCCTTATCGGTTTTTCCCTGGCGGCGCGTGACTTGCCGTGGGAATTCGAGGTCTGGCCGATGTTCGCCTCCGCAGCCTGGTTCTGGCTGGTGGCTCTTTATCCAGGTCTGATCTTGAGCATTTCGAACACTGCGGCTCTGCTTAATACGATGCAGATTCCCGAGGGTTCGAGCCAAACCCCGAATGAGCTCGAGGGGACAACTTCCATTGGGGCCATGGCCGTCAGGTGTATCGACCCGAGCGGCACGCTCAAGCAGTTAGCGGCACAGGATGCCCTTATTGGGAAAGTCGTTCAGTTTCAGATGGGATTCCCGGCGCTCAGCCTGGGCGACTTCGTGACCTTGCACACCATGCAGATCACGCAGGTCGGTTGGGACGCTAACGGCATGATTGTGATCACCTGCTCCGATGTGCAACGGTTCATTCAAGGACAACAGATATGGATGCGCGGCGGGCCACTCGAATGGTTGCCGGGTCAGACAGCGGTCCAGCCGGTGGGGCCCGCGGCGGGAGCCAACGCTTCTCCGGTTTCGCAAGATAATCCCCGGTTCCTGCAGGGCAACCCTATCGACCTTCTGCTCGCGGCGCTGCAGAACGAACTCGGAGTGGGCCAGGACCCCTCGCTGCGCGGCTCGAATTACGTGCTGCAGCAGCTTGTTCCTGTCTACTCTCAAACGCAGAATTACACCCCGCTTCCGCCGCCCCCTGGCTGGGTGCCGTTCACGCCGGGTGATGACTCGACGCTGATCAATCCGAATCCATACGTCGACGTTAACCAGTTTCTGTCCGTCCGGGACGCCCAGTTCTCGGGCGATTTCTTCGAGTTCATCATCACGAGGCCGATCGACGGCAAACAGTTTGCCGAAGACCAGATCCTAAAGCCGCTCGGGCTCTACTTGGTTGTCGGCGCAGATGGGAAGCTTCGTTTAAAGGCGATGAAACCTCTTCCTTGTCAGGCGCCCTTCTTTAACTTCACAGCAAGTAATATCATGGGCATTCCGCAGACGGAACGCCAGCCGATCGTCAATCTGGTTAGCTGTCAGATGGACGTGGACACTTCTGGCCCTTCGACAGCCGCGCGTGCTTATCTCGGCCAGGCCTCGTATGAGCAACAGACTTCGCTTCAACTGTATCAACAGGTTTACGCGCAACAGATTGAAGCTACCGGGCTGCGCACGAATTACGGCGGTAGCATGCGCTCGCGAGCCTTGGCTGACCGCATCTTTCGCCGGCATTCCTTCGCTCCCCCGGCATACCGGGTACAGTCCCATTTGGCCTCGCTGATCGTAGAGCTTGGCGACTTGGTCTCGCTCACCCATCCGCTGTTGGTGGATTTTGAGAGCGGCAAGCTCGGTGTTGTCAACATCACCTGTGAAGTCATCGATCGCAGGCCGAGTTACGCTCACGGATGGGTAGAGTTCTCCTTGTTGGATATGCGCTTCGTGAACCTGGCAACGCCTTACCAGATTGCGCCCGCGGTCGCCGAGGTTCCGTCCTGGCAGGAGGCGCGCGCAGGCGAGCGTCAACAATACATGTTCATCTCGTTCGCCGCTCAGGGTGGCGCCAACGCTGATGGAACGCCCGGAAACACGATTTATTGAGAGTCCCCCTGGCTTCAAGGTGTACTCTCGAGAACAAACCAGGACGCAGAGGTAACAGGAAGAGATGAGCCAGCTGACAATGGCAACGGTCCCGGGATTCTTCGACATCGCGGACTCCTCTATTGCGGGTGGGCAACCACTAACGGACGACTCGCTCCTGAAAATATCGCACAACGCTAAGTTTGCCGCAGTGCGCTGCGAGGTCATCTATATGGGTTTCTATACGTCCGGTAACACAGTACCCACGCCCATCAGCCCGGTGGACGGGTACGCTTATCAGCGTAGTGAATGTGCCTTTATTCCTATCTTTGTCTCAAGCCGCCAGCCGGCAGGGGGATTTGTGCCCGGGCAATCCGCATTCCCAACTTTGGCGAACAACGACCTAGGAACCGGGAACGTGCTGATCGTTCCTTACTCACTGGACGTGAACGACGCCACGGGCACCGTTTTGTGCCAGGTCTATTTCTCAGGTAATGCAGCGCAGAATCAAGGTACGGTGAAGGTCTACTGCATCGCCACGCGGTCAAGCGTCAGCGTCGCGAACTAAGTCGGGTAAGCCAAGCGAGGATGAGATGGCAGTCACGCGGACGATCCTGGCCAGAAAGGGCCTCATTCAGTCCCAGCACGGCCTGACCGGCTACGAAGCCGATCAGGATGCCAACTGGGCCTTGCTCGATGCGAATGTGGCTTTCCTCTCGGATCTCCAATTCCCCGACCTGGGTATCAACGGCGTGGTCTCAGGCTTTGAATTGGGTACTTCTTCGACGCTTACCCCCGGCCTGAGCGCAGGGGTACTGTACGCCCAAGGGGTTCGCTATGCCCCGGTCACCGCGCCGGCTACAGTCGGGGCGCCTGCAAACTCGATTTCTTACCTCTTTTACAACTCAGTATCGGGGCTCTACTACCAGTCGGGCCCTGTGGGCGCTATGGCCAGCGACGCTCTGATCGGAACAGTGCAGACTACGACCGTTGCTGTCGCGGCGGTACGATCAGCCACGTCGATCTTCGGATACGTTAACGCCGTCGGTAGTGCTTCCGGGGAGTTTACTCTCCCTCATTTACTAGGCCGAAAGCCAGTGGGAGCCGTCATCCTGATGACCTCCAGCGGCGCCATCTGGTTCCAAACGCCGACGCTGTTTGATGCCACTAACCTGTATCTCGTGGCTTCGGGCTCAGATACGACGGCCGCGATTCAGGTGTGGTGATGCGCCGATAGGAGGTCGTCATTGTGATCAACGCGGGAATCGCAACCAGAGAAGAGTTTCGGGCATGGGCTATGAAGCAGAAACACAAGCTTGATGTGAGCATTTCCACACGCCTTCCCTTAGGGCACTTCAAGACACTTGAGAATTGGTGCAGCCGGAGCTTTAGGAAGCGATCCGAGCTCGTTGGGATTGTCCTGGAGCGTGTGCTGGAGATTTACGAACAGGAAGCCGGCACCGATCAACCTTTAGAGCACTTCGTCCGCCGGCTACGTCTCGATCGGGATCTTTAGAGTCTAGTTGCGTCTGAGATGTCTGAGATGTCTAAAATGTCTATATTGTATGCGAAGTCTTTCACGTCTTTCACGTCTTATACCTTGGTAAAGTACGCAGTCCCATGTACCCTCACTTCCGGACGCCCAATAACGTGGCGTCGGGAAGGAGTGTACATCCAATGTGCCCGTGGCCTTACTAGCAGATTCACGGCGCTGGGGGCTGAATCTCGCGGAAGAGGAGGCTCCCAGCCATGAAGTCGATTGCATTTTGGGCTCTTGATGCGACTGTACTCTTTGCTTTGTCGTTGGTCTATTTTCATCAGGGCTACCATCGAAGGAACCCGGTTTTCACGGTCTGGTTATGCAACTGCGTCGCCCTTCAGCTCGTAGGAGCCTGGTCGCTGGCTGCAGGACGGCCGCCCTGGGTCAACTCCTTGCGGGCGGTGGACGACGTCGTCCAGTATGCACTTGTCCTAGGCGTACTGGCGTTGGCTGTGGGGCGCCGGCAATGTCCCGTCAATCGGACTCTGCTCTGGGGACTGGGCGCGATGATGGTGCTCAATGTGATCTCACGGGCCCTAGGAGCTCACATTGAGCATTCCGCCCAAATATGGCTGCGCAATATCGCCTTCTTCGGGCCGGCCATCTTCCTGCTGATTGCCTTATCGAACATTCGATTGGATATGCTGCCGCTCTGGATCCGTTCGATGTTTCAGACCCTCAGTAGCCGCCTGGTTGAGACGCCGGCGGTGGCGGCGGTCGGAATCTTCAGCGCGCTTCGGGGCCGCCGCTGGTGATGGTCGGTCTTCCGGGCGGGGCAGGCTCGAGCGCGACACTGAAAATGAGTTACAATAACCGGGTGCAAACGCGTGCCAAGATTCGCTCTTGCCGGATGAGCCTTGCGGCCCTCCTGCTCTGCCTGGCAGCGTCGCCGGTTTCGACGGCGGCGGCCACCGATCCTCAGGGCTCGAACTTCGACCTCAGCGGTACGATTGCCAAGCAGTCTGCGGGTAAGCTGACGGTTGACACCGGCCAGGGCATCCTCTTTCGGGTCTCCTGGAGCGATGAGACCTCCATCGTGCGCGCGGACGGAAGTGCCGGATCAGCAAAGGACTTGAAGGTTGGACTCAAGGTGCACGTGCTGGGAGATCTGCAAGAGACCGGCGAGGTCAAGGCTCAGCGGATCGAGATTCAAGGTGAGCAGTCAAAGGGCTCCGCGCAACCGCAGACGTAAAGGTTTCTTCCCCCGACAACTTCCGTGATTAAGCCCCGGCTTTCCGGGGCTGACGTGCCCACCGACGACGTGATCTGCCTCAGCCTTCCCAGATTGCGATCTGCTGCCCTTTGCCTTGCTCGAGTGCCCTTCGGTACACATACCCCGCCGCCATCACATCCCAGATGGCTATTCCCGAAGACTTAAAGATCGTGATGTCGCCCTCTGTGCTGCGCCCTGGCCGGGCAGACGACACGATCTCGTGTAGCTCCAGGACGCCATCCCAGCCGCTGCGAATGGATCCCAGGCCTTGCACGAGATCGCCGGCTTCTTCCCGGGCTTGCTCGAGAGAATCGACCGCGATGAGGCTGGCGCGAGTCAAGGCCTGGTCGTCGAGTTCGCGCCGATCCAGCATGTTGGCGCCGATTGCATTGACGTGCGCCCCGGAAGCGAGCCATTCGCCTCTCACAACGGGCTCGCGAGCGTTCGTGGCTGTGATCACGATGTCGCCCGATCGCACGGCGGCCTCGGCGCTCTCCACCAACTCGACCGGAAATCCGAGGCGGCGGGTCATCTCTTCAGCGAAGGCCTGACACCGGCCGGCGTCGCGGCTGAAGGCGCGAGCCCATTCCAGTCTTCTCACCTGGGCGACCGCCTCCAGCTGGGTCCGCGCTTGCCGTCCTGTACCGATCACTCCCACCCGTGATGCGCCACTCCGCGCCATGTAGCGGGTTGCGACTCCGCTGGCCGCGCCGGTGCGAATCCGGCCGAGCTGATCGGCCTCGAGAAGAGCCAGCAGATCGCCGCTCGTTCCGTCGTACAAGAGCACCAGGAATCGCAAGGCGTCGCGCGACACGGTGTAGACCTTCATTCCCACCAGCTTCTCGTCGGCCAGCCCTGCAGCCATGTAGTGCAGCGAGACCCCCGGCAGGAAGATCCGCGTGCGGGAGCGATTGATGGCGCTCTGGCGGTGCTGCGCCACGAAGCTCGCTTCCACCAGTTCGATCGCCGCCTTCATGGGGAGCAGGGCTTGAACGTCCGTCTCAGTCAGAAACAGCATCGATGACCTCGGGTTTCTGTCTTGTCCGCGCTTTCAACGGGCGGGCTGGGGCTTGGTGCGATTTTCAAGGATTCCGTCGAGTTCAGCCAGAAGCTGTTCGTGGGTCTTCGCCGACGCGCGCCGCAGCATGCTTCCTCGAATTCCCAGCAGCAGGATGCGAGTTCGACGGCGCAGCAGCCACCCGTAGCGCCAAAGGTAAATACCCGACACGGGCAGCGTCAAGGCGTAATATCCGGCGGCCGCTCTCCCCAGAATGCGATCGACCAGCACGATCTGGCCCGTGTAGCAAGCCAGCACCACGACGGCGCGCGCGATCCAGGGGCCGGGGGAGCCTGGCTCGTTACGACCCCTCCATCGGCCGAGCACGAGCAGCAAGGGGCCGGCCACCAGGTGATTCAGGGCGCCGTAGCCGGCCACCGGAAGCCCCAGGACACTCTCCGTCCAACCGGCCAGCCGCTGGAGCGGCGAGAGTTGCTTTCGGCCGTGCTCGGCGCGAAGGTTAGCCAGCGACCACCGCCGTCGCGCCTCGCGGTCGGCGTCCGATCGTTGCTGCAAGGCCACCAGGACCTCGGGCTCGCTCCGATTGATCCGGCCGAAGGTCCGGGCGGCCAGGGGGCTCAGCCGGAAGCCTTCCACCTTCTGCTTGCGGCCGGGCCGGGCGGCCCATTCCGCCTCCAAACGATCCCGCAGGGCCCGCTCGACGTCGGCCGACAGGCGCTGCAGAACCGCCGGCTGGAGGGCACACACGTTCGGATCGGGGCCGTCGGCTAGCCGTCTGGCCGCTGCGACCCTCGAGGGATCGTCGGCAGGCGCCTCCAAACTTCCCGGCTCCCCGAGGTGAATCATAACCTCCTGAGCGCGTTCCGCCGGCCAGAATAGGCGGACGGGTGCGACCAGGGGCGCGCGCCCGGGGAAGGCGGCGACCCAGGCGTCGCGCGCCAAACCCAATGCTCCGGCGTCGGATGGAGGGGCCGCACTCCGGGCGCCGTCACCCGCAAACACGGCGATGGCTCCTCCCAGCCCGAGCGCCCCGGTACAGGCGCGGAGCGCCGCGTGCCAGGCTGCCGGCTCGCGGTCATAGGGAATCATGGCCAGAGCGGACCCCAGCAGGGAACGCCAGCCTCGGAGGACTCGCCGGTTCATCAAGCAAACGATGGGCCGCTCCAACGCGGCCACCAGGGTCAGGGCTTCGCGGAAGCGGGCGCGACGATGGACCTGCAGGATCGCCGCGGCGTCCGGCAGGCACCCGGCTCCGAGCACTCGCACAGGCCGTCGCGACAGCGCCAGCCCGGCGCGCAGGCAGGCGCGCAGCAGCCTGTACACCGCAGGCGCCGATCCACCTCGCGACGGCTTCTTCGAGTTTGTTTCGGTCTCTGCCACCCGCTGGTCCTGGGCTCGCCCCGGCGCGACGATCGATGCCGCGGTCACCGCCGCGCCCGGCCGTGTTTCATGGCGGTGCGACGGCGTTCCTCGCGCGGCGCCGGGGCCGGCATGGCGCCGGAGTCCCAGCCATCCACGGTTCCCACCGCACGGGTAATCGTGTCGAACAGGCCGTATACCTTCTGGTACCGGCGCCCGTCCGCGTCCACCAGGCGCAGCCGGAAGTAAGGCGAAGGCTGAGCGTAGTACCTGGGCTCCGTCATCTGCTTGACGGTGATCGGAAAGTAGCCGGCGAGGTCGCTCTCCACGTAAGCGGTCACGTACTTGTGATTCTTCACCCACCAGGTGAACACCCGGATGTGGTTGAAGTCCTCGTCCTCCGCGTTGATCCGGTCCGCCACCAGGTACTCGGGAACGTTCTGGCCGCCGTCGGGAACGGTCTTCAGCACGACCCAGGCTACCATGTTGGTGCCTTGGGCGTATTCGGCGATGCCGGCCGGAATGTCGAGATCCACGAACCGGCCCAGCACCCAGCCGGCGACAAGGTTAGCCCGCACCAGGTACCACACGTCCCGCACGGGAGATCCTGCAGGCTTGGGAGCCTTCGGGTCCGGCGGGCGCTCCACCAAGCGCCGTCCGAAGAGGGTGAGCGCCTGGTTTTGGGGCAATTCGGCCAGCACAATCGAGTCGCGGCCGGGCTCGAGGCGCAGGTTGGTCACCGTGGAGGTGTGTCCCTGCGCCTGGGGCGTGGAGCTCTCCAGACCTTGGCGAAGGGCCTGGCCGCGCTGATAGGTGGCCCCGTCCAGCAGGTACTTGCTCTCCACCCATCCGGTCCCCTTCCCGGCCAGGTTCAGCTTGGACCAGTGAGCTGTGCGCGCGATCACGTCCACCCGATCTCCGGCCCTCAGGTGGCCGATCACGCTGCGCACCTGGGCGGTGGTGTCCATGATGTCCAGCGACTGCGGCAGGACGTAGGCCGCCTCACCCTGGATGGCGTGGGAAGGGGAATAGATCAGGCGGTAGAACACCGCCGCCGCGCCCGCGAGGAGCAGGAGAAGAAGGATGACGGTCCTCGGCTTGATCGTCGCACCTCAGCCATCGATCACACTGCCTTTCATTCTACACTATGAGGTCCCCCTCCTCAGGCGAGGAGGGGTGGCCGCAGGCCGGGTGGTGTCCGCCGGACTCCCGGCCGGGCCCTTTCAGCGGGGCAGGGGAGACACTCATGGAGATCGGTTCCAGCCGCATCGAACGGCTGTTGCTGGCGGGTCCCGCCGGACGGATGGAGGCTCTGCTGGAGTCGATTCCTCACACGCCGCCCCGCATGACGGCCGTGGTCTGCCACCCCCATCCCCTCTACGGTGGCACCATGCACACCAAGATCGTCTTCCGGGCCGCCAAGTCCGCCTTGAGCCTCGGCTTTCCCACCCTGCGCTTCAACTTCCGCGGCGTCGGCAAGAGCGAGGGATCGTACGCCCACGGCAAGGGCGAGCAGCAGGACGCGCGCGCGGCCCTCGACTACCTGGAGGCGCGCTACCCGGACCTGCCGGTGGTGATGATGGGCTTCTCCTTCGGATCGCGGGTGGGACTGATGGTGGGCGCCAGCGACCCGCGAGTGGCGTCGCTGGTCGGACTGGGCCTGCCGGTTGACGCCTGGGATTTCAGCTTCCTGCGGCCGGTGACCAAGCCCAAGCTGATTGTGCAGGGGACCGAAGACGTCTACGGGCACCGGTCGCGCCTAGAGGAACTCTTCGCCTCGCTGCGGAAACCCAAGGAACTCTGCTGGGTGGAGGGCGCCGACCACTTCTTCACCGGCAAGACCGACGAGGCCCAGGCTGCCATCCGGAGCTTCCTGGAGGCGTTATCCAGCGCGCCTTCGTGAGGTTAAATGGTTTAGGCTATATATGTAGCGTAGTCTCCGTCAAAGGGTAACGCAAGGCTCGCCTTCAGCCTTGCGTCTTTCCGGTTCTTGAAAGGTTCCGGTAATACATCCAGAGGAAATGCCGCAGGGCTAAAGGCGAGCCCTGCGCTACGCCCGCTCAAGCGAAGGGAATAAAAGTCCGAGGCCCTTAGGTCTCCGGTCCCCTGTGCTCGACACGCAGACGCCGAAGGTCTGTGCCGCCCCTGTTCTAACCCCGAATCGGTGGGTTTGTGTAAAAATTTCCATACTGATTCTAAAGGACATTCCGGCTTTGGGATGGGTTTGGATGTAGCCTAATTGTTGTTGATTCTAAAGCACATGCTGGTTTTGGTCTAGCCCCCCTATTTCTGTATCTGATTGATTCGAAGTTACATTCTGGCTTTGGCTTTTCAAATCTTCTTCAGGCGCCTCCGGCGGGGCCTGGCGGGGGGCCGATGTCAGGCCCAAGGTCTTGATCAGCATCGCCGCCAGCCTGGTCTTGCGATCAATCGCCTGGCGCAGGCGTTCGCTTTGCTGGTTCATCCAGTGGTCGGTGCGGTTGGGAGCGAGGCGGGCGCGGCCGGCCGCCTCCGTCATGGTCTTCTCGTTCAGGGCGATCTCCCAGGCGTCCATCGCGTCCTGCTCTTCCGCCTCTACCAGCCCCGTTAGCATCTTGAATTGATCCTCCGTCAGCGGCTCGCCGGCCTCCGGGTTCATCAGGCTGCGGGCAAAGCCGCAGATGATCTGGCCGCGCTCGTGGCGGGCAACAGGGTCTTGCCGTGAAGCCGCTTCAGGGAGGGGTGCATTTGGTCATACCGGTCCTCTTTCAGCAAGGACTTGAGGACCAGCAGGGCCCGGCACTGGTCCTGGAACTTGCCGACAGAATCGGGCTGGCGGCAGAGGCAGTTCTCGAAGATGTCCTTGGCCGTCGCGGCCAGCTCACGATCCATCTCCCGCCGCCTCCGGTTCACTTCCAGTTGGGTCTGCTGGTCCCGGTATTCCAGGCGGGCATCGCGAATGCGTTCCAAGCCCTGCATCTCCACCTGGAGGCGCGCCAGGTCTCGAAAGACCATGGCCAGCAGCGGCGGCGCCGGCTCGTAAGGCGCGACCAGTCCTTTGTAGATGTGGACGCCGGTCCCCACCTCCTGATCAAGCAGGCGGGATTCGGGCAGGCCCAGCAGGCGGTCGAAGTTGCGCTTCAGGTTCAAGATCGCCTGGCGCTTGCCTTCGTCGCTGCGCGGACCGGTGGATTTCTGGGCGTTGGCTTGGTTGGTGGCGAGACGCTTCGGGGTAAGGGTGTTCTTGCGGATAGGCACAGCCACCTCCCGGCGCCGGCCGGATCGGCCAGCACCCAATTGGACCTGGTCTCTGGTGGAGATCCCTGCAAGTTGCTATAGCACAATGTCGACGGTTGTCAAGAGAGAAAATCTGAAGGCGCAGCATCCCAACCCCCGCTTAGAAGCCCTGGGGTGGCCGGGAGAAGGCCTCAGGTTCCACGGTGGTAATCCATTACCACATTCTCCCATTCGCACTGTGATAAGCCCTTTCGTTTCAACACCGATGTGGCAGGCAGCGTGCTCGAAGGTCAGTTGATGGGCGTTTGCCCTGCACCTTGAGGATTTACAGAGGACACAACGATGCGTAAAGTCTTTGGATTTGTTGTCGCCTTGGCGATGCTGTCTACCGTCCAAGGCAAGGCCGATAATATGAAGCTGATCTGCACCGGCACCACGGTGTGCGCCGGGGCGGGCGGAGCCTTCGCCACCCAGCAATCCACGAGTAGCAACCCGACGTTTAATCTCACGAACACCGGCACGACCGGCCTCTCGACGGGAAGCAAAAAGAATGCCGTTCCCGCCTCGGGAACCGCCTACCTGGCCATCCTGGTTCCGGGCAGCTCACCGCTGTCATTCATGGTGGACGGCTTCACGCCCGATGCGCCGGTGACCTACACCTCAGGCCGGCTGCTGACGGCGCTGGGAGAAAGCGGCGGCAACCCGATGAACTTTCCGCCCTACCTCACCACGGCCGAGGCGGCCTACGGAAGCACGATTTCGGGCTTCGAGGCCTATGATGTGGCCCTGGGAAGCTTCAACGCCAGCGGAACCGTCATCCCGATCTGGTTCAATGTCCAGGGCGGGGCGTTCCCCAACGGAACGATTTTCGTGGGATTTCTGGAAGACAACCACCAGCACGGGTCAGTCGTTGACCAGACGCCGAACAGCGAAGGTCTGGTGGTCGATGCTCCCCACTCACCTGTGCCGGAGCCGGGCTCATTGTTCCTGATGGGATCGGGCCTATTGACGATGGGAGGCTCCTTGCTGCGCCGCCTCGGGCGCCAGGGCAGGTCGTAAAATCGCGCAATCGCCCCTGGGCTGCCATCCGGTGGCCCGGGGCGCGACGCAGGCCGGCCGCCGTCGCGGTCACCCCCGCGCAGGCAGGGGTCCATTTCATGGTCTGCTTCCAGCATCTTCTGGATTCCCGCTTTCGCGGGAATGACGCTGGGATGGATAACCTGTCTTTGGTCTGCGACCCACTTTCCGTCAACCGTTTGCTGCCGCGATCTCCCGCGACGTGATTTCGTACCTGAAGCTCTGGGGATCGAGGCTGTCGACGCGGCCTTTGGCGGTTTCCGCCTGGGGGTACATGAGGAAGGCGAGGGGCGGGCCGTCCGATCCGGGCAGGGCGACGTCGTGGGCGAAATTGTAAGCCATCCAATTCATCTCCCAGGAGCCGAACAGCCGGGCCCGGGCCTTCTGCACCAGGGCGTTGTCCTCGGGCAGGTTTCCGGGAGGCTCTTCGAGCACCACCTTTCGGACGTCGGCGGGATCGACCGGAACCCAACCGTGGCCCGCCAGGTAGACTTCGGCGCGGCAGTGTTGCGCCTTGGTGATGTTGTCCGATGAGGCCCCCAGGGACTTGTATCCCATCTCCGACTTGGCGACCCGGATGCCGTAGACGTCGCGCGCCGGCAGCCCGGCGGCGCGGGCCAGGCCCACGTACAGGGCGTTGAGATCGGCGCATTTGCCGCCCAGATCGTGGGATTCGAGCATGAAGCGGATGTCGCCCAGGCCGCAGCCCCGCGTTTTCGGATCGCGAAAGGTGTTATCCACCACCCATTCGTAAATGGTGCGGGCCTTCTCCAGGTCGGTCCGGGCGCCGCTGCTGATGGTGGTGGCGGTCGTCTTCACGATGCCGCCGGTCGGCAGGAGCTTCGTGGGCCGCAGGAAATGCTCCAGAACCGCCGGGGCCTCCGGGGGCGCAGTGCCAGGCGCTGCCAGGTCGACCGTCCAGTTGCGGGTCTGGATCCGGCTGGTGAGGGTGAGGAGCGGCCTGACGCCGGCAGGGAACTCGGCGGCGACGATTTCCAGCGCGTCTTCCGGGCGTTCGTCCGTCCGCACCCTGGCGCCCTCGCCTTTGGCGGTGTTCGCGAGCGTCTTCTGAAAAGGCGTCTCACGGACCAGCGCCGCCGGCAGCCAGACGCGCGTCGGCCCGGAGGGGTTGAGGACTTCGACCTCGGTCGTGACCTCGAAGGTGCGCCATCCGGCGGCGGCCACGTCCTCGGCCCAGAGGCTTGCTGGCTTGGGCAAGGCAGCGGCCGCGGCGGCAACGCCGGCCGAGCAAAGAAAGTCGCGACGGTTCAAGAATCACCTCCCCGACAATCTATTCCGCCCGCAACGCGACGGTGGGTTCGATGCGGGTGGCCCTCCGGGCGGGAATGTAGCATGCGGTCAGGGCCACCATCCCGAGCAGAATCGAGATGCTGGCGTAAGTCAGGAAGTCGGTGGCGGTCACGCCGAACAGGAGGCTGGCCATCACCCGGGTCAAGGCCAGGGCGCCGATCAGACCCGCTGCGATGCCGAGGGCCGCCAGCCCCATGCCCTGGCGGACCACGAGTCCCAAAATGTTGCCCGGCTGCGCGCCCAGGGCGATGCGCACGCCAAGCTCGTGGGTGCTCTGCGAGACCAGATAGGACATCACCCCGTAGAGTCCCACCGCCGCCAGCAAGGCAGCGAAGGCGGCGAAGGCGACCAGCATGACGGTCGCAAATCGCTGGCGGGCCAGTGAGTCGTGGAGACGCTCCTGCATAGTGCGCACGTCGTAGACGACCGCGGTTGGGTCAACGGCGTGAATCTCATGAATGAAGGCCCCGGCTAGCGCCGACGGATCCGAAGCGGTGCGCGCCACCAGGTACATGCCGGACCAAGGCAGCTGCTGATGGGAGAAGTAGACCGCGATCTTGCCCTCGTTGTCGAGCCCGTATTGCTTCACCACTCCTACCACGCCCACGATGGTGAAGGGCTTCTTGGGATTCCACCCAAAAGAGAGGTGCTTGCCGATCGGATCGCCGTTCGGCCAGAAGCGGCGGGCGAACTTCTCGTCGATGATGGCCACTCGCGGGGCGTCGCTGAGGTCGTACTCGGAGAAGAAGCGGCCCTTCAGCAAAGGGATATCCATGACCTGGAAATAGTCGGTGCTGGCAGCGCGAAAATCCACCTGCAGCTCCTGCCCGGGCGGCGGCGTATAGCCTTCGACATTGATCCCGCCCCAGCCCACCATTCCGGTGAGCGGCAGCGAGGAAACCAGGCCTTCCATCTTCACGCCCGGCAGCCGCGTGAGACGGCCTCCGATCTCACGGTAGAATTGGGCCACCGCCTTGTCCTCCTTGTAATTCGGACCTGTGGCGGCCACCTGCATCGTGAGAACGTGGTCGGTGGTGAATCCGGGCGGGACGTCCTGGAGGCGGATGAAGCTGCGGATCAGGAGCCCGGCCCCGACCAGGAGCATCAGCGAGAGCGCCAGTTGGGCCACCACCAGCAGCCCCCGCAGGCGGTGCCGCCCCAGGGTCAGGCCGGCGTCGCTCTGGCCGGTGCGGCCGCCTGACTTCAGTGACCGCGCCAGATCGACGCCCAGGGCCCGCCAGGCGGGAGCCAGGCCGAAGAGCACTCCCGTCAGGACGGAGATGCCGAAGGTAAAGGCCAGCACGGCGCCGTTGATCCGGATGTCCTCCAGGCGGGGAATGTTCCCCGGATTGATACTGCGCACGACGTACAAAGCCGCTCTGGCAATCAGCAGCCCGGCGGCGCCGCCCGCCAAGGCCAACAGAACGCTCTCGGTGAGCAGTTGGCGCACGATTCGCCATCCGTTAGCGCCCAGGGCGGTGCGTATGGCGATCTCCTTCTCCCGCCCGGCTGCGCGGGTGAGCAGCAGGTTAGCGACGTTGAAGCAGGCGATCAGCAGGACCAGACCCACCGATCCCAGCAGCACCAGCAGAGCGCGGCGCACGTCGCCCACCACCTGGTCCTGCAGGCCGACGACGGTCATGCCGAAGGTCCGGTCGCGCTTGTCCTTCTCTCGAATGTGGGCGGCGATGACATCGATATCCGCCTGCGCCTGCGTGATCGAGACGCCCGGCCTCAGGCGCGCCATGAGGTTGTAGTTCTCATCCCGGCGATCCTGCGCCGCATCCGCTCCTAAGGGGAGCGGCAGATAGACATCAACCTTATCGAGGGGGCCTTCGGCGGGCAGCACTTCGGTGTTGAGCAAGAAATCCGCTGTCAGTACCCCGGCCACCGTGTAGGCGCTGCCGTCGAGGGTGATGCTCCGGCCGACGATTTGGGGGTCGGCGCTGAACAACCGCCGCCACACCCGGTTGCTGAGAATGACCACCGGAGCTTTGCCGGGCTTGTCTTCGTCGGGAAGCAGCAGGCGTCCGAGGAACGGCTGGGCGCCAAGGATGTGAAACAGGCTGGAAGAGGTCTTAATGGCCCCGACCAACTCGGGCTGCTCGCGGCCCATCAGCGTCATGCTGGTGAGGTGCGCGATGGCCATCTCTTCGAAAGAGTGATTCTCGTTCTGGATATCGATGTACTGGCCGGGCGAGGGCCAGTCGCGAAAGATTCCGATGCCGGGAGAATGCAGCCAGATGGCGGCTAGCCGCTCAGGCTCGGGGTAGGGCAGCGGCCGGAGCAGCAGGGCGTCAACCACGCTGAAGATCGCGCTGTTCGCGCCGATGCCCATGGCCAAAGAAAAGACGATGACGGCGGCAAGTCCGGCGTTCTTCCGCAGCGAGCGCAGGGCATAATGGAAATCCTGCATCGTCTCTCCTGCAAAGCCCCCCCTCTCCCTCCGGGAAGGCAACGAAGGCTTGCGCCACAGCCGGCTAACCGGCCCGCTGGCTTGCCTCATTCCGGCCATCGCTCTTGGAGGCGGCCTCCCCGGTCATTTCTCTGTAGTGTACCAGACCGTCGTCAAGAGCCGGCACCATCTTGAGCCGCCCGATCATAGCGGAGCCGCCCTGGCCGCAGGACGATCAGAGATCGCGGAATCCGAAATTATCGTCTGAGATGCCGGCTCGCGGGGGCTGGCTGCGGTGAACCGGATCGGTAGGTCAGTCAGGGGCGCCGGCCGCGTGCCCGCACAACCAGGATCGGCATGGCCAATCCCGTGCCCAGGGCGCCGATCGTGAACGTCACGCGCAGGGCGCTCTCCAGGGCCTCGAGGAACGCCTGGTCGGTGCCCGCCGGATGCTGCACGGTGACCGCGAATAGTCCCAGGATGCCCTTGGCCGCAAAACCACCCGGTATCATGGGAATGCAGCCAACGACATCCAGGGCGTTGCCTGAAACTCCGATCCGCGAGTGAAGCAGTTGGGCAGCGGCGCCCACCGTGAGCGCCGCCAGGAAGGAGCCTCCTTCCAGGCTCAAGCCCTGCGCCAGGGCTACGGTGCGCACGGCCAGCGCCAGCGCTCCGCTGGCCGCGCACCAGGGCAGTGATCGCCAACCGAAATTGAAGAGGACGCCGAAGCCGGCCGCCGCCAGAGCGCCACAGAGGGTGTGGTGGATCAGAAGAGGGCCATCCATGCTCAGCGTCCTTCTCCGATCAAGCCCTGGGCGAACCAGACGCCGGCGGTCAGGAATACCAGGATCATCGCCACCCAAACCGCGCGGGCGCTACCCAAGGTCGGACGGCCTTCCAGGATGTCGTTCAGCGCGTTCAGCGAAGGCACTCCCGGCACCAGCAGCAGCACGGCAGCCATCATGTCCGTCGCCACCGTGCGGCTCCCGGCCCAGCGACCTCCGAGTCCCGACAAGGTTGATCCGAGGAAGGCCACCAACGTGGCCGAGACGAAGACGTTGACGCTGCGCAAGGCGAGCTGACGTCGCAGCATCTGACTTAGAGCGGCGCCCGCCAGGATCGGCCCCACGCCCGCCCAGTCGACTCCCAGCAGCCGGCCGAAGGCGGCGCAGGCCACGCCGACCGCCACCGCAATCACCCAATCGGGATAGCGGGCGCAAGCGCCCACCAGGCGATCGAGTTCCGCTCGCGCCTCCCCGATGGTGAATCCTCCGCGCTCGATCTGGGCTGCGGCCCCTCGCAGGGCCTGGTCCAGGCTCTGGTTGACACCCAACGGGCCCACCTTGCGCATGCGGGTGATTCCGCCGGGTCCAATGCCGATCGTGATGGCCAGCGACGCGTACCCCACCCGCAGGTCGACGCGTTCCGCTCCCAGGCCGGCGGCCACCTGACAGGCGATCTCCTCGACCGAACGGGCGCTGGCGCCGGCCTCCATCAGCAGCCGCCCGAACTCCAGCGCCAGCATGGCGACCTCTTCCAGCGATTCGGGCCTCTGCGATATCGACGGCTCAGGCACGGGCGGAGCCCTTGGCCATACGTTCTAGTTTTCCAGCCAGCTCGCGGGCGAGATGGCTCTGCATGACGATCCGCGTCTCGGGATTGGCGGCCAGATACTTCTGCAAAGTGGCGACTTCCCAACGGACAGCGCGCACCGGTTCCATCGCCACCGCGTCCACCTCGGCCGCAGCGCCGGTTAGCAGCATGGCGGAGCCCACGTAGTCGCCCGCTCCCAGCTCGGCGACCACACTCTCGCCCTTGCTCACCTTCACTTTCCCGCGGACGATGAGCGGGAGAGCCTCCAGCGCTTTGCCGCTCTCGATCAGCCGCTCGCCGGTCTGCACCGAGATCCAGGCGCCGATGCTCAGAACCTGCAGGACCTTGCGGGGGGCCAGATCGCGGAAGACCATCCGGCGGACTTCTTCTTCCTCGGGCGTCAGTTTCACCGGACGACGCTCCAGGTAAAGGCGCCACGATTGATAGGAATTGATACCCGCAAAGACGGCGCTCCAGGCGAGCGGCGCCCACAGCGGCGCCGGCTGAAGCACGAAATAAGGAATGGCTATGAGCGCGGAGGCTACTGCGAACAACCGCAGCCATAGAATGTCGCGAACGCTGTAGGCGACTAGCAGCAGGACGTTGGCGGCGTGGATGAAATAGTCCGAATTCATGGTTGCTCCCTTACTTCAGCCCATCATCGCGCCTCCCCTCCGCGGCTGACGCAGTCGTCCTCATCGGGTTGCGGTTGCTCGCAAGAAACCGCCTGGCGCTCGCGTTTAGCCCAGGGCTTTGGTCGCGGCATTCACTCCCAGGGCCACGATGATGCCCGTGGTCAGCAAGCCGAGCACAGCAATGAAGATGGCAATAATCCGCGATCGTCTCCGGATGGGACGGAAATCGCCATAGCCCACCGTGGTGGCCGTGACGAAGGCCCAATAGAGACTGTCGGTGCGCGACCAGCCCTCCCACTTCCCGGCCACATAGCCGAGCAGCATAATGATCCCTGCCAAGACCAGCAACAGCGGTGAAAAATACCAAAGGCCCGAGACCAGCACCTTGAGAAATTTGAAGGTAAGTCCCCAAGGAAGCGACATGATACCTCCTGGCGGCTAGCCCAGCCCCAGAACCTCTTCGCGGAGTATATCCCCTCTGCGTATCAAACGGACGGGCCGCTGGTGAATTTTGATGACGGCCGCGTCAATTCCGGCCCTCACCCGCCGCTGCCCGGCCCGCCGCCTGAAGGCTCTGGGCCGCACGGCGGTTCCCCCTCTCTCAGAGGGAGAGGGCTGTTTCGCTTGTATGCCGCTTCTCAAGCTTGAGGGCCGGCACCGCGGATCTCCGCGCTCACGCTGCCTTCGTGCGCCTTGAAGTTGCTGCGGAACAGCTCGGCCAGCTTCTTGGCGGTGGCATCGTAGCCGGACGGATCGGCCCAGGTGTTGCGGGGAACAAGGATCTCACGCGGCACGTTCGGACATCCGGTTACGACCGCGAAGCCGAAGACCGGGTCAGGTTGGGTGGCGGCCTGGGCGAGAGCGCCGCTGTGGATGGCGTCGATGATGGCGCGGGTGTGGGCCAGTTTGATGCGCTTGCCGGCGCCGTATGCCCCGCCGCTCCAGCCGGTATTCACCAGCCAGGCCCGCGCCCGGTGTTTCTTCATCTTCTCCGCCAGGAGCTCGGCGTACTTGCTGGGATGCCAGACCAGGAAGGGTCCGCCGAAGCAGGGCGAAAACGTCGCCGAGGGCTCCTGGACCCCGATCTCGGTGCCCGCCACCTTGGCGGTGTATCCGCTCATGAAATGATACATGGCTTGGGCCGGCGTCAGGGCGCTGACCGGCGGCAGGACGCCGAAAGCGTCGCAGGTCAGGAAGATGATGTCGGTGGGATGACCGGCGACGCAGGGGATGCGGGCATTGCGAATGAAGTTGATGGGGTAGGCGCCCCGCGTATTCTCGGTGATGCTGGTGTCGGCGTAATCGACCGTGCGGTCGTCTTCCAGCACGACGTTTTCCAGCACGGCGCCGAAGCGCAGGGCGGCGAAGATGTCCGGCTCGGACTCGGGCGTGAGGTTGACCGCCTTGGCGTAGCAGCCGCCCTCGATATTGAAGATGCCCTCGTCGCCCCAGCAGTGCTCGTCGTCGCCGATAAGATCGCGCTTGGGATCGGCGGAGAGCGTGGTCTTGCCGGTGCCGCTCAAGCCAAACAGCAGCGAAGAACGGCCGGACCCGTGGTCGGCGGTGGCGGAGCAGTGCATGGAGAGCACGCCCCGCCGGGGCGCGAAGTAATTCACCGCCGTGAAGACCCCTTTCTTCATTTCGCCGGCGTACTCGGTTCCCAGGATCACCATTTCCCGGTCTTCCAGGCTGAGACTGATGCTGGTCTTCGATCCCATCCCGGCCGTAAGCCGGTTGGCGGGAAAGGCGCCCGCATTGTAGATCACGAAATCCGGCTTGCCGAAGCCGGCCAGCTCCGCCGGCGTGGGCCGGATCAGCATGGTGTGCATGAAAAGCGCGTGGTAAGGCCGCGAGCAGATCACCCGGATCTTGATGCGGTATTTCGAGTCCCAGCCGGCGAAGCCGTCAAAACAGTACACCCGCTCGCAGATGTTCAGATAATCGCGGGCGCGTTGGCGGAGGATGGCGTAGGTTTCGGAATCCATTGGGACATTCACCGTTCCCCACCAGACATCCTTCTCGGACTCGGGGTTCCGGACCACCCGCTTGTCTTTGGGCGACCGGCCGGTCTTCACGCCGGAGTAGGCGACCAGCGCGCCGTTCTCGGCGATGCTGGCGTCTTTCTCGTAACGGATGGCGTGTTCGTATAACACGCTGGGCGGAAGATTGCGATGGACTTCGGAAGCCGTAAGGTCATAGGCCGTCAGATCGAATTCGCTCATGAGTGTCCTCCCGTTCGGCGCCGCGTAGCACCCAAACCTGGGATCTGCCTCCCGGGTCCCCGGGAATGCGTCCCCGCAGCTTGATTCCTTTCCCCCCGTACGCGATTGCCAGTCCTGACTGTAATGGCGGAGTCCGGGGCCGTCGACTGTCAGAACTAACAGGCCTTGGCGTGACCGGCTTTAGCAGCGCTCAGCGTAACCTGCAACCTCCGCAAGTGGAAGCGAGTAACGAACGAGTAGCGCAAACCTGCTTTCCAAGGTTTGCGGCTCTTCACCGGGGTGAGCTCTTGCGAGCACGCTAAACCTCGGCTAGATTGGCGGCGTGTCGCGATTGCGCCGTCCCTTTTTGTACGATCGTTACTTCTTCGTGACCGTCGACTTGCTAAGACATCGACGCAAGCTCAGCGAAACGGACTTTGCGCGCCTGGCCAGTGCCTTGACGCGCATGCGTCGGAAGCATCATTTCTCTCTTACCGCCTGGGTGTTCCTGCCCGATCATTGGCACGCCATCATTTACCCACCGTACCCGCTGACGATTTCGCGGGTGTTCCAGTCCGTCAAAGTGAGTTCTACCATTGCGATCAATGTCTGCCGGCGGGAGGTGGGAGAATTATGGCAAATCCGGTTCTTCGACCGGGCGTTAAGAACCGTGAAGGAGTATCTGGATAAGGTGGAGTACATTCATCTCAACCCGGTGCGAGGCGGCCTGGTGAAGCGGGCGGGAGACTGGAAGTGGTCGAGCGTACACGAGTACGCTGGAATGACGGAAGAGGAACAAGAAGCGCGCTGCGGCTTGCGGATTGATCGCGTACGCCTGCCGGCCGATGAAAATGTCTGGATCTGAAGAGCCGCAAACCTTGGAAAGCAGGTTTGCGCTACTTGCTTGCTTGCTCTCGCGTTGCCAAACCGGCGTGACCGGGAACTGAGAAGGTTAAAAAAGTATCCCAGTAACGTCTTCGATAAAGCTCGACGCCCTCTTGATTCCGGGATCATACTTGTTCGGGTGGCCACACTTATTGCGGAGGTTCAGGCATTCTTCGAGAGTATTTCGTTGAGCCTTGTCCAAGACGCCGACCCCTTCGGCAGCGAGCAACAAAACACTTTCCTTGATGTACTGGAAATCGTCCAACTTCTTCAGCTGTCGCGCCTTCGGGTCGTGAGCTATGATTGCCGCATTGACTTGCGGAATGCCTTTCGTCAGCACCCGTTCCTGCAGCGAGCGGACTGCGCCGGCCCAAAGAAAAACGATGCCAGCCTTCAGGGCATCGATGCTGAGACAATCGACCGCTTCTTCGATATACTCACGTATTAGCGGGTCTGAGATTTTGGCAGCCAACCCTTTCAGGTAGCTCACGTCGTGTTCGATTTCTGCCTGAGCATCGGCCAAGCCCATTATTTGTCTGACGTGAATTTCTCCAGCGCCAGTGAGCCTCCAGAGACGAGCCACGCCACTTGAACCAGGGCTGTCAACCATGGCTCCACTCTTCGCAAGCACATCGGGAACGTTGATGAACTTCGCCCGAGACAGCCGGCATTGAATCAGGGCTTTCTTGATTTGATCTGCTGTTAGACTCTCGACCTGTTCGTATCGATGCTTGTAGTAGACGACCGCGAGGCAACGGTCTCTGTTGGAACTGTCCCTGACCGGACTGAGAAACTCGACAAGTGTCATTTCGGCTCTTCAGGAGGCACCTTGGTGCCCTTCTTCACCCCATAGGTGGTTTTGAAGAATGTTTCGCCGACAACAGTCGGTTTGTAGAGGCCCTTTTTGCCTAATGGTTCATACAACTTCTTGCCCTTAGATTTCGCTTGTCTGAGAGTCATATCGGGGTGCGCCGGAATGGTCACTCCCGTGGAGATAGACCTTTCCCTAATGTACTGAAGTGAAAACGGATGAGAGCCGTATTCGCTGAACCAAATCGCGGCAAGAAGATTGACATTTTGATGGGGCTTTCCATCTGCGTGAGCGTGAATCAAATGGGCCACGTCGCCGGCAGGGGGCTCGTCGGCCGGCGGTTTTGGAAAATCGGGCGAGGGGGAGGCTTTCCGAGTGGATACGTAGGGCTTGAGAAAATCAAACGCAGCGACACGAATGGATGGGTCTAATTTGACGATAACACCGTTGACTTCAAGTAATCGCTCTTGAATCTCGGAGAATGCCTTCTTATCCATGACCTCACCTCGGCGGGTGTACTTGCAGAAATCAGCTAGCGTGAAATCAAAAGGATGAACCGGGGTATTATACACTAGCGGAGAACGAAGCGAGTAGCGCAGCGCGGCCTCGCGGCCGCAACCAAGACACGGCACGGAATCAAGACCCAGGCGGTGTTTCACCTAGTTATCGCCAAGCCCCCTGTTTATGCGCCTTTCATGCACATAGCAAGTAACGCGGACCATCGATTTTGTGGTCCGCGTCGTTTCGCCAACCATGATCCTCGCCGTGTCGTATTCTGGCGCCGTGTCGAAGCTGCGGCGTCCTTTTCTTTCGAATCGCTATTTCTTCATTACGGGTGCGGCTGCTCAAACATCGCACAAAATTAACCGAGACCGAGGGCGGGTAGCGGGTAGCCACGGTCAGTGTCTTTCTGACCGTGGGTTCTTTGGATCGGTAAAAGCTACCGCTCTCGCACCTCAGAGAGTCTGCGGCTTTCCCCTGCCACGACCTGCGGTTCTGGGCTATGATCGCCGTAGCCACGTGTTCACCAAACAGTGAACGTTTTAAGAACCGCAGACTTTGAACAGCACAAAGTCTGCGCTACCACACTTCCAGACGACGGTCGAATTATTTCGGGCAGCAAGAAACTGTCAGGGAAAAGACTCCCTGTGCCGGTTTTCCAAAGGTAGTATAATGGTGGTATGAGAACGAAAATGAAAACCTCCCTCACCCTGTCCCGCGAAGTCGTAAGAGGCATCGACCGCGTGGCGGGGAAAAAGCGTTCTCGGTCGGCGGTGGTTGACGAGGTGCTCCGCGGGTATCTCTACCACCGCGAACGCGCCGCCGCTAACGCCCGCGACGCGGAGAAAATCAATCGCTTTGCCGACGAACTGAAGGCCGAGATGCAAGACGTGCTCGCCTACCAGTCCCTCGACCACCTCTGGGAGGAGCGATGAAGCGCGGAGATATGTATCTGCTGCGCCATCCTGGAGGCGGAGACCCCAAGAAGCAACGGGTAATGACCGTGGTCAGCCGCCAGACCCTCGTTGATTCCCGTTTCCCCACCGTCGTCTGCGCTCCGGTGTTCACACGGGGTCACGGACTCGAAACGGAGGTCTCCGTAGGGCCGGAAGATGGATTGAAACATCCGAGCTGGATTGGCTGCGACGGCCTGGTCAGCATCCCCAAGAGCCGCCTTACCGACTTCGTCGGTAGCCTCTCGCCCGCGAAGCTCTCACGCCTGTCGCAAACATTACGAATCGCTTTGGGCATATAAAGGGTGGCAGAAAACGAGAGAATGCCGCATAGCACACCGGTGGCCGCCGCCCAACCCCGCGCCTCGGGGCCATCGTCGTGCGGCCGGCCGCCCGTTCAGCCGGTGCGTCGCCGGCGCCACTTGGTGGCATACGGCAGCACGAACAGGTACAGGCCGGTAAACGGGAGCAAGGCGAGCGGGAGCAGCGCCAAGAGCCTTGACGGCGGCTTCCTGGGTGACGTATACTCAACCGTTACTGACAGCTTGGTTTGACTGTGGGCCGTCGAGAGTGGCTTTTGGGTTTTCCGATGAGCTTCGCGGGAGGGAGGATGAGAGGACGGCAGGGAAGGGGTCAGGCACTCGGGCGGACTTGCATCGGCCTTTCGCCCCGCGGATGGGGATCTCTAAAGCTGCCTTTGGCCCCCCCCTCCCCCCCACTCCATCGAAAAACAAACCCAACAAGTCTTTTATAATCAATTCAACTGTGTAAAAACAAACCCAAAACAAACCCAAACAGACCCAGCTTTTCGGAGGGGAGGCAAAAGTAAGTCATTTAGAATCACCAAAGCATCAACGATCTCAAAAAAACAAACCCAACCCAGATCTGCGCTGCGCACAACCAGCGAGCTGGGCTGCCCTTTTGGAATCTAACACCTTTGTTTTGAAAGACATGCGAGAAACTGCGCATGCCTGGCAGGGAAAACCCGCCGCGACGGCAGAGCGGGCGGCTTTTGACAAGGCCGGCGCCCGCGAATTAGATTGGATTCTGTCTATTCTCGGCAGTGGATCAATTCGGTTGTTTGGAGGACGACATGTCAACGGCGGTACCGAAGGCGGCTTCGACCATGGCGGTCCCTTTCTATGGCCATGCCCGCCAGTATCACAGCATCAAGCGGGAGATCGACGAGGCCTTCCAGTCGGTGCTGGAAAGTGAAGCCTACGTGATGGGCCCCACGCTGGCGCGCTTCGAACAGGAGCTGGCGCAGTACTTCGGCATGAAGCACGCCATCGGCGTGAATTCGGGCACCGACGCCCTCTGGCTCTGCTTCATGGCGCTGGGGCTGAAGCCCGAGGACGAGGTGATCACCACCGCCAACACCTTCTTCGCCACCGCCGAGGCTATCTGGATAGCCGGCGGCAAACCGGTCTTCGTCGACACCGACCCGCGGACCAACAACATCGATCCCACCAAGATCGAAGCCGCCATCACCTCCCGCACGGTGGGGATCGTCCCCGTGCACCTCTACGGTCAATGCGCCGATATGAAGTCGATTGCCGCGATCGCGAAGCAGCACAACCTCTGGGTGATCGAAGACAGCGCCCAGGGAGTGGACGCCCAGGGCGACGGCTTCAAGCAGGGCGAGTTGAGCGACGCCGTCTGCACCAGCTTCATCATCCAGAAAAACCTCGGCACCTTCGGCGACGGCGGCGCGGTGGTGACCAACCGCCAGGATATCGACAGCACGATCCGGCGGCTTCGGAATCACGGCTCGCTGAAGCGGTCGGTGCACACCTTCGGCTTCAACAGCCGCCTGGACGATCTTCACGCCGGCTTCCTGCGGGTGAAGCTCAGGCACATCACGGCCTGGACCGATCAGCGCCGCGCCTGGGAGCATCGCTACACGGAAGGACTGAAGGCGACCAGCCTGAAGCTCCCTTACGAGATTCCGGGCTACCGGCACGTCTATCACCTCTACGTGGTCGAACACCCCAAGCGCGATCACCTCGACCAGTTCCTGCGCGATGCGGGCGTCGACGCCAAGATGCACTATCCCATCGCTATTCACCAGCAGGAAGGCTACCCCTGGGGCAAGCCGGCCGACCTCAATCCTCACCTCCCCAACAGCGAACGGAACGCCGCTCAATGCGTTTCGCTGCCCATGTTTCCGGAGCTGACGCAGGAGGAAGTGGATTACACCATTGCCAAGATTGTGGAATGGGATGAGAAGTTCGGACGGAACTGATCCGCGTTCAGACGGCCCTGCTCGCGACGGGCACCCGAGAGATGAAAGCGCTCGTCTTTGACGGACAACTGTCGCTGCGCCAGGTCGCCGATCCGCGGCCGGCCGCGGGCGAAGCGTTGATCCGGGTGATCCTGGCGGGCATTTGCGGGACCGATCTTCAGCTTCTCAAGGGCTACGCAGGTTTCCGCGGCATTCCCGGACACGAATTCGTCGGCGAGGTCGTTGAGTGCGAAACACGCGGCTGGATCGGCAAGCGGGTCGTCGGGGAGATCAACGTCACCTGCGGTCATTGCCCGTGGTGCCGGCGCGGGCTCGGCCGCCATTGCAGCCAGCGGACGGTGCTGGGAATCATCAACCGTCCGGGCGCTTTCGCGGAGTATTTGACCCTGCCAGTCGTGAACCTGCACGAAGTGCCGTCCAACCTCTCCGACGAAGAGGCCGTGTTCACTGAGCCCGTGGCGGCGGCCGCCGAGATTCTGGAACAGCTTCCCATCGCCGGCGGCACGCGCGTGGCCGTCCTCGGTTCCGGGCGGCTCGGTCTGCTGGTGGCGCAAGTGCTCGGTCACGCCGGCGCCATGGTCACGCTGATCGGCCGAAGGGAAGGGAAGCTGGCGCTTGCCCGCTCGTGGGGCCTGCGGACCTTTTGTCTGCCGTCGGAAGCGGCAGCCGATGGAGGCAATGGTTGCGAAAAGGAGTTACCCTCGCGGAGTTTCCCCATCGTGGTCGACGCCACCGGCTCGCCCGCAGGGCTGGAAGAGGCTTTGCGGCTCGTCGAACCCCGTGGCACGGTCGTGATGAAGTCGACCTTCGAGGGTCCAGCTCAGTTTGACACCGCCAAGCTGGTCGTGGACGAAATCACGCTGCTGGGCTCGCGCTGTGGGAACTTCAACACCGCTCTGGATCTTCTGAGCCGCGGCGCCGTCCACGTTACCGAGGTTATCTCAAAAGTTTTCGCTCTCGAACAAGGGGTGGAGGCTTTTCGTGACGCTGCCCAGCCCTCGTTTTTGAAAGTGCTGCTCAGATCCGGGCGCGCCAGCAATCGGACGCCGTCCGATGCTCAGCGCTGAGATGGATTGCGCTGGGGAGGTTCAGACGGAGGCTCATTCGTGTTCTCATTCGGACCCGCGTCAGGGTCAGGGATCGGCTGCTCCACCGGCTGGTCCGGCGGCGCGGCCTGATCGGGTGGCAACTGCGGCTGGCCCGTCTGACCGCCTTGCGGACCGGTGGTCTGGCCGCCGGGCGAAGTCCCCGGTTGGTTTCCGGCCGGACCCGATCCGGCCGTCCCTTGCCCCTGCCCTTGCTGGCCTTGCCCGGTCGGGTTCATCGGATTCTGGGGAAGGCCGGATCCGAGAGTGTCGGGATTGAAGCCTACCCCCAGGAACTCCCATTCACTGTAATGCTTGTGCTTATTCCAGGTGCGGAGGGAAGGTGCATCGTTGCAGCTTGCGACGCCTGCAATGGCGAGGCCTTGGGCGCCACCCGCGGTTGCAAAACTCGACGAACTCGAAAAGCCGGACGAAGAAGCGAGCGACGAGGACGAAGATGATGAAGACGATGAACTCGAAGTCGAAGACGATGAATAGGCGAAATTCGAGCCCGCGGCCGACGGCGTCTGAATGCTGTCTCCAATGCAGTCGGGGGATTTCTTCGGTTTGCCATTGGCATCGACGGGGCGCCCCGGCGCGGAAGAGTTCTGCGCCGGTGTGGCGCCGCCCGGGGTTGAGCCACTGGAGGCATTCGAGGCGGATGTGTCCGAAAAACCGAAGCTGCCACCTGAGGAGGTTGTGAAGTCACCCGTGGGCTGGCTCGACCCTCCGAATCCGAGTCCCGATCCGGCCGCTCCCATGCCCGGACCGGCTTGAGCCTGCTGTCCAAAGGAGGCAAAGGGGTCCTGAGACGATGCTGTGCCTGAAGGGGCGGGACCGCTCGAACTCCCTGAGAAGCCAAAGCCGCTACTTCCGCTGAAGCTGCCGCTCCCGCCAAAGCTGTTCGAACCGCTGCTCGCGGGGGTTGATGAAGCGGCCCCGCCGAATATGCTCGAGGAGCTGTTCTGCCCATTCGCCCCGGGGTTGTTGGCGCCGTTTTGGTTGACTGGCGATACGCCCTGCTGCGGGCCTTGAGTCCAGGAGTCGATGAGCACGCCATTTCCGGCCACGTGGATGAAACGCCACTTGCCGCCCGGCGTCATGGGGTCCGGCCAGGGTTTGCGCAGGAAGCTGAGGTTGTTGGTGTGCAGCAGTTCTTTGACGGAGTTCGGATAGCGGTTGAAGCGCTGCTGGAAAAGATAAATGGCGCGGGCATACTGATTCCCGCGAAAGATGAGCTCTTCCTCGCGTTCGCGCCGCGCTTCTTGAGTCACACTGGGGAGAACGGTGAGCAGCCCGATAACCAGCACGGTCACCGCGATCATGAGCAGGATCAGGGTGAAGCCTTCTGCGCTTGCGCCCGCAGGGTCGTCGACAACCCGGCACTTACTCCGCCGGGTAGGGAAGCTGAACGACCTGATGGTACGTCTCATCTTGTACTTCCACCGAGGTGTCGGTGATCCTCAGCACTTTGAAGCGTTGTCCAAACTCCTGGCCTTCGCGCACCATGTAGGTGTTCTGATCGTCGCTCAGGTACGCCGTCCTCTGCCCCTTGGCGTCCAGCTGGTAGCCCATGGCCTTGAAAGGCACGGGCGGCGGAGGGGGCGGGGGAGGAGGAGCGGGGTGCTGCTCGCGTTCCACGGCTTCGCGCTGCTGCTGAATCTGCGCCGGAGTGGGCGCGAACTCGAACGGATTCCGCGCCAGGTCAGGGAGAGGACGGTTGCTGAACTCCTTGAGGGTGTCGAGTTGCAGGGTGGCGTCATTCGACTGAGTCTCAGAACGGGCCGCGGCGGGAGACGGCTGGCCCCGGCTTGAGAGTTTGCCGGCCGCGGAGGCCAATGGCGGCGTAGACACGCTGGGGCCGCCCCACACGCTCACCCCAAGCTTGGCCAACGCCACCCCGCATACCAGGAGCAGCGCGACCGTCGCGAGCCGGCGTTGAGTTGTCTTGCTCATGGATATCGATCGCGCGTCCTCAATCAGGGCGCCACATAAAGCTCGGCCAGCAGGCGAAGGGCAAGCCCTCCATTGTCTCCCGGCTGAAAGATAATACCGCGCACCAACAGAAAATTGTCGGTTGTTTCGAGCGAATGCATGAAGCGTAGCAAGCTTTCGAACGGACCTTCAACGTTCACCAAGATTCCCAGCCGCTCCAGCGGCTCCTTGGTGTTGGGGTCCAGCCGATAGGCCACCTGCTTCAGCTGCACCCCGGAATCCTGGGTGAGCTTGTGGACCAAGCCGGCGGCGCGCGAGTAGCTCCGCCTCCGGGGAGGCACGTGATCCGTCAGGAACTGCTTCATCTCCTTGCTGGTGACGGGAAGGGCTGCAAGCTCCCCTTGAAGCCTGACAACCCGAGCCTCCGACAGTCTCACCTGCCGCCGGATCTCCGAAAACCGCTCCTGCTGGCTCTTCACCGCATCTTGCAAGGGGCGCGCTACCGCCACATAGACCACCAGGTCCAATGCCGCCAGCCCCAACGCAGCAGCCTCGAGGACACGGTAGAGCGTCTTGCGCCTCAACTTGGCCATGGTTACTTCTGCCTGGCACCGCCAACGGCCGCGCCTTTCGACGGCGGAGCCGGGTTCGCTGATCGCTTTGGGATCGCCTCCGAGGAGGCGGACTTCATCGCGGCCGCGGGCCCTTGATCCGCCTTGGCCTCTGCCTTTGCGGAACGCTCCTCCTTGGGCGACTCCGGCGCCGTCTCTGCCGTGTGGCCCCCAATGTAGCGGGCGGTACAACTGATGCTCACGGGAGCGCCCTCACCCTTCTCTTCGAAGCCTTGAGTTGTGATCGTAACGTCTCGGAAGTCTTCAGAGTCTTCCAAGTTGGAAAGAAAAGTCTCCACCGGGCCTTCGCTGGTTCCCTCGACACTAAACCGGACCAAGGGATCGCCCGAGGCGTCGGGCAGGCCGAGCCCCGTGAGACGGACTTCAGCGGGCAGCAATCCGGTCACCTTCAACGCCAGCTCGGAGAAGGAGAGCCGGCGCTGTTCGATCAGGTCATTCACATACTGGACCTCATGGAGCAGCGCCTCGTTCTCGGGCTCTCCCAATTGCAGCTTCAGGTTATTCTCCCGCGCCGCCAGCTCATCTCTGCGCCCCTCTTCCCGCTCGACCGCCTGGTGGACTGAACGATACTCGCGCCAGTTGGTCCCGATCGAAATCGTCATGCGAAAAAGCGCCGCCAGCGAGATCAGGAGCAGGGGCAGAGACCAGGCCAGCAAATGGCGCTGGCGAAACCCCTGGGCTCGAGAGAGATTGAGTTCAACTTTCACGGTTTGACCGCTTACCTAGGAACACTGTTGCTCGTGTCTTTCTAACTGATCGCTCTTTTGATTCGTGCCTCAATGATTCGCCACCAAGCCGGCGAGCGTCGCACCATAGCGCCGGAACAGCGACCGGTCTTCACCCGTCAAAGGTTCGCCGAGGTCTGCTTGGGGCTCGAGCGGTTGCACCTCCCGGCCAAGCGTCTGGCCAAGCTCATCAGCCCACTGCGGTGTAGCCGGCGGGCGAGCGCAGAACCAAAGGCAGGCTAAGGGCACGCGGAGGCGGTCCTCCGTGGAAGCGACTACGCGGGCTGCCTCGGCCGCAACTTGGGTAAACATCTCATCTAGCTCGAGTCCTCCGAAGTCGCGGGTACGCCAGAACCGAAGGCGCTGGCCCTCGACCACGGCGTAGGTTGCTGAATTCGAATAGACATGGACAAGAAGTTGTCCGCCTTCACGCTCAACCGGAAGGAGCGGTAACAAGGCCATCGTCGCAGGCACCATCAGATCGCTCGAACGATTGACCGCCTCGACCAGCCCTTCGAGTTCGGCAGCCACCGAAGACCGGACCGCCACCACCGTCACTTCCTGCTTGGGATCGTCGGCGCTGGACGGCAGCCAAGTGGACTGATGCGCGATGCGCGCTTCCTCCGGGGCAAAGGGCAGATTCTCGCGCATCCGCCATCCCATCAGAGTGGCCGCTTCGCGCCGGTTCGAGGGAAGAGCGTCAAAGGGAAAGACGCCCACCCGTACGATCAGATCGGGCACGAGCAGGCCCACACGCGGCTGCCCGTTGCCGACTGCCGAAGCCGTCTGCTCGAGCGCGGCGGCCAGACCCGCTGCGTCCGCCACCACCGGCCCGGCCGGCGAGGCCGATAGCATCCCAGGTTCGATCGGCTGCACCGCCATGCGCGCAAACTTCAACAGGGCGCCCCCTTCGGCCTTTCCGGTCAGGCGCGCCCCCACCAGGAAGTCCGGCTGGATTTCAAAAAGCACCGGCGGGAGCGTAAACGCCGCGGTGCCAGTCCAAGTGGCCCGATGCCAGAGTTCCCTCAGCTCTTGCTTCCAGTCCATACTCCGAGTTTGCGCTGATCCAGCCTGGGATTCCTGTTCTCTATTTCTCCCAAGCCTACTCAAATAGTGTCCTGTCCCAGCAAGGCCAGCGCCCCTAATTAGGCATCCGCCGATCTTTCGACCCTCCAGAAACCGACTTTAGCCTTTCTTTTCAGCACGTTGACGGGATAAAACCCACAAGTCACTTCTTTTCAATGGCCTGACGGGATCGCAGAGGATCTTAAAATTCTCTTCCTTTATTATCAATAACTTGACGGCTTCGTTCGTATATTTTGACAGATTGTCTTTCGCCTGTTCCCTTGCCAAACCAAAGCCCGCCGGGTGCTGAGTTCTGGCTGAGTTCTGCCGGTTTTCGCCTTTTCGTAGCCGCTAAGCACACCATAACGGCGGCCGGCTCTGATCGCTCTCTTGACGGTCGCAAAAGTTACCACCACCACACCCTCGGTTATCACCTACCCGAAGCTTCGTCAACTTGCGGTGACCGTCGTCACGGGTGAGATTCGGTCCGCCACGGCATCTACCCACGGTGCCGGTGGGACAGCCCGCTAGCCCGCCGCCTCCACAAATGTAACCTTGTTGATCTCGCGCAGGGTGGTGACGCCTTCGCGGACCTTCTCCAGCGCCGATTCCCTCAGTGTGACCATACCCTCCCGCCGGGCCACCCGGCGCAGTTCGGAGGTCGGCCGCCTCTCTAAAATCAGCTCCCGCACTGAGTCGGTGAGCGCCAGAATTTCCCCAATGGCGGTGCGCCCGCGGAAGCCTGTGAAGCTGCACTGGGGGCAGCCGGCGCCTTCATACAGGACCACGTCCTTCCACGTCTTGGGGTCGAGCCCCGATTCCTCCATCTGCTCGGGCTGGATCTCGACCGGCCGCTTGCAAACCTCACAGATCAGCCGCACCAGGCGCTGCGCCAGGATACAGTTGAGGGCGGAGACAAAGTGGTAAGGCTCCACGCCCATGTTGAGGAATCGGCTGAGTACGTCGAGCACGTTGTTGGCGTGCACGGTCGTGAAGACCAAGTGACCGGTCAGGGCTGACTGAATGGCGATCTGCGCGGTCTCGTTGTCGCGAATCTCACCCACCATGATCTTGTCCGGGTCATGACGCAAAATCGAACGCAGCCCGCGGGCGAAGGTCAGCCCCTTCTTCTCATTCACCGGAATCTGGGTGACGCCCCGGATCTGGTACTCCACCGGATCCTCGATGGTAACGATCTTGTCTTCGTCGCTCTTGATCTCGGAGAGGGCGGCATAGAGCGTGGTGGTCTTGCCGCTGCCGGTGGGACCCGTGACCAGTACCATGCCGTAGGGTTCGCGGATAAAGCGGCGCAGGCGCTTCAGCTCGCGCTCGGAGAGGCCTAGGACGTCCAGCCGCAACTGGCGGAACTTCTCGCTCAAGGACTCCTTGTCGAGAATACGGAGCACGGCGTCTTCGCCGTTGATCGACGGCATGATCGAGACACGGAAGTCGATGGGGCGCCCGCGATAACGCACCCGGAAGCGCCCGTCCTGCGGCACGCGGCGCTCCGCGATATCGAGCTCCGCCATGACCTTGATGCGGGTGATCAGGTTGGACTGGAATTCCTGCGCCAGGGGCCGCATGGCTTCCTGTAACACGCCGTCGATGCGATTCTTGACCACCACCGCGTTGTCATGGCTCTCGATATGGATATCGCTGGCCCGCCGCTCCAGCCCGGCAAAGAGGATGGAATCCACCAGCCGGATCATGGGACTCGATTCACGATCTTCTACCAGCGACTCGAGTGAGAGCCCCTGCTCGGCGTCCTCCTCGCCCTCCCGGATGACGTCGATCCGGAAGTCTTCGGTGGCTTCATCCAGGACCCGCCTCGAAGGCTCGGTGTTCTTGAGGGCTTCGCGCACCTGGCTGACGGCCGCCACCTGAACTCGCAGCCGGCGTCCCAGCCGCGTCTCGAGCTCATCCAGCCGCTCCAGGTTTGTCGGATCGCCCACCGCCACCGTAAGATGGCTGTCTTCTTCCGCCAGGGGCAGAAACTCGTAGCGCACCATCAGGTCTAGAGGAATTGAACTGAGCAGATCCTTATCCAGAATGAACTGGCGCAGGTCCGCAAACGGGAACCGGTAGCGGTCTGCCAATTGGCGCGCCTGTTCCAACTCCAGCTCCAGATTGGCCGGCGCCGTGACGACCGTCGGTGTGTCACCCACGAGACTCTCCCTTTCTACTCGTTGCCAACAGCGTCTCAGGACGTGCCTGGGTCATTTGCGCCCGCGCCACGGGCAGGCTGGCATCGACCTTCGCCCGCTCGCTGAGGGCGAACTGCATCACTCTTGCGATATTTAGGGCTCCTCGACCCATAACCAGCAGGCATTCATCGTCGTCCTCTGCGCTCAGCCAACCTGTCCTGCCAGCGAGAAGAGCGGCAGATAGAAGGCCACCAGCACAAACGCCACCACGATAGCGATCAGGGCGATCATGACGGGGTCCACTAGCGAAATCATAGTGGAAAGGTCGACGTTCACATCCTCTTCAAAGAACTCGGCCATACTCTCCAGCATGCCCGTCAGGGCGCCGGTGCCCTCGCCGATCTCCATCATGTCCATGGCGACGTCGGGAAAGAAGCCGGTCATGCGCAGGCTGGCGGTAAGGGACTTGCCGCTGGTAACTTCGGTTTGCGCAGCGGCGATGGCCTGGACGAGCAGCGGGCTGGTCACCGACTGACGGGCAGTCTCGAGGGCCGTGACCACCGGCAGCCCGCCTTGCACCAGGGTTCCGAAGGTGCGCGCAAACTCCGCCACCGAGAACTTCAGCAGAAGCTTCCCGACGATAGGCTGGCGATACTTGAATCGGTCCCAGGCCAGTTTCACCTCCGGCGACTTCCACAACTGTCGCGCACCCAGAAAGAGCAGGACGATGGCTGCCAGGAAGGCCCAGGCATAGTGGCGGAAGCCGACCGAAAAGTTGATGACGAACAGGGTGAGCGGCGGCAGTTTGACCTGCAAGTCGGAATAGAGCTCCGCGAAGCGTGGCACGACAAAGCCGATCACAAAGCTGATCAGGATGGCCAGAAAGACCAACAGAAATGCCGGGTAGATGAGTGCCGCCAGAAACTTCTTGCGGAATCCCCGGCTGATCTTCTGGTAGGCCACGTATTGGGCCAACACCTTATCCATGCTGCCGCTGCGCTCGCCGGCGCGCAGTGTCGCGCAATAGATCTTGGGGAAGTCGCCCGAAGCTTCGAAGGCCTCGGAAATCAGCACGCCTGAGCGGATGCGGTCCCGAACGCCCTCGAGGGCGTTGCGCAACGCCTCGCTGCGCGTCTGGTGGGCCAGCAGCTCAAGCGACTTGTGGAGGGGAAGCCCGGACTTTGAGAGAGTCAGGAACTGCTGGTTGAAGATGATGAAGTCATCCGGCTTGATCTTCCGCTTCCGTCCGCTCTTCAGCCGGGCTTCCAGCCCACCCTTGGTTTGGACCGAGAAGATGTAGAAGCCCTGTGACGATAGCCGCTGACGGACCTCCGCTTCTGAGCCTGCATGCTCCGTCTGGCTGACGATGCGCCCGGCGGGGGTTCCTAGCCTGCAAACAAAATCCATGAATAACCTTAGGGTGTGGTATCAGATCGAAGGTCAGCGCTCGAACTGCCTGCAGGCCCGGCAGGCCATCAGTCCATGAGGGCGGATATCCTCCGGCCTACCACGTGTTGTAACTCGTTCCATCCAGCGCCTCAGCCGTGGAGCCGCTATGGACGTCGACCACTCCGGTCGCATTTTGATCCGGTGGAACCGGGACCTGTTCGATGTCGGGCTCCCAGCTGTCGTTCGCGCCTGTAATCGGATCGACGGGAATAGCATGCAGATAGCCGGCATCGACCAGGTCCTGCAGGGAGTCCGGCGGCTTCTGTTTATCCACCGTATATTCGTCGATCATCGACCGCAGGGTGTAGAGGTCGTCCTTCAAGACGGCTTCACGCGAGCGCTGGATCGCGGTCCGATAGGCGGGAAAAGTGATCGAGACCAGGATCAGGATCACGGCCATCACCATGCTGAGCTCCAGTAAGGTGAAGCCGATTTCAGAGTGGTTGCCGCGCCGCTGCAGTCCAAGCCACGCCCGGACCTGCGCCAGCCTCTCCTGACCTCCGCTCTCGCGCCCTCCGTCCTGAGAATGCTCCCCTATCATTTCTTCGCTCTTGCGTCCTACCAATCCGAGAACTGGGTTCCGTCGAGGGCCACCCCCTGCGCCAGAGTGTAGATGTCGAAAACGTTCTCTCCGCCCCAGGACTTCGAATCCGGATCATCCTGCATCGAACGCAGACCCCACGTCGCCGAGCCCGTCATCGGATCAACCGGAATCTTGCGCAGGAACTTGTACTTGGCCGTGCTGGGCCCTTTCAGCGTCACGCCCTTTACCAGGGTGTCGAGGTCGGGAGGGTAGCCGAACGTATTCGCTTCCACCGGGATCATGCCGCGGTCGGAGAAATCCTTGTAGCGGTCGATGGCCTGGCGGATCTCGCGCAGATCGCGGCGGAGCTCGTATTCGCGCATGCGCTCCGCGTGGACACGCGCGATCGGCAGCGCCGCTCCCGCCAGAATCGCCATGATCGCCATGGTGGTGATCATCTCCATCAGCGTGAAGCCGCTTGGACTTTGGCTGGTCGCTTGTCGATCCATTGCCTTACCCATCCGGTATCCGGCCGGCGTCCTCTAAGGCACGGGCAGATTCGGCCCTACCCCCGGACCCGCCTCGCCCGATACCGCCGCCGCCGTCTGCGGCGCCACATCCGGCAAGCGAATGACGTGCGGATTAAGCATGATCAGGATTTCGTTGTCGACCGTGTTGTGCTCGGTCTGGGAGAAGAGGTATTTCAAAATGGGAGTGTCGCCGAGCCCGGGAAGCCCGGTGACGGTATTAGTGGTTTCCCGGTCGATCAAGCCCCCCAGCAGGCTGACCTCACCCTCCTGAAGCTCGATGTCGTGCTCGATGCTCCTCTGACCAAAGATCGGCTGGGATAGGCCACCACCGAGGTTGGCCTCGCCCGCCTGGGTGAGGATCTCAATCTTGGCGTGCAACGCGATCTCTCCCGTGGCGGTGAGGTGAGGGGTGATTTCAAGATTGACCCCGATATCCTGATACTGGAACTGCGTGCTGGCCAGCAGACCGACACCCCCGGTGGTGGTCCCCCCGGTGGTGCCCGTGAACGACGGTAGGAAGCTGCCCGTCGCGTAAGGGACCTTTTGGCCCATCTTGAGCTTGGCGGTGGCCCCGTCGGTGGCGCGCACCTGCGGGTTCTCCAGAACCCGGGTGGTAGCATCGTTCAGCAGGGCGGTGGCGGTGGCGCTAGGCAGAGCCAGGGCGAAGTCGGCTGGGCTGAGAAAGGGGTGTAGTCCACCCAAGGGAGCATAGCCAGGCGTGGTCGTGACCGTGCTTCCGTTCGGGAGTGTGATGGTGAGAGCGTTGGGGTTGGGCACGATGGACAGGTTCGTCGGCGGGAGCACTCCGAGCGTCACCATCCGATTGCGATCGGCCTCTATGATGCTCACATCGATGAGGATCTCGCTCTTCCCCAGATCCAGGTTCTTGATGATTTGCTCCGCCGCCGCCACGCGGTCCGGAGTGTCGCGAATGATGATCGAATTAGAACTCGGATTGTCGATAATGTGCTGCAGGCCCAAAACCTGGCGCAGCGCAGTCGAAATCTGGGTGCGATCGGCCGGCGCCAAGGGATTCGACAGGTGGAAGGTCTTGACCACGTCCTGTTCATACTCCCGCCGGTTGGTGGGTGAGTCCGGAACGATCAGGATGGTGTTGGAGCTGATCGGTTTCCAGAAAACGTGCGCCTCGTAAGCGGCGGCTTGGAGCATGTCTTCCAACTTCACGTTGGTCAGATCCAGCGTCATCGGCTTGGGCTGAAAGTCATAGTTGAAGACGACGTTGAGGTCGCCAAACTTGGCGAGGGCCTCGAACACCCGCTTGCTGTCGGCCGAAAGGTGAAAGTGAGTAATAGGCTCGGTGGGCAGGGGCTTCAATTGAGGACCCGACGGCGCCGGAGGTTGTTCGGGCGGTTTCAAGGCCTGCTGGATCGCCTTTTCCCGAGCCGACTTGGCGGCTACCTGCTGGGCCAGCACCTTGGTAAGTTCCTGCTTGGCGCGTTCGTTGCTAGGATCGATCTTGACGGCGGCCTGCAGCTCACCCGCGGCTTCGTCCATCCGGCCCTCGGTCGCCAGTTCGAGCCCGTGACGCATGTGGGCCATGCCCGATTTCGTTCGGGCGCCCTTAATGCTGATCAGGTATCGGGGGTTCTCGGGTGACTTTTGTAAAGCCTTTTCGTAATCGATGATGGCGTTGTCATAGTCCTTGCGCTGCTCGGCCTTGCGGCCCTCGCGATAAGACTGTACCGACGGATCGCAAGCCACCGTCGATAAAACCCACGCCCCTGCCATAGCCGCGGTTAGCGCGCGACTCCAGCGTTTCCTGGACGGTGATATCAATCTAGTACCCCTCAATTAATTATCCTCTAACCCCTCCCGCAAGGCAAGCTACCCGCCCCGTCGCCTCGACGCGAAGGGTTCAGCCCTCAACTCGGGCCCGCGTAGGCGGCTTTCGAGCCGTCAGCCACGCTGCGACCTGAGGGCCAGCCTGGAACAGGGCCAGCGGGGAAGGAGGAATCTGCCTCGCTCGACTTCCGATTAGACGTGTCAAACCCCCAAAGGGTTTGTACGCCGGGACGGTCTCACCAGATCAGGAAGCGGGACGTTTTCTGGGCAGCATCTGGAGCGCGACTACGGATTAGGCGCTGCAGAGTTATTGAGCAGTTCAGTCGCAAGCCCGTTGACCGCCTGATCGGGGTCCGAGGCAGCCTGCTGAATGATCGCCCTCGCGTCGGCTCGCTGCGATACCGATTCTAGCACGCTCAGACGCTGGGCCGCATCGCCCTCGTTGAACACCTGGCGGAGAAGGTCAAGCGATTCGGGTCCGGGGTGGTGTCCCAGGGCTTGAATCGCGTAGTCTCGCAAACTGCCGTCCTGGTCGTTGAGGGCCTCCCGGAGGGCCCCCATCACCGCGTTTTGGTCGATGTCCTGGTCCTGATCCATAAATTGTAAGGCGCGAAGACGGGCGACACCGTCCCCATTCACGATCACGTCCTCCAGGGCGTCGAACGCCTCTTTCGGGCTCAATTTAGCCACCTCCCGAAAACCAGCGTCCTGCTCGGCGGGATTGGCGCTCAGCAGGTGGGCGCGCCACAGGTTCCGCTGCGCCTGGGCTGCGGCTGACTCGGCTGGCTTGGCTGGAGGTGTGGACTTGGCCTGGCTATCGATATCAATGGCGGCGCCGTCCGCTGAGCTCAGGATGACCACGCGGGCCCGGCTCACACCCTCGGGCGAATTGAGCCTTCCAAAAACTGCGTAATTGGTTCCGTCGAGAAGATTCCGAATCGCCTCTCCCACCGGAACGTTGGAGAATTGTACCGAAGCCATCTGGCCCACTTCCGTCAAGCCGCGCACCTCCAACCCTGTCCGGTGGCCAACCTCCTGAAGGACTTGGGACAAGGGCACCTTCTCCGCCGTCACGCTCAGCTTTCCGGCGGCATACTCAACCTTCAAGGTGGGTGGGGTTGAGGCCGGTGGCTGAGCCCCGGGGGACACCACCTCGGCGGGCGGAGAAACGATGGGTTTCGCAGCAGGCGGTTGCACGGCCTGCTGCGAAGGCTGGGCATCTGCCGGCAGTCGCCGTTCAATCGGAAGCCTCGGCCTGAGCCCTGGGGGAAACCGGACGCCGGGAGGTAGCACCTGGTCGGCGGGAGCTCCGTTCAGGGGCGCTCCGTTCTGGCCTCCGGAGCCCGGGCTCTGGGTAGCGCCAGGGGTTTTGGGATCCTGCGACTGAGGCAACGCCCGAGAAAGGCCGCTCCAGAGGCAAATTATCACCAACGGGAAAAGGCACTTGCCAGCGCCGAAGCCCGGCGGACCCCAGCGGGGTTGGATATTCTCAACGGAAAGTGGTACCTGAGGCAACCGGCCACGCATAAGCGAACTCCGCCTCGGCCACATTCTGCCATGCGGCAGGTCCAAACTCAATAGACGAGCCACTGGCCGGACGGTGAGAGGGCGAAGCAAAGACCGGCCTGTCGCGCCTACCAGGGATGCGTTTCAAGGGATGCTAGCATCCTCGTTAGCCCGGGCCTGTGTTTCGCTCCAACCATACGATTTTTCGTCAGGTCTTTAACTTAACTTGACTTTCGGAATGTATATGATATGTTGATAACTATGTGGGCGACCCACCAAGCCTTCTGTATCCGGGGGGATCAGGAAGTGGCAGGTAGGACGCACTTTCGCGTCAGTCCATCGCGGATCTCGATGGTTCCAGGGGAGTCATGCCGCTCAAAGCTGGAATCTATCAGATTATAAATGGGTTGATGAGATGTCTCTCCGGTTGACCGGGGTCGGCCCGCAGCCCCCGCGGCAGGCCTAGCCGAAAGCGGCAGGCTCCCCGTCGAGTACCACGCAGGTGAATGGAAGCGATGTCAGTGGCTTTCCACGAGAACAGCGATCGCCGGCTGGCATCCGGCGTACCCCCTGGCGGCGCCACCCACGCGGGGGATAGTCTCCGGCTAAAGGCGGCCCTCGACCGAATCGTCTACGACAGTCTCCGGCCGGTCTCCCTCGGAGCCGGCCTGTTATTCGCCATCCTTGCGTTCAGTCACGCCATAGTCTTGCCCAAAATCGAGGCTGTGCCGATGACGATCACGGCCGCTCTCTCGGCCGGCGCGCTGAGCGGTTTCTGGTACCTGCTGGGGAGGCGGGCACTCCCTCTGAGCCTCGCCAACGCGCTCGGCGCCGGTGTCTTCGGGGTGGCTTGGTTGAATGCCATTCTCCATCTGTTGCTGACCTTCGAGCCCCGCCAGAGCACCAACTTCGCCCTCCTCATCATTGGCGCTGGCTGCTTCTTCTTGGGCACTGGCTGGTTTGCGCTGTGCGCCGGCGCCACGGTGGTGAGTTGGGTAGCCGCGGTCTGTCTGGCGCCGGCGTCGCGGGACTGGGTCCACTTCGGATTCATGTTGCTGGCCGGCAGCGTCCTCAGTCTCTTGGTCTTTACCGTCCGCCTGCGCACGTTTCGCCGTCTCGAAGAAATGCGCGCCCAGGATGAAAGCCGTCAGCTGGACCTTGAGGAGGCGATGAGAGACGCGCGGATGAGTGAAGAACGCTACCGCGACCTCGTCGAAAACTCTGGCGTCTTAATCGGCACGCACGACACCGCGGGAAGGGTATTGACTGTCAATCGAGCCGTCCTGGAGTTCTTGCGGCAGCCAGACCCGACCGAACTAATCGGCCGCAGAGTCGCCGATTTCTTGCCACCCGAAATGCTCGCCGATTTCGAGGTCTATCTGAAGACTGTTCTGACCCTGGGTCGCGCCCGCGGGCTGATGAGCGTGACGACGCCGAAGGAAAAGAAAATCATCGAATACGACAACTCATTGCGCGTGGATGGCTTGGACAGGCCGATCGTGCGCTGCATCGGCCGGGACGTCACCCAGCGTCTGCAACGCGAGCGGGAGATCAAGCAGCTCAACCAGGACCTGCGGCGCCGGGCAGAAGAGTTGGAGGTTGCCAACCGGGAGCTGGCGTCCTTCGCCTATTCGGTTTCGCACGACTTGCGGGCCCCGCTCCGGCACATTGCGGCCTTCGCCAGGTTGCTGGAAGAGAGTTACGGAGGCGCAGCTCCTCCCGAGGCCGCCGACTGGCTGTCGCAGATCCAGGACGGCGCGCGGCGCATGGGATCGCTGGTGGACGACCTGCTGAGTTTCTCCGGCCTGGGACGGCGCGAGCTGAGCCGCAGCCGGACCGACTTGAACGTTCTGGTCAAATTCGTGTACGAGGACTTGGCCGTAGATTGGAGGGACAGGGATGTCCGCTGGGAGCTCCGCGATCTGCCGGTTCTGGACTGCGACTCCCACCTGGTGCGTCAGGTCTTGACGAATCTGCTCTCGAATGCCCTGAAATACTCGCGTAACTGCCAGCCTGCTCACATCGAGATCGGCTGCCAATCCACCGACGGCGAGCGCGCCATTTTTGTGCGGGACAACGGGGTCGGCTTCGACCCGAAGTATGCGGGCAAACTGTTCGGTGTCTTCCAGAGACTGCATCGCGCCGAGGAGTTCGAAGGGAATGGCGTGGGGCTGGCCATCGTTCAACGCATCGTGCACAAGCACGGCGGACGGGTTTGGGCGGAGTCCGATCCCGGCCATGGCGCCACTTTTTTTTTCACTTTGAGTCCTCCACTCGATGAGCAGATCCCGGCGGCACCCGGTGGATAGCGGCTCCCATTTTCCGCAGATTTAAGAAGACGCCTGACTTAACTCTTCGCTTCCGCCGGCCCAGCCTCGATTGGGCTACAATCGAACACCATGAGATCCAACCGGTGGGTGCTCGCGGCGCTGCTTACTTCCATGCTGTTTGGGCCCGTACTGCCGGCGGCGGTTCGTGGCGCTGCCGAACCTGATCGTAGATCCGCGGCTGCAGCGCCCGAATCGGCGGCGGGGAGTTGGGCGGTTGTCTCGGCCGCGCCCTTAGACCCGCGCATCGAATCCCAGGTCGATCAGTTGGCTCGTCAGAACCAGGCGACCGTCAACGTCTTCAAATCCAGAGCCCAAGCCGCAAGCCGGCATTCCTCACTGACCATCGAACTTCAACTCGCCAGGAATGCCAGCTCCTTCGAACGCGATTTGGGGCGTCAAGGAGCCTCGCACCCCACCGCACAAACCGCTTCCGAAGCCTACTTTGTCCGCGGCTTTTACGACGGCGGGTCCCGGTTGCGCCAAGTGAGTATCACGGCCCTTGGTCCCGCGGGCTTTCACAACGGCCTGCATCGGCTCAATGAGCTGCTTCAGAAACCGGCCTCAGGGTCGCTGGATCTCGATCCCCAGCCCAAGGCTGCAACGCTGAAGACTGCGGGCCGGGGCAGGGAGGTTCGGATCGCGGACTTCCCGTCGTTTCCCGTGCGCGGTGTGGTCGAGGGCTTCTACGGCACGCCCTGGAGCCACCAGGACCGCCTCGACATCCTGCGGTTCGAGGGGGCTCACGGCATGAACTCGTACTACTACGCTCCCAAGGATGACCCCTACCACCGGGAGCACTGGCGCGACCCTTACCCGCCCGATCGCCTGGCCCAGCTTGGCGAACTGGTGCAGGCGGCGCGCGCCAACTTTGTCGATTTCTGTTTTGCGGTGAGCCCGGGGCTGTCCATGGTCTACTCGAGCGAGGCGGACTTCACCAAGCTCACGGAGAAGCTCGACACGGTGGGGAAGCTTGGCCTCTCCTGCTACGCGCTCTTTCTGGATGACGTCCCCGAAGAGCTTCAGAACCCCGCCGACAAGGCCCGCTTCAAGTCCCTCGCCGAAGCGCACGCTTACATCATCAATAAACTTTATGATCACGTGGTCGCGCTTTCGCCCGAGAACCACCTGACGGTCACCCCGACCACCTACACCAACGGCTTTGGCAGCCGCGATTACATTCGCGACCTGGGCGCCGCGGTCGATCCGCACGTCGACCTGGTTTGGACGGGCACGGAAGTGGTCTCGCCCACCATCACCGTGGAGCAGACCAGGGATTGGAGCGAACTGACCCGGCGTCCGCCGCTCATCTGGGATAACTATCCTGTGAACGACTACAGCCGCTGGCGGCCGTTTCTCGGCCCGCTCGTCGGCCGGGATGCCAATCTCAACCTGGCAGTCCGAGGACTGGTCTCCGACCCCATGAATGAGGCTCACGCTTCCATGATTCCGCTGGCAACCATCGCCGAGTACCTTTGGAATCCGTCCGCCTACAATCCGGCGGACGCGGAGAGGCGCGCCCTTGTGGACCAATACGGCCAGGACGCTCCCCGGTTGCTGGCGCCTCTCCTGCAGAGTTACAGCGATTACGGCTGGCAGGACAATTTCTTCAAACCGCTCTGGGCGCTGGCGCGTCTGCCGATCGACACGCCGGAGATGGACCGCCACTTGACGGCGATGGATTCGTCGCTGCAGACGATCGGCGCCCAGCCGGATTTCGGAAAGCTGGCGCCGGAGCTGTCGCAGTTCGTGAGCGGGACTCGTAAGCGCCTCCAGGCCCTGGCCGCCGATCCCGGTTTCAAGCGCCTGGAGGACGGCAGACTGCAGTGGAACGAGAGCTACGATGTCCTCACCGCTGCTCGCCTGACGGGGCCGCCCGCGCTGGACGGTGATTTCGCCAAATGGCAGACGGGCAAGGTATTTAGCCTACGTATCTTACCTCCGCGAAACGCGGACTCGGCCGCGGCGGCTGCCGCTCCGGGCTCCTTCGGCGGCCGCTTTGCGCTCGGATGGGATGACGCTCACCTCTACCTCGGGTTGGACGTTACCGACGCCGCGATCGCGGCGCCTCCGCCAGACCAAGATCTTAGCGACGGCGATATGATTGCGCTGGCGGTCGAAACCGCCTTCCGCCGGAATTACTATTCAACCTCGGCGCCTCCCGACGCCTTCGCGGTCCATCTGAGTCCGGGCAACTTCAGTGACGTGCCGGCCCGTCAGTATCTCAATAGAACCAAGCTGGCGCCGCGCATCGGCGCCAGCAGTGAGGAGATCAAAGTCGTTTGGAAGAAGACGAATCAGGGCTATTCGGGGGATATCGCCATTCCAGCGGCCTATTTTGACGGGAGGTGGGAGGAGGGCTACGAGGCCGGCCTGCTCGTCGAGGCGCAGAAAGTCACGCCGCCCGACCCGACCTCGGCGGACCAGGAGCCGCGCCGCATCTGGCTGATCTCGAAGCAGGACCTGCTGTTTCGGCCGTCGGCGGGGAATCCGGCCACCTACCAGCGCCTGGTGCTGCTGGGGCGATGACCACGCCGGCGGGCGCCCCCGCGGCTCCCGACCTCATGAAGCGGAGAGTGCCAGAGCAACGTAATTCGTCGCGAAATCCGCGGCCAGCCCGGACCGGGTGGCGTGTCCTGATCGGGCTGCTGGCGGTTGCGCTGCCGGCCAGTCCACGCCTTAGCCTACCTGCCTTGCCCTCCGGCGACCCTCCGCCGGAAGTCCTCATCAAGGAGGGCCACTGGAAGCAGGCGCGATCCGTGGTGGGGCCGCGCTACCAGGCCCGTCCCGACGACCCGCAGTTGAACTACCTCATGTCTGAAATCGAGGAGGCCTTCGGCGATCTGGCGGATGCGCGAACCCACGCCGGCAAGGCGGTGGAGCTGCAGGACGCGAATTCCAGCTACCATCTGCAGCTCGGCGAGGTGGACGGTGAGACGGCCGAGACGGTCGGCCTCTTCTCGAAGCTGGGCTGGGCCAAAAAGTTCAAAGCCGAAGTGGACCGGGCGGTGACGCTCGATCCCAAGAACCTCGACGCCCGCTTTGCCCTGCTGGAATTTGACCTTCAGGCCCCCGGCATGATCGGCGGCGGCAAGGACAAAGCCCGCGCCATGGCCGACGAGATCGCCCGGATCGACCCGGCGCAGGGCTACCTGGCCGAGGCCCGCCTGGCGCGCGATCGTAAGGATCCGGCTGCCGAGGAATCGTGGTACTTGAAAGCCCTGGCGGCGGAGCCCGCCGATTACGAGGTCGTGCTGGCGGCGGCCGACTTCTACAGCCGGCAGAACCCACCAAAGTTTGACTCGGCGGAGAAATACGCCCGCCAGGCGATCAAGATCGATCCCGGCCGCGTGGCCGCCTGGTCGCTCCTGGCTTCAACGCTGGCCTTGCAGGGTCGGTGGAAAGACCTGGACGCTGCGCTGGAGGCGGCGGAGCAAAGTGTGCCGGACGACCTTGCTCCCTATTACCAGGCCGCCCGGGCGATCCTGGTGCGGAGCGGCAACGCCCCCAATCCCGCCGGCGCTCCCGACCTCAAGCGCGCCGACGGCTATCTCCGAAAGTATCTGGGCGCGGAGCCTGAGGGCGGCGAGCCGACGCTGGCGCACGCGCACTGGCGGTTGGGCGAGGTGCTCGAAAAGGAAGGCCGGAAGGCCGACGCCGTCTCCGAACTTAAAGCGGCGCTGAACCTGAAGCCCGATCTCGACGAAGCGAAACGGGACCTGAACCGGCTTCAATGAGCCGCAGGCTTGGTGGCCTCGGCGCTGTAAGTATTGCCCTTTTCCAAGGCCGGGATAATGTATTGCGAGACAAAGAACTCGTAGCTCTTGCGCGCGGCATCGGTGACGTTCGTCGTGTGCAAGGCCTCGGTATCGGAAGACTCGAGGTAGATGTCGCCGCGTTCTCCAAAGGCCCCCGGATCCGTCTTGACAAACTTCATCAGGTCGATCTCCCCGAAATCGTAAATCTGCTGGGGCGTATACGAGGAAAGCTGCTCGGGCGTCATCTTGCCGACGCTACGCACGTAGATCGCGAGGCGCCCGAAGGCGCGGCTCTTGTCGTAGTCGATCCGCAGGACGTGGCGGTCCTGATCACCGCTCGGGTCAGTGTACATGTCGGCCAGAAGGTAGACGTCATCCAGCTTGCCGTTGGGAAGTTTGTCCAGGAGCTGGTACAGCTGGGCCGTGAGGCCGTTGTCATCGCCTTTGTGGCTGGAGCTCAGTCCTGGCGCGGGCTTCACCATGATTCCCAAGATCAGGCACAACGCCGCTCCCAGTCCGAGTTTCCGCTTGAGTGTATTCATCGCTCCCTCCGACACTAGCCGCTGCGTCCCCAGGGATCGCGCGGATCACATGGGCTAGATACTAACCCAGAGAAGGTTGTCAAGACAAGAGTTTCCGGGCCGCGGGAGCTCACCCAAGCGATCAATAATTCTAATGGTAGATCAAACTCCGGGCCCGCAGCTGGCGAAAGGCCTGCAACTGATTCTGCTCCCACTCGTACGCCAGGCGGCGGGGATCTCGGCCGCGGCGGATCCCCTCCACTACCGCCCGTGAGCCCACCAGCGCCAGCGTGCTGTCGAGCTTGAAGTCGCCAGGGAAGAGCTTGAACAAGGCCGAGGCCAGCTCTACCCCCAGCTCGGGCGAGTCCAGAGCGTCGCGGTCGACCAGGTCGATTCGAACCCCGTGACACAGCTCGCCGCTGAAATGGCTGGAGGCGGGCGTGAAATCCTCGGGAACGAAGCGGACCCCCTGCAGGCGGCGCCCGTCCAGATAGGCCGCCAGTTTCCGGGCGTCGATCCAAGGAGCCCCTACCACCTCAAACGGAGTGGCGGTGCCGCGTCCCACGCTGACGTTTGCTCCCTCGATCATCCCGAGCCCGGGGTAGAGCGTGGCCTCCGTCAGGTCGCGCAGGTTCGGCGAGGGATTCACCCACGCCAGGCCGGTCTCGTCAAACCAGTCGGTGCGGTGCCAGTTCTTCATCGCGATCACGGTCAGGTCCACGCCCAGATGCTGCTCCTGGTTGAACAGTTGGGCGAGTTCGCCCACCGTCATTCCATGACGCACGGGCAGGGGGTAGTAGCCGACAAAGGAACGCAGGTCCGGATCGAGCAGCGGGCCCTGGACGTTGAAGCCGCCGAGCGGATTCGGCCGGTCGAGGACGATATAGGCCAGACCCTTCCGGGCCGCGGCTTCCAGGGTGAAGCCGAGCGTGGTCTCGAACGTATAAAAGCGGACGCCGGCGTCCTGAATGTCGTAGACCAGGGCGTCGAGCCCCGCCAGCATCGCGTCGGTGGGGCGTTCGGTGTCGCCATAGAGGCTGTAGACCGGCAGGCCGGTCGAAGGATCGCGCGTGGAGGTCACCCTTTCGTCGGCCGTGCCCGCGATCCCGTGCTCGGGGCTGAAGATCGCCACCAGTTTCACGCCGGGGGCGCCGGCCACCAGATCGATGGTGCGCCGGCCGGCGTCGTCGCGCCCGCTTTGGTTGGTGATCAGTCCCACGCGAAGGTCCCGAAGCGGCGCAAAGTTCTCCGATTCGAGCACGTCCAAGCCGGTCTCGGTCTTGTCGTCGGCCGGCGCCACGGCGCGGTAGCTGGCGAGCAATTCGTTGTACGAGGTCAGGGTCGGCCGCAGGGCCAGTTCCTGCGGCGACGGAATCCGGCCGAAGGCGGCGGCGGCAATGTTGGCGATCTCGCTTCGCAAGCCGACGACGTTCCCTTCGCCCTTGGGATGGACCGCGTTGGTCAGCAGAATGACATACGTGCGGGAGAACGGGTCGACCCAGAGCGAGGTGCCGGTGAATCCTGTGTGCCCGTAGGAGCCGACCGGGAAGAGGTTGCCGCGGTTGGAGCTGTAAGGCGAGTCGATGTCCCAGCCCAGGCCGCGCACGGCCGTCTTCCCGGGAAGCGTCTGCGGCGTGGTCATCTTCTCGACGCTCTCCTCGCTCAGAATGCGCGCGCCGTGATACCGCCCGCCCTCGAGGAGCATGCCGGCGAAGATGGCGAGGTCGTCGGCGGTGGAGAACAGGCCGGCGTGACCCGCCACGCCGCCCATGAAACGCGCCGTCGGATCGTGAACCACGCCCCAGAGCAGCGGGCCGCTGGCGCCGTTCTCGTACTGGGTGGGAGCGATCTGGTCGCGCCAGGAGGGGGGCGGCAGGAAGCGCGTGTGCCGCATTCCGAGCGGAGCGAAGATGTGCTCCGCCGCGTAGTCATCGAGCTTCTGGCCGGAAAGGCGCCGCACCAATTCTCCCAGGGTCTCGTAATTGACGTCGCTGTAGATGAAGCGCGTCCCCGGCGGCACGATGGGCGCCGTCTGCTCGATCCTCCGCATGGCGGTGTCATAACCCGACCAGGCAGGCTTGAGCTCGAGATCGGGCGGCAGGCCGGAGTAGTGAGTCATAAGTTCCCGGACGGTGATCTCATCCTTGCCGTTGCTCCCGAACTCCGGCCAGTACTTGGCGACCGGGTCTTCGAGGCGCAGCTTGCCCTGCTCGAGCAGTTGCATGATCGCCGGCGTGGTGGCGATCACTTTGGTGAGCGAGGCTAGGTCGAAGATGGTATCCCCCCCCATGGGCAGCTCCTCAGGCACAATGGCCCGATTGCCGAAAGCCTGCCGGTAGACCACCTCTCCGTTGTGCCCGATCAGGACCACCGCGCCCGGCGTCTTGCCTTCGCGGATCGCCTGCTCGATCGCCGGGGCAACGGCGTCGAGTTTCGCCGCCCCCGCGACTGCTGTGGTCGCGGCTGAGGCGGATGACACCACCGCCGATGCCCTCGATGCCGCGGATGAGAAGTTGGCGGCCCCAAAGAATAGAGGGCCCATGGCCAGGGCAAGCATCGCGCCTGCCGTGAGAATGGTCCGCCGGAGGCCTTGCGGTTCAGTTCGGTGCCGGTGGGGCATACAGCCCCGCATTGTGGCATGGGGCGGGGCAAATCGGAAGGAATTCCCATTGAGGTCGCACGGGTGCGACTCGGCTTGCGACTCTTTCACGAGCCGAACTTGAGTAGCAGTATTCGCGGGGTCGGGCAGGCGCAGACCTTGTAGGACGGGTCTGCGCGTCGAAGAGCTGCGACATTGTGGGCTCTGACCGAGCCGTCGCCGACTTGATTGTTGACAAGCTGAGGTACAATCTTGATATCAAGAAAGGCAATTGTGGCTTTTGGGGGGGATCCGTCCCGCGACCGGTGGTCGGTTTCTCACGCTGCAAGCCGTACCGTGTCGAAATGACACACGGCGTTATCATCCACTGCCACGTCACGCCTGCTGCCTTGAGGCCGTGCGCTGCGGACAGGCAAGCCAGGCTGGAAGGCACCGAGACGTTACGGTCCTAATCACAGATACCACCGCACTACAGGAGTGCCAATGGCCCGAAATGACGAAGCCGCCAAACCTGAAGCTGAGACGGAACCTTCAGCGGCCAATAGAGGCATGGGAGCTAAACGTGGACCGCGGAAGAAGAGCGCCAGTGCACCAAGTGGCGGCACTCGCGGTGCGGCCGGAAGGGTTGCCTTTCCGAAAGACGCGCTAGCTAAGTGTTTGCGCATCCCTCAGGGCGTCCTAGATCAAAATGCGGGAAACGAGTGCACTGATCGGGAAGCGGCTGGTTATGCCAAGATCGGTTGGACTGGTTTGGTGGGCGTAGAAGTTAGCTCGGCCACCAAGTACGGACTGCTGGAGCGCCCATCGCCAGGAAAAATCCGACCGACCGAGCTCGCGAGAAAGATCATTCGCCCCCAGCAACCCAGGGATCGCCTCGATGGCCTGCGCCAAGCTGTCCTACAAGCTCCCGTAATCGGTGACCTCTACAAGAGATATCGCGGCGAGAACCTTCCAGACCGAGAATTCTTGGTCAACACCGCTGTCGACTCGTTTAAGGTCCCGAAGGAGAGAGTCGAGGAGTTCATTGACGTCTTCCTTCAGACGTTGAAGGACGCAGAGCTCTTGGCGGATGTCGGCGAAGGAAAGACGCGTGTACTAGATGCCACTCTACCCGCGGAAGTAATAAGTGGGGTGGGAGAGGAGCAGATCAAGAAGTTATCAAAGGGCGTCACGGTGCAAGCCACTGACACATGCTTCGTGATGATGCCGTTCGCCGAGCCCTTAGGCAGCTATTACGCGACCGTCTATCAGCCGGCCATTGAGAAGGCCAAGCTTAAAGCAGTCAGGGCAGATGCTGAGATCTTCGGAACCGGAAAGATCATCGACCAGATTTGGGACGGCATTCACAGTGCGCGAGTACTGGTTGCCGAACTGACAGGGCGAAATCCAAACGTCCTTTACGAACTTGGCTTGGCACACGCGCTCCGGAAGCCGGTTGTGCTGGTCTCGTCGAACAAAGATGACGTGCCTTTCGACGTCCAGCACGTTCGAGTTATTTATTACGACATGCGAGACCCCTTTTGGGGCACGAAGCTGATCGATAAGGTGGCGGAGAATATCCTTTCTGCGCTTAAGAATCCGGGCGAGGCCATTCTCTTTGCAGAGAAGAAGTGACGAAGCGGCCTGGCTGACGCATGGCGCAGCGCTCCGATTCTCGTTCCCAACCGCCGGGGACGGCTGACAATCGCTGGTCCCGCCTTGTTGCACTCGACAATTAAACCCCAGAGGTCCGCTTTGCTTATCCCCGAGCGGAGTATCCACACGATTCCTCCTTGACATGGCTGCGAAGGCTAAGCGGGTAGCCACGACGAGTGCTCTTTCTCGTCGTGGGCTGTTGTGGGTCCGGTGGCCTCGGTTCGGGTGGGCGCCTCGCTGGTCGGCACAAAAACCCACGGCGAGACACGACGCTCGCCGTGGCTATCGGCGTCCGTTCTTGGGGCTGCCCGGCGAAGGCCTCAGCGTTAGGATTCCGGTGGTGCGCCCAGCGGATCTGATAAGGAGGTCGAAATTATGAGCAGGTCAACTTATCCCCTGAAGCTTCCCCCTTCGGTCAAGACAGCTGCGCAGCGGCTTGCCAAAGAGGACGGCGTAGCTGAATCAATGGATCGCCGCCGCCGCCGCCGAAAAGGTGGGTGCGGTGGAAACTACCGCCGAATTCTTCAAGCGGCGCGCCGCAAGCGCTACCGGGGCGGGATCGATGAGATTCCTCAAGAACGCACCCGACGTGACACCGGGCGCCGAAGATTAACTGTGGACCCGCGTTTTTCCGCCGCGGGCCTGTTCGCGTGCCAACCCTGCCCGGAGCCCCTGTTCCTGGGCCCGTTATTATGCATGTGACGCAGGCGAAGCAGGTAACGTATCCTTTGGGTCGGGAGGCACAAGCGATGGCACTAAAGGAGATTAAGCCAGCTAGCCCAGAACAACCGGACATCTACGAGAACATTGTCATCGGCAATTTCCTTTTCGGACTGGGGGCCGAAATGGGATTGCGCAACAGGCGTGCTCCCACGCCCCCAACTTGTGCCAGCCTTCTTCAGCAGACGCCCCTTGATGAGAAGCTCGGCGTGTCTTGGTTCAGCGTGAAATGGAGAGTCGCCGTTTTCGGTAAGCTACCGAGTTCCGCCCCTGCGGGGCGGGGATTTTTCAAGGCATGGGGAAATCTATCGAAACCGATGGAGAAGGGGAGG
>Ga0335085_10000935_pt1 | contig 70307 bp, 69 predicted proteins | sample Lox_Sample_45_FD_206712 | JGI IMG/M metagenome (GOLD analysis project Ga0335085, IMG submission 206712) | Soil microbial communities from Loxahatchee National Wildlife Refuge, Florida, United States - Lox_Sample_4.5 | ecosystem: Environmental > Terrestrial > Soil > Wetlands | place: USA... | reverse complement strand
CGGATCGAGCGCGCGCTCACGCAGGCCGCGCTCTGGGACGAGGTCAAGGACCGGCTGAAGGCGAGCGCGCTCTCGCTCTCCGGCGGTCAGCAGCAGCGGCTCTGCATCGCGCGCGCGATCGCCGTCGAGCCCGACGTCGTGCTCATGGACGAGCCGGCGTCCGCGCTCGATCCGATCGCGACGCAGGCGATCGAGGAGTTGATGCACAACCTGAAGAGCGAGTACACGTTCGTGATCGTCACGCACAACATGCAGCAGGCCGCACGCGTCGCCGACATGACGGCGTTCTTCTCGATCTCCCACGGCGGCGAGGGCCAGCGCTGGGGCGAGCTCGTCGAGTACGACGCGACCGAGAAGATCTTCACGGCCCCCACGGACAAGCGCACCGAGGATTACGTCACCGGCCGCTTCGGCTAGCACCTCTCAACGCGAACGGCCGGGGCCAGGCCCCATTACGGAAGGCTCGCGGAATCGTCACGGGCGCCGGCGTAGCGCCTGCAAACGCGCGGAGTCCGTTGCCGGAAAGTCGTGACCAAGACGTGTTCGAGCCTGGCCCCGGCCGTTCGGAGAGGTGTCAGTCGGCCGGGAAGCGGCAGACGATCTCGACGCCTCGCGTGGGGCCGCCGCGCGCCTCGACGGTGCCGCCGGCGGCGGTGACGACGTGCTTGACGATCGCGAGGCCGAGGCCGGTGCCGCGCGACGAGCGCGCCTGGTCGGCACGGTAAAAGCGCTCGAACAGCCGCGGCAGGTCCGCCTCGGAGACGCCCTTGCCGTCGTCGGCGACGACGAGCACCGGCTCCCCGTTCTCCCGGTCGAGCGTGATCCGGCACATCGTCCCCGGGCCCGAGTAGCGGATCGCGTTCGTGATCAGGTTCTCGGCGACGACGCGCAGCATGCGCGGACGGAGCGGCAGGTCGATCTCCGAGTCGGCGATGAGGACGAGGCCCACCTGCGCGCGCTCCGCGCGCGCGCCGTACGCGCCGACGACCTCCTCGAGGATCGGGAGCGCGAGCGTGCGGCCGAGCGTGACCACCTCGCGGCCCGTCTCGAGCTCGCCGAGGAAGAGCACGTCGTCGATGAGCTCCCGCGCCTGCGAAACCTCGAGGCGTGCCTGCTCCACGAGCTGGTCGACGTCCGCGCCCGGCAGCGTCGCGCTCTCGAGCAGCACGAGCATCCGCGCGAGCGGCGTGCGCAGCTCGTGCGAGACGGCGGCGGTGAAGCCGGCCCGGAGCTCCTGGTAGGCCGACAGCTCCGGCACCGCGTCGAGGAAGAGCACGAGCGGTCCGCGCGGCTCGTCCTCGCCGTCCTCGCCCAGCCGCCGCCCGGGGGTGACGTCGCCGAGCGCCGCCTCGGCGGCGGGGCTCGCCGCGACGATCCGCCGCTCGCTGTCGAGCACGACGACCGCGTCGTCGACACTCGCGAGCACCGCCCTGACGCGCTCGACGTCAGGGGAGTTCACCACACCTTCACCAGCCGTTCACCCCTCGCCAACCCGTGGGCACCGGTCCGACGCGGATAATGCCACCGATGCCGAAGGTCCTCATCGTCGAGGACGACGAGGTGATCGCCCAGGGGATGGCGCGGCACCTCGGCGCCGCAGGTTTCGATGCCGTCTGGGTCGGGAACGGAGACCAGGGTCTCGCCCGGCTCCGGTTCGAGAAGCCGGACGCCTGTGTGCTCGACCTGATGCTGCCCGGGCTCGACGGCTGGAAGCTGATCGAGACCGTCCGCGCCGAGGGGATCGCGACGCCCATCGTCGTCGTCTCCGCGCGCGGCACCGAGCACGACCGCGTGCACGCGCTCGAGATCGGCGCCGACGACTACCTCGTCAAGCCGTTCTCGATGAAGGAGCTCGTCGCGCGCGTCCGCGCCGCCGCGCGCCGCGGGATCCGCCGCGAGGAGACACCGCGCGGCGAGCCGATCGAGGTCGAGGAGCTGCTGATCGACCCGCGCGAGGTGCAGGCCTACGTCGACGGCGAGAGCGCCGAGCTGACCCCGACGGAGTTCCGGCTCCTCTACCAGCTCGCCCTCGACCGGGGCCGCGTCTCGACCCGCGACGAGCTGCTGCAGAAGCTCTGGGGCCGCCGGGAGTCGCACCGCGACCGCACCGTGGACGTCTTCGTCCGCCGCCTGCGGGAGAAGATCGACCGCCGGGCCTCGCGCCACACCTTCATCCAGACCCGGTACGGGGTCGGCTACAAGCTCGAGGCGGTGCCGAAGGACCGGGCCGCCGCCGGCGGACGCCGGTAGCGAAGCCGACACGGCCCGTTCACCGGACCGCCGCCCATTCCCGGCCGCGGCACGCCCACCATCCGGTCCATGCGCTTCGCCGTCGTCGCTCACGGCCGCACGGACACGAACGAGGCGCTCGCCGCGGCCGCCGAGTCGCTGGGGGCGGCGGCCGCGGTGCTCGCGCCCCGCGACGCGCTGAGCGTCCTCCAGCCCGGCGACATCGCCTTGGGCCGGCTCGACGTCCGCGAGGGGCTCGACGGGATCGAGGGCGGCGAGATGGAGCTCGAGCGGCTCGCCTCCGCCGGGGTCGAGGTGCTGAACCCGCCGCGGGTGCTCGCGGCCGCGCACGACAAGCTGCTGACGGCCCGCGCGCTCCGGCTCGCCGGGCTTCCGCACCCGCGGACCTGGCTGATCGCCGAAGGGCTGCCGTCGCCGGCGCCGGAGCTCCCGCTCGTGCTCAAGCCCCGCTTCGGCAGCTGGGGCCGGGACGTCGTCCTCTGCCGCACGCGCGACGAGCTCGACGAGGCGCTCGCGCGCGTCGCCTACCGCGGCTGGTTCCGAGAGCACGGCGCGCTCGCGCAGGAGCTCGTCCCGCCGCAGGGCTGGGATCTCCGGATCGTCGTCGCCGGCGGCCGCGTCGTCGGCTCGGCGCGCCGCGTCGCCGCTCCGGGCGAGTGGCGGACGAACGTCGCGCTCGGCGGGCACGCCGAGCCGGTCGCGCCGCCGCCCCTCGCGCGCACGCTCGCGCTCGCGGCCGCGCAGGCGATCCGCGCCGACCTCGTCGGGGTCGACCTCCTCCCGACGCAGAACGGCTACGTCGTCGTCGAGGTCAACGGCGCCGTCGACTTCCGGCCCTGGTACGCGTCGGACGGCGACGTCTACGCCGACGCGGTGTTCGAGCTGCTCCGGTCGGTGCACGACCGGCTCGCGGTCGCCTAGTCGAACGGCCTCGGCCGGAGGCCCGTCGCGACCTGCCGCTTGCCGTTCGCCTCGTAGACGACGTCGACGGACTCGTGCTTGCGGTACGAGCCGGCGATGCCGAGCCACATCGACGCCCACCGCCAGAAGCCGAGACGGCCCTCCTGCGCGATCGCGCGCGGGAAGACGAGCGACCGTCCGTCGACCTCGTAATCGTCGCCACGAACCTGCAGGACGCCGTTCACGTACACCTCGAACGCGTCGGGCACGTGCGGCGGAAGATCGACACGCGCGCCTCCGCTCACCCCCATAGAATGCCCGAGGGTTGCGCCGGAAGCTCCTTCCCGTTCTCGCCTTCGCGGTCGCTGCGACGCTCCTCGGAGCGGGCGCAGCCGCTGCCGCGAACGGCGGGTTCGCGCCGCTGCCGCCCGCCTCGCCGAACGCGCAGGGGATCAAGACAGCCTACTGGTGGATCTTCGGGTTCACCGCGGCGATCTTCGTGCTCGTCGAGACGCTGCTCGTCCTCTTCGTCGTGAAGTACCGGAGCCGCGGGCGCGCGCGCACCGTCGACGGCGCGCAGGTGCACGGGCACACGCGGCTCGAGCTGATCTGGACCGCGGGACCGGTGATCATCCTCGCGATCATCGCCGTGGTCGTCTTCTCCGAGCTGCCGGGAATCCGGAATGCACCGGCCGCGACGAACCCGCTGCGCATCACGGTCGAAGGCCATCAGTACTACTGGCAGTTCGACTACCCGAACGGCGTGCGCTCGATCGAGGAGCTGCACGTCCCGGCCGGCCGCGTCGTCTATCTCGACGTCGTCTCGTCCGACGTCGTGCACAGCTGGTGGATCCCCGCGCTCGGCGGCAAGATCCAGGCGATCCCCGGGCGGACGAACACGACGTGGTTCCAGGCGAACCGCACCGGCTCGTTCATCGGGCAGTGCGCGGAGCTCTGCGGCCTGTACCACGCGTGGATGAAGGCGCGCGTGATCGCGACGTCGGAGCAGGACTACGAGACGTGGCTCGCGACCGCCGCGCACACGAAGCTCGGCCAGGAGGAGTTCCAAGGCGTGTGCGCGACCTGCCACGGGCTCTCGGGCCAGGGCGGATACGGCCCGAAGATCTCCGACAACCCGCTGCTGACCCAGCCGGCGGGGCTCGAGGCGATCATCGAGCACGGCCGCGGCAAGATGCCGGCCGTCGCCGACACGTGGACGCCGGAGCAGATCAAGGCGCTGGAGAGCTACGTGTCCAAGCACATCTACACGGGAGCGTCGAGTGGCGGTTAGGTCGGACGCGGTCGCACCGGTGGACTGGAAGAGCGGCAGGATCGCGAGCTGGCTCGTCACCGTCGACCACAAGCGGATCGGGATTCTCTACATCGGCACGTCACTGTTCTTCTTCGTCGCCGGCGGGATCCTCGCCGTGCTGATGCGCGCGCAGCTCGCGACGCCGAACGAGAAGCTGCTGACGAAGGGCGCGTACAACGAGGTGCTGACGATCCACGGCACGACGATGATCTTCCTCGTCGTCGTCCCGATCCTCGCCGGCTTCGGCAACTTCCTCGTCCCGCTGATGATCGGCGCGCGCGACGTCGCGTTCCCGCGGCTGAACGCGCTCTCGTACTGGTTCTTCCTGCTCGGCGGGATCGTGCTCTACTCGAGCTGGTTCGCCTCGGGCGGCGCGGCGAAGGCCGGCTGGTGGTCCTATCCGCCGCTGTCGGAGCTGCAGTACAGCCCCGGCCGCGGCCAGGACTACTGGATCCTCAGCCTCCACATCCTCGGGATCTCGTCGCTGCTCGGCGCGATCAACTTCATCGTCACGATCGTGAACATGCGCGCGCGCGGGATGACGTGGATGCGCATGCCGCTCTTCGTCTGGTCGATCCTGACGTACTCGATCCTGCTCGTCGTCGCGCTGCCGTCGATCGCGGCCGGGCTGACGATGCTGCTGCTCGACCGGAACGCCGGCACGCACTTCTTCATCCCGACGAAGGGCGGGAACCCGGTGCTGTACCAGCACGAGTTCTGGTTCTTCGGGCACCCCGAGGTCTACATCATGGTGCTCCCGGCGATGGGGATGGTCTCCGAGATCCTCCCCGTGTTCGCGCGCAAGCCGATCTTCGGCTACAAGGCGGTCGCGTTCTCGACGCTCGGCATCGCGTTCTTCTCGCTGCTCGTGTGGGCGCACCACATGTTCACGGTCGGGATGCCGGTCGGGCTCGACTCGTTCTTCATGATCTCGTCGATGGTGATCGCGGTCCCGACGGGGATCAAGATCTTCAACTGGCTCGCGACGACGTGGCGCGGGAATCTCCAGTTCGACACGCCGCTGCTGTTCGTGCTCGGGTTCATCGCGCTGTTCACGATGGGCGGTCTGTCCGGAATCTTCCTCGCCGCGTTCCCGGTCGACTGGCAGGTGAACGACACGTACTACGTCGTCGCGCACTTCCACTACGTGCTGTTCGGCGGCTCGATCTTCGCGATCTTCGGCGGGCTCTACTACTGGTGGCCGAAGATGTTCGGGCGCCTGCTCGACGAGCGCCTCGGCAAGTGGAACTTCTGGCTGATGTTCATCGGCTTCAACGTCACGTTCCTGCCGCAGCACATGCTCGGGCTGCTCGGAATGCCGCGGCGCATCTACACGTACAGCCACGGCGGGCTGTGGGAGGGCTACAACCTCACGTCGTCGATCGGCTCGGGGATCATGACGATCGGCGTGCTCCTCTTCTTCGTCAACGTCTGGCACGCGCACGTCGCGCGGAAGGGCGTGCGCGCGACGAACGATCCGTGGCTCGCCGACACGCTCGAGTGGTACACGACCTCGCCGCCGCCGCCGCACGACTTCGACACCGTCCCCTACGTGACGAGTGCGCGCCCGCTGCGCGACCTGCGGCGCAAGCTCGCGGAGCAGACGTGACGCAGGTCGCCCCCGGCCCGTGGCTCCGGCTGACGGCGCTCGCGGCCGCGGCGGGGACCGTGCTCGCCGTGGTCTCCGGCGCCGCTCACCTCGGGACGGCGCACCGCCTGCTCGCGGCGCTCGTCGCGCCGCCGCTCGCCGCGCTCGTCGTCGCCGCCTGGACGGCCCACCGCCCGCTCGTGCCGGCGGCGCTCGCCGCCTCGGCGCTCTTCGCCGCCGCCGCCGCGGCGCCGGGCAACGACGCCCACGCCGCGCTCGCGGCGGCCGCCCTCGCGGCGCTCCTCGTCGTCGCGGCGATGAGCTTCCGCGGCGAGCACGTGCCCTGGGGCTCGTGGCGCGACTACGTGACGCTGACGAAGCCGCGGATCATGTCGCTGCTCCTGATCACCGGCTTCTGCGGGATGATCGCGGGTGCGCACGGCTGGCCCGGGACCGGCCGCGCGGTCGCGGCGATGGTCGGGCTCGCGCTCGCCTGCGGAGGCGCGAGCGCGCTCAACCATGTGCTCGACCGGGACATCGACCCGCTGATGGGCGAGCGGACGAAGAAGCGGCCCGTCGCCTCCGGCCGGGTCGCGCCGAGCCGCGCTCTCGAGTTCGGGCTCGCGCTCTCGGCATTCTCCTTCGTGCTGCTCGCGAGCACGGTCAACGTCCTCACCGCGGCGCTGGCCCTGTTCGGAAACGCGTTCTACGTCGTCGTGTACACACGGTGGTTGAAGCGGACGACGCCGCAGAACATCGTCATCGGTGGCGCCGCGGGTGCTGTCCCGCCGCTCGTCGGCTGGGCCGCCGCGACCGGGAATCTGACGCTCGCGGCGCTGCTGCTCTTCGCAATCGTCTTCGTGTGGACGCCGCCCCACTTCTGGGCGCTGTCGCTCCTGATCAAGGACAACTACGCCGCGGCGAAGGTGCCGATGCTGCCCGTCGTGCGCGGCGAGCGGGAGACGGCGCGACAGATCGTCCTCTACTCGCTCGCGCTCGTGGCCGTGACGCTGATCCCGTGGTTCACCGGCTCGGCCGGGCCGATCTACGTCGTCTCGGCCCTCGCGCTCGGCGCCGTCTTCGTCTGGCTGGCCGAGCGGCTGCGCCGGGAGACGACGAAGCACGGCGCGATGCTCCTCTTCCACTACTCGCTCCTGTACCTGGCGCTCCTGTTCGTGGCGCTCGCCGTGGAAGCGGCCGTCTGATGGACCAGCGCGAGCTCGCCCGGAAGAACGCGCGCCTCGGCTGGCTCCTCTTCGGCCTGTTTTGGCTCCTATTTGCAGGGACTTTCCTGATCGCGTTCCTGTACCTGCACTTCGACTAGCCGCCCCGGGGCCTAAAGGTTCGCGCGGCGGAAGCCGATGTCGCGCGTGGAATGCCTCTCAAGCGGCTGCTCCTCGCACTCCTCGTTTGCGCTGCCACCGGCGGCGCATTCGCCGGCCACGCCTCGGCGATCACGACGCCGATGCCCTCGTGCCCGACGACGGCCGGCCTGAACAGCGTCGCGACGCCGCACTTCATCGTCTGGTACGACAGCGACCCGACGGCGAACGACTACACCACCGAGACCGAGGCGGGGGACATCGGCGCGTACGCCGAGCTGGCGTACACGGCGTACCAGACCGCAGGCTTCCCCGCGCCCGCGACGAGCTTCGGCGGGAAGACGGACATCTACATCACGGATCTCTCCACGCCGTGGGCCGTCGACAGCGTCGTGTGCCCCGGAACGCCGGGTACCTTCCTCCTCAACTTCGGCCTCTCCGACGCCTCCGACAAGACGATGTTCATCGTCGGCGCCGGCGTCTTCGACGAGATCGAGTACACGCTCTTCCCCGCGCTGGACCCGAACGCCGACCAGTGGCTCACCCAGGGCGCGGCGATGTGGGCGTCCGCGATGGCGCTCGGCTATCCCACCGCGGCGTCGAGCGACGTCGGGCCGCCCGACATGTCGCTCGACTGCTGGGACCCGAACTACACGATCACCTACACGCGCTGCGCGCCGGACTGGGCGTTCGAGGGCCAGGGCTACAGCCGCTGGCCGTTCTACGAATACCTCGCCGAGACGTACGGGAACACGTTCATCGACCAGGTGCTGACGGCCGCGCAGGCGGCCGGCCCGGACAACGCGCTCACGGGCCTGTCGAACGCGCTCGCGGCCAAGGGCACGTCCCTCGCCGCCGCGTGGAACGCCTTCACGCTCATGGACCTGACGGGGGCGTACACGGCCGCCCCCCTGACTCACCGCGTGCCGGTGTCCACCGCGAAGGTGCAGACCGGGCTGACGTCGGCCACGGTGGTCAAGAACCTCCGCGTCTCGGTCGACCACCTGGCGACGCGCTACCTCGAGTTCGACCCGGGCGACGGCATCGGCGCGACCGCCTGCTTCGCGGCCACGCTCGGCCTCAGCGTGACGATTCCCGCGGGCTCCTCGTCGCAGCCCGTCTTCTACTGGACGGGCCCGGGCGGGACCTCGACGGCGCTCACCGTGAGCGGGAGCACGGCGACGGCGAGCATTCCGTGGGACACCTGCACGTGGAGCACCTCCGAAGGGCTTCTCGCGCTGCCCAACGCATCGTCGACGCTGAACTCGGCGAACTTCTACGTCACCGCGACGGTGACGCTCTCCGATCCGCCGGTGCCGGCGACCGCCGGCGCGCCGACGGCACCGGTCTCGGTGTGGGGCCAGGTCGTCCAGGTCACCTCGACGACGCTCCCGCCGGCGATCACGCTGCTCAGCAAGAACGTCCTGACCCTCTCGCCCACCGACCGCCAGCTGTACCTCGTCGTCGAGTCGGGGAGCGAGGGATCCGTCCAGGCGAGCCTCGGCTCGGTCTCGCTCGGAACCGTGGCGGTCACGACCGGCGAGAACGAGGTCGTGCTGAAGCTGCCGGTCGCGGTGCTCGACTCGCTGCGGCGCTCGGCCGGGACGTCGAGCACGCTGACGGTCACTCCCGTGACCGCGAACGGCGCTGTCGCCGGGCAGCCGCTCGTCCTGAAGGTCATGGTCGCGCCCGCCGCGAAGCCGACGGTCAAGAAGAAGACGGTCAAGAAGACCGTCAAGAAGACGGCGAAGACGAAGCACCACAAGTAGAGTCGGCGCCGTGACGGCGCTCGACGGCATCTGGCTCGCGCGGCCGGAGCCTCGAGCTGCAGGCGCCCCCGTCGCCGTCAAGGACCTGCTCGACACCGCCGGGCTCGTCACGACCTACGGGTCGATCCTGTTCGCCGACCACGTGCCGGCGAGGAGCGCGGAGGCGGTCGTCCGGCTCGAGGCGGCCGGCTACGCGGTCGCGGGCAAGACGAACCTCCACGAGTTCGCGTACGGCATCTCCTCGCAGAACCCGCACTTCGGGACCGTGCCGAACCCGCGTGCGCCGGGAAGGCTCGCGGGCGGCTCGAGCGGCGGCTCCGCCGCGGCGATCGCGGCCGGCGACGTCGAGCTCGCACTCGGCACCGACTCCGGCGGCTCGATCCGGATCCCCTCCGCCTGGTGCGGCACCGTCGGCTTCAAACCGACGTACGACCTCGTCCCGTCCGAAGGCTGCTTCCCGCTCGCGCCGAGCTTCGACCATGTCGGACCGATGGCATCGTCCGTCCAGGGCTGCGCCGAGCTGATGCGCGCACTCGTCCCCGGCTTCGAGCCGGCGCCGGTCGAGTCGCTCGAGGAGCTCGAGGTCGGCGTCGCCTGGCTCGAGCACGCGGACCCGCTCGTGCGCGCGCGCGTCGAGGAGGCGGCGGCGCGCTTCCCGCGGCGGCGCATTGTCGACTTCCCGCTCGGGCCGGACGACAACCGGCTGTTCATGCGCGAGGTCGCCGACGTGCACCGCGGCCTCTATCCAGAGAACGCCGACGCGTACGGCGACAACGTGCGCACGAAGCTCGAGCTGTGCCTCGAGGTGACGGACGCGGAGGTGGAGGCGGCGCTGCGCGCGCGCGCCGAGTACCGCGAACGCGCCGGGGAGGCGCTCGACGGGCTCGACCTCCTCGTGACGCCGACGGTCGCGTTCGTGGCGCCGCCGGTCGACGCGGAGGAGCTGTCGATCCGCGCCGGCGGGATCCGCTTCACGTACCCGTTCGACTCGCTCGGCTGGCCCGCCCTGGCGCTCCCCTGCGGCCCCGCGGAGGACGGTCTGCCCGCCTCCGTGCAGCTTGCCGCCCGCCGCGGGGGAGACGCCCTCGTCCTCGGCGCGGGAACCGCCCTGGCATCCCTCGTTCGAGGGACGGCTGCGACGTAGCGGATGCCGAAAACGAGGGATGACGATGCGGTTCCTGCGCCTCGCAGCCCTCCTTGCCGTCACCGCCCTGGTCGGGACGGCGCACTCGTCCGCTGACACCGGCGGACCCACCGGCCTGCACGGGTTCCTGCTCCGCACGGACGACCCCGCGACGACCACCTTCTCGCGCACGCCGTCCTTCGCCTGGAACCCGGTGTCCGGCGCGCTCCACTACGAGTTCCAGCTGTCGCTGAGCAACACCTTCCGTGACAACTCGATCGTCTATGCCGACCTCAACGTGCAGTACCCGGTCGAGGCGCCGGGGATCACGCTGCCGTGGATCACCGGCAGCCCGCACTCGCTGTACGCCCGCGTGCGTGCGGTCACGGCGAACGGCGCGACGCCGTGGAGCGCGAACTACGGATTCGACATGGTCGCGCCGCCCGCGCCGACGCCGCTGTCGAGCTATCCCGGTGTGCTGCGGTGGACGCCGGCCGAAGGCTCCGCCGGCTACGAGATCTGGTTCATCGACATCCCGAAGTTCGTCTCCGTGACGACGAACGTCCTCGACGAGCGCGAGTTCTTCACCTTCCATCCGACGCTGAGCTGGACGGGGACGATCCGCTGGCGCATCCGCGCGATCCGCGCCGACATCGTCTTCGCGAACAACAACGGGACGAGCCGCTACAACCAGATCCCGGCGGTGCAGTACGGGCCCTGGAGCCCGATCTACAGCTCGACGAACCCCGCCTTCCCGACGAACTACCAGAGCGGGGCGGCGAGCGGAACGGCGGACAACCCGATCGGCCTCGTCGGCACCGTCTCCGACGTCTTCTCGAACGGCAGCAGCGGCTCGCCGGCGCACAAGCTCATGCCCGCATTCCTCTGGCGCGGCAACGAGACGCTGAACGGGACGCCCGCGGAGCTGTTCCGCGTCTACGTCTTCTCCGACAAGCAGTGCCTCAACCCGGTGTTCATCGGCTCCCCGGTCGGCAGCCCCGCGTACGCGCCGCGGCCGTACGGCTCGCTCGTGCTCCCGACGAGCCCGAACGGGATCGCCGCCGCGCGGAACACGTACCTCTCCGACAGCGCGAACGGGCCGACGAACCTCATGGACGACTGGACCTCGATCACGCCGAACGAGAACCAGCCGCACGTGAAGCCGCAGTCGCAGGTCGCCGGCACCCCGGGCGACAACTCGACGCCTCCGGACCAGGGTGGCGGAAGCTCGTCGTCCGGCTCGGGCGGCGGCGCGATCCAGCGGCCCGCGCCGGGCACGCTGACGTGGCAGGGCGATTTCGGCGCTCCCGTCGACCTCTGGGACACGGACTGGCCGCAGAGCGGCTACTACTGGACGGTCGTCGGCGTCGACGCCGAGTCCCCCGGCGCGCTGCAGACGACGGTCGCCGACCCGGGCGCCGGAGCCGGCTCGCCGACCCTGCCCGTGGTGAGCGGCGCCGGCTTCCAGACCGGCGACGTGCTCACGATCGGCAGCGGCGCGAACGCCGAGAACGTCACGATCGCGAGCGTCGGCGGCAACTCGATCACGATCGCGGGCACGTTCAAGCAGAACCACGGCGTCGGCGAGCTCGTCGTCCGCTCGACCGGCGCCCTCATCTACAAGGACCTGGAGCTGCCGCAGGACGTCTGCGCGGCCGGACGCGAGATGCGCTTCGGCAAGTCGAGCGAGCCCGCACTGACCTCCGCCGGCGACCCGTTCGCGACCGGGCTCTCCGTCGACGGGCGCATCACGTCCGCGGCGAACACGACGAAGTTCTACGGCCAGCCGCTGATCTCGTGGACGCCCGCGCTCGGCGCGGAGGCGTACGAGGTGCAGTGGAGCAAGACGAAGTACCCGTTCAACGCGCAGCTGTACCCGGGCGCGCTGTTCAAGGGGATGCTGACCGCGACGACGTCGGCGGTCCTCCCCGTCGGCCCGGGCACGTGGTACTACCGCGTCCGCGGCTACGACTACTCGCTCCCGACCGGCACGCAGCAGATGGGCTGGTCGGATCCGCAGCAGATCGTCGTCGCCCCGCCGACGTTCAAGATCACACAGGGCTCCGGCAACAAGTTCAAGATCGTCGGCAACGGCAAGTAAGCTCGGCCGCGTGGCCGGCGCCGATCTCGACTTCGCACACGAGCTCGCCGACCTCGCCGACTCGATCTCGAGCGCGCGCTTCCGCTCGCACGACCTGCGCGTCGAGACGAAGCCCGACCTGACGCCGGTCACCGACGCCGACACGGCGATCGAGCGCGCGCTGCGCGAGCGGATCGCGCGCGGGCGCCCGGGCGAGGGCGTCTACGGCGAGGAGGAGGGCGACGACGGCGCCCCCCGGGGCGCCTCGGGCGGCCCGGGTCTTCGGCCGGGCGGGGGCGGCTCGGCCGCCGCCGCTTCCAGCCACGTCCGCTGGATCGTCGACCCGATCGACGGGACGCGGAACTTCTCGCGCGGCGTCCCCGTCTGGGCGACGCTGATCGCGCTCGAGCGCGAGGGTGAGCTCGCCGCCGGCGTCGTCTCCGCGCCGGCGCTCGGCCGCCGCTGGTGGGCGGCACGCGGCGAGGGCGCGTTCGCCGACGGCTCGCGGATCCGCGTCTCCCCGGTCGCGACGCTCGCCGACGCGTCCGTGTCGTGCTCGCTCGGCCGCGACGGCGCGCTCCTCGAGCCGCACGTGTGGCACGCGCGCAACTTCGGCGATTTCTGGCAGCACGTGCTCGTCGCCGAGGGTGCGCTCGACGCCGCCGTCGACACGCAGCTCGCGCTCTGGGACTCGGCGGCGGTCGAGATCGTCGTCCTCGAGGCCGGAGGCTGCGCGGGTGTCGCCGCCGGCGGGCAGTACGTCACGTCGAACGGCGTCCTCCAGGACGCGGTGCTCGCGCTACTCGGCGACGGCTAGGACCGCGGCCTCGTAGACCGGGTCGCGGCCGAAGCGGTCGAGCTCGTCCGAGAGGACGTCGCTCGGCGCCGGCGGGTCGCCCGGCGGGAACGGCGCGGGCACGCCGTCGAGGTCGATCCCCTCGAGCCGCTCCGCCTCCTCGTGCTCGAGCGCGATGTCGTCCCGGCCGAGGCGAGAGCGGAGCCAGCCGCAGAGCAGCCACGCCTGCGCGGCGGTGCCGCGCACGCGGATCGTCCCCACGTCGGCGATCCCGGGCCAGAGCGACGCGAGCAGCGTCCGCCAGCGCGACGTGCGCGCCCAGGCGATGTCCGAGACAGCCGTCCGCGGGAACAGCTCGGCGAGGTGGCGGTACGGGAACGGGAGGTCGTCCCACTCCGTCGAGTCGACGATGAGGCGGTCGATGATGCCGAGGAGCTGGTCGAGCTCGACCGCGCCCCACGGCGGCTCGCCGCGCCAGCGCAGGAAGACCGGCAGGTCGGAGACGAGCAGGGGCTGCACGACGCTCGCCGGCGCCTTCGCGCGCATCCCGCAGAGCCGCAGCTCGACGACCTCCGTGCAGACGTCGCGCTCGACGCCGGGCACGGCGTAGCTCTCGACCGTCGCGGTCGCGTCGACGCGGCTGTAGCCCGCGTCGGGATCGGGGACGAGCAGGATCGTCCGCGACGGATGGCGCTCAGCCATCCCCGAGAGCGCCGTCCGCGCCCGGTCGAGCCAGGGCTCCGGCACCCAGGCGAGGTGCGTCATCACGCTCGTGCGGAGGTTCGGCGAGCCGCCCTCGCGCGCGGACACGGCGCGCAGGCGCGCGAGCGCCGTCTCGACGTCCCCGATCCGGACGTCCTCGCCCATCCACCGCTCGAGCTCGACGGGAGCGCTCAATGCCGCCGCCAGCTGCGCCCGTCGCGGTGGAGGAGGTCGTCGGCGCTCGGCGGCCCCCACGTCCCGGCGGCGTAGTTCGGGAAGCCGGGACGGTCGCGCTGCCAGGCCGAGACGATCGCGTCGACGAGCAGCCACTGCTCCTCGACCTCGTCCGCGCGCGTGAAGAGCGTCCCGTCGCCGAGCACCGTGTCGAGGATCAGCCGCTCGTACGCCTCCGGCATCGCCGTGCGGAACGCGCCGCCGTAGAGGAAGTCCATGTGCACGGTGCGGATCGTCATCCCCTGCCCCGGCACCTTCGCGCCGATCGCGAGCGACACGCCCTCGTCCGGCTGCACGTGCACGAGCAGGACGTTCGGGCGCAGCCCCTCCGACGCCGTCTCCTCGAACGGCGGATGCGGCGCACGCTTGAACTGGATCGCGATCGTCGTCTCGCGGCGCGCGAGCCGCTTGCCCATGCGCACGTAGAACGGCGTGTCCGCCCAGCGCCAGTTGTCGACGTAGAGCTTCGCCGCGACGTACGTCTCCGTCATCGAGTCCGGCGCGACGCCCTGCTCCTCGCGGTAGGCGGACACCTCCTCGCCCTCGACGAAGCCGCGACCGTACTGCCCGCGCACGACCGACTTCGGCCCCGGCGTGTGGATCGACTTCAGCACCTTCACCTTCTCGTTGCGGACGGACTCGGCGGAGAAGTCGATCGGCGGCTCCATCGCCGTCAGCGCGAGCAGCTGCAGCAGGTGGTTCTGGAAGATGTCGCGGATCGCGCCCGCCGACTCGTAATAGCCGGCGCGGCCCTCGATCCCGATCGACTCGGCGACGGTGATCTGCACGTGGTCGATGAACTGGCGGTTCCAGATCGGCTCGAAGATCCCGTTCGCGAAGCGGAGCGCCAGCATGTTCTGGACGGTCTCCTTGCCGAGGTAGTGGTCGATCCGGAAGATCTCCTGCTCCTCGAAGTGCTCCATCAGCATCGCGTTCAGCGCCTTCGCCGACTCGAGGTCGTGGCCGAACGGCTTCTCGACGATCAGCCGGGCCCAGCCCTCGTGCGTGCGCCGCTTGCCGAGCGCCTCGACGATCGTCGGGTACGCGACCGGCGGGACGGCGAGGTAGTAGACGCGGTTGCCGCCGAGACCCTTCTCGTCGTCGATCTGCTGCACCCGCGCCCTGAGGCGGTCCTCGCCCGCGTCGTCTGCGAAGTCGGCCGGGACGTAGTGGAGCGCCGCGGCGAGCTCGTCCCAGACGTCCTGGCGGAACTCGTCGCGCGCGTGCTTCTGCACCGCGTCCTTCATGCCGGCGCGGAAGCTCTCGTCGTCGGCCTCGGTGCGAGCGACGCCGACGATCGCGAACCGCGTCGGGAGCAGCCGCCGCATGAGGAGCGCGTAGAGCGCCGGCATCAGCTTCTTGTGCGTGAGGTCGCCGGACGCGCCGAAGATGACCATCGCGAACGGGTCCGGCGTCCGGCGGAGGGACAGCCCCTCGAGGAGCGGGTTCTCCTGCTCGGCCGCCGCAGCCATCAGCCCGCCGCCTTCACCGCGTGCCCGCCGAACTGGTTACGGAGCGCGGCGGTCACCCGCGCCGAGAAGTTCTGCTCGTCGCGCGACGCGAACCGCGCGAACAGCGCGGCCGAGATCACCGGCGCGGGCACGTTCTCGGCGAGCGCCTCGTGGATCGTCCAGCGGCCTTCGCCGGAGTCCTCGACGAACGGCGCGATGTCGCCGAGCGCCGCACCGTGCTGCTCGAACGCGTCGTGGAGGAGCTCGAGCAGCCACGAGCGGACGACCGAGCCGTAGCGCCAGATCCCGGCGATCTCCAGCAGGTCGAGATCGAACTCCGAGTGCTCCATCACCTCGAAGCCCTCCGCGTACGCCTGCATCAGGCCGTACTCGATCCCGTTGTGGACCATCTTCACGAAGTGGCCGGCGCCGGCCGGGCCCACGTGCGCGTAGCCGTCCTCCGGCGCGAGCGCGGTGAAGACGGGCTCGAGCCGCTGCACGGGCGCGTCCTCGCCGCCGACCATGAGGCAGAAACCGACCTTCAGCCCCCAGATCCCGCCCGAGACGCCGGCGTCGACGAAGTGGAGGCCTTTCGCCTGCGCCTCGGCGGCGCGGCGCTGCGAGTCGCGGAAGTTCGAGTTGCCGCCGTCGACGATCGTGTCGCCGGAATCGGCGAGGCCGAGCAGCTGCTGGAACGTGTCCTCGGTGATCTTCCCGGCGGGGATCATCATCCAGAACGCGCGCGGCGCGTCCAGCTGCGACTTCAGCTCCTCGAGCGAGGCCGCCGTGCGCGACTCGACGGCCGGGTCGTACGACTTCACGTCGTGGCCGTGCTCCCGCAGGCGGTCGGTCATCCCGTTGCCCATGCGGCCGAGGCCGATCATCCCGAGTTCCATCAAAAGTCCTCCAGTCGGATGCGCGCGACGCGGCGGCCGCGCTCCTTCAGCGACGCGAAGTCCCCGGCGGCCTGCGCGCGGATCAGGCGGCGGAAGCCGAACGGCTTGCCGGGGATGGCGAGCTCCTCGCCGGGGTCGTCGACGACCTGCAGGAAGAGACCCGTGTTCGGGCCGCCCTTGTGCAGCTGCCCCGTCGAGTGCAGGTAGCGCGGCCCATACCCATGCGTAACAACGCAACGTGTCCGCAGCCTGAGGCTTCGGACTAGGTCCGCGATGAGCGTGTCATTGCGTTCGGAGGGAGCCACGAAGGCCTGCACGCAGACGTAGTCCCCTTCATTCGCTTGAGCGAGCAGCTCTTCGATCGACCCTTCCGGCTCGAGCTCCGGCTCCTTGCCCGTTGCGAGGACCTCATTCGTCTTGTCCTTCGCCGCCTGCACGTCGGGCTGGTCGAACGGGTTGATCTCGAGGTACGCGCCCGCGACCGCGACCGCGAACTCCCAGCGGAAGAACTCGCCGCCGAGCTCGTACGGGTCGCCGATCTGCGGGACGGCGTCCTGGCGGTCGGCGCCCTCCGGCGGCTCGCCCGGTGCCGGCACGAGCCCCTTGCCCTGCTTGCCCGTCGACTCGGCGATCAGCTGCTCGGCCCAGAGCCCGAAGCCGCCCGGCGTCTCGCGGATGCAGATCTTGTCGCGGCCCTCCTGCCAGCCGGCGCCGAAGCGGCGGCCGAGCTCGAAGCCGGGATTTCCCTCGTCGAGACGGCAGTCGTCCGCCATCCGCTCCGCGCTCGCGAGCAGCCGGTCGACGTCGATCCCCATCAGCGCGGCGGGCACGATCCCGAACGGCGACAGCGCCGAGTAGCGGCCGCCGATCGTCGGCTCGCCGGCGAAGACGTGGCGGAAGCCGCGCTCCTTCGCGAGCGCCTCGAGCTGCGAGCCCGGGTCGGTGACCGCGGCGAACCGGTCGCCGCGCTTCCCGTGCCGCTCCCAGAAGAAGTCCGTGTGCGAGCGCGTCTCGAGCGTCGAGCCCGACTTCGACGCGGAGACGAACAGCGTGCGGTCGAAGTCGAGCCGCGCCTCGAGCGCACGGATCGCCGCCGGATGCGTCGTGTCGAGCACGTGGAACCCGCCGGCGCCGAACGTGAGCCGCAGCACCTCGGGCGCGAGGCTCGAGCCGCCCATCCCGAGCAGCACGACGGTGTCGATCCCGTCGTCGGCGAGCCCGCCTGCGAACGCGGCCAGCTCGGGCACGCGCTCGCGCATGCGCCGCGGCTCGTCGAGCCAGCCGAGCCAGCGCGCCTCGTCGGCGCCGGTCCACGTCGTCGCGTCGCGCTCCCAGATCCGGTCGACGAGGTCGGCTCGTTCCACGAGCATCACACCGCCGCGAGCTGCCCGCGCTTCGAGGCGACGCCGTCGAGCAGCTCGGCGAACGAGTCGGCGAACTTCTGGACGCCTTCAAGCTCGAGCGTCTTCGTCACGTCGTCGTAGTCGACGCCGACCGCGGCGATCCTGTCGAGGAGCTCGTGCGCCTCGTCGACGCCTTCCGTCACGGTGTCGCCGCGCACCTCGCCGTGATCCTGGAAGGCGCTGATCGTCTCCTCCGGCATCGTGTTCACCGTCTGCGGGCCGATCAGCTCCTCGACGTAGAGCACGTCGCGGTACTCGGGGTTCTTCGTCGACGTCGACGCCCACAGGCAGCGCTGCGGGTTGGCGCCCTTGCCGGCGAGGAACCCCCAGCGCGGGCCGGCGAACGCCTCCTCGAAGTGCTCGTACGCGAGCTTCGCGTTCGCGACCGCGAGCCGCCCCCGCAGCTTCAGCGCCTTCTTGCCGCCGATCGCCTCGAGCCGCTTGTCGGCCTCGGTGTCGACGCGGGAGACGAAGAAGCTCGCCACGGAGTGCACGCCGCGCGCGTCGCCGCCGCCGGCGACGAGCCGCTCCAGCCCACGCAGGTACGCCTCGACGACCTCGCGGTAGCGCTGGAGCGAGAAGATCAGCGTCACGTTGATGTTCTTCCCGTGCGCGACGCAGTCCTCGATCGCGCCGAGCCCCGGCTTCGTCGCGGGGATCTTCACGTAGAGGTTCGGCCGGTCGATCCACGCGTGCAGGCGCATCGCCTCGTCGAAGGTTCCCTCGCGGTCGTACGCGAGCGTCGGATCGACCTCCCACGACACGAATCCGTCCTGCGGCGCCTTGTCGTGCACCGGCGCGAGCAGGTCGATCGCCGCGGCGACGTCGCGTGACGAGAGCTTGAGGAAGATCTCCTTCGGATCCGTCTCGCCCGCGAGCAGCTCCTTCAGCTGCTCGTCGTACGCGTCGCCGTGCGAGATCGCCTTCTGGAAGATGGTCGGATTCGAGGTGACGCCGACGACGGCGTCCTCCTTCATCATCCGCGCGAGCTCGCCCTGCTCGAGCATGTCGCGCGAGAGGTAGTCGATCCACACCGACTGCCCGCGCTTGCTGAGAACGTCAAGGTTCGACTTGGCCATCGTGCATCTGCCTTTCCATCGCTTCCACCTTGTGCAGCCGCTCGAGATAACGGCCGCTGTCGTAGAACTGCGCCCCGAGGAAGGCGCGCACGAGATCCGCGGCGAGGCTCGGCCCGACGACCTCCGAGCCGAGACAGAGGACGTTCATGTCGTCGTGTTCGACGCCCTGGTGCGCGGAGTAGACGTCGTGGCAGATCGCGGCGCGGATCCCCGCGATCTTGCAGGCCGCGACCGAGGCGCCGACGCCGGAGCCGCAGACGAAGACGGCGCGCTCGGCCTCGCCGCCGATGATCGCCGCGCCGATCTCCACCGCCTTGTCGGGATAGTCGATGCGCACGGCGTCGGTGTCGGTGCCGAGGTCGACGACCGCGTGGCCGCCCTCCTCCAGCGTCGCGAGCACCGCGTCCCTCAGGTGGACGCCGCGGTGGTCGAACGCGACGGCGACGTTCATCAGGACACGCGCTCGCGCAGGGCGAGCGCCCGCGCGACGACGTTGTCGACGCTGATCCCGAGCTGCTCGAGCACGGTGCCGCCGGGAGCGGAGGCGCCGAAGCGCTCGATCGAGATCGAGTCGCCCTCGTCGCCGACCCAGCGGTGCCAGCCGAGCGAGACGCCGGCCTCGACGGAGACGCGCGCCTTCACGTCGGGCGGAAGCACCTGGTCGCGGTAGCCCTGCGTCTGCGCCTCGAACAGCTCCCAGCACGGCATCGAGACGGCGCGGCCGTGGACGCCCTCGGCGTCGAGCCGCTTCGCCGCCTCGAGCGCGACGTGCACCTCCGACCCGGTCGCGAGCAGCAGCAGCTCCGGGACGCCGTTCGCCTCGTCCGACTCCCAGAGGACATACGCGCCGCGCTCCACCGCGTCGGGATGCGTCTCCTCGAGCGTCGGCAGCTTCTGCCGCGAGAGCGCGAGCGCGACCGGCCCGTCCTCCCGCTCGAGCGCGGCCTTCCACGCGCCGGCCGTCTCCTTCGCGTCCGCCGGCCGCACGAACCAGAGGCCCGGGATCGCCCGCAGCGCCGCGTAGTGCTCGACCGGCTGGTGCGTCGGCCCGTCTTCGCCGAGCCCGACCGAGTCGTGCGTCCACACCCACACCACCGGCAGCCGCGAGAGCGCCGAGAGCCGCACCGCCGGCCGCATGTAGTCCGAGAAGACGAGGAACGTCGAGCCGTACGGCTTCACCATCCCGCCGTGCAGCGCGAGCCCGTTCACGATCGACCCCATCGCGTGCTCGCGGATGCCGAACGCGATGTTGCGGCCGGCGTGCGTCGCGGAGAAGACGCCGCCGCCCTTGAACTCCGTCTTCGTCGACTCGACGAGGTCGGCCGCGCCGCCGGCCATCGTCGGCGTGAAGCGCCTGATCGCGTCCATCACCTTGGCGCCGGCGTCGCGCGTGGCGACGTCCTCGCCGGCGGGGAACTCTGGCAGCGCGTCGGTCCACCCGGGCCGCGGCTTGCCGGTGTGCACCTGGTCCCAGTCCTCGCGCAGCTCCGGGTACTTCGCCGACCATGCCTCGAGCTTCTGCCGCCACGCCGACTCGAGCTCCGTGCCGCGCTCGACGCCGTTCATGTGCGCCGCGACCTCCGGCGGGACGACGAACGTCTTGTCCGGGTCCCAGCCGAGCGCCTCCTTCGTCGCGCACACCTCAGCCTCGCCGAGCGGTGCGCCGTGCGCCTTCGCGGTGTCGACCGCGTGCGGCGCGCCGTATGCGATGTGCGAACGGACGACGATGAGCGACGGCCGCTCCGTCTCTGCCTGTGCCGCACCGATCGCGGCGCGGAGCGAATCCAGATCATTCGCGTCCGCGACGTGCTGCACATGCCAGCCCTGCGCCGCGAGCCGCGCGCCCCTGTCCTCGCCCGTGAAGGAGAGCCACGTCGTGCCGTCGATGGTGATGTGGTTGTCGTCGTAGAAGTAGACGAGCTTCCCGAGCCCGAGCTGCCCCGCGATCGACGCGGCCTCGTTCGAGACGCCCTCCATCAGGTCGCCGTCCGAGCAGATCCCGTAGACGAGGTGGTCGACGATCTCGTCGTACGGCCGGTTGTAGCGTTCCGCGAGGAACCGCTCCGCGAGCGCGAAGCCGACGCCGTTGGCGAAGCCCTGGCCGAGCGGGCCGGTCGTCGCCTCGATCCCCGCGGTGTGGTGCACCTCCGGATGGCCGGGGGTCTGCGACTCCCACTGGCGGAACCGCTTCAGCTCCTCGAGCGAGAGGTTGTACCCGGCCAGGTGGAGCGCGGAGTACTGGAGGATGCAGGCGTGGCCGGCGGAGAGGATGAAGCGGTCGCGGTCGGGCCACTGCGGGTTCGCCGGGTTGTGCTGCATGACCTCGCCGTAGAGGAGGTACGCGATCGGCGCGAGCGCCATCGCCGTGCCGGGATGGCCCGCGTTCGCCTGCTGCACCGCGTCCATCGAGAGCGTGCGGATCGTGTCGATGGAGAGCTGTTCGATCTCAGTGGCCGGCAACGAGCACCTCGTAGAGCGACTCCTGGCGTTCCCGGGCCGAACGATATGCGTCCGCGAGGGCTTCGCGCGGCTCGATCGTGTCGCCGGTCGGCGCGTCAACCGGTTCGTAACCCTCCCGCTCCAGCGCGGCCACCGCGGCGCCGCGGAGCGACGCCTCGGGGACGCGGGACATCGTCACCGGCCCGGCGAGGGCGTCGGCGACGATCTGGACCCACGGCCGGTCGTGCATGAGCGCCCCTCCGGTGGCGACGACCTGCTCGATCTCGGGCAGGAGCTCGGCGACCGCGGCGAGCCGGAAGGCGACGCCCTCCATCGCCGCCTGGCGGAGGTCGAGCGGCGTCGTGCCGAGCGAGATCCCGGCGATCGAGCCGGTCGCCTCCAGGTTCCAGCCGGTCGAGCGCTCGCCGGCGAGGAACGGGAGGAAGATCAGCCCGTGGTCGCCGGGGCCGCGGCCGTCGAGCGACCCGGCAGGAGGTCCGACGGTGCGCTCGAGCCAGGCGACGAGGTTGCCGCCGTCGGAGAGCGCGCCGCCGTCGACGAGCCGCGTGTCGTCGAGGACGTAGGTGAAGAGGCCGGGGCGCGGCTCCGGCCGGTCGCTCTCGCGGAGGACGCGGAGCGCGCTCGAGGTGCCGATCGTGAGCGCGGCGCGGCCGCCGGTGCAGCCGGCGCCGAGGTTCGCGCAGACGCCGTCGAGGATCGCCGGGTACCACCTGTCGAAGGGCGCGTCGGAGAGCGCCGGCAGCCGCTCCTCGCCGACGCCGACCGCGTCCAGCAGCTCCTCGTCCCAGCGCCGGGCGGTCAGGTCGTACAGGCCTGTTCCGGACGCGATCGACGGGGACGCGGCCGGCTCGGCCCCGATCAGTGCGGCGAAGAGGTAGTCGGCGCAGGAGACGAACCGCGCCGCATCGCGGAAGATCTCCGGCTCCGTCTCCGCGAACCAGAGCAGCTTCGCCGGCCAGAACGAGGAGTGGACGAACTGTCCGGTGCGCGCGTGCACGGCGGCGGGGTCGACGCGGCCGCGCAGGCGCTCGGCCGCGCCCGCGGAGCGCGTGTCGCGCCAGCCGAGCACGGGCGTGAGCGGCCGCCCGCGCGCGTCGAGCGCGAGCAGGCTGTGGCCGAAGCAGGACGTCGCCGTGAGCTCCGCCTGGCGGCCGCCGATCGCCTTGCGGACGAGCCGGACGATCTCGTCGGGGTCGTCGCCGCCGTACGCCTCCTGCCGCAGCTCGTCGACCGGCTCGCCGCGCTCGTCGAACACCTGCGCCCGGACGGACGAGGAGCCGACGTCGAGGGCGAGCACCGTGACCACGCCCGCGAATCTACTCTTGGGCCCGGCATGGCGGTCGTGATCGCATCGAACCTCCGCAAGGAGCTCGCGGGGACGCTGCTGTTCGACGGCGTCTCCTTCAGCGTCGAGCGGCGCGACCGCGTCGCGCTCTCCGGGCCGAACGGCTCCGGGAAGACGACGCTGCTGCGCATCCTCGCCGGCGAGACCGAGAAGCACGGCGGCGAGCTCGCCTTCGAGAAGGACACGCGCGTCGCGCTCCACGACCAGCGGCCGCCGCTCGAGCGCGACGTCACGCTGCGCGAGTACGTCCTCTCGGGCGCGCGCGACCTCGTCCGGCTGGAGCAGGAGCTGCACAGGCTCGAGCAGGCGATGGCCGGCGGCGCGCACGACCAGGCGACGCTGAACCGCTATGCGGCGGCGCAGGCGCGGCTCGAGCACGCCGGCGGCTACGGCTGGCGGGACCACGCGACCTCCGTCGTCCGCGGCCTCGGCTTCGCCGACGAGCAGCTCGACCGGCCGCTGCGGACGTTCTCCGGCGGCGAGCTGACGCGCGCGTCGCTCGCGCGCGCGCTCGGCGGCGATCCCGATCTGCTCCTGCTCGACGAGCCGACGAACCATCTCGACGTCGCGAGCCTCGAGTGGCTCGAGCGGGAGCTGCTGTCACTCGACGCCGCCGTGATCCTCGTCGCGCACGACCGCTGGTTCCTCGAGGCGGTGACGACGGCGACGCTGGAGCTCGTCGCCGGCCGCGCGACGTTCTTCCCCGGGCCGTGGCACGCGTGGCGGCGCGAGAAGGCGGCGCGGATGGTGCACGCGCAGAAGCAGGCCGACCGGGTCCAGGACGACATCGCCCGGCTCGAGCGGTTCGTCGAGCGGTTCCGCGCGAAGAAGGAGAAGGCGAAGCAGGCGCAGGCGAAGCTGACGCAGATCGAGCGGCTGAAGAAGGAGCGGGCCGGGGCGACGGAGGAGGTCGCGCTGCTGTCGCGGCGACAGCGCACGCTCGGCTTCGAGTTCCTCAAGCCGCCGCGCAGCGGCCGCACGGTCGTCGAGGCGGAGCATCTCTCGGTGACCGTGCCAAGTGACAAGTTGTTACTTGGAGATGTGTCGTTTGCGCTCGAGCGCGGCGAGCACGTTGCCTTGGTCGGACCGAACGGGTCGGGCAAGACGACGCTGCTCGAGACGCTGCTCGGCCGTCGCGAGCCGGCGGCCGGAACGGTGCGGCTCGGCCACGGCGTCGAGCCGGCGTACTTCTCGCAGCAGGAGATGGAGCTCGACACGCGCGGCTCGGTGCTCCAGTGCGCGCAGACGATGACGGGGCTGAACCGGCCGGACGCGCAGGCGCTGCTCGGACGCTTCCTCTTCTCCGGGTGGGACGAGCACGAGAAGCCGGTGACGGTGCTCTCCGGCGGCGAGCGGCGGCGGCTCGCGCTCGCGGTCACGGTCGCGTCCGGCGCGAACTTCCTCGTCCTCGACGAGCCGACGAACCATCTCGACCTCGAGAGCCGCGAGGCGCTCGAGGCCGCGCTCGAGGCGTTCCCCGGGACGGTGCTGCTCGTGTCGCACGACCGCGCGCTGCTCGACGCGGTCGCCGAGCGGACGCTCGCGATCGAGGACCGCGAGCTCCATGCGTACGACGGCGGCTGGGCGGAGATGCTGCGCCGGCGCGAGCAGCGGGCGGCCCGCGCGGACGCGCCCGCCAAGCCGGAGAGGGCGGCGAAGCCGCCGAAGCCCGCGCCGAAGCCGAAGCCGCGGCCGAAGCGTCCGAGCGAGCTCGACCGGCTCGAGTCCGAGATCGCCGCGCAGGAGGCGGAGGTCGCCCGCCTCGAGGCGAAGCTCGCCGACGACTGGACCGACGTCGACGTCCTCGCCGCGCACAAGCGGTCGCGGGACGCGCTCGCGACCCTCCTCGAGCGGTGGGAGATTCTCTTCGAGAAATCCCAGGCGTAGAGCCGAATCCCGGCGAATGTCTGCCAGATTTCCGCCCTCTGGTGTCAGACACTTCGCCACGATTCTGTGTCAGACATTCGGGGCCGCTCAGGTGTCAGACACCGGGAGGCGCCGCAGTGTCAGACACCGAGGGTCTTCTCGAAGCACATGCTGAGGGCGCGGGTGGCGTAGATGCCGTAGCACGGGATCCGCTCGTAGCCGGCCGACGCGTAGAGGCCGAGCGCCTCGGGCTGGCGGTCGCCGGTCTCGAGCACGATCCCGGCGTAGCCGAGCCGCTGCGCCTCCGCCTCGAGCTCGACGAGCAGCAGCCGGCCGAGCCCGCGCCCGCGCGCCTCCGGGACGACGTACATCCGCTTCAGCTCCCCCCGCGTCCCGTCGAAGCGGCAGACGCCGCCGCAGGCGACGGCGCGGCCCTCCTCGCGGACGACGAGGAAGACGCCGTCCGGCTCGACGAACATCGCCGCCTCGCGCGTCGGCCCGATGTCGGCCTCCCCCGAGTACAGCGCCCGCATCTCCGCCTGCTGCGCCTCGACGAGCGCCGTCACGTCGTCGGAATCGAACGCAGTGCCCTCCACCACCATCGAGGCCGGAGGCTAACGCAGCGCAGCGCGTTGGCCGCAGGCGGAGGAAGCGGCCTGGGACGGCCGCAGGCCGCCACAGGTCGCGCGGCACTACGAGTCCGCCGAGACCCGCTCTGAGTGGGAAGCCCTCTCGCCCGCGGAGCCGGGACCGCGCTCCCGGCGGAGCGCCGCCGCCATCGGCCACGCGCGGCGAGGAAGGTGGCGCACGGGGGAAACCCGTTTCCCCCGTGCCTCCTCAGGCCCAGAAGCGCTCAAAGGCGGAGTCCAGCGGCACGGCGGTGACCTCCTGCCACATCCCGTCGGCACAGCGGATCACGAACGCCTGGTCGACGTCGAGATCGATCCCGTTGCGGTGCCCGACGGCGCGGTAGATCGCGATCGCCCACTCGTCGTCGGCGAACACCGTGTGCAGCGAGCTGCGGTACGTCCCGTCCGTCTCGAGCCCGGTGCGGCGCAGGAACTCGACCACCGCACGCCGCCCGCGGTACTCGCCGCTCATCACGGTGTTCCCGGGGACGCGCCAGACGATGTCGCGCGAGAGCGCCGCGGAGATCGCCATGGGGTCCTTCCCGAACGATGCGAACACGCGCCGCGTGAGCGCGGCGTTCGGATGCTCGTCCGTCACGAATCCGCCCCGAGCGTGGCGACGACCGCCTCGGCGATCACCTTCAGCGGGCGCCCGGAGACCTGACTCGCCTTGCGCAGCCGCGCGAACGCGTCGTCCTCGGACAGCCCCTCCTTCACCATCAGCAGCCCCTTCGCCCGCTCGATCACCTTCCGCGCCGCGAGGGCCTCGGCGAGCGACTCGGCCTCCTCGCGCGCCGCCTGCAGCTCGTCGTGCCGCGCCCGCGCCGCCTGGATCGCCGGGAGCAGATCCTGCTCGCGGAACGGCTTGACGAGATAGCCGAACACGCCGGCCTCGACCGCCCGCGACACGAGCTCGTCCTGCCCGTACGCGGTGAGCATCACGATCGGGATCGGCCGCTCCTCGAGGATCCGCCGCGCCGCCTCGATCCCGTCGAGCTTCGGCATCTTCACGTCCATGATCGCGAGATCCGGCTCCTCCGCGCGCGCGAGCGCGACCGCCTGCTCGCCGTCGTGCGCCTCCGCGCACACCTCGAATCCCGCCCGCTCCAGCAGGTCACGCAGGTCGAGACGGATGATCGTCTCGTCTTCGGCGACGAGGATGCGCATCAGGCCGGAAACACTACTTCCGCGCGTGTCCCGTCCTCGCGACGAAGGTCGAAGCTGCCCTGGAGCTCGTCGCGGACGAGGGCGTCGACGATCGAGAGCCCCGTGCCGGCGGGCGCGCCGTCCGGCCCCGGACCCTCGTCGGCGATCGCGAGCACGACGTCGCCGTTGCGGCGCGCGAGCTCGATCCGCACCGCCCCGGCGCCGTGCTCGAGCGCGTTCTGCAGCAGCTCGGAGAAGACGAGCGCGAGCGCGGTGGCGCGGTTGCCCGCGAGCGACACGGGCTCGAGCCGCGCCTCGACGTCGCGTCCGGCGGCGAGCCCCTGGACGAGCATCGCGCGCAACCGGTCGATCAGCTCCGCCAGCTCGACGTCCTCCTCGCGCTGCTCCGTCAGCACCTCGTGCACCGCGGCGATGGCGAGGATCCGGTTGACCGAGTGCTCGAGCGCCTCCTGCGGGTCGACGCCCTCGGCGCGCGACTGGAGCCGCAGCAGCGACGCCACCGTCTGCAGGTTGTTCTTGACGCGGTGGTGGATCTCTTGCGCGAGCACGCCGCGCATCACCGCGCGCCCGTGCTCGAGCGCGACCGCCGCGTGGTGGGCGATCGCCTCGAGCAGCGCGCGGTCGTCGTCCGAGAACGGCGAGTCGCGGTCGGCGACGAGCTCGCCGATCTGCCGGCGCTTCCAGCGCAGCGGCGTCCGCACCGCATACGCGCCGGCGCGCCCCTCGGGCCACGCGATCCGCCCGTCCTCGAGCACGAGCGCCGCGCCCGTCGCCTGCACCGCGTCCATCGTCGTCTTCACGATCGCCTCGAGCGACTCCTCCAGATACAGCGACTCCGACACCGCCTCCGAGATCCGCGCGAGCGCCTCGAGCTCGGCCACCCGCCGCTGCGCCTGCGCGTACAGCTGCGCGTGGACGATCGACTGCGCCACCTGGTCGGCGATCGCCTGGAGCAGCTCGATCTCCGCGTCGCCGTACGTGCGCGGCGCGCGCGTGCGGACGTTGAGCGCGCCTGCGAGCCGCTCGCCGTGGACGAGGATCGGCACCGCGAGGATCGACTCGTACTCGTCCTCGGGCAGGTTCGGGAACAGCTTGAAGCGCGGGTCGAGGTGCGCCTGCGACGGGATCATCACCGGCTCGCGGTCCGCCGCGGCGACGCCGGTGATTCCCTCGCCGGGCCGCATCCGCGGACGGCGGGTCATCTCCTCGACGTGGGTGCCGTGCGTCGCGCGGAGCACGAGCTCGTCGGTGCGCTCGTCGTAGAGGTAGACGAAGCACGCGTCGGCCTGCAGCGCGTCGGCGACCTTCGTCGCCACGAGGTGCAGCACCTCCTCGAGGTCGAGGGTCGAGTTGACCGCTCCGATCGTCTCCGTGAGGAGCCGCAAGTGCCGCTCGGGTGCGTCCACACCTCGTATCGTAGGGACGTGGCCGCGACGAACTGGCTCCTGTTCCTCCACCTGCTCGGCGCGTTCAGCTTCTTCGCCGGCGCGGCCGTGGCCGGGACGCTGCAGCTGGCGGCGATCCGGCGGGAGCGGCCGAGCGAGATCCTGATGCTGCTCCGCCTCACGCGCGTCGGCGTCGTCCTCATCGGGATCGGGGCGCTGTTCACGCTCGTGTTCGGGATCGCGCTCGCCGAGCACATCGGCTACGGCCTCTCGCCCGGCTGGATCCAGGCCGCGCTCGGGCTCTGGGTCGCCGCCATGGCGATCGGCGGGATCGGCGGCCGCACGGCCCGCCACGCCCGCCACCTCGCCGAGCGGCTCGTCGCCGACGGCGACCGGCCGAGCGAGGAGCTGCGCGCCCTCGTCGCGCACCGGCCCTCGCTCTGGGCCAGCTACGTGAGCGCGGCGACGATCGTCGCGATCGTCGTCCTCATGGTCTGGAAGCCGGGCTAGGCCGGGAAGCAGGAAAGTGGCCGGGATTAACAAACCTTTTACGCCGACCCCGCAAATTCCCTTGCAGGACCGGAATAGCGTCCGCCCCATGAGTGCCCTCGCCATCGACCTCCGCCGCACCGCCGGATTCGTCGTCTCCGACCGGCAGGGACGGCTGGTGGGCAAGGTCGAGTGCCCCATGTACGGCACGGCGCCCGACATCCCCGACGCGCTGTCGGTGAAGTCCGGGTTCCTCTCGCGGCGCCGCCGGCTCGTGCCCGCCGACACGATCGAGCAGATCGACGGGACGAGCGGCGTGATCGGCCTTCGGGTCGACCGCGAGGCCATCCGCAGCTTCCTCTAGACCGCCCCGCACCTGCGGAAACGGCCCCAGAACGACCACGAGCCGCCATAAGCGACTCGCAGTCGGCCGTCAGTTGGGCCTCGTCTCCGCAGAGGGCGAGGCCAAGACGGATTCTTACTCAGTCTTCACAAGACTGACAAGTACTTCTTCATCTCCCAGTCGGTGAGCTGCACGCGGTACTCGTCCCACTCCTTCCGCTTCAGCTCGACGTAGCGGTCGAAGATGTGCCCGCCGAGCGCCTTCTTGGCCAGGTCGGACTGGGACAGCTCCGTGATCGCCTCCCCGAGCGTCTCCGGGAGAGAGACGATCCCGCGCTCCTTCCGCTGCTCCGCGGTCAGGTGGTAGAGGTTCGTCTCCATCGGGTCGGGCAGCTCGTAGCCCTGCTCGATCCCCTCGAGGCCGGCGTGGAGCAGCGCCGCGAAGGTCAGGTACGGGTTGCAGGCCGGGTCGGGGCAGCGGATCTCCGCACGCGTCGCCTGCTCGGAGCCCGGCTTGTAGAGCGGGATCCGGATCAGCGCCGAGCGGTTGCGCTGCGACCACGCGACGTAGACCGGGGCCTCGAAGCCGGGCACGAGCCGCTTGTACGAGTTGACCCACTGCGCGAACACCGCGGCGATCTCGCGCGCGTGGCGGAGCTGGCCGGCGATGAACGCCTTGCCGACGTCGGAGAGATGCCACTTGTCGGACTCGTCGAAGAACGCGTTGCGGCCGCCGGTGAAGAGCGACTGATGCGTGTGCATCCCCGAGCCGTTCTCGCCGAACAGCGGCTTCGGCATGAAGGTCGCGTGGTAGCCGTGCTGCTTCGCGACCTCCTTCACGACGAGGCGGTACGTCAGCATGTAGTCCGCCATGTCGAGCGCACCGGCGAAGCGGATGTCGATCTCGTGCTGCGACGGGCCGACCTCGTGGTGGTGGTACTCGACGGGGATCCCCATCGTCTCGAGCGCCCGGATCGTGTCGCGCCGGATGCCCGTCGCGGCGTCCATCGTCGTCTGCGCGAAGTAGCCGCCCTCGTCCAGCGTCTCGGTGCCGTGCTCGTCGCGGAAGAGGAAGTACTCCGCCTCCGGGCCGACGTTGAACGTGTCGAAGCCCATCGACTGCATCCGCTCGAGCGCGCGGCGGAGCGCGAAGCGCGGATCGCCGTCGTACGGGTTTCCGTCGGGCGTGACGACGTCGCAGATCATCCGCGCCTCGACGCCGTTCGGCATCACGCGGAACGACGCCGGGTCGGGGATTGCGACCATGTCGGACTCCTCGATCGCGTTGAAGCCCGTGATCGACGAGCCGTCGAAGCCCATGCCGTCGTCGAGCGCGCCCGCGACCTCGCTCTTCGTGATCGAGAAGCTCTTCAGGTGCCCCTCGAGGTCGGTGAACCAGAGCAGCATGTCCTCGATGCCGCGCGCCTCGATCTCCTCGAGCACGGCGGCCCGCGCCTTCGGATCGGACGTCGCGCGGTTCTTGCTCTCAACCTGCGCCATCGCTCATTCCTCCCTCGAGAAACAGAGAAGCCCCGGTCGCCGCGTCATCCGGCGCCCGAGGCTCCGTCGCCTCCACAATCGACGCGCGGAGTCTACACGGATGGCGCGCGCGCCCGCGCGGGCTAGGCTCGGGCCATGGCGGAGTCACGTCCGTCGGGGGTGGAAGCGGCGCTCGCGGGGCTCGCGCGCGGCGTCTCGCGGCGGCGGCGGGCGGTGATCGCCGTCTGGCTCGCGCTCCTCGCCGGCGGCGCCTGGTTCTCCCTCCACCAGACCTCGCACCTGAGCGGCGGCGGCTGGGAGGTGCCCGGGAGCCAGTCGATCCGCGTCTCGAAGCTGCTCGACTCCTTCCCCGGCGTGACGCCGCCGACCTTCACCTTCTTCGTCACCGGCTCGAGCCCGGCGGCGGTGCGCACGCGCGTGGCCGCGATCGTGCCGGAGCTGCGCGGCGTGACGCGGCTGCGGTCGGGGACGCCCGTCTTCCTCGCCGGCGGCCGCGCCGCGCTGCTGCCGGTCGATTTCGCCGGCGCGACGTCGAACGCGATCGACGAGGCGACGAGGCTGCGGCACCGGTTCGTGCAGACGACGCCCGCGCTGCAGACGCGCGTCCTCGGCGAGCCGGCGGTCTGGTCGAACTTCCAGCAGGTCTCGAAGAGACAGCTGGCGCGCAGCGAGTCGATCGGCTTCCCGCTGATCCTCGTCATCCTGCTCGCCGCGTTCGGAACGGTCGTCGCGGCGGTCGCGCCGCTCGCGCTCGGGTTCGCGGCGGTGTTCCTCTCGGGCGCGGTCATCTACTGGCTTTCGCGCTCGTTCGTCGTCTCGGTCTACGTCACGAACATGGCGTCGATGATCGGGATCGGCGTCGCGGTCGACTACTCGCTGTTCATCGTCTCGAGGTTCCGGAGCGAGCTCCACGCGGGCTCGCCGCCGGAGAACGCGCTCGCGCGCTCGCTCTCGACCTCCGGCAAGGCGGTCGTCTTCAGCGGCGCGACCGTCGCCGTCTCGCTGGCGGGGCTGTTCGCGATCGACGTGAACGGGATCCGCTCGCTCGCGGTCGGCGCGATCGTCGTCGTCTGCATCTCGGTGCTCGCCGCGACGACGCTGCTGCCGGCGATGCTCGCCGTCGCCGGCGCGCGCGTCGACCGGCTGCGCCTGCCGCTGCCGTGGAGCACCGGCGAGGAGAGCGGCAGCCGGTTCTGGACGACGTGGGCGGCGACGGTGATGGGGAGGCCGGTCGCGTTCCTCGTCGCCGGCGCGTCGGTGATGCTCGCGCTCGCCGCGCCGCTCGTCGCGATGCAGACGTTCAACCGCGGGCTGCAGGAGCTCCCCGCGGGCTCCGAGGTGCGCGCCGCCACGGAGCGGGCGATGGCGCTCGCCGGCCCGGGCTTCAGCTCGCCCGTGCACATCGTGCTCGCGCACCCGCCGGGCGCGCTCGCGCGTCGCATCGCCACGGTGCCGGGGGTCGTCGCCGTCTCGGCGCCGGTGCGCAGCAGCGACGGCTCGCACTGGCTCCTCGACGCGCGGATCGACGCGCAGGCGGAGTCGTCGCCCGCGCGCGCGACCGTCGGCCGCATCCGCGCCGTCGCCGGCCCCGGCGCGTTCCTCGGCGGCTCGACCGTGTTCGACCAGGACGTCGAGCACGCGATCTTCGGCGGCATCTGGAAGATGCTGCTCTTCATCCTCGGCGCGTCGTACCTCGTGCTGCTGCTCCTGCTGCGCAGCGTCGTCCTTCCGCTGAAGGCCGTGCTCGTCAACCTGCTCAGCGTCGGCGCGGCCTACGGCGTGCTCGTCACCGTCTTCCAGTGGGGCCTGTTCGACTGGACCGGCTACCGCTCGCCCGGCTACGTCGACACGATCGTCCCCGCGCTCGTGCTCGCGGTGACATTCGGGCTGTCGATGGACTACGAGGTGTTCCTGCTGACGAGGATCCGGGAGGGCTGGCTCGTGCACGGCGACAACGAGCGCGCCGTCTCGGAGGGGCTCGTCCGCTCCGCCCGGACGATCACGAGCGCGGCGGCGGTGATGGTCGCCGTCTTCGCCTCGTTCTCGGCCGCGGGCGCGCCGGCGCTGAAGGAGCTGGGGCTGGGGCTCGCGGTGGCGATCCTCCTCGACGCGACCCTCGTCCGGCTCGTGATCGTCCCGGCGGCGATGCGGCTGCTCGGCGACTGGAACTGGTGGTTCCCGGGCGTCCCGCGACGCGTCCTCCCGCCGACCACGGCGGCCCGCCACTAACCTTCGCGCGTGCGGATCCTCGTCACCGGCGGCGCCGGCTTCATCGGCTCGCACTTCGTCAAGCGGCTGCTGCGCGCCGACGAGGACGTCGTCGTCCTCGACAAGCTCACGTACTCGGGGAACCGCGCCAACCTGCCGGACGACGTCGAGCTGCTCGAGGGCGACATCGCCGAGCCTTCGGACGTCGCCCGCGCTGCGAAGGGCTGCGACGCGATCGTCAACTTCGCCGCGGAGACGCACGTCGACCGCTCGATCCTCAGCGCCGACGCGTTCGGCCGCACCGAGTTCCGCGGCACCCAGGTCCTGCTCGAGCACATCCGCGGCTCGGGGCAGCGCCTCGTCGCCGTCTCGACGGACGAGGTCTACGGCGATCTCGAGGCGGGCGGCTCCTCGAAGGAGACGGATCAGCTCCGCCCGTCGAGCCCGTACAGCGCGGCGAAGGCGGCCGCCGACCTGCTCGTCCCCGCCTACGTGCGGACGTTCGGCGTCGACGCGTCGATCACCCGCGGCTCCAACACGTACGGCCCGAACCAGTACCCGGAGAAGTTCATCCCGCTGTTCGTGACGAACGCGCTCGACGGCGAGCCCCTCCCGCTCTACGGCGACGGCCGCCAGGTGCGCGACTGGCTCTTCTCGGAGGACCACTGCGCCGGGATCGAGCTCGTCCTCCGCGAGGGCGGCGCGGGCGAGGTCTACAACGTCGGCGGCGGCGACGAGCACGAGAACATCGACGTCGCGCGGCGGCTGCTCGAGCTCACGGGCGCCGACCCCTCGCTCCTCCGCCGGGTCGAGGACCGGCCCGGCCACGACCGCCGCTACTCGCTCGACACGGCGAAGATCCGCGCCCTCGGTTGGCGACCCGAGACCGGCTTCGACGAGGGCCTGGCCGCCACCGTCGACTGGTACCGCGACAACCGGGGCTGGTGGGAGCCGATCAAGTCGGGCAGCTACCGGGAGTACTACGAGCGCCAGTACGCCGAGCGGCTGGCCAACTCCGGTTCCGTCTAGGATTCCCGCCCTCGGCGGAGAAAGCCCACTCTCGGGCCATCTCGCATGGAAATTCGCCGCGCCCTCACGCTCCTCGCCGTCGCCGCGCTCCTCGCGGCGGGCTCCGCCTCGGCGAAGTCCGTCTGCACCGGCTCGTGCTACGTCGCCCCCGCCGGCTCCGGCGCGCTGTTCCTCTTCAGCGGCCACGGCTGGGGCCACGGCGTCGGGATGAGCCAGTACGGCGCCTACGGCTACGCGCAGCACGGCTGGACGTACGCGCAGATCCTCGCCCACTACTACCCCGGCACGAAGCTCGGGAAGACGGCGACGACGACGATCCGCGTCCTCCTCGCCGACCGGCAGAAGACGCTGAAGATCTCCTCAACGGTGCCGTTCACGGTCACGGACGGCTCGGGCCGCGCCCACACCCTCGCCGCCGGCGCGTTCTCGTTCGGCACCGGGCTGCGGCTGCCGGTCGACGGCGGCCCCGCGACGGGGCTGACGGCGCCGCTGACCTTCACGCCGGGCAGCGCCGGCCCGCTCACCCTCGGGCGCGCCTATCGCGGCCAGATCACCGTCGATGTCGTCGACGGGAAGCTGCGGGCGGTCAACGTCCTCCCGCTCGAGCAGTACCTCTGGGGCGTCGTCCCCGCCGAGATGCCCTCGACCTGGCTGCCGCAGGCCCTCGACGCGCAGGCGATCGCGTCGCGGTCGTACGCGCTCGCCACCCGGCAACTCGCGGCTCCCTTCGACGTCTACTCGGATACACGGAGCCAGATGTATCTGGGAATCGGGAGCGAGACACCGGCGACGACCGCAGCGGTGAACGCGACGGCCGGCCGGGTTGTGCTCTTCGGCGGAAAGGTCGCGACCACCGTCTTCTCGTCCAGCTCGGGCGGAGAGACCAGCTCGAGCGTCGACGCCTGGGGCGGGGCGCCCACGCCGTACCTCGTCTCCGTCCCGGATCCCTATGACGTGATCTCGCCGTTCCACGACTGGGGGCCGGTGCCGGTGACCGCTCTCGCGCTCGCCAAGGCCCTCCACGTGACCGGTACCGTGGCCGACGTGACGACGACGCTGAACCTGTCCGGCCGGGTCTCGCAGCTCGAGCTGACGACGACGGCGTCGCTCGCGCCGTTCCCGCTCCAGACGGCCGTCGGCGGCGGGACGGTGGAGAGCGCGCTCGGGCTCCGCTCGACCTGGTTCTCCGTCGGCGTCCTCGCGCTCGCGCCGCCCGCGCCGAGCCTGCCGATCCCGTACGGCTCCACGGTGCAGCTGAGCGCCGTGATCCGGGGGACGAGCGGCGTCTCGATCGAGCAGCGCCCGAACGCGTCCACGTGGACGCCGATCGGCCCGGTGACGGCGCAGCCCGACGGAACCGTGCTGCTGACGGAGGCGCCGACGATCACGACGGACTACCGGCTCGCGACGACGCAGGCGGCCGCCGCGTATGTCCGGGTGAAGGTGATGCCGGTCGTGACGCTCACGCCGCCGGCCGCGCCGGGCGCCGTCGAGCTCCAGGGGACGATCGCGCCCGCGCTTCCCGGAGCGCCCGTCCAGATCCAGGAGCTGAACACGACGACGCTGGCGTGGACGACGGTCGCCTCCGGCGCCGTCGACCCGAGCACGACGGCTTCGACCGTCCCCGGCGCGGTCGGAACGTTCACCGTGCCGTTCCAGCTGACGCCGGGCACGTATCGAGCGGTGATCGCGCCCGGTCAGGGCTATTCGCCGGGCACCTCGGTGCCGCTCACCGTGACCGGCTGATGACGCGCCTCCTGCTCGTCGCCGTCACCGCGGCGCTGCTGGCCGCGGCGCCCGCCGCTGCCTTCGCGCCGACCGACCCGCTCGCCCCGAAGCAGTGGTACCTCGACCAGGATCACGCGTTCGACGCGTGGCCGACCCCGCCGACGACCCTTGCGCCGGTGAAGGTCGCCGTCATCGACTCCGGCCTCGACAACATGCTCCCGGACTTCGCCGGCCGGATCGCCGACGCGCGGAGCTTCGTCGGCGGCAGCCCGTTCCTCGACACCGAGGGCCACGGCACCTTCGTCGCGGGCGAGATCGCCGCGAACCTCGACTCCGTCGGGATCGTCGGGATGGCGTACTCGGCACAGCTGCTGGTGGCGAAGGTGGTGAAGCCGGACGGGACGATCCCGCTCCAGGCCGAGGCCGACGGGATCCGCTGGGCCGTCGACGACGGCGCGCAGGTGATCAACCTCAGCATCGGCGGCGTCCGCGACCCGGCGCACCCGAACCGCGACACGTACTCGGCGCTCGAGGCCTCGGCCGTGGCGTACGCGATCTCGAAGGGCGCGGTCGTCGTCGCCGCCGTCGGGAACTCGGACGAGGCGTACGCGACGCCGTGGAACTACGCGAGCTATCCGGCCGCGCTCCCGCACGTGATCGGCGTCAGCGCGCTGACGAGGACCGGCGCCGTCCCCGACTTCTCCGACCGCGACCCGATCTTCAACGACCTCTCCGCGCCGGGGGTCGGCATCTTCTCCACGTTTCCGCTGGCGATGACGCAGGACCGGCCGTCGTGCCCGGATCAGGGCTACTCGGATTGCGGCGGGCCCGACTACATGAACGCGCAGGGGACGTCGTTCTCCGCCCCGCAGGTCAGCGCGGCGGCGGCGATGCTCCTCGCCGTCGACCCGTCGCTGACGAACTCGCAGGTGTCGGAGATCCTCGAGCAGAGCGCCGACGACGTGAACGCGTCGAACGGCTGCCCGCAGTGCGCGGTCGGGCGCGATATGTACAGCGGCTGGGGCCGCCTCGACGTCGCGCGCGCGATCGCGATGCTGCAGGGTCCGTTGCCGCCGCCGGACGCGTACGAGCCGAACGACGACGCCGGCTCGTCGGCGCATCAGCTGTGGGGCAAGTCGATCCCGATCACGGCGACGCTCGACTACTACGACGATCCCGTCGACGTGTACAAGATCGCGCTCGCCCCGGGCGAGCGGCTGAAGGCGAAGGTGTCGGCGAAGTGGACCGGGGCCGCCGTGAGCCTCGCGCTCTGGAAGCCCGCCACGGTCCACGTCGAGGGGACGCAGGCGAAGCCGCAGCTCCGCGCCGCGCAGTCCGCCGGCGCCGGCACGAGCGCGCAGCTCACGTACAAGGCGACGACCCGCGGCTGGTACTACGTCGAGGTCAAGGACACCGTGCCGGGCTTCGGCCAGTACAGCCTGCTGCTCACGAAGACGACGCCCACGCGCTAACCCGGCCGTGTCCCTGCGGGACACGGCCCGGTGTCAGACGCGGTTCGCAGAAGCGTCACGACTTCCACGCGAGTGTGTGACGAACAATCCACAGGCCCGCACGGAGAGCCGGGTTGCCACGTCGACATGGCTCTTCCTGCCGGACATGTCCCGGTGTCAGACACCGGGGTTCGGCGGCGCTACTGGTTCTCGAGGAGCTCGTCCTCGGCGACGGGCCGGAGGACGCGCGCGGGGCTGCCGACGACGAGCATGCGCGGGGCGACGTCCTTCGTCACGACCGCGCCGGCGCCGACGAACGCCTCCTCGCCGATCTCGATCCCCGGGCAGAGGATCGCGCCGCCGCCGACGCGGGCGCCGCGGCGGATCGTCGGGCCCTTGATCAGGTCGTGGCGCCGCTCGGTCCGCCCCATGAAGTTGTCGTTCGTCGTGACGACGCACGGCGCGATGAAGACGTTGTCCTCGAGCGTCGAGTACGCGGTCACGTACGCGTCCGCCTGGATCTTCGTCATCGCGCCGATCGTCGTGTCGTTCTCGACGAGCGAGCCCCGGCCGATGACGACGTCGTCGCCGACGACGACGCGCTCGCGCACGCACGACTGGTCGCCGAGGATCACGCGCGCGCCGATCCGCGTCCCGGCGAAGACGATCGCGCCGGTGGAGACGATCGTCCCGTCGCCGATCTCCGTCGGCGGCAGCGGCTCGCGCTTCGCGGTCGAGCGCGGCGACAGCGAGGGCTGCTTCCCGACGACCGCGTGCTCGAGCACCTTCACGCCGTCGCCGAGCACGGTCCCGGGGTAGACGATCGCGGACGGGTGGATCTCAGCGGGCATGGTCCCGCTCCGGCACCGGCCGAGCCGGTGCCTCCGCTCCTTGGAGTGCTCCGTCGAGCCTACGCACCGAGGCTCTCCGTCAGCCGGTCGAGCGCACGCACGACGCGCGCCCCGTCCTCTGCGACCTTGACCCGGTCGCCCTCGCCGGCGATGAGACGCAGGAACTCCTGGCACTCGAGCTTCAGCGGCTCGTCGGTCGCGATCTTCGGGATGTAGATGTCGCCGGAGCGCGTCTGCCACTCGCCGTAGCTCTCTGCGCGCTTCCACGGCGACTTCTCGTAGACCGTCACCTTCCGCTCGAGCTCCATGTCGTCGAACACGACCATCTTCTCGCGCCCGACGACGGTCATCTTCCGCATCTTGTGCGGGTCGAGCCACGACAGGTGCATGTGCGCGATCTTCCCGCTCGGGAAGCGGAGGTAGCAGAAGACGACGTCCTCGACGCCCTCGGTGAGGAAGTCGCGGCCGTGCGCGACGCACTCGTCGGGCTCCTCGTCGAGCAGGTAGAGGATCACCGAGAGGTCGTGCACGCCGAGCGACCAGAGCGCGTTCTCGTGCGTCCGGACGATGCCGAGGTTCTGGCGGTTGCCGTACACGCACAGCACCTCGCCGAGCTCGCCCGCGTCGATCAGCTCCTTCAGCTTGCGGACGCCGGGGTGGTAGAGGAGCAGGTGGCCCGGCATCAGCACGAGGTCGCGCTCGAGCGCGATCGCGAGCAGCTCGTCGATCTCGGCCTTCCGCATCGCCGGCGGCTTCTCGACGAGCACGTGCTTGCCCGCCTCCAGCGCCTGCTTCGCCAGCGCGTAGTGCGTCGGCACCGGCGTCGCGATCACGACGCCCTGGATCTCCGGATCGGCGAGTACCTCCTCGAAGTCGCCGTACGCGCGAGCGCCCGGATATCGGGCGGTGAAGCGCTCGAGCCGCTCCGGCACGATCTCGCAGATCGCCGACAGCACGCCGAGCTCGTCGAAGTTGCGCGCGAGATTCGGGCCCCAGTAGTTCAGCCCGACGACCGCGATCACAACTTGAAGACTTTCCCGGAGTTGTGGTTGCCGTTGCTGCCCGTCGCGTTGCGGAGATCGACCACGAGGCTCGCGTCGTCCACGACCTTGTCGTAGTCGACCGCGTGGTGGTCGGTGACGATCACGCAGACGTCGTACGCCGCCGGGTCGAGCGCGACGGACTGCATCTCGAGGCCGTGCTCGGCGAACCGCGGCACGTGCGGGTCGTGGTAGGAGACGTCCGCGCCCGCGTTCTGGAGGAGTGAGATCAGCTTCAGCGCCGGCGACTCGCGCATGTCGCTGATGTCGGGCTTGTACGCGACGCCGAGGATCAGCACCTTCGAGCCCTTCAGCGACCGCTGCTTCGCGTGGTTCAGCGCCTGCGAGACGAGCGAGCGGCAGAAGTACGGCATCTCCTCGTTCACCTTCCCGGCGAGCTCGATGAACTCGGTGTAGAAGCCGAACTCGCGCGCCTTCCACGTGAGGTAGAACGGGTCGATCGGGATGCAGTGGCCGCCGAGGCCCGGCCCGGGGCTGAAGCGCATGAACCCGAACGGCTTCGTCGCGGCGGCGTCGACGACCTCCCAGACGTCGATGTCCATCCGGTCGCAGAGGATCGCCAGCTCGTTGACGAGCGCGATGTTGACCGAGCGGAAGATGTTCTCGAGCAGCTTCGTCAGCTCGGCCGCCTCCGGGGTCGAGACGCGGTGGATCTCCTCGATCGCGCTCCCGTACAGCGCGGCCGCCGCCTCGGTGCACGCGGGCGTGATCCCGCCGACGACCTTCGGCACGTTCTTCGTCGTGTAGTCGACGCGGCCGGGGTCGACGCGCTCGGGCGAGAACGCGAGGTTGAAGTCCTCGCCGACCTCCAGCCCGGAGACGGACTCGAGCACCGGCAGGATCTCCTCCCGCGTCGTGCCGGGATACGTCGTCGACTCGAGCACGACGAGGTGGCCCTTCCGCAGCCGCGGCGCGATCTGGCGGACGGCGCCGATCACGATCGTGAGATCCGGCTCGCGCTGGCGGGAGAGCGGCGTCGGCAGCGCGATCAGGATCGCGTCGGCGTCGCGGAGCACGTCGTAGTCGGTCGTCGCGGACAGGCCGTTCGCGACGAGGCGGGCCATCACGTCGGAGGGGACGTCCTCGATGTAGCTCTCGCCCCGGTTGATCCGGTCGACCCTTGACTGCTGGACGTCGACGAGGACGACGCGCCTGCCTGCCTCGGCGAAGACCTGTGCGAGCGGGACACCGACGTAGCCCGCACCGACGATGGCCACTTCCGGTTTCATGCCGCGGCAAGGCTAGCCATAAGCGCCGCGGCGACCGCAGGGGAACTGTTCCCGTCGCCGTAGAGCGGCGGCAGCCCCGCCGGAAGACGCGCTGTTGCGACCGCGGCGGCGAGCGCGACGGGGTCGTCGTCGACGAGGACGTTGGCCCCGAGCTCGACGGTGTCGACCCACTCCGTGGACGGCCTCGCGGTGACGCAAGGCACGCCGTACCAGTACGCCTCCTTCTGGAGCCCGCCGGAGTCGGTGACGATCACGCGCGCCTGCGAGCAGAGTGCGGCCATGTCGAGATAGCCCAGCGGCTCGAGGAGGCGCACGCGCTCGCCGAGGGCGACCCCGTGCGCCAGTACCGCGCGGTGCGTGCGGGGGTGAGCGGGAAACACGACAGGCTCCTCGATGAGAGAGAGCCCGGCCACGATGCGACGCAAGCGCGGTAGCTGAACGTTCGCCTCGCGGTGGATCGTCGCCGCGATGTAGCCGCCGGGGGCGAGGCCGAGCCGGCCGAGGATCCCCGAGCGCGCGCGGGCGATCGGCGAGAGCCGGAAGCACGCGTCCGCCATCACGTCGCCGACGACCTCGATCCGCCCGCCGACGCCCTCGCCGCGGAGCGTCTCCGCCGAGCGCTCGTCGGGGCAGAGCAGGAGCGCCGAGACGCGGTCGACCGCGATCCGGTTCCGCTCCTCCGGCATCGACAGGTCGCCGCTGCGGAGGCCCGCCTCGCCGTGGGCGACCGGCACCCCGGCGTCGCCGGCCGCCTCGGCGCCCGCAAGCGTCGAGTTCGTGTCGCCGTACACGAGCGTCCAGTCCGGCCGCTCCTGCTCGATCGCCGCCGCGATCCCGGGCCGCATCCGCTCCGCGTCGGCGGTGTGGAGGTCGAGCCGGTACGCCGGCTCGGGCAGCCCGAGCTCCTCGAAGAAGACCTCCGACAGCTCCCGGTCCCAGTGCTGGCCCGTGTGGAGCACGACCTCGTCGATCCCGGCCTCGCGCAACGCGACGGAGACCGGCCCCGACTTGATGAACTGCGGCCGGTTGCCGACGACGGACAGGACCCTCACGAGGACGAGGCTACAATGCCCGTCGCCCAGAGGGCCGTTAGCTCAGCTGGTAGAGCAGGGGACTCTTAATCCCAAGGTCGAAGGTTCGAATCCTTCACGGCCCACTTCTCGCCGCGTCGCCCGACTCCGCGCGAGCAGGCGCGCTGCGCGCGCGTGCTTCGCGCTTCGCTTTCCGCTCGCGGGGTCTCGGTGGGGGCGAACTCGTGGCGGGTCGGGGTGGGGCCGCGCCCGCCATGTCGGGCGCGGCGACGAGGGGTTCGCAACAGGGGGAACTAACCCCGAAAGTCGGGGCATCCGACGGCGTGTGGATCGACTAGGCTCTTCGCCGGATGCGCAAGGGGCAGATCCTGACGCTGGTCGGCATTGGCGTCGTCGCGGGCGGGATCGCAACGGCTGTCGCCGTGGTGCCGACCTGGCTCCCGACGCGGGCGTCGGTCGAGGCCGGCCGGATCGACGACGCGATCTGGATGACGATCATCATCTCGATCGTCATCTTCTCGGTGGTCGCCGCGGTGATCATCTACGAGGTCATCCGCTTCCGCGCGAAGCCGGGCGACGACGCCGACGGGCCGCCGGTGCACGGGCATACGGGCCTCGAGATCACGTGGACGCTGATCCCGCTCGGGATCGTCACCGCGATCGCGATCTTCAGCGCGATCGTCCTCTCCCGCAACGGGAACGCCGGCGTCGACCCGCTGCGGGTGGACGTGATCGCGCAGCAGTACTCGTGGACGTTCTCGTACCCGGACGCCAAGGGCCTGACCTCGAGCGTGCTCCGGCTGCCGAAGGGACGCTCCGTGCTGCTGACGATCACCTCGAAGGACGTGATCCACTCGTTCTGGGTGCCGAACTTCGGGCAGAAGCAGGACGCGGTGCCCGGGCTGCACCCGACGCTCCACATCACGCCGGACCGGCTCGGGACGTTCCCGGTGATCTGCGTCGAGCTGTGCGGCCTCGGCCACGCGCTCATGCGCAGCGAGGCGATCGTGATGACGCCGGCGTCGTTCGACTCGTGGCTCAAGAGCCAGCAGCAGGCGGTGACATCGCCGAACGCCTCCGTCTCGGGCGCCGCCGTGTTCAAGGACAACAACTGCAGCGCGTGCCACACGCTGACCGCCGCCGGAGCGAAGGGGACGGCCGGGCCCGACCTCGACAAGCTGCCGCAGTGGGCCGCGCAGGCGAAGCAGCCGCTCGAGTCGTTCATCAAGACGTCGATCGTCGACCCGAACGCGTACATCCAGCCCGGCTTCCCGAAGAACCTGATGCCGCAGACCTTCGGGTCGCTGCCGCCGGCGCAGCTCAACGCTCTCGTCCAGTACCTGATCAGCTCGAGCAAGAAGGGGTGAGAACGAGCACGTGACCGCAGCGACGCTCCACGACGCGCACCCGCCCGCTCCGGCGCACCACGGCACCGCGCGGCGCCTGCTCCTGGGCGCGGGCTGGATCCGCGCCGCCTGGATGTTCTGCTTCTTCGCGCTGATCGGAGTCGGGCTCGTCGTGGGGATCCGCTTCGCCGCCGACTGGCACCCGTTCCTCGACAAGCAGATCGCCGTCCTCGTCGGGCTGCTCGTCATGGGGCCGGTCGGCTTCCTCGCCGGCATCGGCTGCTTCGACTACTGGGTCTACTACGCGCTCGGCCGCCCGACGCGCCCAGAGGACCATTCCGGCCACGGCGCCCGCAGCTGGAAGGACTACTTCCGCGTCAACACCGACCACAAGGTCATCGGCGTCCAGTACCTCGTCACGACGATGGTCTTCTTCATCATCGGCGGGATGCTCGCGCTGCTCATACGCGCCGAGCTCGCGCGGCCGGGGATCCAGTTCTTCGACCCGCAGACGTTCAACGGGCTCTTCTCCGTGCACGCGTCGCTGATGATCTTCCTGTTCATAATCCCGGCGTTCGCCGGCCTCGCGAACTTCGTCGTGCCGCTGATGCTCGGCGCGGCCGACATGGCGTTCCCGCGCCTGAACGCGCTGTCGTTCTGGCTGCTGCCGATCGCCGGGATCATGATGGTCTCGTCGTTCCTCGTCCCCGGCGGCGCCTTCGCCTGCGGCTGGACGGGCTACGTGCCGCTCTGCTCGACGCACCAGCCGCTCGGCGCGGTCTTCTTCAACCAGGCGGTGCAGTGGGCCGGCGCGAGCTCGATCATGACCGCCCTCAACTTCCTGGTCACGATCATCACGATGCGCGCGCCGGGGATGACGTTCTGGCGGCTGCCGCTGCTCGTGTGGGCGAACTTCACGACGTCGCTGCTCGTCGTGATCGCGACGCCGTTCATCGCGGGGTCGCAGTTCTTCTCGATGTTCGACCACGTGATGCACACGTCGTTCTTCAACGCGGCGACGGGCGGCTACCCGCTCGGGTACCAGCACATCTTCTGGTTCTACTCACATCCGGCCGTCTACATCATGATGCTGCCCGGCTTCGGGATCATGAGCGAGGTCATATCCGTCTTCAGCCGGAAGCCGATCTTCGGCTACCGGCTGATGGCGCTGTCGCTGATGGCGATCGTCGTCCTCGGCTTCTCGGTCTGGGCGCACCACATGTTCGTCAGCGGCATGGCGTCGTGGCTCCGCGTGCCGATGATGATCACGACGCTGCTGATCGCGGTGCCGACGGGGATCAAGATCTTCAGCTGGCTCGCGACGATGTGGGACGGGAAGCTCCACTTCAACACGCCGATGCTGTTCGCGCTCGGCTTCCTCTCGATGTTCGTGATCGGCGGCCTCTCCGGCGTCATGCTCGGCGCGGTCCCGGTCGACATCCACATGAACCAGACGTACTTCGTCGTCGCGCACATCCACTACGTGCTCTTCGGCGGCTCCGTCTTCACGATCTTCGCGGGCATCTACTACTGGTTCCCGAAGATGACCGGACGGATGTACGACGAGAAGCTCGGGAAGCTGCACTTCTGGCTGACGTTCGTCGGCTTCAACCTGACGTTCTTCCCGATGCACATCCTCGGCACCGAGGGCATGCCGCGACGCGTCGTCGACTACGCGCCGAAGTTCGCGGGGCTCAACATGTTCATCTCGCTCGCGTCGTTCGGCCTCGGAGCCTCGACGATCGTCTTCCTCTACAACGCGATCACGAGCTGGCGCTCCGGCGAGAAGGCGCCCTCGAACCCGTGGCACGCGATGACGCTCGAGTGGCAGGTCAGCTCGCCGCCGCCGGTCTTCAACTTCGACGAGATCCCGCAGGTCGTCGGCTCGCCGTACGGCTACGGGATCCCCGGCGCGCAGCACGCGATCCTCGCGCCCTCGCACGCGCCCGCGCCCGAGGAGGTGGCGGTCACGTGAGCGCGGCGGAGAACGACGCACGCCTCATCGTCGTCGTCGCGAACGAGACGGTCGTCTCGCACGCGCTCGTCGAGCTGCTGGAGCGGAAGGCGGCGGACGGCGACGTGCGCGTCGTCGTCGTCGCGCCGGTGCACCAGCCGCGCCAGGGCTACGTCGTCTACTACGACACGCGCCGCGCCGCCGCGCGGCGCCGGCTCGACAGGACGCTCGACCTGCTGCGCAAGGCCGGCGTCCCCGCGACCGGCGTCGTCGTCGAGGCGGATCCGGTCGCCGCGCTCCGCGACGCGATCGCGCAGCTGGCACCCGACGAGATCGTCGTCTCGACGCATCCGAAGCAGCAGTCGGGCTGGCTCCGCCGGAACGCCGTCGACCAGATGCGCCGCGTCGCGGGCGACATCCCGTTCGAGCACGTCGTCGTCGACCTCGCGGCGGAGCGGGGCGAGGCGAACGTCCTCGTCGTCGCGAACCAGACCGTGCTCGGCGAGCCGCTGCTGGCGAAGATCCGCGAGCGCGCGGCCGCGGGCCCGGCGAGCTTCCTCATCATCTCGCCGCAGGGCGAGGGCGAGGGCAGCTACGAGGAGGCCGAGCACCGGCTGCTCCGCGCGGTCACGCTGCTGCGCGCCGAGGGCCTCGACGTCCACGGCCAGATCTCGCATCCCGACCCGTACGCGGCGGTGATGCAGACGATCGAGGACGAGCGCGTCGACGAGCTGATCGTCTCCACGTTCCCGAACGAGCGCTCCGGCTGGATGCGCAAGCACCTCGTCGAGCGCCTGCAGGCCGACACGAAGCTGCCGGTCGAGCACGTCGAGGTCGACATCCCCGCAGAGGTGAACGCCTGATGGCCGTCCACGCCGAGCATCTCGAGCATCACGGCGACCACCCGCCCGCGCCGCACTACTCGTCGCGGATCGCGCCCGAGATCCTCGGGATGTTCCTGTTCATCGGGTCGGAGATCATGCTCTTCGGCGCCTTCTTCACGGCGTACTTCTTCGTGCGGGTCGCCGCCGGGACGCCGTGGCCGACGCCGCCGTTCCACCTCCCGGTCTACGTCGCGTTCATCAACACGGCCATCCTCGTCACGTCGAGCGGGACGGTGCACTGGGCGCTGCAGTCGATCAAGCGCGGCAACGTCTGGGGCCTCCGCGCCGGGCTGCTGCTGACCTTCCTGATGGGGCTCACGTTCCTCCTCTCGCAGATCGCGGAGTACCTGCGCATCGGCTTCAACACGAGCGACGGCGCCTTCCCGACGATCTTCTTCTGCCTCACCGGACTGCACGGGGCCCACGTCTTCGTCGGCCTGTCGATCCTCCTGTTCATGACGATCCGCGCCTACCGCGGCCACTTCTCGGCCGAGCACCACCACGGCGTCGAGCTGGCGGGGATCTACTGGCACTTCGTCGACGTGATGTGGATCGTCGTCTACACGACGGTCTACATCCTCTGAGCGGCGTGCGACACAACCCCTTGCGCAGCGAGGCCGAGGCGTTCCGCTTCCTCGGCGTCGTCATCGTCGGCGCGATCGTGATCGTCGCCGCCGCCTACCTCGACACCTGGGTCGGCGTCGCGGCCGCGGTCGTCGTGATCGCCGCGGTCGTGCGCTGGGTCAGAGGCTGATCCGGTAGCGCACCTCGACGACGTCGACGCCGAGATGGGGCTCGACCTTGCGCGCCCACTCGGCGGTGTCGAGCGTCCAGCCCTCCCGCTCGTAGAACCGTCGCGCACGCGGGTTGTCCTCGAGCACCCAGAGGATCGCGCCGGCGAAGCCGCGCCCGCGCAGCGCTTCGAGCGACGCCCGCATCAGCTCCCCCCCGGCGCCGCCGCCCCATGCCCGCGGGAGCGCGTAGATCGCGTACAGCTCGCCCTCGCCGGGCTCGTCGCGCGCGGGCCCGGTCGAGGCGAACGCGACGACCTCGCCACCGTCGTCCTCGGCGACGAACACGTCCTCCTCGTCCGCGCGCTCGGTCAGCGCCCGCTCCCAGCCGAGGCGGCGCCGCTCCGGGTCGAGCCCGGCGAGCCGCTCGGCGCCGAAGACGTGCTCGTATGCCGCCTGCCACGTCCGCACGTGCACTTCCGCGATCGCGTCGGCGTCCTCCGGACGCGCCCGCCGGACGGCCATGCCGCTACTTGCCGGCGCTGGAGGAGACGTACTTCGCGACCGCGGTGATCTGCGCCGGCGTCAGCTTGCCCTTGAACGCCGGCATGACCGCGCCGCCGTTCGTCACCTGGTGGTCGACGATCGCCTCCGCCGGCTTCAGCTGGTCGAGGTTCGGGCCGACCGTGCCGGTCGCGCCCGCGTCCTTCAGCGTGTGGCAGCTCGCGCACTCGCTCTGGAAGATCGTCTTGCCGTCGTTCCCGAGCTCGGACGGCGGCTTCGTCGTCGCGCCGGCCGTCCCGGCCACGGTCGCGACGTAGGCGGCGACGTCCTGCGCGTTCTCGCCGGTGACGAGGTTGTCCGGCATCGGCTTCGACGCGTCGCGGATCTGGAGGAGGACGACGTTCTGGATCGTGCTCTGCTTGAAGCCCTGCGCGCGGCTCGGGCCGAAGGCGTCGTCGAGGTTCGGGCCGACCGTCCCCGTCGTGCCGGCGGCGGCGAGCGTGTGGCAGCCGCCGCAGCTCGACGTGAACAGCTTCTGGCCGTTCTGCGTGTCCGCGTGCGCGATAGCCTTGCCGCCCGTGCCGCACCCGGCGGCGAGCAGCGCAGTCGCGACGACGATCGGGACCCCTGTGACGAGCCGGCGCACCGCCGGGAGTCTAACCGGACGCAGCGGCCGGAGACCCGGCTACGGCTTCTTCTTCGAGGTGCCCTCGAGGGTCTTGATCAGCTGCCGGACCTGGCCGGCAGTCGACGCGTCGGGGTTCAGCTTCAGGTACGCCTTGTAGGCCGCGACGGCCGTGAGATTGAACGTCGGCGAGCCGGTGATCTGCGCCGCCGTCTGCGCCGTGTTCCCGAGCTGGAACTGCGCGTCGGCGTTCCCCGGCTGAAGCTTCGTCAGCTGCTGGTACGTCGAGACCGCGCCCTGGTACGCGATCGCCAACCGCTGGTACAGGTTCGACGCCGCCTGGCCCGCGAGCGAGGACTGCGCCGACTCGATCGGGTTCGTGCCGACCGCCGTGCCGAGCTTGCCCGTGGGGAGGAACGCCGTGCTCGGCGCGGCGAGCTGCGCCCGCTGGTACGCGCTCGCGTACTCGTTCTGGAGCGCCGCGGCCTGGGTGAGCTGGAGCCCGGCGAGCTCGCTCAGCGCCTTGCCGTCCTTCTTCGCGATCGCGACGTACTGCTGGAGCGCCGTGATCGCCGCGTCCGTGTCGCTCTTGCCCTCGTAGGCGGTGGCGAGCTCGCGGTAGCCCTTCGGCGAGCTCGGGTGCTTCTGGATCTCCTTCTGGGCCGAGGAGACCGAGGTGCCGCTGTGATGGAAGATGTTGATGTTGTTGAACAGCTGGTCGAGCCCGCTCGAGCCGGAGCCGACGCCGAGGAAGGCGAAGGTGACGGCGAACAGGACGGCGAGGAGGAAGTACATGAACTTCGCCTTCCGGCGGAGCCGCGAGAAGAAGAGCTGCTCGGTCGGGTTCCCGCCGGTCGCGTGGCGGCGGCCGCGCGCGGAGCGGCGCGACGTGCGGGCAGGCGCCGCCGAGGCCTTCGCCTGCTGCTTCGCCTTGACCGCGGCCCGTGCCATGGAGCGCTCAGGGTACCGATCAGGACTCGGAGATGGTGGGCGCCGAGTATCGGGTGTTCGGCGACCGGCGCTCCACCAGCACGGCGGCCCAGATCGACGCCTCGAAGAGGATCCACATCGGCAGGAGCTCGAGGAACGTGGTCACCGGATCCGGCCCCGGCAGGCCCAGCGCGACGACGGCCGTGATGAAGTACCCCATTCGCCGGTGCCGCCGCAGGCTCGCCGAGGACAGGACGCCCATGTACACGAGCCCGAGCACGACCATCGGCAGCTCGAACACGATCACGATCCCGAGCAGCACCGTGGACACGAACGAGTAGTAGGGCCGCGCCTGAATCAGGTTGTTGAACTGCGCCGTGTCGTAGTTCGTCAGCCAGTGAACGGCGCGAGGCAGCAGGATGAAGTACCCGAAGGCCAGGCCGCCGAGGCCGAGCGCCGTCGCGACGAGGACGAGGCCGAGCACCCTGCGCTCGCTCGAGACGTCGAACGCCGGCGCGAAGAATGCCCAGACCTGCCAGAGGAGCACCGGGAGCGCGAGCAGGAGCCCCGCGTAGACGCTGACGGTCAGTGAGACGGTGAACGGCTCGGCCACGCCCAGGGTGACCGGCTTCCGATGGTCGGGCGGCAGGGGGCGATTCAGCCAGTCGAGGATGTGCGTATGGAACGCGAACGCGACGATCGTCGTGACCAGGACCGCGCCGAGGATGATGAAGATCCTCCAGCGCAGCTCCTCGAGGTGCTCGACGAGGGTCGCCTCCTCGCCGTAGCCGAGGCGGCGGGGAAGCCGTCCCATGCCGCGCTAGACGGTGTCGTGCTCCGTGGGGGCCGTCGTGGTCGTCTCGACGGGCGGAGGCGTGAGCGCCTCTTGCTGCACCTGCGTCGACTCGGTGGGCGAGTTGCCCGTCACCGAGTCCTTGAACTCACGCATTCCCGTGCCGAGCGAGCGACCGATCTCGGGCAACCTCTTCGCGCCGAACAGGAGCAGCGCGATCAGGAGCAGGAGGATGATGTGCGTTGGGCTGGTCCAGCCTGTCATGGTCGGAGGGTACCACCAGGCGGCTGTACCCGTACCTGCCAGGCCCGGGGCGACACTGTCAGCCCGGACGTCTCCGCTAGACTGACCGGTGTCGCAAGCGGGGCGAAAGCCCCGCAATTTCAAGGGGAACAGAGGATCACATAGTGGCGCTCCTTCAGCTCGAGAACCTGCACGTCGCCCTCGAGGACGGCACCGAGATCGTCAAGGGCGTCGACCTCGAGGTCGACACGAACCAGGTGCACGCGATCATGGGCCCGAACGGCTCCGGCAAGTCGACGCTGGCCTACGCGGTCATGGGCCACCCGGCCTACGAGATCACCGACGGCCGGATCCTCCTCGACGGGGACGACCTGACGGAGATGGGCGCGGACGAGCGCGCGCAGCGCGGCCTCTTCCTCGCCTTCCAGTACCCGCACGCGATTCCCGGCGTGACGGTCACGAGCTTCCTCCGCAGCGCCATCAACGCGACCCGCAAGGCGCGGAACGGCGGCGTCGACGACCCGGTCGCGATCCCGGAGTTCCGGAAGGAGCTGCTCGGCCAGATGGACCGGCTGAAGGTCAGCCGCGAGCTCGCGTCGCGCTACCTGAACGACGGCTTCTCCGGCGGCGAGAAGAAGCGCGTCGAGATCCTGCAGATGGCGATGCTGAAGCCGCGGATCGCGGTGCTCGACGAGACCGACTCGGGCCTCGACATCGACGCGCTTCGCGTCGTCGCCACCGGCGTGAAGGAGCTCGTCGGCCCCGAGATGGGCGCGCTCGTGATCACGCACTACCAGCGGATCCTCGACTACATCACCCCGGACTTCGTCCACGTCTTCGTCGGCGGCCGGATCGTCGAGGAGGGCGGGCCCGAGCTCGCGAAGAAGCTCGAGGCCGAGGGCTACGCAGGATACGGCGAGCAGGAGGCAGCGTAATGGCGCAGACCGAGACCGAGGTCGTCCAGGGGATCGGCTCCGACTACGCGATCAAGTACGGCTTCCACGTCCCCGAGGACTACTTCTTCAAGTCGGGCCGCGGGCTCTCGCACGAGCTCGTCGACGCGATCTCCTCGCACAAGGGCGAGCCCGACTGGATGCGGAAGTTCCGGCACAAGAGCCTGGACTACTTTCTCGCGCGGCCGCTGCCCGAGTGGGGCGGCAACGTCGCGGAGATCGACTTCGAGAACATCTACTACTACATCAAGCCGACCGAGAAGCAGGCCCAGTCCTGGGACGACCTTCCGTCCGACATCAAGGACACCTGGGACAAGCTCGGGATCCCGGAGGCGGAGAAGAAGTACCTCGCCGGCGTCGGCGCCCAGTACGAGTCCGAGGTCGTCTACCACAAGCTCCAGGAGGATCTCGCCTCGAAGGGCGTGATCTTCCTCGACACCGACACCGGGCTCCGCGAGCACGAGGATCTGTTCAGGCAGTACTTCGGGACGATCATCCCGCAGAACGACAACAAGTTCGCGGCGCTGAACTCCGCCGTCTGGTCGGGCGGCTCGTTCATCTACGTGCCGCCGGGCGTGAAGATCGAGATGCCGCTCCAGGCGTACTTCCGCATCAACGCGGAGAACATGGGCCAGTTCGAGCGGACGCTGATCCTCGTCGACGAGGGCGCGTACGTCCACTACGTCGAGGGTTGCACGGCGCCGATCTACTCGACCGACTCGCTGCACTCGGCCGTCGTCGAGATCGTCGTCAAGGAAGGCGGCCGCTGCCGCTACACGACGATCCAGAACTGGTCGAACAACGTCTACAACCTCGTGACGAAGCGCGCCGTCGCGTACAAGGACGCGACGATGGAGTGGGTCGACGGGAACCTCGGCTCGAAGCTGACGATGAAGTACCCGGCGATCTGGCTGATGGGCGAGCGCGCGCACGGAGAGGTGCTGTCGATCGCGTTCGCCGGCAAGGGCCAGCACCAGGACGCGGGCGGCAAGTGCGTCCACGTCGCGCCGAACACGTCGTCGGTGATCACGTCGAAGTCGATCTCGAAGAACGGCGGGCGCGCCGGCTACCGCGGGCTACTGCAGGTCGACAAGGCGGCGACCGGCTCGAAGTCGAAGGTCGTCTGCGACGCGCTGATCCTCGACGAGGAGTCGCGCTCGGACACGTACCCGTACATGCGGATCGACGCGGACGACGTCGACATCGGCCACGAGGCGACGGTGTCGAAGATCGGCGAGGAGCAGCTCTTCTACCTGATGTCGCGCGGGCTCTCGGAGGCGGAGGCGAGCGCGATGATCGTCTCCGGCTTCGTCGAGCCGATCACGAAGGAGCTCCCGCTCGAGTACGCCGTCGAGATGAACCGGCTGATCCAGCTCCAGATGGAGGGTTCGGTTGGCTAGAGCAGAGGCGCTCGAGGCCTGGCGCAGCCTTCCGATCCCGGACACGACCGAAGAGCACTGGCGCTTCACCGATCTGACGGGGTTCGACCCGGAGCAGTTCGCCGGCCATGTCCCGGTGACAGGCACCGTTAAGAGTGGCGCCATGGTCGACCTCGACGTGTCCGGGCTGGCGACGGTCACCGCGGACGGGATCGAGATCGAGAAGGCGCCCGGCGGCGTGACGTTCGCGCCGCTGCCCGAGGACTTCGACCGGCTCTACTCGCTCGTCGGCTGGAACGAGAAGTTCGCCGCGCACAACGCCGCGATGTGGAAGCACGGGCTCCTCGTCGTCGTCCCGAAGGGCGTCGTCCTCGAGCAGCCGCTCTACGTAAAGATCGCGGTCACCGGCCAGACGTTCTGGCGGCTCGTCGTCGTCGCGGAGGAAGGGGCGCGCGCCTCGCTGATCGAGGAGTACGCCTCGCCGGCCGCAGACACCGCCGCCTACTCGAACGCCGTCGCCGAGCTCTTCGTCGAGCAGGGCGCGAAGCTCGAGTACGTCTCGCTCCAGAACCTCTCCACCGAGACGTGGCACTTCGCGTCGCACCACGCGCGCGTCGAGCGCGACGCCGAGCTCGACTGGGTCGCCGGCGGCTTCGGCTCGAAGAAGGGCAAGACGCGGATCCAGAACGACCTGAACGGTCCCGGCGCGACCTCGCGCGTCACCGGCGCGTACGTCGCCGACGGCGAGCAGCACCTCGACTACGACACCTTCCAGGAGCACATCGCGCCGCACTGCACCTCGGACTTCGCCTTCAAGGGCGCGCTCCGCGACACGGCGACGGCGGTGTGGCGCGGGATGATCCGCGTCGAGCCGGACGCGCAGAAGACGAACGCGTACCAGGAGTGCCGGAATCTCATGCTGTCGCCGGTCGCGCACGCGGTGCCGATCCCGGGGCTCGAGATCATGGCGAACGACGTGCGCTGCACGCACGGCGCGACCGTCAGCCGCGTCGACCGCGAGCAGCTCTTCTACCTCATGTCGCGCGGCCTCCCGCGCGCCGAGGCCGAGCGGCTCGTCGTGCGCGGCTTCTTCCAGGACGTGCTCGACCGAATCGAGCTCGAGCCCGTGCGCGAGGCCGTCACGGCCGCGCTCGAGGCGCGGATCCCCGAGGTTTAGCCGACCTTCACGGTCGCGCTGACGGCGCCCTTGCCGTTGCGCAGCGTGAACGTGTGCGTGTGCTTCGAGCCGGCCAGCTTCGCGGTCGCGACCTTTCGGCCGACGTGGAGCGTCACCTTCCACGACGGCGCCCTGCCCTTCCACGTGACCGTGTAACGGTCGCCCTGGACGACGACGACCACCGAGGACGCGCCGGTCGTCTTGGAGCCGCCGCCGCCGCCGGAGGAGCCGCCTCCGCCCGACGAGCCGCCTCCGCCGGAGGAGCCGCCGCCGCCCGACGAGCCGCCTCCGCCCGACGAGCCGCCTCCGCCCGAGGAGCCGCCTCCGCCGCCGGAGGACTTCGTCGCGTACGGCGTGACCGCGAGGGACTCGTAGTCGCCCTCGATCACGACCGCCGGGTTCGAGCCGTCCGCCGACGCCGTCCAGAGCTCGTCGACGTCGTTCTGCGACGGGTCGGACGGCGGGGCTGCCGGCGTGTCCTGGTTGTCGTCGGCGTTCGGGCTCGTCGCGTCGCGCGAGAAGACGATCGTCGACCCGTCCGACGTGTAGACCGGCCAGTAGTCGTAGTCCGAGCTGAGCTGCGAGACGCTGCCGCTCGAGACGCCGACGGTGTACAGGCCGGGGTCGTCGAAGGCGCCGGCGTAGACGATCGTCGAGCCGTCCGGCGAGAACGAGAAGCGGCCGCCGTTCGAGAGCGTCGACGCGACGTCGGTCGCGAGCTGCCGCACGCCTCCGCCGGCCACGGGCTGCAGCTCGAGCGAGATCGTCTCGTTGCCGCTGCTGTCGACGAGGTCACGCGCGAACGCGATCTGCGTCCCGTCGGGCGAGAGCTGCGGCAGCGAGTCGGTCGCGCCGTCGGGCGTCGTCACGAGCAGCTTCGGCGTCCCGCCGGCGATCGGCACCGAGTAGATCCCCGGGTCGAGCGTCGTGTCCGAGGCGTTCTGGCCGATCGAGAAGACGATGCTCTTCCCGTCCGGCGAGATCGACCCGTCCTGTGCGTCGACCGTCCCGGAGACCGGGGCCGGCGAGCCTCCCGACGCCGGCACGAGCACGAGCTGCTCGGTGTCGCCGGTCGAGAGCGCGAGCACCTTCGACCCGTCCGGCGTGATCGCGAGCGCCTGGAGGGTCGTGCTCCCGTCGCTCTGGTAGATCTCCGTCCCCGGGGAGCCGTCCGCGGGGCCGGTGAAGAGGTCGCCGCTGTAGTCGGACCACGCGATCAGCTGGGAGGAGCCGAGCCGGGCCGGCGAGGCGGCAGGCGCGAGCGCCGCGGCGACCGCGAGCCCGCCCGTGAGGGCGCCGAAGAGCAGGCGAAGCCGCACGCCTCACTGATAGCACGCCCTCGCGCCCCGCGAATCCCCCGCCCCCGACTCTTAATCAATGCTTCATCGGGAAACCGGCCCGGCACTCATCACGAACTTAGCCTACGCTGGAACAATCCGAGGCTCAGCGACTGGGAATCCAGCGAACGGGGAGGTCTACGTGTCCGAGCAGGCGACCGGGCCGGCGCTCACGCCCGCCGAGATCAGCGAGCGCCTCGAGCAGGCCCTTTTCGAGATCCGGCGCGTGATCGCCGGGCAGGACGCGATGCTGGAGCGGGTGCTCGTCTGCCTGCTCGCGCAGGGTCACCTCCTGATCGAGGGCGTGCCCGGGCTCGCGAAGACGCTGACGATCAAGACGACGGCCGGCGTCCTCGGCGGCAGCTTCGCGCGCGTCCAGTTCACGCCCGACCTCGTCCCCTCGGATCTCGTCGGCACGCGGATCTACCGGCCCGACCAGGGCACGTTCGACACGGAGCTCGGCCCCGTCTTCTGCAACTTCCTGCTCGCCGACGAGATCAACCGCGCGCCGGCGAAGGTGCAGTCGGCGCTCCTCGAGGTGATGCAGGAGCGGCAGGTGACGATCGCGCACACGACGTACCCGGTTCCGGATCCGTTCCTCGTGATGGCGACGCAGAACCCGATCGAGTCCGAGGGCACCTACCCGCTGCCGGAGGCGCAGGTCGACAGGTTCATGCTGAAGATCCTCATCGACTACCCGGAGCACGACGAGGAGCTGACCATCGTCCAGCGCCAGCTCGTCGCCCCGCCCGACCTCCGCGAGGCGCTCACGCTCGACGACCTGCGTGCGCTGCAGGCGGCGGTGGGCGGCGTGTACGTCGACCCGGCGCTCGTCTCGTATGCCGTCGCGCTCGCGGCGGCCACGCGCAACCCGGCCGAGGCAGGACTCGCCGACCTCGCGGACTACGTCTCCTACGGAGCGAGCCCGCGCGGGCCGATCAGCGTCACGCAGGCGGCGCGCGCGCTCGCGCTCATGCGCGGACGCGACTACGCGACGACCGAGGACGTGCACGCGCTCGCGAAGGACGCGCTGCGCCACCGCCTCGTGCTCAGCTACCAGGCGCTGGCGGAAGGCGTGTCGCCGGACGCGATCCTCGACCGGGTGCTGGCCGCCGTCCCGGTCCCGGAGGTGAGCCTGGCGCGGCCGAGCGCCGCATGAACGTCGGGCCGCTGCTCGGGAACGGAACGCCCGAGCGGCCCGGTCCGGGCCCGCTGCCCGTCGAGCTGCTCCGCGCGCTCCAGATCGAGGTCGGACGCCGCATGGAGGGGATGCTCGCGGGCGACTACCGCTCGTCGCACTACGGCGAGGGCGTCGAGCTCGCGCAGGTGCGCCCGTATCTCCCCGGCGACGACGTGCGCAAGATCGAGTGGAACGTCACCGCTCGTACGGGGCAGCCGCACGTCCGCGTCCATCTCGCCGAGCGCGTGCTCGTCACGTGGCTGCTCCTCGACACGTCGCCGTCGATGCAGTTCGGCACGGGCGAGCGGCGGAAGGCGGACGTCGCCGACGGAGTCGCCATCGCCACCGGCCACGTCGCCACGCGCCGCGGCAACCGCCTCGGCATCCTCACCTTCGGGGACTCGTCGCCGCAGACGCTGCCGCCGGCGCAGGGCCGCCACGGGCTCGTCGGGCTGCTCGCCGCGCTCCAGCGCGAGCCGGAGCAGGATCGCGTCGGCGCGACGTCGCTCGGCACGGCGATCGCGCGCACGGATGCGATCGCGCGTCAGCGCGGCGTCGTCGTCATCGTCTCGGACTTCCGCGGCCCGCTCGACTGGCGCAAGCCGATGCTCGACCTGATGAGCCGGCACGACGTCTTCGCCGTCGAGATCCGCGACCCGCGCGAGCAGGAGCTGCCCGACGTCGGCGAGCTCTGGCTCGTCGACCCGGAGACCGGCCGCCAGATCCGTGTGGACACGCGCAGCGAGCAGCTGCGCACGCGCTTCGCCGCCGCGGCCGCGGAGGAGCGGAGCGGCGTCGCACGCGTGCTGACCTCGCTCGGCGTGCGCCACTGCGTGCTCTCGACCTCCGGCGACTGGCTCCGCGCCTTCGCCGACTTCCTCGGAGGGCGCCGGTGACGTTCGAGCGCCCGCTCGCGCTCGTCGCGCTCGTCGCGGTCCCGGCGCTCGTCGTGCTGTGGATCCTCTGGGACCGCCGGCGCGCCGAGGGCGCGTCCCGGTTCGCGTCGCTCGCGCTCGTCCCGAACCTCATCGACCGGAAGCCCGGCCGGCTGCGCATCGTCCCGCCCGTCCTGTTCCTGCTCGCGCTGACGGCGCTGATCGTCGGCATGGCGCGCCCGCACGCGACGATCAAGGTGCCGCGCCACGAGGCGACCGTCGTGCTCGCGATCGACGTCTCCCGCTCGATGCAGGCGCAGGACGTGACGCCGACGCGGCTCGCGGCCGCAAAGGCCGCGGCGAACGCGTTCCTCGCGAAGGTGCCGAGCACGTACAGCGTCGCGCTCGTCGGCTTCGGCAGTCGCGCGTTCGTCGCGGTGCCGCCGACGCTCGACCGGTCGCTCGTCAGCTCCGGCCTCGACGACCTCATTCCGGGCCAGGGAACCGCGATCGGCGACGCCGTGCAGCTCTCGGCGCAGCTCGGCCGGCGGCAGCGCAGCGTCGACGGAACGATCCCGCCGACCTCCGTGCTGATGATCTCGGACGGTGCGCCGGACGGCGGACGCGTCTCCGTCGCCACCGCGGTGCGAAAGGCGAAGGCGCTGCACGTGCCGGTCTCGACGGTGCTCGTCGGCACGACGCAGGGGATCGTCACGCAGAAGCTCACCGGCGGCTACACCGAGCAGGTCCGCGTGCCGCCGAGCCCCGGCACCCTGAAGCTGATCGCGCGCGACACGGGCGGCCAGTTCTTCGAGGCGCGGACGAGCAAGGAGCTCTCCGACGTCTACCGGCACCTCGCCACGCGCGTCGGCCACCGCACCGAGAACCGCGAGATCACCGACGTGTTCGCGGCGGTCGCGATCGTCCTGCTCCTCGTCGGCGGCGGGCTCTCCGCGTTCTGGTTCCGGAGGGTCCCGTGAGGCGGCTCGTCCTGACGGCGGCGGTCGCGGCGGCTGCGCTCGCGACCGTCGCGGCGCCGGCCGGCGCGACGAACGAGTGCAAGGGGCTCCAGGTCTGCGTGCCGATCGCCGGCCCGTGGGTGCTGACCTCGCCCGGCGCGGAGGTGCAGTACCAGCTCGCCTGCCCACACGGATTCGTCGTCGCCGGGCTCGACGCCGAGCTCAGCGAGCGCGGGATCGACGTCAGCTTCCAGGGCGCGCTCGGCAGCCCGGTCAACCCGGGGATCACGACGTCGACGGCGGCGGTGTTCCTCGGGCGCCTCGTCAGCGGCTCGGCGATCGCGCCGAGCTTTCAGCCGCACATCGGCTGCATCCCCGCCTCGGGCGGTGGCCAGCGCTTCCCGACCGCCTATCACGCGTTCCCGCCGGGACGGCCGCTGCTCCCGGAGATGACGGAGATCGGCGTCGCGCCCGGCACGCACCGCTACGTCCAGCGCTGCGCCGCGGGCGAGCGGCTCTCGAGCGCGACGCACGCGATCGCCTTCTACACCTCGACGCCGCCGACGCGGCAGCTCGCCGCGAGCGTGAGCGCAACGCAGGCCGTGAGGAACGGGCGGCTGCACCTCACGGTTCACGCGACGCCTGCGGTGCTCGAGGTCCGCGCCGTCGTCCAGGTCGACCTCGTGTGCGTGAAGCGATGACCTTCGGCGCCCCGTACCTGCTGCTCTCGCTGCTCGCGATCCCGCTCGCGATCGTGCTCTGGCGCACGGCCGAGCGGCGGCGCATGCGCTACGCGGTGCGGTACACGAACGTCGAGGTCCTCGCCGGCGTCGCCGGGAGCCGGTCGCAGTGGCGCCGCTATCTCCCGGCCGGGCTCTTCCTCGTCGCGCTCGCGACGCTGTGCGTCGGGCTCGGGCGGCCGCACGTCCACACGACGGTCCCGACCGACAACGCCACGGTCGTGCTCGTCCTCGACGTCTCCGGCTCGATGCAGGCGAACGACGTGAAGCCGACGCGGCTCGCGGCGGCGCAGAAGGCGATCAACCTCTTCCTCGACCGCGTCCCGAGCCGGCTCAAGGTCGGCCTGATCCTGTTCGCCGGCGAGCCGTACATCGCGACGCCGCCGACGACCGACCACGAGCTCGTGCGCCAGGCGGTCGGCGACGTCGGCGCGTTCCGCGGCTTCGGCGGCACGGCGATCGGCGACGCGCTCGCGACGGCGGTGCAGCTCGGCCTGAAGTCGGCCGGCCTGAGCGCGAACGGCCAGCTCGCGGCGTACCGCACGGTCGCGCCGAGCTCGACGCCGGCGAGCTCGCTCGTCTCGATCCTGTTCCTCTCGGACGGCCACCAGACCCGTGGCACGCTGCTCCCGCTCGAGGGCGCCGCGCGCGCGAAGGCCGCCGGGATCCCCGTGTTCACGGTCGCGCTCGGGACGCAGAACGGGAAGATCACGAACTTCCCGGGCGCGGGGCTCCCGGGCTACGGCACCCTCGGCGGCGGCGGTGGGACCGGCGCCGGCCTGTTCGGCCTCCAGCCCGACCCGACGACGCTCCGCGCGATCGCGAAGATGACCGGGGGCGAGTTCTTCCGCGCGAATTCGGCCGGCAAGGTGCAGGCGGCCTACGCGAAGCTCGGCTCGAGCATCGGCCGCAAGCCCGGCCACGTCGAGGTCACGTCGGCGTTCCTCCTCGGCGCCGCGATCCTCCTCGTCCTCGCCGGCATGCTCTCGACGCGCTGGGCTCCACGTTTGCCGTAGCGCCCGAGTCCGCGCACCTCTCGTGACGCTTCCGTCACGGGGCCTGGCCCCGGTCGTGGCTCCGCGAACCGCTTCGCTCATGGGGCGGTACGCATCTCGTTACGAACGGGGCCAGGCCCCAATACGAAAGTGCGGCGAAACTGTTACGACCGGACGAGCGGCTTGTACTTGATGCGGTGAGGCTCGAGCGCCTCGGCGCCGCGGGTCTCCTTCGCCCACTCGGCGTACTCGCCCCAGCTGCCTTCGAACCACGTCGTCTGGCTGTCGCCCTCGAAGGCGAGGACGTGCGTGGCCACGCGGTCGAGGAACCAGCGGTCGTGCGTGATCACGACGGCGCAGCCGGCGAAGTCGAGCAGCGCCTCCTCGAGCGCGCGCAGCGTGTCGACGTCGAGGTCGTTCGTCGGCTCGTCGAGGAGCAGGACGTTGCCGCCGCTGCGCAGCAGCTTCGCGAGGTGGACGCGGTTCCGTTCGCCGCCCGAGAGGTCGCCGACGCGCTTCTGCTGGTCGGCGCCCCTGAAGTTGAACCACGAGACGTACTGCCGCGAGTTGACCTCGCGCCTGCCGAGCTCGATCGTGTCCGCGCCGCCGCTGATCTCCTTCCAGACGGTGGACGCGGGCTCGAGGTCGCCGCGCGCCTGGTCGACGTAGGCGAGCTGCACCGTGTCGCCGACCCGCAGCGCGCCGGCGTCCGGATGCTCCTCGCCGGCGATCATCCGGAACAGCGTCGTCTTCCCGGCGCCGTTCGGGCCGATCACGCCGACGATCCCGGCCGGCGGGAGCGAGAACGTCAGGTCCTCGACGAGCAGCCGGTCGCCGTAGCCCTTCTGCACGCCGGCCGCCTCGATCACGACCTCGCCGAGCCGCGGCCCCGGCGGGATGTGGATCTCGACCTTGTCGAGCTTGACGTTCTGCTCCTCGTTGTACAGCCGCTCGTACGCGGCGAGGCGCGCCTTCGACTTGTCGTGCCGCGCGCGCGGGCTCATCCGAACCCACTCGAGCTCGCGCGCGAGCGTCCGGCGGCGGGCCGACTCCTGCTTCTCCTCGACGGCGAGCCGCTCCTGCTTCTGCTCGAGCCACGACGAGTAGTTGCCCTTGAACGGGATGCCACGGCCGCGGTCGAGCTCGAGGATCCAGCCGGCGACGTTGTCGAGGAAGTAGCGGTCGTGCGTGACGGCCACGACGGTGCCCCTGTACTCGGCGAGGAACCGCTCGAGCCACGCGACGGACTCCGCATCGAGATGGTTCGTCGGCTCGTCGAGCAGCAGCAGGTCGGGCGACGAGAGCAGCAGCCGGCAGAGCGCGACGCGGCGCCGCTCGCCGCCGGAGAGCGTCGTCACGTCGCGGTCGCCGTCCGGCACGCGCAGCGCGTCCATCGCGTGGTCGAGATGGTCGTCGAGCTGCCACGCGTCGGCGCGGTCGATCGCGTCCTGCACCGTCGCCTGCTCGGCGAGGAGCGTGTCGAAGTCGGCGTCGGGCTCGGCGAACGCCGCCGAGATCTCGTCGAACCGAACGAGCAGACGCTTCAGCTCGGCGACGCCGTCCTCGACGTTGCCGCGCACGTCCTTCGCAGGGTCGAGCCACGGCTCCTGCTCCAGCAGCCCGACGGTAGCGCCGGGCGCGAGCTCGGCGGCGCCGGAGGACGGCTCCTCCTTCAGCGCCATGATCCGGAGCAGCGTGGACTTGCCGGCGCCGTTCGGGCCGAGGACGCCGATCTTGGCGCCGGGGAAGAACGACAGGGAGATGTTCCCGAGCACCTGCCGGTCCGGACCGTAGAACTTGTCGACCCGGAACATGGTGAAGACGTACTCGCTGCTCACGGAGTGCGACGATAGCGGCCGGATGGATCTCGACCGTGCGGCAGCGTTCGTCGAGGCGGGCGGATCCCCGCTCGCGCGGGCGCGCCTGCGGGCGCTCCTGCACGGCGAGCCGGCGCCGCCCGAGGCCCTCCCCCGCGCGAACGACGACGGTGGGTTCACGGCCCGCGGGTCGGGCGGCGCGAGCTCGCTCGACGCGACCTGCTTCACGCTCGACCAGGTCTCCGACCTCGGCGACGAGGCGGCGACGCTGCGGGCGCGCGCGATCCTCTTCCTCCAGGCGCACCGCCAGCGGGACGGGTGCTGGCAGGAGAGCGAGGACGAGGCGGAGACGGTCTACCTGACCGCGAACTGCGGGTACTGGACGGACAACGCGCGGGCCGCGGACTGGCTCGCCGCCCGCGTCACGCCGGAGGGACGGCTGCCGAGCTTCGTCCAGGCGCACTGGCTCGCGGCCGGGCTGCTGCGCCGGCACGCGCAGGCCGCCGCGGCGCTGCTCGTCGCGCACGTGGAGCAGTCCGTCGACGCGCTCGGCCCGAGCGGGCTCGCCTGGCTCGCTTCCACGTTGCCGGCGGAGCCGGTGGCGGCGACGGCGCGCGGGCTGCTCGCGCCGTTGCAGGAGCCGGACGGCCGCTGGCGCAGCGAGGACGGGGATGCGTTCGACGTCGCCGCGACGCTCGCGGCGATCCGCGTGCTCCGTTAGCCCTGGAGCGTCTTCAGCGCCGTCCGGAGCTTCTTCGCCGCGGCGCCGCGGAAGTCGGAGGCGACGATGATCACGTTACCGTCGTGCACCCGCACGATCGGCGGGTCGCCGGTGAGCCACTTCGACAGCGGCACCTGCTTCAGCGCCGCCGCCGCGTGGGCGTCGGTGTCGAAGATCCACGCGACCGCGCCGTTGAAGCTGCCGGTCTGGCTGAGGCCCGCCTGGATCGTGTTGCGCAGGTCGCTCGTGTTCAGCTTGCCGGGGAGGAACACGGCCTGGCCGTTCACGTACGGGTTGAACGTCTGCTCCTGCGTGAACGGGATCCCCGCGTCGTAGAACGCCTTCGAGACGTCGAGGATCGAGTGCGCCTGGCCCGACGAGGACGAGGACGAGCCGCCTCCGCCGCCGCAGCCGGCGGCCGCGAGGACGAGGGCGAGCGCGGATGCTGCGACGGCCAGCTTTCGCACGCCGCCAGGGTAGCGGCCGTCCGGTGAGAAGCCGCTAAGGATCGAGCCCGTGGACCGTGCTTCACGCCGCCTCGGGAACCGTCCCCCGGCACCACGCGTCGTTCGCGGCGACCGTGCCGTCGCGGGCGACGAACCGGCCCGGGAGCCCGCGCTCGTCGAGCCAGCCGGGGCCGTCGTCGCCGAGGAGGAACGCCGCCTTCGCAGCGACGTCGGCGACGAGGCAGGAGGCGCCGGAAACGGTGACCTGCTGCCACGGAGAGGTCGACGGCCGGCCGGTGCGCGGGTCGACGAGATGGTGCTGCTCCTCGCCGCCGCGGCGCCAGCTCCGGGTGGCGACGCCGCTCGTCGCGAGACCCCCGCGGACGACGCGGACGGCGCCGCCCCCGGGCAGGCCTACGTCGACAGCGCCGCGGACGGCGAGGTCCCCGCCGGCCGAGACGAAGCCGTCGCCGTCGAGGCGGAGCACCGCCTCGTCGACCGCGAGCGACTTGACGACCCCGTTGAGGTCGAGGGCGAGACCCGGCGGGCGGCGGAGGATCCGCCCGTCGAGCCGCACCTCGTTCAGCCGCGACGGGGCCGCCGGTCCGGCGGGCTCGGGCCGGTCCCCGAGCAGGGCGAGGTCGCGGTCGTAGCCCGCCGCCTCGAGCGCGGCGGCGAGCGTCGGGTCGACGAGACCGTCGGTCTGCGCGGCGGCGTCGAGCGCGGTGCGCAGCGCGCGTGCGAAGAGCGGCGACACGGTCAGCGCCGGGGCCGGCGAGCGGTTCACCGAGGAGAGCTCGCTCTCCGGCAGGAAGCGGCTGAACGTGCCCTCCCAGCGGGCGAAGACCTCGGCGATCGCGGCCGGCTCGCCGCCGGAGACGACGACCTCGCACCCCATCGCATGGAAGCGGACCGCGCCGGACACGATTCGAGTATCCGCGCGAGGAATGAGAGAACGATGTGACGGCCGTTGCTCGGGCGTTGATCCCGGCCGCCGGTCCTGGCATCGTCAGGCAATGCGCCGCGTCGCCCTCGCCGCGCTCGTGCTCTCGGCCGGGCTCGTCGCCGTGCCCGGCGCCTCGGCGTGGACCACGCTCTCCGGCGGCGTCCAGAACATCGTGATCCCGTCGATGATCGTCACGCAGGCGGGCACCGAGCTCGTCTCGTTCGAGTCGCCGACCGGGGACACGATCTCCGTCTCACGCGCCGGGGGCGCGCCGAAGGTCGTCTACGCGAACGACCCGATCGCCGGACGGACGCAGCTCCTCCAGCAGCCGAACGGGACGATCCAGCTCTACTTCCCCGACGCGGCGGGCGTCGGCCGGATGACGTCGAGCGACGACGGGAACAGCTGGACCGGCCCCGTCCAGACGCTCTCGCACGACGTCGGCGGCGTGAACGGCTCCGCCGTGATGCCGGACGGGACGCCGCTCTTCTCGCAGGACGGCACCGGGTTCGTCAACGTCTTCCGCGGCCTCGACGGCGAGAGCGTGAAGAACGTCTACACGCGCTGCTGCGGCTACGGCGAGTCGCTCGCGGTCGACACGACGGGGCTCGTCCAGACGGCGTTCTACTCGAACGCCGATCCCGACGGCGCGTTCGTCTACGAGCCGCTCGGCGGCGACCTGACGCCGGGGACGCCGACGGTGCTGAAGCCGACGGCGCCGCACGACGACCGCATCCCGCTCGTCGCCGACCACTCGGGCGACACGTTCATGGCGTGGCCGCCCGGCTACCCGACGGCGACGGCGTTCACCGTCGTCCCGTTCCGCGGCGGCCAGCCGGCCGGCGACGGCGTCACCTTCCACGCGAGCTTCGGCGGCGGCGACCCGCACATGGCGCTGTCCGTCGACTCGAGCGACCGCCTCTGGGCGGCGTGGACGGGCGGCGGCGCCGTGCACGTCGCGCGCTCGCGCACGCACGGGATGGACTTCGGCGCGGTCGTGAGCGCGCCGGTCTCGGGCACCGCGTACCAGATCTCCGCGGTCGCGCTTCCGGGCGACCCCGGGAAGATCGACGTGATCGTCAACACGGGCTCGTCGCTGATCGAGCAGCAGCTGCTGCCGGGCCTGTCCGTCAAGGTCTCGAAGACGTCGAAGAAGGTCGGCAAGAAGACGGTGACGACGGTGTGGGCGCAGGCGCTCGACGACGGCTTCGGCGTCGGCGGCGCGACCTTCAGCGCGCGCGGGCACACCGCCCACGCGAACGGGTCGGGGAAGGCGAACGTCACGGCCCTCCACGGCGCGACGAAGGTCGCGGCCTCCGGCTACGCCGGCGCGAACGTCAGGCTTCCGTAAATCCCCGGTCGGGGCCTGGCGCCGCGTCGCGCGCCTCGAGCCGGCCGCCCACCTCCGTCTCGTCGGCGGCTCCGGACGAGTATGCGAGGCGCGTCGAGGCGCTCGTTGCATAGGCGTGGCTACGATGCGTTCGTGGCGGTGACGACAAGCCGGAAGCTGGACGCACGCGCGCTGCGCGCCGATTTCCCGATCTTCGAGCAGGAGATCCACGGCCGTCCGCTCGCGTACCTCGACTCGGCCAACAGCTCGCAGAAGCCGCGGCAGGTGCTCGAGGCGATGACCGAGTTCTACGAGACCTCGTACGCGAATGTCCATCGCGCGGTGCACGTGCTGGGCGAGCGTGCGACCGCGGGCCTCGAGGGCGCGCGCGAGAAGGTGCGCGCGTTCCTGAACGCGCGAGACGCGCGCGAGATCATCTTCGTCCGCAACGCGACCGAGGGCCTGAATCTCGTCGCGTACTCGTGGGGCGGAAACAACCTCGGGCCGGGCGACGCCGTCGTCGTCACCGAGCTCGAGCATCACTCGAACTTCGTCCCGTGGCAGTACATCGCCCGCCGGCAGGGCGCCGAGTTCGTGATGCTGCCGCTCGACGCGAACGGCGACGTCGACCTCTCCGGTCTCGACGAGATCGCGCGGGCGCACCGCGTGAAGGTCGTCGCCACGAACCTCGTCTCGAACGCGCTCGGCACGATCCAGGATCTCGGCCCGCTGACGCGGTGGGCGCACGAGCAGGGCGCGATCTTCGTCTGCGACGCGGCGCAGGCGGCGCCGCACCTCCGCGTCGACGTGCAGGCGCTCGACTGCGACTTCCTCGCGATCTCGGGTCACAAGATGTGCGGCCCGAGCGGGATCGGCGCGCTGTGGGGCCGCGCCGAGCTCCTGCAGGCGATGGAGCCGTTCCTCCTCGGCGGCCACATGATCAGCTCCGTCCGCTACGAGAAGACGACGTGGGGCGAGCTGCCGCACAAGTTCGAGGCGGGGACGTCGCCGATCGTCGAGGCGGTCGGCCTCGGCGCCGCGGTCGACTATCTGGAGGCGGCGGGCCTCGACGCGATCGAGGCGTGGGAGCACGAGCTCGCCGCGTACGCGCTCGGTCGCCTCGCGGAGGTGCCCGGGATCGTGCTGTACGGCCCGCCCGCGGATCGCCGCGCCGGCGTCGTCTCGTTCGACCTCGAGGGAATCCACCCGCACGACGTCGCGCAGATCCTCGACCGCTACGGGGTCGCGATCCGCGCCGGCCACCACTGCTGCCAGCCGCTCATGCACCATCTCGGCGTGCCGGCGACGAACCGCGCGAGCTTCTACCTCTACACCGTCCCCGAGGAGATCGATCAGCTCGTCGAGGGGCTCCACGGCGTGCGCGAGGTGTTCGCGTGAACGAGTTCGAGCAGATGTACCGCGAGGTGATTCTCGACCACTACAAGAACCCGCGCGGGCACGGCGTCATCGACCCGGCCGACGCGTCGGCGGAGGGGCAGAATCCGCTCTGCGGCGACGAGGTCTCGATCTACGTCGCCTTCGGCGAGGACGGCGACACGATCGACGAGGTCAAGTTCTCCGGCCGCGGCTGCGCGATCTCGCAGGCGGCGACGTCGATGCTGACCGAGATGGTGCAGGGCCGAACCGCGACGGAGGTGGCGACGCTCGACAACGACGAGCTGCTCGACGAGATCGGGATCCCGCTGACGCCGGTGCGGATGCGGTGTGCGCTGCTCGGCCTGACGACGCTGAAGGTGGCGCTGCACAAGGCGAAGGGCACGCCGCTCCCCGAAGGGCTCGCGGGCTTCGACGAGCTGGAACTCAGCTAGGTGCCCCTGGTCGACGTCGCGCCGGCCGACGAGCTCCCGCCCGGCTCCATGAAGCTCGTCTCCGCCGGCCCGCGCACGATCGGCGTCTACAACTGCGGCGGCTCGCTCCTCGCGATCGAGGATCGCTGCTCCCACGACGACGGGCCGCTCTGCGAGGGCGACTGGGACGAGGAGACGTGCACGGTCGTCTGCCCGCGCCACGGCTCCGCGTTCGAGCTCGCGACCGGGCGCCCGCTCTCGCTGCCGGCGTACGAGCCGGTCGAGACGTTCCCCGTCCAGATCGTCGACGGCGTCGTACGACTCCACCTCCCTTGACGGTGACAGTCACTGTTAAGACGAGGTGCTGGCCCACCGAGGACCCGCTCTACGTCGCGTACCACGACGAGGAGTGGGGCAGGCCGGTGCGCGACGAGCGCGGGCTGTACGAGCGGCTCTGTCTCGAGGGCTTCCAGTCCGGGCTCGCGTGGATCACGATCCTGCGCAAGCGCGAGAGCTTCCGCGCCGCGTTCAAGGGGTTCGACCCGGAGAAGGTGGCTCGCTTCCGGGAGCGCGACGTCGAGCGGCTGCTCGGCGACGCCGACATCGTCCGGCACCGCGGGAAGATCGAGGCGGCGATCGCGAACGCGCGCGGCGTGCTCGCGCTCCGCGAGGCGGGGACGCCGCTGGACGAGCTCGTCTGGTCGTTCCGCCCCGAGCGGTATCCCGTGCCGAGGACGACCAGGGACTGGCATCCGCAGACGCCGGAGTCGAAGGCGCTGTCGAAGCGGCTGAAGCAGGCAGGGTTCCGCTTCGTCGGCCCGACGACGGTCTGGGCGGCGATGCAGGCGTGCGGGATCGTCAACGACCATCTCGCCGACTGCTGGGTGCGCGGGGACGTCGAGCGGGAGATCGGCGCACCGTGAGGCTCGCGGCGCTCGCCCTCGCGGCAGTCGCCGTTCACGCAGGAGGCCCGTCCCGCAACGGGCTCGTCGCGTTCGTGCGCTGCTGCGGCGGGCCGACCGGGATCTACGCCGTCCGCCCCGACGGCGGCGGGCAGCGGCTGCTCTACCGCGCGCTCCACGACGACGCGCCGCTCACGCCGGCGTGGTCGCCGAACGGGAAGCTGGTCGCGTACGCGCCGGGAGCGCCGCTCGGCGGGATCTGGGTGATGAACGCGAACGGGACGAACCGGCATCGCGTCGTCCGCGGCAACGGCGACGCGCTCGCGCCGACCTGGTCGACGGACGGGACGAAGATCGCCTTCGCGGACCTCGCCCGCCCGCGCGCGCGGCTGCACGACATCTTCGTCGTGCGGGCGAACGGCACGGGCCTGCGTCTCCTCCGCGGCGCCGTCGTCGACCTGGGCCGTCCCGTATGGGCCCCGGACGACAGCGCGATCGCGTATCAACGCGGACACAGCGTCTGGACGATGCGCACGGACGGCTCGCGGCCGCGCCTGCTCGTCGCGAACGCGTCGTCGCCGGCGTGGTCGCCCGGCGCGACGACGCTCGCGTTCGTCCGCGGCGGCGACCCGTGGACCGTGAAGCGGAACGGCACGGGCGCGAAGCGCGTCGTGCACGAGACGAAGCAGCAGATCGCGGTCACCTGGTCGCCGGACGGGCGCTGGCTCGTCACAGCGCCGATCGACCGCGGCGACCTCGTGCTCGTGCAGGCGAACGGCGCGACGACGAAGCCGCTCACGGGCGAGCCCGGCACCTTCCACGCCTGGCCGGCGTGGCAGCGGATCCGCTAGACCGGGAAGTCGATGCGCATCACGGCGCGGCGAAGGGTCGGGCGGCTGACCTCCACGAACCCGGCGGCGGCGAAGATGCCGACGTGGCCGACATGCAGCTCGCCCCACGGGACCTCCTTCCCGGGCTCGGGGATCATCGGATACCCCTCGAGCGCACGGGCTCCGCGCTCGCGCGCGAAGCTCACGGCGGCTCGCGCAAGCGCGTAGCTGACGCCGCGCCGGCGGAAGCCCGAGCGGGTGACGAAGCAGGGCACGGCCCAGATGCTCGCGTCGGCTCTGTCCTCCTTTCGCTTCCGCCAGGGCACACTGCGGAGATACGGATACGCGGTGCGCGGCTCCACGTTGCACCAGCCGACGGGCTCACCGTCGACATAGGCGACAAGGCCGCTCGTGGTCGTCGACCTCGGCTGCCCGCAGTCGGTCTGCTCGCGGAGCATGTGGGCGCGGTCGAGGTCGTCGCCGGGCCATGCGCTCCACCCCAGCTTGAAGCGCTGGCAGTAGCAGCGTCCCCCGTGACAGCCGGCGCCTGCGAGGACTACCTCGAGGTCGTCCCAGGATGCCTTGTTCGCCGGAACGATCCTCACGGCGCACCCGCCTCGAGCACGCGCTTCAGTCGCTCGACGTCCTTGCGGAACTGGCGCTCGGCGCCGCGCATCATCAGGCCGGCGGCGAAGCCGGGGACGTGCTTGGCCTCGCCCTCGACGACGACCGTCAGCTCCGTGTCGTCCCCGGTCCGCTCCAGCTCGTGGCGGACCGTCAGCTGCGCCGGGCCGTCGAGCGCCTTCAGCGTGAAGAGCCGCGGCGGGTCGAACTCGACGATCTCGAGCGTCGTCGTGAGCTCCTTGCCGAGCAGCGTCCGCGACTCGCGCATGCGGGCGCCCTCGCGCGCGACGCCGTCGCCCTCGATCGCCGCCGAGTGGACGCCGGACTGCCACTCCGTCAGGTGCGAGACGTCGGCGAGGTAGGCGAAGACGTCGGCGGGGGAGCGCTCGATCTCGATCGTCACCGCGGCGCGCACTGCCGCCAGGGTACGCTCGTTCCGTGCTGGACGACAGGGTGCGCGCGGTGCTGGAGCGGCTCGAGCGCGAGGACGCGGACGAGCGGGAGCAGGGCCTGCCGCAGGAGGTCCGCTCGCGCGCGGTCGCGCCGACGACCGGCCGGTTCCTCTTCTCGCTCGTCGCGCCGCAGACGGACTGCGAGGCGCTCGAGATCGGCGGCTCGCGCGGCTACTCGACGCTCTGGCTCGCCGCGGGCGTGCGCTTCCTCGGCGGACGCGTGCTCTCGCTCGAGAGCGACCCGCGCAAGGCGGAGGCGTGGCGCGCGAACATCGCCGAGGCGGGGCTCGAGGACTGGGCCGAACTGATCGAGGGCGACGCGCGCGAGACACTGCCCGGGCTCGACGACGTCTTCGACGTCGTCTTCATCGACGCCGAGAAGGACGACTACGAGGAGCTGTTCGCGCTGGCCCGGCCGACGCTCGAGCCGGGCGCTCTCGTCGTCGCCGACAACGTCGTCTCGCACCCCGACCCGCTCGCGCAGTACTCGGCCGCGCGCCAGGCCGACCCGACGCTCGTCAGCGTCACCGTCCCGCTCGACCGCGGGCTCGAGTTGACGACGATCCTCAGATAGACGAAGGGCCGCTTGCGCGGCCCCTCGGTCCGGTTACCAGCGTTGTACTCGGTAGAGGCGCTTCCTGCACCGGCACAGCCGTCGATCCGGCAGATCCGGGCGGCGCGAAACGCGTCGTCCCCTACGCTGGCTAGGCGATTCCCCGTAGGTCCCGGGGACGCACCTCTACCCGCTGGTACCTCCACTGCCCGTACTTGAATCGCTCACTGCCGGACCACCTCCTTTCCGCGGTATCGAGACGATAGCGGTCCCGACGGACCGCTAGAACTCGCGGGGCATGCTCGCGCTCGCCGTCGCACTCGCGGCACTCGTCCCCGCGACGTGCAGGCCCGCGCCGCCGTTCCAACCCGGGCCACTCGGAGCGGTCGCGTATCTCCGGGGCGAGTCGCTGCACGTGCTCGACCTCTCGTCGCGGCGCGACCGGGTCGTCGCGCACGTCTGGATCCCGGGCTACGAAGGGATCGCCTGGAGCGGCGACGGGCGCTGGCTCAGCGTGGGGACGGATCTCGTGCCGGCCGCGGGCGGGCCTGTGTGCCGGCCGTTCGCCGAGAAGACGGGGCTGTACGGCGGCGATCCGGATCTCGCGTGGTCGCCGAAGGGCGAGACGCTCGCCGTCACGACGGCGAAGGGCGTCTTCCTCGACCGGCCGGGCGGCGCACCGCGGCGGATCCTGCCGGACGGCTGGAGCGCGGAGGGGTTCTCGCCCGGCGGAACGCGGATCGCGGCCGACGGTCCGAACCGCACGAACTCGCTCTGGGCGGTCGACCTCGCAGGCGGACGGCGGACGCTCCTCTTCCGCTCGCCGAACGGAGCCGTCGGGCAGCCGCGACTCTCGCTCTGGACGCCGGACGGCCGTTCGCTCGTGCTCTGGACGGACACCTACGACTCGGTCTCGGGCGCCGCGGACGGCGTACCGCTTCTCCGCGTTCCGGCAAGCGGCGGGCACGCGACGCCCATCGCCCCGCTCATCCTGCCGACACGGCAGTTCGTCGTCGCGTGCGGCACCGACGTGCTCGCGAGCGTCGGCGAGGACCGCTACGTCAGCGCCCGCAAGTCGCTGGAGCTCGTCGCCCCGCCGTCGTGGAGGGCGCGCGACCTCAGCGCCGACCCGTCGCGGAGCTGGTACGACCCGAGCTGCTCGCCGGACGGCCGCTCGATCCTGGCGACCGTGACGCGGATGCCGGGCGACGAGGACGGGATGGTCGACTCGGCGCAGCGGACGATCTGGCTGCTCTCGGCGAACGGCGCGCGGCGGCCGCTCGTCGCGCCGTCGAACCGCGCCGTCTCCGCGGAGGGCGCGCGGTTCTCGAAGGACGGCCGCCACGTGCTCTACGTCGAGCACGCGACGCGGTTCGGCGCGCCGGAGCGGCTGATGCTCCTCGACCTCGCGACCGGCCGGTCGACGGTCGAGGCGGATCTCGGCGGCAAGCCCGACTACTACGGGCTCCACGACTGGGCCGGAACGGCGGCCTGGTACCAGCCGCGCTAGGCCGCGACGCGGACGGGCGACGCCTCGGCGGCGAACGTCTCGAGGAGCTCGCGGAGCTGTCCCTCGAGGTCGTCCCCGAGCGTCTCG
>Ga0335085_10000934_pt1 | contig 70389 bp, 60 predicted proteins | sample Lox_Sample_45_FD_206712 | JGI IMG/M metagenome (GOLD analysis project Ga0335085, IMG submission 206712) | Soil microbial communities from Loxahatchee National Wildlife Refuge, Florida, United States - Lox_Sample_4.5 | ecosystem: Environmental > Terrestrial > Soil > Wetlands | place: USA... | reverse complement strand
ACGAGCCGGACTGGGGCGCCCTGCCGGAGAGAACACCGCCGAAGATTCGCGATCTGCTGCGTCGCTGCCTGCAAAAGGATTCGCAACGTCGATTGCGCGACATCGGCGACGCCCGACTCGAAATCGAAGAGACGCTTGCCCCGCCTGGGCTGACGGACCCCATCGCCTCCGACATTCTTCCCAAACCCTTCTTGCGGCGGACGCTTGTTGCGGCATTGGCTTGTTTGTTCATCGGCGCGCTTATTGCCGGCATCGCCGTTTGGAATGTCAAGTCGACCACACAGTCGCCGCAGCCTTTGGCACGGATGGTAATTGCTCCGCCAGGGGAGCATCTCCTGGGCGGAGAGGCTGGGACTGCCGTCGTGGCCTTATCGCCCGACGGCACTCGTCTAGTCTCCGTCGTTCGGGAGGGCAGCACCATACAGCTTTACCTTCGCAAGTTGGACCAGTTGCAGTTCACTGCAATTCCGGGGACGGAAGGTGCCATCAACCCCTTCTTCTCTCCTGACGGTGAATGGATCGGTTTTTACTCGGTACCTGATAAGAACCTTGAAAAAGTATCCGTTGCCGGAGGTGCTCCGCAGATCTTGTGCGACACGGGTCAGATCGACGGGGCGACTTGGGGGCCAAATGACAAGATCGTCTTCTCAAGCGGTCTGAACGGTAACTTTGGCCTTTACCAAATTCCGGCTTCTGGCGGGACGCCGAGTATGTTAACTGCGCTTGCCTCCGATAAGGGAGAAACCGGACACAGCTGGCCGTACTTTTTGCCAGATGGTAAGTCCTTGCTGTTTTCGATCCGGCACAGGGGGGAAGCTGAGGAGGACGCCACGATCGTGGTGCAGTCGCTGGAAACGGGTGCACGGCGCGTGGTGGTCAGCGGTGGCACACAACCTCGCTATGCGCTCAGCGGCCATCTTATTTATGTGCGCGCGGGAACGATCATGGCGGCCCCTTTTGATCCATCTCGGTTGAAGTTAACGGGCACTCCCGTGGCGATTCAGGATGGACTCGGGTCGGGAGTCAGACTTCCCCAGTACGCCTTTTCCAACACAGGTTGGCTCGTCTATGAGCCCGGTGGCGATACGGATAGTCAGCTCAGGACTTTTGCGTGGGTCGATCACAAGGGAGTTTCGCAGGAACTCGCCGCGCCTCCTCGGCGCTACCAGTTTCCACGCCTTTCGCCCGAAGGACGCCGCATCGCCGTCCAGGTCGTCGCAGACAAAAGCGACATCTGGATTTACGATCTGTCACGCGACACCCTGACCCGCCTCACTTCGGAAGGCAACAACACCTGGCCAATCTGGACGCCGGACGGGAAGCGGGTCACGTTCACCTCGAACCGGGGCGGACCCGATAATTTGTTTTGGAAGCTTGCGGACGGCAGCGGTCCCGACGAACGTTTGACTACGAGCGAACACATTCAGATGCCTCGATCATGGTTCCCAGACGGCCAGGAGTTAATTTTCGAGGACGTCGATCCGACCACCAATGACGATCTCTGGGTGCTGCCTTTGCAAGGAAATCGCAAGACCTGGCCTTTCCTCCGAACACCGTTTCCGGAAGGCTGGGCGCGGCTCTCCCCAGACGGCCGCTGGCTCGCCTATGTCTCTAAAGAACTCGCTCAAACCGAAGTATATGTTCAGCCGTTTCCCGGTGGCGGCGGGAAATATCAGATTTCGACTGCCGGCGCTACCGAGCCAGTATGGTCACGCGACGGGCGCGAGCTGTTCTACCGTAACGGCAACAAGATGATGGCCGTCGCCGTCTCGACCCAACCGGCCTTTTCCGCTGGCAAACCGACCGTGTTGTTCGATTCAGCGGTCTATGACAGGATCTCTACAACACCTGATTATGACGTCTCACTCGACGGCCAACGCTTTCTGATGCTCAAGCCGAGCGAAGCAGCGGAGGCGGCACCGACCCAGATCAACGTCGTTCTGAACTGGTTTGAAGAGCTGAAGGAGAAGGTCCCACCAGGGAAAAAGTGATGCCCATTAGCACTGGCACACGTTTGGGATCGCACAAGCTCCTCACGCAGGTCGGCGCGGGCGGCATGGGAGAAGTGTATGAAGCGCACGACAGCAAGCTCAATTGACTAAACGCGGGGGCCGGCCAAGGTAACTGCGAACTTCTTCGTCCGTTCTAACAAGCCTTGCCATTTCTTAGACTAGGAATGATCCGCCGACGAGGGGATGAACCGGTTGGTTCACCCCTCGTTTGGTAGGCCGCTTGGCGGATTCTCTAGCCTACTTCTTTGCAATCAGCACGGGCAGGGACTCGAGCTGAGCTGCTTTCGCGTATTCCTCACGCGCAGCTCTGGTAAGTGGTTGGAAGATGAAGGAGACACCGAGCAGAGGCAAGTTGATGGTGCGAACCGTATGTTTCCGCCCAACAATGGTGACGAGTAGGCTGGCGCCGCCCTTCTTGCTATCGGCAACGATCGGAAGACCTTCATAAACTTGCCTGTTTCCATCCGTTGAGCGGATGTGGACCATGGCCGGACCAGTCATCGGATCCACCGTGATGGTGTATTCTCCGGCTGGCAGGACCGCGTGGGCCCACTGAACTTCGTAGGGCAGCGTGAACTTGCCTACAAATTGCGGTTGAGCATTTGCTGCCACCGTGAACGAGCAAATTGCCATCAGAACAGCCACCAGCAGCATTGGCTTGATTGTATGTGAGTTGCGATGGATCGGTTTCATTGTCATTTTCTCCTTATCGTTATCGTCCTCGGGCCGATGCATCGGATTGGAGAGCTCACCGCGTATCGTGCCTTCACTCTACAAAGCGGGAACGAAGGTCGAGAACCGCAACGCCACGAAAATATTCTTTAAACTATGTTGCGAGACAAGAGGGAACAACTCAACTTTATGTGCGCGATTTGAACGAACTCGAACCGAGGGTGATCCCAGGCACCGTCGGTGCCAGGCATCCGTTTTTCTCGCCGGACGGGCAGTGGATCGGTTTTTTCGCTAGCGGTGCGCTTCAGAAAGTCTCGCTCCGAGGTGGAGCGCCCCTACGCATCTGCGATGTGCCAAGCGTCAGCGACGGGGCCAGCTGGGGGCCCGACAATACCATTGTATTTGCGTCAATTGGTTCAGATCTTATGAGAGTTGACGCTACCGGTGGTACACCTCGGCCGATCAAAGACTCAAGACCGGCGAGCTGGCCCGAGATTCTTCCTGGCGGCAAGACCGTGCTGTTCACTACCGCCTTCCAAGCGATCGTGGCGATGCCGCTGGAAGGCGGGGAAAAAAGTGTGATTGCCAAGATGGCGAACTCTCCACTCGCCAGCCAGACCGTGATTGGCACTGGCGGCCCCATCGAGCAGGCCCGTTTCGTGCGGGATGGCTATCTCCTGTACGGCCAGTCACCTGGCATTGTGCGCGCATTGCCATTCGATCTTGCATCACTGAAAGTGACAGGGTCTCCGATCCCAATTGTTGATTCGGTGGAGCGGGCTATGGACGGGGGCGCGGTGTACTTCGCCGTGTCGCAAACGGGCTTGCTCGTCTATGCGTCAACGGGCGATCGCCATCAGTTGGTCTGGGTAGACCAAAAGGGAGCCTCCACGCCAATCACCAACGAGCGTGCGGCGTTTCGACTGCCTCGGCTGTCTCCGGATGGCAAGCGTATTGCCGTGGATATCAGCGATGATACGCGACGCGACGATATTTGGATTTACGACTCGGAACGCGGTACGAAACGTCGGCTCACAACCACGGACCGCAATCTCGAGCCAGTTTGGACACCGGACGGAACGCACATCACCTACTCTAGCGATGGCCGCCTTGTAGATGTACTGGTCGATGGGGATGGGCCGAGAACGATGTTATCCGCTCCCCCACAAGGTTTTTCTACCTACGCGTCCTCATGGTCTCCAGATGGTCGAGACTTACTGTGTTACGTGCAAACATCAGATGGTTACGACCTCTGTATGCTCACTCGCGGCGAGGCCAGCGGGCCAAGGCCGCTGCTGGTCAGACCCGGCTTCGACGGCTTCCCGGTGTTCTCTCCCAACGGACGATGGGTAGCCTATGTGTCCAACGAATCTGGGGACATGGAGGTTTATGTCGCGCGGTTCCCGGGACTTGAGGACAAGGTTGAAATCTCGGCCGCTGGTGCGACTCGCCCTCGATGGTCGCGAGACGGTCGCGAGCTTTTTTACAGGCAAGGCGATGCACTGATGGCAGTGGCCGTGAACGCCGGGGCTGCTTTTCGAGCAGATACGCCGCGACGTTTGTTTGAGGGCGCCTATAGTGGTGAGAGTGGGGAGTCGGCATTCGACGTGTCGCTGGATGGGCAACGGTTCCTCATGGTGAAAAGCGATGAAGCCTCAACATTGCGGCAACTCACGGTCGTGCAGAATTGGCAAGTTGGTCTGAAGAAATAATGCTGGTCGCGTCTCTCGTCCGTCAGGAGAAGCGGGCCGCAGGTTGCCATCGCCACTGATCCCCAGTATCTCCGCCATTCTCGCCGACCGTCTTCGCGACCGCAGCTACTTCCAACTCTGGGCGTCCCTCCATCCCTTGTCGTCACCGATCAGGCCCGTTGTGGTACTTTCTCTCCCTTTCCACGCTTTCCATTGGGCACTGCTTCGGGATAATTCCTGCGACCGGCAGCTTCTCGTCTTCTGCTTTTCCGGTTCCTCCCAACAAATCTTCTGAAAGTCCGCCGAAGATTTCTCGTGTCCCTTCCAAAAAGCAGACGCTCGCTTTGGGAGCAGCATCCACTCGCTTCCTGATGCCCCAATTACAAGGGCAGAAACGGAGAAACAAAATGTACCCAGACAGAGTTCATCTAATCGGATATCTCGGCAAGAACCCGGAGCACAAGTCGGTTCGAGCATCAGATCAGAAATACGCGGTTCTCTCGCTGGCGACTCAGCGATCCTGAAAGGTGCGGATGAAGAATGGCACTCCAAGATGGAGCCGCTAACTTGCGGAAAGGCGACCACGTCTACGTCGAACGCACGCTCGTGAGCAGCGTTTACGAGAAGGAGCTCGGCAAGGGCAAGATTGCAGGGCGGCTCAAGCTGTGGCAGGTGAAGGCGGATTCCATCCGCAAGCTCAACCGAACCAAGAAAGAGCACGTGCCGGAAAAAGCGACGCTCGATGCTCGGCCCGAGGAAGTTCCTTTCTAGTGGTCGTTTTTGAAGAGGGCGTCGGTTTCCGAGACCCTCTTCTGTATGACTGGTTGCATCAGCTGAAATAGAATCAACGACCCTCGGGTAGTGAACCCAATGAACGCAGGCCTCCTGTAGACGAGCAAGCCCTCGTTTCTAAAGATTCAAACACACCGCAACGTTGACCCCCTGCTGCGAAAGCAGGTAGTCAAACTAGGAGCCGCACAAGTGATTGAAAAGATTGGTGGACGTGGGGGGACTCGAACCCCCGACCCCCTGCTTGCAAAGCAGGTGCTCTGCCAGCTGAGCTACACGCCCTCCGCGTTCGTTCCTCGAACAGAGACGGAAGTCTTCATGCTACAGAGACTTAGTGACCGTCGCAACTGGTTACCTGGCTCAGTTAGTTCACCAGTTGCTGCCCAGACGTAAATTTTGATCGACCTACCGGGACCTGGGCGCAGCTCTAACGGACTTGCTCAACGAGTTCGGCAATCGTGCCCATGAGATCGTATTTGGTAAGGATCTCGTAGCGTCCTTCGCCCATGACTACGAAAACGGCGGGGCTCTCGTGGCTCAGCAGATGCGTGACGCGCTCTACGGGAGCGTCGCGCGGAACTTGCGGCAGCGGTTTGCTCATCACGTCGCGGATGACGAGCTTGCGGAGGTCCTTGCCTTGCAATGCCATATTGAGAATTTGATCTTCGTAAATGGTCCCGACGATGTTGTTCTCTTCGAACACAGGTAGCTGCGAAATATCTTGCTCCTGCATGGTGCGCAAGGCGTGAAACACCGTTTGATAAGGGCGCACGATGATCATCTCGCGAACTTTTCCGGCCCGATGTTTTACGGCAACTACGTCGGCGGCGCACAGAGGAACATCCGAGTCAAGGTAGCCTCGCTCGCGCATCCAGGCATCGCTGTAGATTTTGCTTAAGTAACGCGTGCCCGTATCGGGCAAGAAGGCAACCACGAGGTTACCGGCGGGCAACGTCCGGGCCAGCTCCATTGCCGCCGAGACGCAGCCACCGCCCGAACCACCCGTGAAGATGCCTTCGCTTTTGGCCAGATTGCGCGCGACGATGAAACATTCGCGATCGGTGACCTGGACGATGTCATCGAGCACGTCGAAGTGCATGGTTGAAGGGAAAATGTCTTCGCCAATTCCTTCCACAACGTAGCTGTGGGCCTTGCCGATTTTACCGGTCTTCACATACTCGTAATAGAGCGAGCCGACGGGATCGATGCCGATGACCTTGATCTGCGAATTTCTTTCTTTCAGGAAGCGCCCCACGCCGCTGATGGTACCGCCGGTGCCCATGCCGCAGACGAAGTGCGTGATTTTGCCTTCGGAATCCTCCCAGATTTCAGGTCCCGTGGTGCGGTAGTGGGCCTCGGGATTCATGGCATTTTCGTACTGATTGGGATAGAAGGAATTCGGAATTTCGCGGGCAAGTTTTTTGGCGACGGAGTAGTAGCTGCGCGGATCGTCCGGCTCGACGGCTGTCGGGCACACGATTACTTCGGCGCCGAAAGCCTTCAGCAGATCGACTTTTTCCTTGGATTGTTTGTCCGTGATCGTAAAAACCATCTTGTAGCCGCGAACGGCCGCGACCAGCGCCAAGCCCATGCCAGTGTTGCCGGAAGTGCCTTCAATAATGGTGCCGCCGGGCTTTAGAAGCCCTTTGCGCTCGGCTTCGTCAATCATGGTTATCCCGATGCGGTCCTTTACCGAACCGCCGGGATTCAAATAGTCGGCTTTGACGTAGACCTCGGCTTTGCAGTCGCGCGCCAGACGACTGAGACGAATGAGCGGCGTCCGGCCGACGGCTTCGAGAATACTGTGGAGCTTCATGCCAATTTTCCTTGGCCGGTTCGAAGATGAACCGGGCCTGCGCAGTGTACCATGCGGCCGGGGCGCAATCCGCCCGAATGCCCAGCGCGGGTGCAGCAGAGTACAATGCAAAAGATTACTGTTTCGAGGAGAGCATGAAACGAATCAATATTTCTTCGGGAACGAGGTGGGAACCAATCGTGGGCTATTCCCGGGCCGTTCGCGTTGGCAATGTGGTGCATGTTTCCGGAACGACGGCGACGGACGAGGCGGGAAGCATTGTAGGCGCCGGGAGCGCCTACAAACAGACGATGCAAGTGTTACGAAACATTGCCAGTGCGCTGGAACGGGCGGGGGCGTCGATAGGCGACGTGGTCCGGACGCGGATCTATGTGACGCACATCGGCGATTGGGAAGAGATCGGACGCGCCCACGGGGAGGTTTTCGGCAAGATTCGTCCGACGACGGCAATGATCGAAGTGAGTAAGCTGATCAATCCGGAAATGCTGGTGGAGATCGAAGCAGAGGCCATCCTAACAAGGGGAACGGGGAGCCAGTCCAGGGAAACTAGTCGCTCGACAAAAAAGGGTTCTCGCCGCCCTCGCCGCTAGGAAACGGGCATACAGCTTGTTAGCCCATGGCTGACGAGTCGGCTGGTTGCCGTGCGGCTCTGGAGGAATTATGGACGCGAAAATGCGCGGGTCATGCGCCTGTCGATTGCGGAAGCTACTTATTGTGGGATTTAGCGGGCTTGTAGGATGCGCGGTACTGATATCCGCGGATCCACTGCGGATTGGACTCTCGGCGGCGCAGCGGCCTGATGAAACCGGCAATCAACTCACGGTCGAACGCATCTATTCGGTGCCCAGCCTGAGCGGGAGGATTCTCCGCGACACGGTGTGGAGTCCGGACGGCAAGCTGCTGACTTATCTCGACGACGGTGGGGGGCGGCCGGAAATCTGGGCAGTGGATGCGACAACTGGGCGGAGGCACGTACTCGTGGATGCGGAACATTTGCGAAACGTGCTGTTGCCTCCCGAGTCGCGTGGTCAGCAGACAGGGCTGGGACGGTTGAGCCCGACCAGGTATCTCTGGTCGCCCGACAGCCAGGCCCTGCTTTTTATCTCCGCACGGGAACTATTTTGGTATGACCTGAAAAGCCAGTCCGCTAAAAGGATTGTCGGCGAAATGAAAGGCCAAGAGTCTGCGGGCGATGGTGCGGACGTAGATGACGCAAAGATTTCGCCGGATTCGCACTGGGTGAGCTTTTTGCGCAACCACGATCTGTGGGTGGCGAGCGTGGCGGGAGGAGAGCCGCGTCAGCTAACCAAGGGCGGTTCGGAGGAGCTGCACGACGGTGAGCTGGATTGGGTTTATCCCGAGGAACTGGATCTGGAGACGGCATATTGGTGGGCGCCGGACTCTTCAAAAATTGCATTTTTGCAGCTGGATGAACATGCGGTGCAGAAGTATCCCCTGGTAAACGAGCTTCCCGATGTAGCCTCCGTTACCGAAGAACAGTTTCCGGCTGCGGGCTCGCCAAATCCCGTGGCGCGCGTGGGCGTGGTGGACACGCAGGGCGGAGATGTCCGATGGATGGATACGGGCAGCGACCCTTCGGTGCTGCTGGCGCGAGTGGCGTGGCTGGCGGATTCACGCCGCGTGGCTATCGAGCGGCTCAATCGCGTGCAGAACCATCTGGAGCTGCTTTTCGCGGAGGCCTCGGACGGAAAATGCCAGACGGTGCTGACCGAGCAGGACAAGTACTGGATCAACTTGAACGACGACCTGCACTTTTTCTCTGACGGACGGCGCTTCCTTTGGGCCAGCGAGCGCTCCGGTTTTCGCCATCTGTATTTGTACGATATTTCCGGCAAACAGATCGCGCAGCTCACGCACGGTGATTGGGAGATTGAAGACGGAGCGATGGTGGACGAACAAGCGCAGACCGTCTACTTCACATCAACGAAGAATGGCCCTATTGAGCGGCAACTTTATAGCGTGGCGCTCGCGGGCGCCGAGCCCATCGAGCTGACTCACGATCACGGCACACATGAAGTGCACATGGCTCCCGACGGCAGACATTTTCTAGATACCTTTTCGACCGCAATAAAACCGCCGCAGCAGCGCCTTTACAACGCAGACGGAGGCCTTGTCGCGACGCTGGAGGAAAATAAAGTCCCGGAGCTCGAGAAGTATCACTTGCAGCCAATCGAGTTCTTTACCGTGCCCGGCGCGGATGGCACGCCTTTAGACGCGGCCATGATCAAACCTCCGGGATTCGATCCAACCCGGCGCTATCCGGTGATTGTGCATCTTTATGGCGGGCCGCACGGGCAGGAGGTGCGGGACGAGTGGCGGGGTTCGGACCTCTTGTGGCATCAGCTGATGGCGGAGAAAGGGTTTGTGATTTTCGTGCTGGATAATCGCGGCACGGCCGCGCGCGGACATAACTTCGAAACGCCGATCTATCATCACTTTGGGAGAGTAGAGCTGGCGGATCAATTGGCCGGCGTGAAGTGGCTTTCGAATCAGGCCTACATTGACCGCTCGCGCGTTGGGATTTGGGGATGGAGCTTTGGCGGATACATGACTTGTGTGGCCATGCTTCGCGGAGGAGGTGTTTTCAAAGCTGGATTTGCCGGCGCGCCGGTAACGGACTGGCGCCGATACGATACCATTTACACCGAGCGCTACATGGGGACGCCGCAGGAAAATCCCGATGGCTATCGCGATTCGTCGCCGGTGAATTTTGCGGCTGGGCTCGAAGGCAAGCTTCTGGTCGTACATGCTACAGGCGACGATAATGTGCACTTCTCAAATTCTGTGGCTTTGTCCGAGAAGCTCGTGGAGGCTCAGAAATATGCGGAGTTCCTCATTTATGCCGATCGCGGACATGGCATCAGCGACAGGGCAGCACGCCTGCACATCTTCTACCGTGCAACGCAATTCTTTGTGGAAAACCTTGCCAATAAGGCCGATTTAGCCCGTTAAAGTGGGTTAACAAAGGCCTCATAAACCCGCCTCGAGTTTAGACGGCCGCGGCGCCGCTGCCGGTTCCGACGCGGGCGAGTAATTCGGTCAACTTCTGCGGATCACTGACCGGCGGAAAACAAGTACCCGCGGTACACACAAAGGCCTGGGTAGTTTCGGGACGCAACCCGGGCAGCGTGTCGCGCAAGGCTTGGGGCAGCGCTTCGAGGTTGGTTTCGGGAGTGACGCGCAAAACCGCCTTGCCGAATCGATAAGACCCTTGCGCAGCTTGCTCCAGCTTGCTCGCGATGTCATCGGACGAGGCGCCGGTGACCACAACCTGCACGGGATGGCGAGCGTGAATCAGCGTGGCCAATCCGTAGGTCGCGGCAAACATCCCAAATCGTTGAGCGACGCCCGAAAAAGCCTCCAGGGCAATCTGTGCCTGCTCGCGATACTCGTTATTTCCGGTGAATCCGTATAGTCGGTCGAGAGCGATAGCTGCCATGGCGTTGCCGGCTGGAGTGGGTGAGTCCTGAATCGGCTTGCGGCGCACGTCGAAGCCGCCGAGCGGAGCAGCGTCCGAGGCGCGGTCAAAAAATCCGCCGTTCTCATTATCGGCATATTTATCGATCACCAGGCGCAGGGCGCTTTCCGCCATCACGAAATAACGTGGATTGAGGGTGGCTTCGAAGCCGTCGAGCAACGCGTTCGCGGCGAAGACCTGATCATCGAGTGTTCCGTCGAGACGGACTTTTCTGAGCCGATCGGGGTTAGGGCGATCGGGTCGCAGATCGTCACCGGAGTCGAGCCGATGCGAGAAGCCCCGGCGGTCGTCCCAGCCTTCCGCGATTAGCCGATCCAGGCTGCCCAGCGCAAATACCCTGCAGCCAAATCCCTCGTCGCCTTGAAGAACCTGAGCCGCTTCGAGATAAGCGGAAATGAGGAGAGCGTTCCAGTTGGTGTAAATCGTCGTATCCACATAGGGCGCGCGGCGTTTATGCCGCGCGGCAAACAGTTCATGGCGCGCCTCTTCAAGCTTTCTCGCCACATCTTCGGTGGAGGTGCCGAGCGCTTCGGCGATGGTTTGCGGCTCGCGCGCCACCCACAGAACGTTCTTTGCGGGATTGTGGTGCATCTCCCCGCGAGGTCCAACGTCGTAATAGAGCTCGATTACGCGTGAAAGCTCCGGCTTCAATACGGCTCGCACTTCGTCCGGAGTCCAGGTGAAGTAATCGCCGTCGTCATCGAGAGAAACATCGGCATCCTGACTGGCGTAAAAACCGCCGCGCTCGCGGTCCGAGAGCGTGGTATCGATCCAGCGGATGATGCCGAGGGCTGTCTCGCGGAAAAGAGGATTGCCCGTAACGGCGTACCCGTGCAGATAGTTTTTCAGCAGTTCGGAATTGTCGTAGGACATCTTTTCGAAATGGGGCACTAGCCAGCGTTCGTCAACCGAATAGCGATGAAAGCCGCCACCGAGCTGATCGTAAACGCCGCCGCGAGCCATTTTTTCGAGCGTGGTCTGCGCGGCAAGCAGCAATTGCGGCTCATGTGTCGCCTGATAGCGCTCGAGAAGGAGATCGATGGAGGCGGAGTGGGGAAATTTGGGTCCGTTGCCGAATCCACCATAGTGCGGGTCGAAATGCTGAAGGATCGTCTCGCTGAGCTCGCTCACCAAACTAGGCGCCCATGTGCCGCGAGCGCCGGCAAAGTTCTCGGCTCGGCGCACGGCGTCGAATAAAGCGCCCGCGGCCTTCTCCACTTCATCGCGGCGCGTCTTGAAGGTTTCGACGATAGTTTCGAGTACTCGGCGAAAGCTGGGCCTGCCCATGCCGTCCTGCGGAGGGAAGTAAGTACCTCCGTAGAACGGCCGGCCATCGGATAGCAAGAATCCCGTAAGCGGCCAGCCTCCCTGGCCAGAAACGGCGCTGACCGCTGTTTGGTAGCGCGCGTCCACGTCGGGCCGTTCGTCGCGATCGACCTTCACGGCAACAAATTGTTGATTGATCAGCGCGGCGAGGGCCGGGTCTTCGTAACTTTCGCGGTCGATGACGTGGCACCAGTGGCACCACACCGCGCCGATATCGAGCAAGATCGGCTTATCTTCCGCTCGGGCGCGGGCGAAAGCCTCCTCGCCCCACTCATACCAATCCACGGGCTGGTGTGCGGCCGATCGCAGATAAGGGCTGGCGGAATGCGCGAGACGGTTGGATTGCTCAGCGCCCAATGTGTGCCTCACTGAATGGGATTGTCGGCTCCTGAATCTCCTGGGTCGAGGGGTTTGCGTCCGGCAAAGCCTTCATTTTGCCGATGCCAGAAACGGATGCGCTCTTCGCCAAGCCGCCAGCACAGCAAGACCTCTTCGTTATTGATGATAGCCGGGAAATCGAGCAGGCCGCTGTCCAGATCTTTAATCAGGCAGCCTGTAGACTGAATGCGTTCGAGTGCAGCTTTCAGCGACTCAGCAAGACGATCGTGTTCGAATCGCAGGCGGGCCGTCTTTTCGTAGGGCACAACGGAGCCGCCAACCCATTGAATATGTGCGGAAATGGCGCCCAGTTCCTCAACCAAGGGCGCCAGCTTCTTGCGCAGCTCGATGGCTTCGATCAAGACCGGCTCTATTTCCCGCCGCGTGCGTTCGGCCTCCGTGAGCGTGAATAGCCTCGGCTCCGGCGCTTCCTGTTCGTTCTCTTCGTCTGCCATTGCGTACGCCGTTAGGTTTGCGCCAAAGCGTCAAAAATACTCTGCGGCACTATAAAGCGGCCAACGGGTATTTTCCCTTACCCTGAAGTACATTACTAGCCCTGCGCTGGAGGAAATCCGCGGGTCATCGGATCATCTGGAGCCGTACCGGGCGTGGAATGTGAGACTTTTTCACAGCGCTTCACAGCTTACCGGCGTTTTTCACAAATCTGTGTACTTTTGATGCTCCCGATCACTTCTTTGAGCAGCACATTTCGTGACCGGGCAGGTAAGCTAAGAACCGCGAAGGGGTGTCCTCAATGCCACGTAAGGGCCCAGTAGGCGAGCCGCTGCAAGAGAATATCGATCTTACGCAAGTCGAGGAGGTGCGCCCTACCGGCCAGGCCGGCATGGTGCTCACGTTCAATGAGATCGATCAGCTGACGGCAGAGAGCGGCAAGCCGGCGGAAACTCTGATGAATGTCGTGGCCCTGATCGCCAGGACTTTTCACACCGATGTGTGTTCGGCTTATCTGCTTGAGCCCGACCGCGCCAACTTGGTTTTGGCCGCGACACTGGGGTTGCGCCCCAGTTGCGTGGGCAATTTGCGGATGGCCCTAAATGAGGGGCTGGCGGGACTGGTTGCTGAGCAAGTGCGTCCGGTTGCCGTCGAACAGGTGAAGAATCATCCCAGGTTCAAGTATTTCAGCGAGGCGGGAGAGGAGCCTTACCAGTCATTTTTGGGCGTCCCGTTGATCGACCGCGGCGTGCTGCAGGGCGTGCTCGTGGTGCAAACGATCGAGCCGCGCGTTTTCCGTGAAGATGAGATTCGTATGCTGGTGCAGGCGGCGGCGCAAGTGGCGCCGGTAGTGAGTGAGGCCCGCACACTCGACCGCTTCATCGCCCCGGCGCAGGAGAGGCTTTGGACCCTGGCGCGCAATCTATGGTGGAGCTGGGACCACGATACGACGAGCTTGTTCCACGAACTCGACCCCGCCCTTTGGTGGCAGCTCAACCAAAATCCTATCTCCCTGCTGTCAGAAATCCCTTTCGCGGGAATCGAGCGGCGCGCTCGAGAAATGGTTCTGCACAGCCGCATCAACTACGCCTACCGGCGACAGCGTGAATACATGGAAGCGGATCGCACCTGGGGAGCGCGGCATGCGGGTGTTCTTCGGACGCGCCCAGTGGCTTATCTTTCGGCCGAGTTCGGACTGCACGAATCGATTCCCACCTATTCCGGCGGATTGGGTGTGCTGGCCGGCGATCACATTAAGAGCGCCTCCGATCTGGACATTCCACTGGTCGGCATTGGTCTCTTTTACGGCCAGGGCTATTTCCGGCAGCGGCTGGACCGGAATGCTTGGCAACGGGAAGAGTATCTGCCCTCGGACATAAGCCAATTGCCCATGGAACCGGCCATCGGGAGCAAGGGTGAAGCTGTTACGGTGCAAATCGAGACGCGCAGCGGTTCGATTCGCGTGAAAGTTTGGCGAATCAAGGTCGGGCGCTGCGATCTTTTCCTTCTGGATTCTGATGTGGAAGGGAATGCCCCGGAAGACAGGGAGCTTACGTCACGCCTTTACGGTGGCGATGCGCGCACCCGAATCAGGCAGGAATTACTGCTCGGCGTGGGAGGGTTTCGCACTCTGCGGGCCATGGGCTTAGATCCCGGCGTCCTGCACTTGAATGAAGGGCACAGCGGCTTTGCAATTCTCGAGGCGATTCGTCATCGCATGCAGGATGAGGGACTCGATTTCGACCGCGCTTCCGTGCGAGTGGCCCGCCAGGTGGTCTTCACCACGCACACTCCCGTGCCCGCGGGGCATGATCGTTTCCCTGCGGACCTGGTGGAGGAGCATCTCGGCCCCTTGCGCGAATCTTTGGGAATTTCCCACGACCGGCTCATGCAACTCGGGCGGGAACGGCCCGAGAATTTCGGCGAGGAGTTTTGCATGACCGTGCTGGGCCTGCGGTTTGCCCGGCGGGCGAATGCGGTTTCCAGTCTGCACGGCGAAGTTTCCAGAGCCATGTGGAAGGACCTCTATCACGCGAAGCAGGAAGATGAAGTGCCGATTGGGCACATCACGAACGGTGTGCACGTGCCGTCCTGGCTCGCCCCGCAGATGTTTCGGCTGTACGACCGGCATTTGGGCGGCGGATGGCATGAGCGCAGTGGGGAACCGGGTCTCTGGGACGCCATCGAGAATATTGACGATGCCGAACTCTGGGAGACTCATTTAACCCTGAAATCACGGCTCTTGGAATTCGTTCGGCTTCGCCTTGTGGAGCAGGCCGAGAGGCGGGACGAGCCGACGGATGTTTTGCAGGCACTGAGTCGAGTGTTGAGCCCGGACGCCCTCACGATTGGATTCGCCAGACGCTTCGCAACGTACAAGCGCGCGAACCTGATCTTGGCCGATATCGAAAGGCTCGCTTCCATGGTCAACGATCCGAAGCGTCCGGTACAATTTGTCTTCGCGGGCAAAGCGCACCCCCGGGACGATCCCGGCAAGCGCCTGTTGCAGGAGATCGCGGCGATTATGCGCGACCCGCAATTTTCGGATAAGTTCGTGTTCGTCGAGGACTATGACATTAACGTCGGGCGCCACTTCGTTCAGGGTGTCGACGTTTGGCTGAATAATCCTCGGCGTCCCCTGGAAGCTTCCGGCACGAGCGGCCAAAAGGTCGTTCTGAATGGCGGGCTGAATCTTTCCGTGCTCGACGGCTGGTGGGCGGAAGCGTATGACGGGCTAAACGGGTTTGCTATTGGGACAGGCAGAACTCACTCGAACGTGACCCTCCACGATGCACGCGACGGCGAGGAACTCTATCGTGTGCTGCGCGACGAAGTGATCCCGCTTTACTACCAACGCGATCGCGACGGCTTACCTCGCCGCTGGATCAAACGCGTGAAGCGCGCGATCCGCACTTTAGGGTGGCGCTTTAATGCCGATCGCATGGTCATGGATTACACGCTCAAATGCTATGTCCCTGCGGCGGGAGGTACGTCCAGCAATACGCGCGTGGGCCGGTAGGAGGCTGGGCCGTGGTCAGCGATCAACCGGGTAAACGCGCCTGTCGTTGTCGTTCCGGCCGCGTGGATTGGAGTCGTGCCCACGGCCATTACCAAGCCGCCGGCCAGCGTGCACGTGAGCAATGCGCGACCTAGAAAGTTCTTACGAATCATACAAATCTTCTCCTGTTGGGGCGTCCAGACCTCGTTCCGCCCCCCTCCTTATGGGATGCGTCCTGGAATGGCTCCGCGACTCGGCTCCGCGTCGGGATCGCTGCCAACCAAAAGACTCCGGAGAAGGACTTCCCACGGATTCGCGTGTATAGTCGAGCTGATTATGCTCTGGCGTATCGGGCGATGAAAAAGGTTCCCGTGATCGCAGCCGTTTTTCTAGCTGCTTCGGCCATGTTCTCTTTCGCTCAGATGGGATTCTAAACACCGCAGATGGCAAGGCTCATCGCACACTGGGTCCTGAGCGCGCTCTGCATACTGCTGGTGGCCCGATTTGTGCCCGGAATTTCGGTAAGCGGATTTGGAACTGCGCTACTGGCCGCCGTAATCATTGGTTTCGTAAACGGCACACTGGGCTTCCTTTTGAAAATCGTCACTTTTCCTCTCATCGTGCTCACGTTTGGAATCTTCTGGATCATAATCAACGCGCTGATGCTGAAGTTCGCATCCTTGCTTGTGCCGGGGTTTAACGTCCATGGATTCGCGCCGGCATTTTGGGGGGCCATCATCTTGAGCCTTTTGAATATCGCGGTACGGCAGGTGCTCCGCGGCTTTGGTCCTCGGCCATTGTAATGAGTGCCCGTTCGATCGATCTCGACGCTCAAAAATAGTAGATGGCCAGAACGGGATAGGGCACCGTATTTTGCAGCGCGGCTCCGCTTGCTCAAACTCGGATGGGATTGCTGCTGGAAGCAACTGCAGTTGACGGCGCCAGTGCCTGCCGGATTTTGCGAAGCAGTTCCTCGCGTGTAAATGGCTTTGCAATGAGCGCGGACCGAGGGGCGATGAGACCTCGGCCCACAAATCCGGTATAGCCGGACATGAACAACACTTTGGTCTCCGGATGCAGAGAGGCAAGCTTTTCCGCCACCGAGGGGCCATTCATACCGGGCATGATCATATCGGTTAAGAGCAAGTGGATGGGAAGTTCGTATTGCTGCGCTAAAGCAATCGCTTCCTCGCCGTCGCCGGCCTCGAGCACCGTGTAGCCGCTCTTCTGAAGCAAGGCGCAAGTGAATGTTCTAAGCGAAGCCTCGTCTTCGACCACCAGGACTGTCTCCGACCCTTCGCAACGAAGGTCGGCCTCCGGCGGCCGATTCAGCTTAGGCTCCGGCTGTACGCGCGGTAGGTATATTTTGAAACTCGAGCCCACTCCGGGTTCGCTATATACCGAAATATATCCGTCACTTTGCTTCACCACGCCGTAGACCGTCGCCAGACCTAAGCCTGTGCCCTTGCCGCGAGCCTTCGTCGTGAAAAAGGGCTCGAATATGTGTGCTTGCGTTTCGGCGTCCATGCCCACTCCCGTATCTGAAACGCTAAGCAAGACATAATCGCCGGGCGCAATAGACGTGCGGCGCTCTCTTTCCTCCTCGACCGAGATGTTACGCGTTTCGATCATTAGCTTGCCGCCCTGAGGCATGGCGTCGCGCGCGTTCACCGCCAGGTTCATGATCACCTGCTCGATCTGGCTTTGGTCGCCTCGAACCGCGTGCAGCTCGGAATCGAGCTTGGTTTGCAATTCGATATCTTCGCCAATAAGCCGAAGCAGCATCTGCGCCATGTCCGAGATGATGGCGTTCAGACGGAGCGTCTTCGTGTCCAGCACTTGCTGCCGGCTGAACGTCAGCAGTTGCCGGGTTAGCGCGCTGGCCCGTTCGCCGGCCTTGCGGATCTGCTCCACTTGTCCGCGCACGGAATGCGCGGGATCGATTTGATCGAGCGCCAGCTCGCTATAACCGATGATGACCCCGAGCAGATTGTTGAAATCATGCGCCACGCCGCCAGCTAAGCGCCCAATCGCCTCCATCTTCTGCGCTTGGCGAAGCTGCTCTTCCAGGCTCCTCTGCTTGGTGATGTCCTGCACCATCAGGTCGAAATGGTCGATCTCACCCGCTTGATTTTTCACCACGTGGCTGCTGAAGCGCACCATGATGGGCGAGCCGCTGCGGTGCTTCCACTCTACTTCGACGTCCTTGAGATACTCCGTGCCGTGAGCCTGTTCGATCGCTTTGGCGTGGTCCTGAGGGTGGCGGTAGATATCGCTGGCCATGTTGAAACCAAGAAGCTCGCTTTCTGAGCTGTAGCCCAGCATTCTCGCGACCGCTGGATTCGCGAGCAGGATGCGGCCGTCGGGCAAAGTTCGCAGCGCCCCATATGGGGAGTTTTCGATCACGGAGCGAAAGTTTGCTTCGGAGCGGCGCAGCGCCGCTTCCATTTCGATCCGCTCTGTGATGTCACGAGCGATAGCAGCCGAGCCGGTAAGCCGCCCGGCCCGGTCCCGGATAGGTGAAACCGTTAAGGATACGTGAACGGGCTTGCCATTCTGCGTCATCCGCACCGTTTCCAGCTGGATAACTCCCGCTCCTTTTCTGATTTTCGCTAGCGTTTCGAAAGGCTCGTGCCTTCGTTCAGGTGGAGCGATGATACTGACTGGCATTCCCACAGCCTCGGCGCGCGAATATTTGAATACCTTTTCCGCGCCGGCATTCCAGTCCGTGATCCGGCCGTTGAGATCCGTCGCGATGATCGAGTCCTCGGAGCATTCCACGATCGCCGCTAGGCGCAGAAGATCTTCCTCCTTGCGCCTGCGTTCGGTGACTTCGGTCTCCAGGTGCCGGATGGCGCGCGCCAGCTCCTCGGTGCGGCCGGCGACTTTCTTTTCCAGATCGTCATTGAGTTTGCGGATCTCCTGCTTGGCACGTTCGCGCTCCGCTACCTCGCGCACCATCGCGCGAGTGATAAAAGTGGCGATGGCGGTCGCGGTTAGGAACGCAAGCAGGATCAACAAGGTAGTCAGGCGGCGTGCGATAGCGTAGTGTGCTTGGCTTTGATCGCGCGCCTGGCGCATTTGCGCTTCCTCGAATTGCGTGAAACTGTCCCAAGCTGCGCGCAGGGCGTCGAGGTGCGGGATCACCTCAGTGACCATGGTTTCGCGGGCTTGGTCGATTTTGCCGTTCCTGAGCGAGTCGGTAATGTGGGCGATGCTCTCGAGCGAGGCAGAGCGGTCCTCCTCGACTTGACCCAGGAGCTCTCGCTCCTTCGGGGATTCAATTTGTTTGTTTAGTTTCTGGATAATTTCGGTGATCTGGCTTACATTGCGCCCCCGATTGGCCAGCAAAGAGGCGATCTCCGCGTCTTTGCCCGTGAGAATGGCTCCTTCCAGAAGCCGGTCGTTCAGATTCGAGTACGCGGAAACCTCTTGCGCCAATTGAACCTTGGCCCAGCGCCGATAACTAATATCGTTAAGATCGGCCTTGACGCTGTCCATGCGGTTCAGACCTAGCCAGCCGATGACGATGAGAATGGAAACTAGAAAGCTGAAGGAAATGGCTAATCGGACGCCGATGGGAAACCTGTTCATTTTATTGTTAGGCCCAACCCGGCGAACCCTCAGAGCAGCTAAAAAGAATCGTTCAAGTCCCGTGATAACCGAGAGTTAGCAGACTGTACCGTTTTGAACTATGTACAATTGTCCTACGGACTTCCGTGGGGTCAATCGAACGCCTTCTTCGCGTCCTAGGAATGCTAATAACTAGGGCGGTTAGTACTTTCGTTTGGGCTGTGGTTTCTTCTTGCCGTTAGGGACATTTGGCTAACTTTGTAGGCCAGCTCATTTCCAGACACGCCGGTTTTGAAGGGGAATTGCTACCGGGGATCGACTTGCTCCCGCAGACGGTGAACCAGACGCCTGCCCGCACTATTGAAACCGGTCAGAAGACCGCCCCAAACATGAGTGCCGGCCCACAGCGTCTCTCCCGTAATCGTATCAATCACCGTTAGGTAAGCATTGGCCGGTCTGTAGTGGAAATGCAGGAACCAGTCCGGTTCAAAATCCGCGTTGTTGGCCGGTCCGAGGTCACCAACTTCTTCGGAATACTCCTCCGAGGAAAGCACAAACACGAGATCGGCGCGATCTCGATTTTGCACTACGCGGAAGCGGCCCCATCTCTTCAGTTCTCGGATTGCGTCGGCGCCCACCGCTGCGAATCCCGTCTCGTTATCGAAATATACCGCTTTAGCGACAAAGAGCTTGGCTGCCAAAAGGCGCCGCTTTGGGGCCTTCGCTGCGGCTAACAATCCGAAGCTAAAAACGAACACGAGAGCTAGAACAACCACCCGCTTTTGCATCTTGGCTTCCGACCTGGCGTCTCGAAAGTGTGGGTCCCGAGGACCTAACCAGAGCTTACAAATCCTCTGATGCATTGCCGCACTTTAAGGACGATCTGTACTCGCCTCTTTCTGGCGATTGGACGCTTATTTCCAGGCGGCGTAGAGCGGTTTGCCGACCAGGTATGCCGGGTTGGCGCCGGGACGCGGACGGAACTTCTGTGCGCGGCCGTTGCCCACTTCCGCGATATATAGATTGCCTTCCTGGTCTACGCTCATGCCGTGCGTGTTCCACATGCCGCCGGGCTGGTCGCCCTGGCTGCCCCACGTGTAGATCAAATGCCCTTGAAGGTCATATCCGGAGATCTTCCAGCTTTTATCATCCGGCATCCAGAGCTTGCGATCCGCGGTCATGAAGAGAAATTGCGGATTTGAGGTTCCCGGGGCACCCGTGCTCCACTGATCGAGAAATTTTCCGTTTTCATCAAACACCTGAATGCGGCGATTGGATCGGTCGATCACGAAGACGTGGCGCGTCTGCGGGTCCACGGCGATTCCATGAACGGTGTTGAAATACCCGGGGCGCGTTTCGTTCGGCGGATTGCCCTTTTGTCCCCAGGTCAGCAGGAATCTTCCGTTTTTATCGAACTTAGCGACCCGCGTGCCGTTGTAGCCGTCGGCCACGAACATCGTGCTATCCGGCAGCCAGGCCAGAAACGTCGGCCGGTTGAAGTGGCTGGGGTCCTCTCCGTGCTCATTGGGCGTGCCGATCGTTTGCAAGAGCTGCTTGCCGTCGTGGGTGAACTTGAAAATGGCGTGCCGATAGTCGTCCACGACCCACACGTTTTTGTCCGCATCGTACGGATTGATGTAGATGGCGTGCGGCCGCCTGAAGAGCGAATCCCACTGCGTCCATCGTTCTGTGATATTGCCGTTCGCGTCCACCACCACCAGGCAATCCTCCCAGCGCGCGTCAATCCCCATCCGGCCTTTCCAATTCTTATCGGCATCCTCGGAAAGGTCGCCAGGACCGCCGCCGCCAGGCAAACTAGCCACCGGACCTTGGGAAGCGTTGCGGAAGGGCACTTCGCCCACCGGGAACGAAAGACTCGGTCCGACTTCAGGCAGGAGCTTGGCCGAGGGGCGCCCGGACATCAAACCCTTAAGATCGCTGAGCTTAAGCGCTGGCAATTCGCCGCGCTGTAGGATGAAGACGCGATTCGGACTCTCTGCAAACACGCTCTCCACCGCTCCCCAAGTCCAACCCTGGTGCCCGGGAAGCATTGAAAGTGGCTTGGGCCAGTCAGGAACCACGTCGTAAGGACCGGTAAAATCTTCGCCGCCCGTTTCCCCAGGGACGGCCACTCCGGCTCCGGCTCGAGACTGTCCTAGCACCGAATGTTCTCTGCTGGCGAGCAGAAAGCCGCATATAAAAGCGCCGGCAATGGCCGCGAGGGTAAGCGCGCGTTTGAACATAGGTCCTCCTTTTGTGCCGGTAACATACAGCGAACCACCTTGCCGCGCAATGGCGGAGGATAATCTACGGCGCGGTCCTGCTTTGTAATCGGCGAGAAATTAGGTCGTCGTTTGCGTGCGATCGGCGGAGGTGACTGAAGTCCAAGCGCGAAAGATAAGCCAGGCTACTGTGGCGCACATGCCCAGCCAGCCGAGAGCGCGAACGGCGCTGGCAATAGCCGTATCGTGATCGAGCACACCCAAGCTGCCAAAAAGATAATTCCAGTCGTGGATGACGTAGTCCGCGTCGCCGACTGTCAGAAGAGGGAGTTCCTGCGCGCGCGCGTCCGCCATGTACGTGGAGATGGGCAGAAATTGTTCGAAGAAGAAGAACGAGCAGAATGCCGTGCCGGCCGCCTGACGGTTCAATGCAAAATAAACTGCCAATGCGAAGGGAGTGAAGAGCTGCAGGAAAGTACCGCCCGCCACGCTGATCCATTGGCCGAAAAAGCGAAACAGAAGATGGCCGCCCTCGTGGATAGGAATGAAGACCAAATCGATCATGAGAAGAGCGCCTTCGCCGCGATAAGCCTGATAAAGAAAAAGGACGTAAAAAACGAGCCAGCCGGCAAGGGCCCAGCGCGCGACGGGCTGCCAATCCTCTTCCAATGTGTAAAGGAAGGGCAAACGCTCCGTTAATTGGTCGGGCAAATTCATGAGCCCCTTAATAAATCCTCCATTCAGATTATGGCTCTCGGCACGCTTACGTAATTGTGTCGTTCGATCGCATGTGGCAACATGATTACTAGCCAGCAGGATGTCAGGCGGAGGAGGAGAGCAATGGCCAAAGCGGCGTTTGGCGCCGGATGCTTCTGGGGTGTGGAGAGCGCTTTCCGACAGGTAAAAGGCGTTACTGATGCGGCCGTCGGCTACATGGGCGGCAGCTTGGCGAATCCGACCTACGACGACGTGTGCACCGACCGCACCGGCCACGCCGAGGTCGTGCAACTCGATTACGATCCCGCTCAAGTCACCTACGAGGAACTGCTTCGCGTTTTCTTCGATCTACACGATCCCACAAGCCTCAACCGCCAGGGTCCCGATTACGGCAAGCAATATCGGTCGGTCATTTTCTTTTATGATGCTGACCAGGAGCGCGCGGCGCGAAAGATGAAAGACGATCTCGATCGCTCGGGCCGATTCCCTCGCAAAATTGTGACCCAGATCGCACCCGCGCCGGAGTTTTGGCGCGCCGAGGAGTACCATCAGCGCTATTTCGAGAAGCACAACATTGCCACCTGCGGAACGCACTGATGCGAGGGCCTCGCCTTGCTTCGCTGAACTTGGGTACAGTCTCTCTCTCGGGATTGTTTCGCTGATCGCGCGCGATAAGCGGCGCGGAGCAGTTCCGGATTCCATGCTTATCTTGGCCCTGCGGGATGGAGGTGTGGCGTGCCGGCTTGGTTGACGGGCTTGCTGCCAGCCGAGGGTCTGAAGATCGTCCTGGTTCTCTTTCTTTCCTTTCTGGTCGGCCTCGAACGCGAGGAGCACCGTGCCGAATTCAAGGGGTCCGAGACGTACGCCTTTGGCGGGGTGCGAACCTTTCCTCTGTTAGGCCTCATCGGCTATGCCGCGAACTTGATTTCCGGCGGCAGCTTGATCTTTCCGGCCGTAGGTTTCGCCGTCATCGGCTCGTTCTTATGGCTCTCCTACCAGCATAAGCTTGCGACTTCGGAATACGCCGGCGCCACCACGGAAATATCCGGCCTGGCCACCTACCTCGTAGGGGTCCTCGTTTCGCGTGGCGAATTTTGGATTGCCACGACCATCGCCATCGTCAGCGTACTTTTGCTCGAACTCAAGACTGTGCTCGAGAATCTTTCGCGCCGCTCGCCTGGCGAGGAGATTCTGGCGTTCACGAAGTTTTTGCTGCTGACGGCGGTCATTCTTCCGGTCATGCCCAATCGCACCTTCGGAACGTTTGGGTTCAATCCCTTCAAGGCATGGCTGATCGTCGTGGCCGCGAGCGGCATCTCCTATGGCAGCTATCTGGTGGAGAAGGCCAGCGCGGGCCGCGGCGGCGTGTTCCTATCGGCGCTTTTGGGCGGCGCGTATTCTTCCACTGTGACCACGGTTATTTTGGCGAAGCGAGCGCGCGAAGCGAATGCGCCGCGTGTTTTCGCCGGCGGCATTTTGATGGCTTCGGGAATGATGTATCTGCGCCTTCTCATTTTGCTGGCGATCTTCGATCGTCGGCTCGCGGCCATGCTTTTATTGCCGTTTATGGCCGCGGCCCTTGGCGCCATCATTTTCGGCTGGTTGTGGGCGCGTGGCGCCGATTCCAGAGGTCAGAGCGGCCGGCGCAGCCTGGATGTCAAGAATCCCCTGGAGCTATCGGCCGCCCTTCTCTTTGCTCTCCTGTTTGTTGTATTGCTGGCAGCCTCGCATTATGCGCTGGAGTATTTCGGGCGCGGCGGTATCTACGGGCTCGCTGCGATTACAGGATTTACAGACATCGATCCTTTTGTCTTGGGAATGACGCAGTCGGCAGGCCAGAGCTTGACTGTGGCAGCTCATGCGATTGCCATCGCCGCTTCCAGCAATAATGTGGTGAAGGGATTTTATGCCTTCGGTTTTGCCGACCGAAAAACCGGCAGACAGGCGCTGGGGTTGCTCGTAGCCCTCGCCCTCGCGGGTCTGGCGCCGCTCTTATTCTAGACTCTTCCTGGAACTGGCCTACGCGCGCAGAAAATCGGCCTGCCAATTCTTGATGCGCCTCTTGATCGTTTTGCGGTCGCTCAGCTTTTCATCCAAGACTTGCTGCGCCAGCAGCGGCAGTTCTTGATCGGACGCGAAGCGCAAAGAAACCAGCTGCGGAACCGTGAATTCCGCAATCCTCGAGCGCAGGTCCGGAGACAACGCGCGCTCGAGGCGCAAGCGCATCTCCAGGCGAATCACGCGGTCCTGAACCGTCAACGAAAAGACGCGCGCGTAAAAGACGAGGATCACAAACGCGGTGGCGAGCAGCACGTTCATAATGGAGGCGAAAGTTATCCCATCTTTCAATTGGACTAGACGCCACACGAAATTGATCATGAATACGGGAATGACGAACATGTGGTAGGGAGGAACTACTCTGGTGTGATTTCCGAAGTTCTGCGTCTTTTCTTGAGCCACGTGTGACCACCCTTCCTTCGCCGTGAGCGAATTTAACGAATGGGTTCAGGGAACGAGAATACCGGATCTACATCCACAGGAATATCGCTTGCGGCCGCGAGAGATTTTGCCAGGTCTTCCGGCATGCGGTCGTATTTCCTGAACCAGGCTTCCACGCGCGCACGGTCGCCGGTGGCTTCCATTTCCAGCAGTTCGTGCGCCAGGGAAGTGATCGCCGCGGGCATGTGGCCGCTATCGATAGCGTAGCGGCCGGTGCCGGAATCGCGCGCGATTACGCCCTTTTCCACCAGATAATTGAACTCCATCATTTCGCCTCGGCCATGCGCTTCGGCAATTCCGAACCGCACCGTGCGGAAAATCCCGCCCACATAGGAAGCGTAATATTCGGTCCGTTTTTCCTTGGGCAGCGCTCCATGCTCGATGAGCCAGTCAAGACCAAACATCCCCACCACGTCCGCTTTGGACTCTTCCAGAGCGGAGTAGGCCGGGCCAATCGCTTCGTTGATTTGGGCTCGTCCATTGGCCGTGTGCGAGTAGGTTGGTCCGAGTTCATGGGAAATCTCGTGCATCATGGTAAACGCCAGATAGCCGTCGCCCGAAGCTTGCTCCGCCTGATCGGCGCGCAATAAGCGCTTGGCGATGGGAAGCACCACGTAAGTCACGCGCGCGTCCATAAAATTCTTGAAGAACATTTTCTTGGAGCCCTTCTCTTGATGAATACGCGGGTCGTTGGGAAGGTTATCCGCCACCGCCTGATAGCCGTGCCGCAGATCGCCGGCGCGAAACGGCGTGTCCATAACTTCCATCGGCGAACGATGGCCGGTTTTGGAGGGCCGATCCTCCGCCGCGATCGGAAGCGCATCTTCGATCTCCGGAACATACTTCTGAAAGAGGGCCAGTTTCCGGCTTTCTTCTTCATTCCGAATCATCACCGCCGCGCCATACGAGGTCTTTACGCCCAGAAGATCATCCAAATAGACTTCGTACGGCGCGAAGATTACGTCGAACTTCGGGTTTTCCAGTTCGATCCAGGCGATATCGCTGGCATAGAAATCGTCATCAAGCAGCGCCTTCGCTCGTAGCCGCAAAAAATTCGCGAATTTCTGATCGTCGCTGAGCGCGGCAGCCTCGTTGAGCGCCTGCGCCGCGGGCTCGAGCCAGGGCCGATATGCCACGTGATAGGGAACCGCGACGAGCCGATCTCCCTCGCGGCGAACGATGGTTTGAGGCGCGTAGAGCGCCGCCTTCTGCTCGGGATGCGCGCGAACGTAAGCTTCCATTTCCTCTCGCGTCAAGCCGGGCGGATACAGGCCGTGATCGGGCGACATCGGGCCAGTGCCTACAAAGGGAGCATTGTTGCGAATGAGATCGTAACGGCTGCCATTGATCATTAAGAATCGCCGCAGGGCCGCATCCTGCGGAGCCTTGCTGGCTTCGAGCGAGACCAGCAATTTCAATCCGTCCGGATCGCTCTGCCGCCAATAAATCTGCTCCAAATACTGCGAAGCCTCCACTAATTTCTTTACCAGGTCCTGTTCTCGCGCGCTCAGTCCCTGGGAATGAAAAGGCATGGGAACGCGCCGAAACTTCGCCAACTCCTCAATCAGGCTGGGAGCCACTTGCAGTTGATTCGCGCGAGCCTGCTCCTGTGCAGCTCCCGAGATCTGCTTTGAATTCGCTTGGGAAAACATGACATAGGTCAAAAGGCCGAATACCGCCGCGAAGAGAGGCCACTTCGAAAGCATGACAGGCGATTCTATCAGAGACATGGGTCTCAAAGAGCGGTGGGGACCTGTACGCGCGGACAGCTAAAAGAATGGACAATCAAAACCTTTTCTGACGTTCAGTGTTCAATAAGCCGGTGGGAGAATTCCTGAGGCCAAGGAACTATGGGGCGAAGATCATTTCTTAGGAGGAAAGCATGCGCAATCCGGTTCTGAAAATCTTTGGCGGAATACTCCTGGCGGGCGTGTTGACGGCTCCTATGCTGGTCTCGGCGGGTCCGCAGCCGGTACCGCAGGGACCTCATCCTGTCATCCGCGAATCGATGGAAAAGGTCGAGAACGCTCGGCACGATTTGGTGGCCTACGCCGAACGTGATTTTGGCGGCCATCGCGCCAAAGCGGTCGAGCATCTCGATCAAGCGCTTAAAGAACTGCATTTGGCGATGGATTTCGACAAACGCTAGTCGCCAACAGCACAGCATTGCGGTCCTCAAGGGCAGCCCTTCGCGGCTGCCCTTTTTCATCGTTGCTGGAACTCCGGCGAGCCCAGCACAAGCCCGGCGATCGTGCCGAGATTGGCCAGGGTCCTTCCGCCCGAATTCGTTTGCACGATCTTCGGATCGGCGGACTCCCTTTCCAGAGTCGAGCGCGTGTTCTGAGAAACCTCGCCGGCCAGGAAAAGATCGATGGCGCGTTCGAGCGCCTGATAAGGATCCGTTTGCGCTTCTGTGCCCAGTAACGACTCGATCGGCGTCTGACTGCCGTTCAGGCGATTGCTCGCCAGCGCGAGGGCAAAGTTCAGCCGGTTGAGCAATGCTCCGGAGTTCACCCAGGCGGACGCTTCGTCCGAGTATCCGGTCGGCGGCAAGCACTGGTACAACGGCTCGCCGATACGCCCCACCCAATTGACCAGGGTTAGGGCCGTATCCACTTCTGTGCCCAGCGCTCGCGCCGCCGATACCACCAACTGGAACGGCGTCTTGACCTTGGCTCGGTAGGCGGCTCTGGACCAGAATTCCGGCGAATAGATCATCGCCCGCATGACTTCACGCAGATCGCCTCCCGATTTTCGGAAAGCCGATGCCATGCGATCGACCAAAGCCTCGGGCGGATTATCCGCAACGAAATATTCCCCGAGTTCGAGCGCGATGTGATGAGCGGTATGCGGGTCGTGCGCGAGCAGATCGAGCACCTGCTCGCCATCTCCCACTCCACCAGCATGAATGTTCTTTCCCAGCACGCGTTTCGGTTTGGGATCGTGGACGCGGGCGTCAAACGCAAATTCCGGTTTGGTTCGGGCATCCCGTATGGTCCAGCCCGTGAAGCTGCGCGCCACTTCAATCACGTCCTGTTGCGTATAGCCGCCGTCTACCCCCAGAGTGTGCAGCTCCATCAGCTCCCGCCCGTAGTTTTCGTTGAGCCCGCGGTTGGCTACGGGAGGTAGCCCGGCAAACTGGCGCCCGCGCATCTTTTCGGGATGAGCTTTTAGGCGCTGAGCGGCTTGCGGATCGGCGCTGAGATAGTTGTCCAGGTAAAACAGCATCGCCGGGCTCTTCGCTGTGGCGTGGAGCAAGTCCCGAAAGCGCCCCAGCACGCGCGGCCGAATGGCCTCGTTTTCGTAGGAAGCGACCAGCCACAGGTCCAAATCCTTGTTTGCGAAGACGTTAAAATGATTGAACCAGAAATCGGTCAGCTGCTCCTGCATCTGACGCTCGCTGTAGATGGCGCGCAATGCCTTGGCCTGCTGCATCTGGCTGAACGCTTCCTGCGGCAATTTGCTGGGCGCCGGACGCACTCCTTGCGGAGGATGGGTCTGCGCGTCCATTTGCTTTCGATACTCGTCCACGCTGATTCCCATCTTCTTGGCGGCAGCCTCGGGCTGCGGATACTCTGCCAGCAGTGCCCGTGCATTCAGATTCGCGGCGGGAACTTCCGCCAGGCGAGCTTTTAGTGAGGCGTCGTAGATCTTTTCAGGATGAAGCTGGCGCTCGATCCAGGTTTCGAGGCCTATGCGTTTGACGCGTTCCACATCGCCCGGACGAGGACCGTAGCCGAGTCGGCTGAGCGCGTGCAGGATAGCTTCATTCTCCGTCAGTTCAGTGATCGGTAATTTGCCTTTGAAGGCAGGATCGAGCGGCTGCGCCGGCACGCTGGCGGCCCAACTTTGCTGTGAAATCGTGCGGGAATTGGCCGGCGCGGGTGGCGGCTGGCTTCTTAGCGTCTGGGGGAGACCGGTCGACAGCAACAATAGCGCGGCGAGTGTGGCGCGCGCTTTAACAGCTAAAGAGTGATGATGCCCAATCAACATTTGACGCCGGGCCGAACGCAGCGGCGGCGACTCTACCGCCATGCCATCTAGTGAAAACCAGCTTGGGCGATAAAGTTGCAGAACGCCCTTGGTATTTAGATTTTAGCCGCCGACTGCGTAAACCGGGCAACGTAATCCACCATGTAGTTGCTGAAGACTTGCTCCAGCCTTTGCGTAATGGGTCCGGGCGCGCCCGCAAATTTGTGACCTTCTACCTCGGAGACCCCGAGCAGACTGCGATTGGTCGAAGTGATGAATACTTCATCGGCGCCGTACAACTCCTCGGGCCGGAGCGCTTTCTCCTGCACCGGAATACCCGTTGCCGGAGCGATCTCCAGCAGGATGCCGCGCGTCACGCCTTCGAGACATCCGGAGGAGAGCGGCGGCGTGAAAACGCGTCCTTGCCGAGCGCAAAATATGTTCGCCGCGGTGCATTCGGATATCTCGCCGTGCTCGTTGAGAAGCACGGCTTCGTCGAAACCGGCTTGCTGCGCGCCCTGCAAAGTCCATGCGTTAAAAATCCACGAGGTCACTTTCACGCCCGCGAGCGGGGACGCCGCGTGGCGGCTTTGCTCGCGTACGGTTAAGCGAACCGGTTCCCGGTACGAGGGAAGCCCCGCCGTGCAAAGCAAGAGGTCGACCTCCGGCAGGTCTTCGCCGCTCTGCCAGAATCCCACTTTGTTGTAGACCGCATAAATGCGTGCCGTCCCTTCGCGCAGCTCATTGCGGCGAATCAGTTCCCTCAGATTGGAGCGCACCTCGCTAGGATCGAAGCGAAAAGGTATCCGTGTACGCCCAGCGTCCTTTTCGAGCCGCTTCCAATGCCTCTCAAACGCGAACGGCTCGCCTTGAAAAACGCGCAAAGTGGTAAAGAGTCCCCATCCATTAAGAAGACCGGCCTGCCCTGGCGACAGTCGAGCCTCTTCAACAGGGACGATAAGACCATTGTGAAATATGTAGCGATGGATCACGTCAGCCCTCAGCCGCATGCAAAGACTCATCGCATGCTCGGCTTAATTCTAACCCACGGCGGAGCGGCGTCCTTCGGAACCTGATCTAAAGTTGGCTAAAATCTACTGGCAAGACAGCTGCAAAGCCGCACGATTGCCGCGTCCCGCCTGTTCCGCCGGACAAGTACCCGCAGAGAACCACTCTCCGCGAGTAGGATTGACACATGCAACGCCCGTGTTTACCGTCGATTAACGACCGCGCGGGTCTTGGAGACTTTGTGAATCTAGCCCTTAGGCCAATTCGCATGGGCATTTTTGTAGCGTCGCTGGCGTTCGCCATGACGTCAAATCTGCGCGCCGATACCATCTATCTCAAAAATGGCCGTCAGATCCAGGGCTCTAATACCACGCGTCAAAACGGGAAGGTAACTTTCGAGACCTCTGCGGGGATCATGAGCCTGCCCGAGGCGTCTGTCGACCGGATCACCAAAGATGATTCTGATGTCGTCTCTTCGCAAGCGACTTCAAATTCCGCCGCTGCGGTTCTGACCATGGCCCCGCCTCCTCCAGTCAGTTCGGGCCCCGCGCCAGACGCAGTCCTGCGATCAATTCTCCGGGACGGCGTCATCGATGAGGAAGGCTTGGCCGAGATTGACGGCAAGACGGCGACGCACGCTCGTGCTGACTTGGTGCGAGCCATTGAGGCAGAATCGGCGGCCAGCCGGTTCGAGTTTGACCGCAATAACTTCGGTGCGGCGCTGCGGCATGCCGAACGCGCCCTGAGTTTTGCCCCCGACCAGGTTCCCTTACTCCTCAACGCCGCCTATTTGCATTTGAAGCAAGGCGAATATCGCTCGGCGTTGGACCAGATCGACGCCGCGCGGCGCATCGATCCCGATTCGGCCGATACCGCCAAGCTGGCGGGCTGGGCGGATTACGGGCTGAATCGCTTGTCGGAAGCCATCGCCGAATGGAAACATTCCCAGGAGCAACATCCCGACCCCGAAGTGGCCGCCGCCCTCCAAAAGGCCGAGCGCGATCTCGATCTCGATAACGCGTTTCACGAAGGCCGCAGTGCCCATTTCGATTTGCACTATTACGGAGGTGCCGCGCCGGAACTCGCGCGCGAAGCGCTGCAGGCGCTGGAGGCCGATTTCGACGAGATCTCCGCCGCGCTTAATTACACGCCGAAGGATCCCATCGCTGTCACGCTCTACACCAATCAAGATTTCAAGGATATTACCCAGGCCCCCGGCTGGGTGGGTGCGCTGAATGACGGACGCATTCGCGTGCCGGTGCAAGGCCTTGCCAGCGTCACGCCCGAACTGGCTCGCGTGCTCAAGCACGAGCTAACGCACAGCTTCATCACGGAGAAAACGCACGGCCGCTGCCCCACTTGGCTTCAGGAGGGCACTGCGCAGTGGATGGAGGGCAGACGCACAGACGCGGCCACAGCCGCCGAACTTCTCGACCTCTACAACCAACATGAGGACCCGTCACTTTCGATTCTTGAGCCATCCTGGCTCAATTTGCAGCCGGGCTTCGCAAGCGTCGCTTACAAATGGTCGCTCGCCGTGGTGGAGACGATTGAAGCCGCCAGCCCAGGCGATTTGGAGCGTATCCTCGACCGCATCGACGAGGGCGTATCCACCCAGGACGCCGTGCGCGCCACGCTTCGCCTGAGCTATGCGGATCTGAACAATACGACGGCCGATTATCTCCACAAGATTCACTGACCTTCCTTTCACAACCGCGAACCGAGGACTATAACGTCGCCAGGAGCCCCGCCAACAGCGCGGCGCGCTGAGGCAAAGCCGAAAGGATCACCTGTTCGTCAGGGCTGTGCGCGCCTTTCCCAATAGCCCCCAAGCCGTCGAGTGTCGGAACGCCCAGCGCTGCGGTGAAATTGCCGTCGGAGCCGCCTCCGGCCAAGCATTCACCCACGGAAAATCCCAATTCCTTTGCGAGCTGCTCCGCGTGAGAGAAAAGCGCAGCGCTCGCCTTACGCTCCAGCGGCGGACGTGAGAAGCCGCCTTTCACTGTAACCCGCGCGCCCGGCAAGATCGGCCGCAGCGACCTCAGCTGGCGTTCGATCCGCCGCATATCGTCGCGAGTCTCCGCTCGCAGATCGATTGTCAGGCGCGCCTCCGCCGGAATCACATTGCTGCGCGTCCCTCCCTGTGCCAGCGTCGGGCTCACCGTAACCCCGCGGCGAGGATCGTTCAGGCGCACCAGCCTCTCCGTCTGCAGCGCTAGCTCCCGAATCGCGTTCACGCCCTCATTCGGATTGAGCCCAGCATGCGCCGCGCGTCCGCGAATCACGATCTCGGCAGTCCCCGTGGCTTTGCGCCGCGTTTTGAGTTGCCCGTCGGGCCCATTTGCGGGTTCGAGCACCAGCACTGCGGCGCTGCGCTTGGCTTCCTGCTCGATCGCATCTTGTGAACTTTTGCTGCCGGTCTCCTCGTCCGAAGTCCAAAGGAATGTGACGGGCCGTCTCGGCAGCCAGTTCACATGGGCGAGCGCGTCGGCGGCAAACAGCGCGATCACGAGTCCGCCCTTCATGTCGTAAACTCCCGGCCCGAATGCCCGGCCTCGACTAACGCGAAAAGGTATCCCTCTGATCGCGCCCACGTCATATACGGTGTCCAAATGGCCGAGCACGAGAATCCGGCCCGTGGAGGCGCCGGCCTGGTGCGTGGCGCCCGCGGGCCAACTGATTCGCAGATGGTTCCCCGCTTCTCTTCTGGTCAAATATTCGATTTTCGCTCGACGCTTCCGCCACTCCGCCGCAACTGCGTGCCCCAGACGGTCCACGGCCTCCTTATCGTCGGTGGGCGATTCGCAGCCCACGAAGCGTTTAAGTAAACGCTCCATTGCCGGCCCGCGGTTTTGCAAAAACCGCCGTATTTGCGATAACTTCTCGTTCTTGCCCACGGCTGGCGTATGCTAACAGCCGCCGTTTTCGGCGGCAATGCGGTTCCCGCGCCTCAGTCCTTCGCTTATAATGCCTTGATTGCTTTTTGCGTGTCGTGCGGCCTCTCGCCGGAATTGAGGATCTGATGATTCTGGACACCAATGAGATCCAGAAAATCCTGCCACATCGTTATCCTTTCCTGATGGTCGACGCCATCCTGGAAATGGAGCGATTCAAGCGCATTGTCGGAGTCAAAAACGTAAGCATCAACGAAAGTTTCTTCCAGGGCCATTTTCCTGGAAAGCCGATCATGCCCGGTGTTCTGATCATTGAAGCCATGGCTCAGACCGGCGGATTGTTGCTTTTGCAGGAAATTCCCGACCGTGAAAATAAGCTGCTCTACTTTGTCGCTGTCGACGACGCGCGTTTCCGCCGCCCGGTGGTTCCGGGAGAGCAATTGCGCCTCGAAGTTGCCGTGGTTTCCTGGCGCGGCAATTTCTGCAAATTGCGCGGGATAGCCAGCGTCAATGGTGAGCACGCCGCCGAGGCGATCTTAATGTGCAAGATGGTGGACCGTGACCCGGTCGAGATTCCCACGGCTGCCCAGTCGGCCGGCGTGGCGGGACGTTGAGCATGGGCGAAGCGAAAAATGGAGCCACGCAGGGAGTCGATCCCCGGGCGGTAGTTTCCGCGGGCGCGCGGTTGGCCTCTGGAGTACGCATCGGGGCCTATGCCGTTGTCGGCGACGATGTGGAATTGGGCGAAGACTGCGTTCTTCACCCCCACGCAGTGATAAACGGCCCCGCCCGCCTGGGTCGTGCTAACGCGCTACACTCCTTTTGCAGTATCGGCGGCGATCCCCAGGATCTAAAGTACGCGGGCGAGCGAACCCGTCTCGACATCGGCGATCGCAACGTATTTCGCGAGGGCGTGACAGTGAGTCGGGGAACGGTCCAGGGCGGCGGAGTTACGCGCATTGGCAGTGACAATCTGTTCATGGCCCAAGCCCATGTGGCCCACGATTGTGCCGTCGGAAGCCATACAATTTTTGCCAATAGCGCCACGCTGGCTGGGCACGTCACGGTTGAGGACTACGCCACGATTGGCGCCTTTTCCCCGGTCCATCAGTTTTGCCGCGTGGGCCGTTTTGCCTATGTAGGCGCCTCGACCGTGATTACCCAGGATGTCGCGCCATTCTGCATGGTCGTCACCGAACGCCAGACGCGTTGTTACGGGGTCAATAGTGTCGGTCTGGAGCGCCGTGGCTTCGCTACCGAACGCATCCGGGCCATTGAGAGCGCCTATCGCCTTTTCTTGAACTCGAAACTCAATACCACCCAAGCTCTCGAACAGATGAGGCTCACGCTCAACGGCTCCGTGGATGTCGCCGAATTGGTGCGCTTCGTGGAGTCGGCCGATCGCGGTGTGACCAAGTAGAGGTTTTTCTTCCAAACATGCCCCCCACAGCCGCAACCGTTCCCGGAGAATGGGGTTTGATCGCTGGGAATGGCCGCTTTCCCTTCTTGGTGCTTGAAGCGGCGCGCAGTCAGGGAATCGAAATGGCCGTAATTGCTTTGCGTGAAGAGGCTTCCCCGGAATTGGAGCAGGTCGCCAAGCGGCTCCATTGGGTCAGTCTCGGGGAATTGAGCCGCACCCTGGAGCTGCTGCATCAGGAACGCGTTACGCGGGCCGTTATGGCCGGCCAGGTGAAACACACGAAGATTTTTAGCGCCATTCGGCCGGATTGGAAGCTGGCCAAACTGATATTTTCGCTGCCCAGAAAAAACACCGACTCCTTGATTGGCGCGGTGGCCCGCGTCCTCGAAGACGAAGGCATTCAACTCGTGGATTCGACGACGTTTTTGAAGCCGCTATTGCCCGAGCCCGGCGTTCTCACACGTCGCGGCCCCGATGCCCGCGAGTCAGCCGATATTGCTTACGGCCGCGAGATCGCGCGTCAGGTTGCCGCCCTCGATTTAGGCCAGACCGTCGTCATCAGCGATCGTGCTTGTGTGGCTGTCGAGGCCATGGAGGGAACCGACGAAACCATGGAACGCGCGGCTCGGCTCGTTTGCGGCAAACCCCTTGTCGTCGTGAAGGTGGCTAAGCCTCGCCAGGACATGCGTTTTGATGTACCCGTTGTGGGTCTCCGAACCGTCGAAACTATGAAGGCTTGCCGCGTCACCGCTCTTGCCATTGACGCCGGACGCACGCTGCTTTTCGATCGCCCGAGGCTTATCGATGCGGCCAATGAAGCCGGAATTGCAGTAGAGGCCTTTGCGCCCGATCTGCAGGGCGAAGCGCGACAAACCGAAGGGGACCGCTCCTCCGGAGCGAAATCCGGATGAGCGACCGCATCGTTCGAGTAGCCGTGGTTGGCGTTGGCGATTTTGGACGCAACCACGCCCGCGTTTATCGCCAGATCGAAGGGGTGGAACTCGTTGGGGTCGTCGATTCCAATTTTGAACGCGCTCGCGGCATCGCCGCCGAATTTGCCACGCAGGCGCTGCCCGATGTGGAATCGCTGGGAGGCAGAGTGGATGCCGTGAGCGTCGCCGTGCCCACCCGCGAGCATGCGCGCGTGGGCTGCTTATTGCTGGCCCAGGGAATTGATGTGCTGGTGGAGAAGCCGATCGCGGCTTCGGTTTCTGAGGCCGAATTGCTCATTGATGCCGCTCGCCGATACGATCGCGTGCTGCAGATCGGGCATCTGGAACGCTTCAACCCGGCTTTCCAGGGGGTCTTGCCCATCATCAAGGAACCTCTATACTTTGAAGTACACCGGCTAGGCGTTTTCAGCCCGCGCAGCCTCGATATCCACGTCGTTTACGATGTGATGATCCACGACCTCGATATTTTGCTCGCGCTGGCGGACTCTCCGGTGACCTCGATTCACGCGCTCGGAATTCCCGTGCTTACCGATAAAGTCGACATCGCCCACGCTCGCCTGCAATTTGCTTCCGGCGCCGTCGCTAATTTGACCGCCAGCCGCGTCTCCACCGAACGCGTTCGCAAGCTCCGCTTCTTCCAGGAGCACGAATATATCTCTCTGGATTACGCGCGGCAGGATGTGTTGCGCGTTCGCGTTCGCCGACCCGCTCCCCAGCCGGAATTTGACTTCGAACCGATACCTACGCGGCAAGAGGAGCCGCTGGCCGCCGAACTGCGCGCCTTCGTGGACGCCGTTCGCCATCGCACCGCTCCGCTGATGGATGGCCCCGCGGGACTCCGCGCGCTCGACCTGGCGGATAGGGTCATGGCGGGCATCCTGGAGCACAATCAACGCGTCCAAGTGAATGCCTTCCTACCCCCGCGAGAAAATTGATGATTCCGAGAAGCCTCGTTCCCCGTGACGTGCGCCCCGCTGAAAGAGCGGATGCGCCGCCTCCCCGCCGTCTGACGACGCTGCTCGACGAACGCACCGTCGTTGCCGCCAATCTGCCGCGCACCGATCTCCAGACCCACAGCGACATTCCCTCGCATATGCCTCTCGACGTACTTGCCTCGCGCGTCGTCGTTCCTCGAGATACGCCGGCTACGCCGTTTGCTCCCGATATGGTTCATCCAGGCTATGCGCCCGTGACCGTCATGGATGAACGCGTCACCGTCCCCATGGCCTTGCCCATTGTTGAACTCGAGGGTAAGGGGCTGGTCTCGCCTTACGAGCTACCCGATCTCCTCAAGCCCGACGTTCTTACCACCGGAGACGTGAACTTGATGGTCGCGCCGGTGGAAACACCGCCGCGAGATTGGAATTGGCTGGGCCGCTCTGGATCGATCGTTTTTCACATCCTCTTCATCCTCTTGCTGATCCAGATCTTCCAATATAAGCCGCCGACGCAATCGCAAATCGATCTGGCCCGGCAGCAATTGAATTTCATCTACATGCCGCCGGATGTGAGGGGTTTGCCTCCTACGCCGGCCCCCCGGGGTCCCGCGGTGCATATTGACCCGCGCATCTTGCGTCAGATGGCGCCTCCCGTGATGCCGCAGCCACTACCTGCGCCAAAATCGCCGACCGTGCGCGACACACCCACCGAGCCGCCCCCGGACTTACCCGCGGCTCCCAAGCCACAGCCGCAGGCGCAACAGCAGCAAGCCGACACCCGCTTTGATGCTCCCAAGCCACAGCCTCAAACGGAGGCTGAAAATCGTTTGGTTTTGCCGCAAATGTTTTCCCCCGGAAAAATGATCGATCAATCCGCGCAGCAATCGCACGAGAGCTCGGGCAGCGGCCTTCAGGGCTTTGGCGGGCGGCTCCCGGCCAGTCGTGGGCAGGGTTATCCGGGTGGTGGGGGCGGCGGTGGCCAGGGTTTTGGCGCGGTGCAGATGCTCACGCCGGACCAGGGTGTGGACTTCAGCGGCTATCTTCAGCGCGTGGTGGAAAGGGTTAAGCTGAACTGGTATTCGATCATGCCGGAGTCGGCCTACTTGGGCGACAAGGGCAAGGTCATCTTGCGATTCAAAATTATGAGCAACGGCGTCGTGCCGGACGCCGATCCGGTGCAGGAGGGCTCTTCGGGCAAGGAGCCGCTCGATCGCGCCGCATACTCTGCGATTCGTACGTCCTCTCCCTTTGAGCCTTTGCCTCCTGCCTTCAGCGGCCCCTTCATCGAGTTGCGCTTCATCTTCCTGTACAATTTGCCTTTGAGCTACGCCCAGTGAAACGCTCGTGAAGCCCCGCCAAGCGCAGGCCTTCGGCTCGCTCTTCTTGGGCGCGCTGTTTCTTCTCTATCTGCTGATCCGCTATTGGAAAGTAATTTGATTGCTCCGATACCTCCTGCCGAAGGCTGGACCATGCGCGCGACGCGACCGGCAAAAGAATTCACCCAGATGCACTCCGTGCCGCTCATCGCCATTATGGGCCCCACCGCTTCCGGCAAATCCGCGCTGGCCATCGCTTTGGCCGAGAAACTGGCCGGCGAGGTCGTCGCCTGCGACTCGACTCAGGTCTATCGTGGATTCGATATTGGCACGGCCAAGCTGTCTGCGGCAGAGCGCCGTGGCATCCCTCACCACATGATCGATATGGTCTCGCCGGCTGACATTTTCACCGCGGGTGAATATCGCAATCGCGCTGTAGAGGTGCTTGCGGATTTGCGCGGTCGTCGGCGGCTGCCTATTTTCACCGTCGGCACCGGCCTTTACTTTCGCGCCTTGATGGAGGGTTTGGCCGATGCGCCCCCGCGATCGGATAGCCTGCGCACCAGGCTGAATTCCATGCAGGCACGCCGCGGAGCCGCGTTCTTACACAGGCTTCTTCGTCGCCTCGATCCCTCGGCGGCGGCGCGTATCTCCTCGAACGACCATCAAAAGCTCGTGCGCGCCCTGGAAGTGTGCGTATTGGCAGGGAAGCCTTTGAGCGAGGTGCATCAGGCCGGCCGCCGAGGCTTGCAGGGCTATACGGCATTGAAGGTCGGGCTCAATCCCTCCCGCCAGGCCCTTTATCAGCGCATCGAAAGGCGCGTTTGCGCCATGCTTGATCGCGGCTGGGGTCAAGAAGTGGCCGATTTGATCGCCCAAGGGGCGCCGGCCACGGCGAAGCCTTTTGAGTTCATCGGTTATCGCGAGCTAAGCGCTTGCGCCGCCGCCGGGCAGCCGCTTGCGACCGCGACGCACGCAATTGCCCAGGCCACGCGCCGTTATGCCAAACGCCAACTCACTTGGTTCCGGCGGGAGCCCGGCACTCAGTGGTTCACAGGTTTTGGCGATGCCCCTGAGACGATCTCAGAGGTTCTGGAATATGTGGAAGGTTTCTTGAACTCTTTGCGGACTGGCCAATCGGGCACGCTCGACGCGGTATAATTGGCCTTGTTGCGAATGGACAGCCCAATCTCGGCGGCCTCGGTTTCTTCTCTATCGCACTTTTCTTCATCCGCTTCATGCCCGCTGCTGTTCCTCTTATGAAGACGACTAGGCCAACCGACATCCGGGAACGAGCGCTTTTGGTCGGGCTCGGTTTGAAGCGTCCGCCTCGTGTTCCCGGCCATGGATCCGATGAAATTGCTCGCGAGTCTCTGGAAGAGCTTGCTGAATTGGCGCGCAGCGCGGGAGCCGTCGTTGCCGGCAGCGTTCTTCAGATGCGCGACGCCATCGATCCCGCAAGCGTCGTGGGACGAGGCAAGCTGGAAGAAATCCGCGCCGAAGCCACCGCGCGCAAGGCGCCCTTGATTATCTTCGACCGCGAGCTCACCCCCGTGCAGCAGCGCAATCTGGAGCGGGGAGCGGACTGTCGCGTGATCGATCGCACCCAGCTGATTCTGGATATTTTCGCGCGCCACGCGCGCAGCCGCGAAGGACAGTTGCAAGTCGAGTTGGCCCAGCTGAATTATCTTCTGCCCAGGCTCGCTGGGGCCGGTCCCGAGCTTTCCCGGCTCGGCGGTGGCATCGGCACCCGCGGCCCTGGCGAACAGAAACTGGAGACCGACCGCCGTCGCATTCGCGAGCGGGTGCGTAAAATCGGCGCTGCCATTGAAACTTTGCGGCGGCAGCGATCTTTGCGTCGCAGCGCCCGCCAGTCGGTGCCTCTGGGAACCGTCGCGCTTGTGGGCTACACCAACGCCGGAAAATCCACGCTCTTTAACGCCCTCAGCCGGGCCGAGGTCGTGGTCTCCTCGAAAATGTTTGCCACCCTCGATCCCACCGTCCGCGCCGTTCGTCTTCCCTCCAATCGTCGCGTTCTCTTTTCCGATACGGTAGGTTTCATTCGCGACTTGCCCAAAGGGCTGCTCGCCGCGTTCCGCGCCACGCTCGAGGAAGTTCAGCAGGCATCCTTGATTCTTCACGTCACCGATGTTTCCAACTCCCACCACGCCGAGCAGGATGCCGAGGTGGAAAAGGTTTTGGCTCAGCTCGGTGTGAACGATCGGCCTCGTCTGCGCGTCTTCAATAAAATCGACAAATTGGATAGCGAGACCCGCAATGCGCTCTCCCCGGCCAACGGAAATGTCTACGTCTCAGCGCTCCAGCGCACGGGCCTCGATGAACTGCTCCGGCGCGTTGACGAAAACGTGGCTGTCGATCCGATACAGCGGCTGCACTTTTCGCTGCCGGTTGCCGAGGGCCGCAAATTGGCTCTCGTGCATGGCCTCGGGCGCGTACTGAAAAGCGAGCTGCGCGATTCGCAGATGGTCATCGATGCCGAGCTGCCCGCATCGCTGGTGCGGTTGCTGCATCTGGAGCCGTCTTCTGAGCCCTAATATGCTCTGGCCGCCGTCGTAGGGCAGTATTTCTATTTGGTTAAAGGCAATGGAGTTGGGTCGGGGCATTGCTGTACTTCTGTGCAAATCGCCTGGCGCAAATGGCCGCTAAGTTTTGGCTCTCCCCAGGTCGTCTCGGGTCCGTCGCTCGACAGAAGCTCTGTATTCTCTGCAGGTTACGGTAGATATAAGGCCCGCTAAGGGTCGGTTCGACTATCCACTTCAAGCGCATTAACTCGAAAGTAATCTTCGATTTCCACACAGAAATCCACAGCATTCCGGCCCTTTTTCTGCCTGACCGGGGTTAACACGCCCGTAATAGTACGATTCTGGGCCTCTTTAGTGGCTCTGAGCGGCTTCTCAGTTTGTTGACAATTTGGATACCGCACGACGTTCCTGGCGAGGCTCAGATCGGGTGCCGCCTCTTGCGGCGTTGTTCCATCAGCTTCGTTGACTGCCGCATCGCTGCCAGACTATAGTGAAGTGGCATTCAGACTGGGTCGACGCGTCCTTCGGATGTTTCTGACGGACGTGCTTGGCCTAGGTGCTTCATGAACCTTCCAAACAGCCTCACCATCCTGCGTATCTTTTTTATACCGCTTCTGGTTGTGGTGCTGCTAACGCGCCAGCCCAATGTCGTATTTCTGAGCGTCCCCATGAATTTCGCGGTATGGGGTGTCCTGATCCTATTGCTGGCCGCAGCCACGGATTGGGCGGATGGCTTCTACGCCCGGCGGCGTGAACAGGTGACCACCCTAGGCATTCTTCTCGACCCCATCGCCGACAAACTCCTGATCTCCGCCGCTTTTATTTCCTTGGTCCAGATGCAACTGGTTCCCGGTTGGATGGTAGTTATCATCATTGGCCGAGAGATTACAGTATTGGGCCTTCGCAATATCGCTTCCGCTGAAGGATTCACGATTCCCGCCTCCGCCTTGGGGAAAACGAAGATGGTGCTCCAAGTGATCGCCGTCTGCGCGGTGATTCTGGGAGCTAAACACACCGAAGTGCGTCCCCTTGGCACGATCCTGGTGTGGCTGGTGGTGATGAGCGCCGTGGCCTCCGCTTTTCAATACTTCTCGAAGTTTTGGAGCCATGTGGACGACCGCGTAAAGCAAAAGCGCCATCTGAGACTGCTGGAGCGCCGTGGAAAAACGCAGGATGCCCCCACGCTCTGATTTCCGGGTTTCCAACGAAGATCGATCCACCCTCCTTGCGCTTGCCCGTCGGGCCATATCCCACGTTGTCTTCCATCTGGATTTTCCTGATCTGCCTCCGCCGTCGGGCCGCTTGGCTCAGCTCGGCGCAGCTTTCGTTTCCCTGCGCTGCAATGGAAAGCTGCGGGGATGCGTCGGCCGCACGTCTTCCGACAATACCCTGGCGGAGACCGTTGTGCAGTGTGCCATTAGTGCTGCGTTCCAAGACCCTCGCTTCCGGCCCGTTGGCAATGAAGAGATGGCCGCGCTGCGGATCGAGATTTCCGTTCTCTCTGAATTGCTGCCCCTGCCACCCGAAGAGATTCAGGTGGGCCTGCACGGAATTCTGGTGATCCGCGACGCCCATCGCGGTCTGCTATTGCCGCAGGTGGCCGTGGAACGGAATTGGTCTGTGGAACGATTTCTCGAGGAGGCCTGCCGCAAGGCGGGGCTCGCGTCGGATGCCTGGCGCGATCCCGAAGCGAAACTCCACGCCTTCACAGCTGACGTCTTCTCCGAAGCGAGTCTTATCGCTGCGGCAGAGGAGTCTATTCGCGTCTAAAGCAAAACGGCCCGCCTGAATCTCGGCGGGCCGTTCGGAAATCTCCTAGGTTCAGAGGCTTATTCGAGTTCGACGTAATCGCCCGGATACATCTGGGTTTTGCTAAGTGTAATCAACACCGTGGCCGCGTTCTTGCTCACACGCAATACGACTCCTTCGCCCAGAATGTCGCGCGGGAGTTCCGCGCCGGTATAAGGTCGTGGCGTTGTACCAAATCCAAAAATCTGGTACGCCACATGCGGCGTCTGAAATTCAGTTTCGAGGTCATTCCCCTGAAAACGGAACACACGGAAGTAGTCGCCGACCTTTACCCCCTGTGCGCTGCCCAGGTTTACATAGGCGATTCTGCCTTCCCCTCCCAACTCGCCAAAGTACCTGGTCGTGACGATCATCGCTTTCGCCTTGCCACTTGGCGGCGCGAAGGTGTCAAAGCCCTCTGCGGACTTCAGCATGGGGGCGGGACGGGGAGTGAATGGCAGCGCCAGATCTCCGCGCTGCACATAGCTGCAGGAAAAGACTACTTCGGCCGTAGAGGTATTTGGCTGCACATTGACCACACGGACGCGCGCCTCGTCTTCATAGGTCGCGCCCATCGCCTTCAGCAGCTTATTCTGATCTTTGAACCACTCGTATCGGACGGGGTCGCCACTCATCGGGCGAATCACCTGGAATTCGTCACCGACCTTTACGCCTTGTGAGGTCCCCTTGTTAATGAAAATGAGCTTGTGGTCGCTGAAAGTAACCCGAAAATAAGAATCGCCGCCGGAGATGACGTACGTGTCGGCCGGAACCGGATCTGGGGTGACAATGCCGCTGCAATAGACCTGGTTCTCTTCCGCGGTCACCGGCGCCTGCTGGGCCTGCACCGCTGAAACTATAAGCCCTGTAAATACAAGTGAATAGAACAATCGCCGCATCATTTTCGTGCTCCTCGTCGAATTCGTCTGGGCCTTCCGTGCCACCATATAGGCGCTGAACGAAATTAGCAGCTGGTACTAGAACCAGTCAAGCTGCTCTCGACCCTTGCTTTACACATTCGATACCGCATGATAGTAGCCCTCGACCGAGGAGGTTGGCATCGCCCGCATCCTAGCCGCTCGTGCCCTCCACGCCGGATCTGCCGGCTTGCGCTCCCGCGGTATTGCAAGTGGGGTGCACCCGGACGAATTCTTCGGCCCGGATCGCCTGTGTGCGGTTGTGGCAGCCAGAAGCGCGGCCGGCGCTTTCGAGCAACTCCGTTTGGCGAAGAACACTGCCAAGGCACGCGTCATCGAACTACGGCTGGATTTCCTCGCGGGCCGGGCGCAGATAGACACTCTTCTAAGCTGGGTCGCGCGCCAGCCGCGAAAGTCCATACTCATCGCCACTTGCCGGCGCCTTCCTGCCGGGGGCCGATTCAAAGGCAGCATAGAGGCGGAAATCGCCATTCTCAGGCGTGCCGTCGAAGCCGGCTGCAGGTGGTGCGACGTCGAAATCGAAACAGCCGAACGGCTGGTCCCGGCACTGTTGAGAAACAATCTAGCGCCTTCGCGCCTGCTCGTCTCGGCCCATGATTTCCGCCGTTTGCCTCAGAATTTACCGGCGCTCGTGGCTCGCCTCGAAGCGTGTAAAGGCGACGCAATAAAACTTGCCGCCGCATGTCACTCCCTGGCCGAGGTCCGCCGCTTATTAAAGTTCGCCAGCGGCAGGCCTGACTTGGTCGCTATCCCCATGGGAGAGGAGATGCTAGCTGCGCGTGTCCTGGCGCTTCGCCAGGGCAGTGCGCTCGCTTACGCGCCTGTTAGCCAGGTCACGGCTCCTGGCCAGATCACATTCGATGAAATCGAGCGCGTCTATCGCCTCAGGCGTCGTTTTGGCCGTTCGGCTGGAATCCATTCGCGCACTGCCGTTTACGGTGTCATCGCCGATCCTGTCGCCCATTCGCTCTCGCCATTGATGCACAACGCCGGATTTGCCGCCCGCAAGAAAGACGCCGTTTATCTTCCCTTTCGTGTTCAAAACCTTCGGAATTTCATCGCCGCCATCGAGCCCTTCGGAATCGCCGGCTTCAGCGTGACCATTCCGCATAAGGAGCACATTCTGCGTCATCTCGACGACTGCGATCCTCTCGCGGCTGAAATTGGCGCCGTAAACACAGTCGTCGTGCGCGCGGGCAAGCTGTGCGGTTACAATACGGATTTCGTCGGCGTCCTGCGGGCCATTGAAAATCGCCTGCCCCTGGCCTCCAGCCGTGTTCTGCTTCTCGGGGCCGGTGGCTCGGCCCGCGCTGCGGCTTTTGCATTAGCTCGCGCGGGTGCAGCCGTAAGCATCTGTGCGCGCCGCCCGCAACGCGCGCGCGCTTTGGCAAAAGCGGTGGGGGGTGAAACTATCGACCGCCGCCTGCTGCGGCGGCAATCGTTTGACGCCATCGTGAATTGCACCCCTGTCGGGATGCACCCTCATGGAGGCTCGCCGCTCGAAAGTGGCGAGTTGAATTGCCGCGTGGTGATGGACTCGATCTATCGGCCGCTGCAAACGGAGTTGCTGCGCCGCGCGAAAAGCCGCGGAATCGCCATTATTTCGGGAGTGGACATGTTTCTGGCTCAAGGCATTGCGCAATGGCAGTTGTGGATGGGCGAACCCGCACCTCAGTCCGTCATGCGCCGAGTGGTTGTCGCCGAGTTGCAGAAGGAAGAGCAATCCTCCCGCAGATGATCGAGCCCAATTTTCAGAGTTTTGCCCGCCTGGCCCGCCAAGGCAATCTTGTCCCTGTCTACGAAACCTTTACGGCCGATCTTCTCACCCCCGTGGGCGCCTACCTGCGCCTGGCGCGCCACGCCCGCTACGCTTGCCTGCTCGAAAGCGTCGAGGGCGGCGAAAAAATCGCCCGCTACACGTTCGTCGGCGCCAATCCCGCCGAAGTGTTTCGCTACGTCAACGGGGCCTGCGTTCTGGAATCCGAGAGCCGCGTCTCCTGGGTGCAATCGAATCCCCTGGACTTCCTTCGCAATCGCATTCAGCGCTATCGCCCGGTTCGCGTGCCTGGCCTTCCGCCGCTTGTGGCCGGCGCCATCGGCTACTTCGCCTACGACATGGTGCGCCTTTTTGAGCGCATTCCAGACCGCTCCCAAAACGATCTCGGCACGGAAGACGCCGTAATGATGTTTTATCTGGGCTTGGTCGTTTTCGATCACGTTCGCCATCGCGTCTGGGTTGTCCGCAACGTCTTCACCGAAGGTCCCGGCAGCCTGCGCTCAAAATATCGCGCCGCCATGCGCGAAATTGCCGAGACTCGCCGTCGTCTCGAAATGCCCCTCGAAGATGGCCCTCGAAAGCCCTCCCACCGCGCCGCCCCATTGCGGGTGGAGTCCAACTTCAAGCGGTCCCAGTTTCTCGCCGCCGTCCGGAAATCGAAAGAGTACATTCGCGCCGGCGATGTCTTCCAAGTGGTCGTCAGCCAGCGCTTCTCCGCGCGAACAGCCGCGAATCCCTTCGATATCTATCGAGCCCTTCGCGTTCTCAATCCTTCGCCCTACATGTATTTTCTGAAGCTCGGCGATACCGCGATTGTCGGAAGCTCGCCGGAACTCTTACTCAAAGTTCAGGACCGGGAAGCTTTTTACCGGCCCATCGCCGGAACACGCCCCCGCGGCAAGGACGAAGCCGAGGATCAGCGCTTGGCTGCAGAACTTGCCGCCGATCCCAAGGAGCGCGCCGAGCACATCATGCTGGTCGATCTCGGGCGCAACGATCTCGGCCGCGTCTCTGAATACGGTTCAGTCCGTGTAGAACGGTTGGAGTTCGTCGAACGCTACTCTCACGTCATGCATCTGGTCTCCACGCTCCGCAGCCGCCTCCGGCCCGATGTGGATTGTATAGACGCGCTCGCCGCCTGCTTCCCCGCGGGAACGGTCTCCGGCGCGCCCAAGGTCCGCGCCATGGAGATCATCGACGAGCTCGAACCCACGCGCCGCGGTATCTATGCCGGCGCCATTCTTTACCTGGACTTTTCCGGCAATCTCGACTCCTGCATCGCCATTCGCACCATGGTCGTGAAGAAAGGACTCGCCAGCGTGCAGGCTGGCGCCGGTCTGGTCGCCGATTCCGTGCCCCAGCGCGAATATCAGGAGACGGTCAACAAAGCGCGCGCTCTGATCGCTGCCCTCGAAGTCGCGCATAACGCCCGCGAACGCGCCTCGCCCCGTAAGCAAAGGCGCCGCCGTCCGGCGCGTAAGTCCACGCGTACCAAGTAGCTGCCCTCCTCGCGTGCTCTCGCCGCTCGCGAGTGCGGTTTTTTGCGTTTTCGCCGGAATGCCGTAACCTTGTAATTCGCTTCCAGGGGCGGAAATGCCGCAACTGGCGTGTAGGTTTATGATCCTGCTGATCGACAACTACGATTCGTTTACCTATAACCTGGCGCAGTTCCTCGGCCAGCTAGGCGAAAAATTGGAAGTCCGCCGGAACGACCAGATCACTCTCGATCAGATCGCCGCCAAGAAGCCCGAGCGCATCGTCATCTCGCCGGGCCCCGGAGAACCCCAGAACGCCGGCATTTGCATCGCCGTCATTCGTGAATTCACCGGCAAAATCCCCATTCTCGGCGTCTGCCTCGGTCATCAGGCCATTGGCTATGCCTTCGGTGGCAAGGTCGTTCGTGCCCCCGCCCTGATGCACGGCAAGACCAGCCGCATCCATCACGATAACAAGACCATCTTCCGCAAATTGCCGCAGGACTTTGTGGCCACCCGCTACCATTCGCTCATCGTGCAAAAGAAGGGCCTGCCCCGCGATCTGGAAATTTCCGCCGAGACCGATGGCCTCATCATGGGCCTGCGCCATCGCAAGTTGCCGCTCGAAGGCGTGCAGTTCCATCCCGAATCGGTGCTCACCGAAGTCGGCATGCAACTGCTCCGCAATTTCCTCTCACTCTGATTAAGCCGAGGGGTCACACAACGTATTTGTCATTCTGAGCGAAGCGAAGCACGCTTCTCGTGTCCCGGAGGATTTTCGGGGAATCTCTCTTCGTGGCTACAGTGGCAAAGATATAAGAGTGCTACCCGCGCGAAAATTCGATCAGCGCCTCGAGTTTCGCCCTTGCGCAGCCCGAATCGATCGCCGTCGCTGCTAACCGCACACCCTCTCGAAAATTCGCGGCGCGCTCCGCGGCCACCAACGCCGCCGCCGCATTGATGCACACAAAATCCCGCCTGGGTCCGCGCTCGCCTTCCAAAATTCCGCGGATGATTTTGGCATTTGCGGCCGCATCGCCGCCGGCCAGTTCTTCGCGTCTCGCCGTGGCAACCCCGAAATCCTCCGGTTTGATGCGATAGCGCTGCACGGAACGCGGCCGCACCTCCGCCACTTCCGTTTCGTCGCTCAGCGAAATCTCGTCGATTCCGTCCACGCCATGCACCACGAAAGCGTGTTGCGTCTCGAGTTCGGCAAGAGCGTGGCCCAATTTCTCCACCAGCACTAGCGCCGGCACCCCAATCACTTGCGCCGTAGCCCCTGCGGGGTTCGTCAGCGGCCCCAGCAGATTGAAAACGGTCCGTCCCCCTGCTTCGCGCCGTGCCGCTGCGGCATGGCGCATGGCCGTATGCATCATCGGCGCGAAGAGGAACCCGATGCCCACCGTGTCGATGGCCGCAAGCGCCCGCTGAGCCTCGATATCGATCTTCACTCCCAGCGCTTCCAGCACGTCGGCCGACCCGCAGCGTGAGCTGAACGAACGGTTGCCGTGCTTGGCCACGCGCACCCCGGCGCCCGCCACCACCAACGCCGCCGCCGTAGATACGTTAAATGTGCCGCCCCCGTCGCCGCCCGTCCCGCACGTATCCACCAGCGGCGAGAACTGCGCCTGAGCGTCCGGATGGGGCAGGTGCCGCCGCATCGCCCGCGCAAACCCGACTAACTCCTCCACCGCTTCGCCTTTGGCTCGCAGTGAAATCAGCAGGCCCACGATCTGCTCCTGTGCAAGGCGGCCCTCGAGCAGTTCGTTCATCACCTCTTCCGCCTCTTGCGCGGGAAGGTCGGCCCCTACTTCAGCTTTGCGCAACGACTCGGCAATCATTTTCGTTCGCTCGTCTTCATTCGGAACGGAGTTGGGGTCGCGGTTCTAACCGCGACATTTGCCGCGATCTACTGGTTTGGGGTTTTAACCCCTGACTTCCTCAAATTTGGCGCGCCCTTGCTCGCCCCGCCTTCTTCAGAGTAAACTGGCGCACTTTGGACGAACTGAAATTCTAGCATCGAGTGGTTCGCATCCGCTGGAGTCCGGGCTATCCGCGGCGCAGCGCAGAACGTCAGCGCATCAACCATTGGTAATAAATCGGTCATAAATTGAAAGGGTCTCACCCAACTCATATCGCCTATGAAAATCCACGAATATCAGGCTAAGGAAATTCTCCGCCGCTTTGGCGTTCCCACACCGCGCGGTGAGATGGTGACCAGTCCCGAAGAGGCGCGCAAGGTCGCCCAGAAGCTCGCCACGCCGGTCGTGGTGGTAAAGGCGCAAATCCATGCTGGCGGCCGCGGCAAAGGCGGCGGCGTGAAGCTGGCACGTTCCGCCGACGAAGCCGCGCTACTGGCCTCGAAGATTCTGGGAATGAACCTGGTCACGCCGCAAACCGGTCCCGGCGGTCGCATCGTGCGTCGCCTATTGATCGAGGAAGGCCTCGATATCAAACGTGAACTCTATCTCAGCATCCTGGTGGACCGTGCCGTCGAAGCTCCCGTGGTCATGGCCAGCGCCGCCGGAGGCATGGAGATCGAGGAAGTCGCCAAGGAAAATCCTGCCGCCATCCTGCGCGAGACGGTCCGCCCCGCCGTCGGCCTGCAGCCCTACATCGCGCGCAAGCTCGCTTTTGGCCTCGGCCTCTCCGCGGAGCAGGCCCAGGCCGCCGTGCCCTTTCTTCAATCTCTCTATCGCGCTTTCATTGAAACGGACTCCTCGCTCGCCGAAATCAATCCGCTCGTGGTCACTGGCGACGGCCGCCTCATTGCCCTCGACGCCAAGATGAATCTGGACGACAACGCCCTCTATCGCCACAAGGATCTTTTGGAGCTGCGCGATCTGGACGAGGAAGATCCGCTCGAAGTCGAAGCCTCCAATTACAAGCTCAACTACATCAAGCTCGACGGCACCGTCGGCTGCATGGTCAACGGCGCGGGCCTGGCCATGGCCACCATGGATATCATCAAGCTCGCTGGCGGCGCGCCGGCCAACTTCCTGGACGTCGGCGGCGGCGCCAATGCCGACCAGATCAAAAGCGCCTTCAAAATCCTCACGAGCGATAAGGAAGTCCGCGGCGTCTTCGTCAACGTTTTCGGAGGCATCTTGCGCTGCGACGTTCTCGCTACTGGCGTCGTCAACGCCGCACGCGAATTGCAAATGAAGCTGCCCGTGGTCGTGCGCATGGAGGGCACCAACGTCGAGCAGGGCCGCCAGATCCTGCGCGATTCGGGATTGAACTTCACCATTGCGGAAGATATGAAGGACGGGGCCGAAAAAGTCGTGCGCCTCGCGGGAGGTGCGCGATGAGCGTTCTCATAAACGAAATGACTCGCGTCGTCGTTCAGGGCATCACCGGCCGCGAGGGAGCCTTCCACGCCGGACAGATGATCGCCTACGGCACCAAGGTCGTCGCCGGCGTCACGCCGGGCAAGGGCGGCACTCTGCACAACGAGGTGCCCGTTTTCAACACCGTCGCCGAAGCCGTGCGCACCGCGCATGCCGATGCCGCCGCTATTTTTGTGCCGCCGCCGTTTGCCGGCGACGCCATCCTCGAAGCCATCGACGCGGGACTCCCGCTCGTCGTATGCATCACTGAAGGCGTTCCCACTCTCGACATGGTGCGCGTCGCCGCCGCTCTTCGTGGCAGCAAGACGCGCCTGATCGGCCCCAATTGCCCCGGCATCATCTCCCCCGGCAAATGCAAAATTGGAATCATGCCCGCTCAGATTCACCGCCAGGGCAACATCGGCGTCGTCAGCCGCAGCGGCACCCTGACGTATGAAGCCGTCGGCCAGCTCACCCATCTCGGCATCGGCCAATCCACCTGTATCGGAATCGGCGGCGATCCCATCATCGGCACGTCGTTCCTCGATGCTATCCGCCTTTTCAACGATGACGTCGAGACGCATGCCATCATCATGATCGGCGAGATTGGCGGCAATGCCGAACAGCAGGCCGCGAAGTTCATTGGCGAACATGTGCGCAAGCCCGTGGTCGGCTTTATCGCCGGCCAGACGGCTCCCCCAGGCCGTCGCATGGGCCACGCCGGCGCCATCATCAGCGGCGGGACCGGGACCGCCAAGGAAAAATACGAAGTCATGGCCGCCGCCGGCATTCATTGCGTGCAGAGCCCCGCGGATATGGGCAGAACCCTCGCGGGTGTAATCGGCAAATCCGTCGCGCGATAAATCTGAGCCGCTTCAAAAAATGAATATCGTCATTCTGAGGCGCAGCGAAGAATCTCTCTAGTCACTTGAGGGATTTAGCGTACCTAAAAACAGAAAAACCAGGAGAATCGTTTGCCCGAATCCAAGCTCGAACGCACGCTCGCTATCATCAAGCCGGACGCCACCGCCCGTGGCCTCGCCGGTGACATTCTCTCCCGCATTCACCGCGCCGGCTTTTCCATCGTGGCCATCAAATCGCTGCGTCTCACGCGAGCCGAAGCCGAGGGATTCTACGCCGTGCATCGTGGAAAAGGTTTTTTTGACGAACTCACCGCCTTCATGAGCTCCGGGAAGATCGTGGTGGCGGTGCTGGAAGCGCCCGGTGCCATTGCTCGCTGGCGGGAGACCATGGGCGCTACAGACCCGGCCAAAGCCGTGCCCGGCTCCATTCGCCGCGACCTGGGCTCGAGTATTCAGAATAATTGCACCCACGGTTCGGATGCACCCGACACCGCCGCTTTTGAAATCGGCTACTTCTTCGCCTCCCACGAACTCCTCTGAACTGTAACTGTACGGGCAACAATAAATTTTAGCTGCGCTAGAGGGCCTAGCTGCTCCGCGCCCGCTTTCTCTACGTTTACGCTCTGACTCGCCAACCACCGCATCCTAAAAAGGAGGCATAAATCCTCGAGGAACGTGCTTCCGAATTCGGTTCCCTTGCGAGGAGGTGCGGCCTTGAATCGATTCCCCTTGAATCTATCGAAAGACATCTTCTGGGGGACTTTGGGTGAAGGCGGCTTGGTGTGCGCGATGGCGGCGATCGGCCAGCCAACCTGCCTCGCTAGCGACCACGTTGCTTGTCTCCTTGGGAGCAATGCAGACACGGCGCGACGCCCTGGCAATTATCGCCGGCATCCTGATCATCACGGCTATTGGCGAACCCGTGCGCCGCTTCCGTCTCAGGCACACCAAGCTCCGGCCTATTGTGGGAAGCTCTGGATGAGGATTGCTTGAGGGCGGTTACTGCGCGACGTTCCTCGAAAGAGGGCGATGAAATTCTCTGAGCCCGCGCGCAATCTTGGCGTCAGATATTGACGCGCTTCATGGCCTCGGGAGCGTAGCGCGCCCCCGCCGTCGCGCCGCGCGGCGCGGCGCGTTCCAGGCGCGCAAGATCGATGGCTGTCAGCTGCACTCGCACCGCGCCAATGTTCTGCTCGATATAGCCGCGCCTCTTCGTGCCCGCGATGGGCACGATATCCTGCCCGCGCGCCAAAAGCCACGCCAGCGCCAATTGCGCCGGCGTGCAGCCCTTCTCCCGCGCCAACTCCTCTATGCTCTTCACAATTGCCAGATTCAGGCTGAAATTATCGCCCTGAAAACGCGGTGAATTCTGCCGGTAGTCTCCCGCCTCGAAATCCCGCTCGCTCCGGAAGCGACCGGTGAGAAATCCGCGGCCAAGGGGACTGTAGGCCACGAAGCCGATTCCCAACTCCCGGCAGGTGTCCAGGATTTCGCCTTCCGGATCGCGCGTCCAAAGCGAGTATTCGCTTTGCAATGCCGTAATTGGATGCACGGCGCTGGCTCGCCTCAGCGTTTTGGCGCTCGCTTCTGAAAGCCCGATGTGCCGGACCTTGCCCTGTTGCACCAGCTTGGCCATCGCCCCCACGGTCTCCTCGATGGGCACCTCGGGATCGACGCGGTGCTGGTAATAAAGGTCGATGTGCGCCACGCCGAGCCTTTGCAGGCTCGCTTCGCAAGATTGGGTCACGTATTCCGGCCGTCCGTTCACGCCCATCCATCGGCCGTCGCTGCCGCGCACATTGCCGAATTTCGTGGCCAGCACGGCCTGCTCCCGACGTCCTTGCAAGGCGCGCCCCACTAGTTCCTCGTTGTGCCCCCGGCCGTAAACGTCCGCGGTATCCAGGAAGTTCATGCCCAAATCCAGAGCCCGATGAATCGTGGCGATCGATTCACTGTCGTCGGTCGTTCCATAGAACTCTGACATTCCCATACATCCGAGCCCGATGGCCGAAACGCTTAGGCCGCTTTTCCCCAGAACCCTTCGAGGTAATGGATTCGGTATCGCTGCCGATGTGGCGCTCATGAAGAGCCCCCGCATTCCCGGTGATTTTACTTCGTCAGACCAGTAGGAGCGTCAGCTCATAATCCGAGGCTGAAGCGCCTGCCAGTCTCCCGCAGTCTATACCGGCAGGACCCATTTTTGCATGGAGAGGTTTTTGTCAGTCGCCCGTGGCCGGCTGGAATCGCGGCGCAAGGTGCCTTGCATTCTCGGTGATCCGGCTGCCGCGCCGCAAAACGTCGCCTAACCGGCCCGCCAATTGCTGCCGCGCGCGCCACAGCCGTGCCTTCAGCGTGTTGCGCGAAACGCCCAGCGCCCGGGCCGCTTCGTCTGCCGATAGCCCTTCCAGTTCGCGCAGCTCGAAGGCGTTCCGCAATAGCGGCGAAAGCTCTTGCAGATTTTCCTTCACCCGCTCGGAAAGCTCCGTGCTGGCATACAGCTGCTCCGGGCTGGGATGGTCGTCGGCAAACCGTTCTACCATCGGTGTTTTGTCGTCTGTTGAATCGTCCAGCGACAGCGCTGGATGTGCCCGCTTGCTGCGGCGCCGCATCAACGCGGCATTGATCACGATTCGCGTCATCCATGTGGAAAATTGCGAGCGGCCCTCGAATCGCGGCAGGTTGCGATAGGCCGATAACATGGCTTCTTGCAGGGCATCCTCGGCATCTTCGGCATTACCGAGAAGCCGCAGGGCAGTTTGAAATAGCGCCCGGCTGTGTTGAGCAAACAGCATGTCCAAAGCTTCGTGGTTGCCGGCGATCCCTTCCCGAACGAGCTTTGCTTCATCGATGATGGCTTGTTGGATGGCGTAATTGTTGGTTGTAGAAGTGCCTTTCGCCTGATATGTGTTCATTTCACTCCCCCTTGGTTCCTACCCCTGACTCTACGGAAACTCGTTTTTTGCTCTCCTCTTCGCAATCCCCAGTTGGGAACGGAGCGCCCGTGATTTGCGCGATCAGCGCGCGGACCATGCAGCCGCTGCCTTCGAGCCGCGCCCCGGCCTGAAACATCTTGCGAAGCAGATCCGTTCCTGTCTCATCCACAAAACTTACGTTCGCGAGCCGCACCACAATCGCTGGGGCGGCCGTTCGCTCCCGTTCGCTCTCCCAGCAACGGCTGAGCTCTCCAACCCAGGGACCGGCCAGACGCCCCTCCACTTCCAGCAAAAGGCGTTTTCCGGGCTCCTCGTTTTTGACGGAAATCTTCAACATATATTTCTCAGTAGCGATTGGGGGCACTTTCATGGCCACCCAATTACGAAGTTCGCTCCAGATAAGTCGCGCCTTATCAGTGCGGTGCTTTCGCGGCTTTTGGTCGTGCCGAAAAACTCCGCCCATATTTCGGCACCTGCCACCATTTCGGCAATCGATCAAACAAGTGCCAAACTGGCTGTCGCGAAAGAAATCGGCTTCGCCCTTCCAAAAAGCTGAATCAGTCTTAAACTCTCGGTAATCTCATCAGCCGGGGCAGAACCTCGCGTTTGGCTGCTCGGGTTCGTCCTGCTGACACCTGATTTAGGAGATAATGAATTCATGCAGGTCTCGATCTTCGCGGCGTTCCTGGCGGGCCTGATCTCATTTCTGTCCCCGTGTGTACTTCCACTGGTGCCTGGCTATATCTCCATGCTTTCAGGCATCGGCGTTGAGCAGTTGCGGCAAGGAGAGCGCCCGCGTTCCAGCCTGTTTGCCTCTTCTTTGGCATTCGTGATTGGTTTTTCCGTGGTGTTCATTACCTTCGGCGCGTCGGCCAGCGCCGTCGGGCAATTTTTGGTGCGCAATCGCAGCTTGCTGGCTCCCTTTGCTGGCGCCGTTATCGTGCTGTTCGGCCTGCACCTGATCGGTTGGCTGGGACGCATTCCCGTCCGTGGCGGTCTGCTGATCGGAGGGGCCCTCCTGGCGCTCGCCGCCGTGGTGTGGATCTGGCTCGGCGGTGACGAGATTTGGGGATTCGGCCCCGCGCAGTTGATTTCCGTATCGTTGATTTTTCTTGTGGGCCCGATGCTCACCCGCTGGCTGAATCGCGACGTCCACTTCCGCAATCTTGGTGGGCAAGCGCAGCAGGAGCGTAATTCAGGCCCCTTTGCCGGCGTACTCAGCGGCTTCCTACTGGGCTTCGCTTTCGCCTTCGGCTGGACGCCCTGCATCGGGCCGATCCTCGCCGGCGTGCTGGCCATGGCCGCGACCTCCGAGACCGTTTCGCGCGGCGTTTTTCTCCTGGCCTGCTACTCGGCTGGATTAGCCATTCCCTTTCTACTGACGGCCCTGGGCATCAATCAATTTCTGCGCTTTTATCAGCGCTTCCGCCGCCATCTCCATGCCGTCGAAGTCGGCAGCGGGGCTTTGCTATTGGCCGTGGGCTATTTGATCTTCTTCAATCGCCTCACTTGGCTTTCGGGTAAACTCAGTCTTCTAAACGTCTTCGTAAAGTAAGGAGCGCGCGCCATGCGTGGAAGATTCTTAGCGGCCCTGATGATTGTGGGAGTTTTGGCTCTCTTGCCTCTGGTCGGCTGCAAACAGAAGGAGGGCCAGAACTCATCTTCCGGCGCGAGCGGCGCCGCCGCGCCCGAAGCTTCCGTCATGATCCCTGATGTTGACGGTTCTACAGTCAGCGTCGATCAGTACAAGGGGAAGGTGGTGCTCGTAAATTTTTGGGCCACTTGGTGCGAGCCCTGCAAAACCGAAATTCCCTGGCTCATCGAGTTCAATCACAAATACGGCCCTAAGGGCCTTGTGATTCTGGGTGTGGCCATGGACGACGATGGCAAGAAGGTGGTCGAGCCCTGGGTGAAGATGCAGCGCTTCGACGTTAAGGGAACGCAGGATCCGATGGACTACCCCATTCTCCTCGGCAACGACAAAATCGCCGATAAGTTTGGCGGCATTTTGGGGCTGCCAACGAGCATGCTTTATTCCCGCGATGGCCGAAAAATCAAGACCATCGTCGGACTGATCAATTACGACGACCTGTCGAAAACCTTGGATCGCGAACTCTGAGCTTCCTACCTGTTGCGAAAGGCCTGGTCGCCGCCGCCAACACGCCTCTCGTCATTGATCCATGTGCCAGGACACGTATCGAGCTACTGCTTGAGACTCTGCCCCGCATGACGTATCATCCCCCGCTGGCAGGGATTACCTCCTTCTCATGATTACTCGTTCCATAGGAGCCGGCTCCCGCTGGCTGCTGGAAAAGATTGTCGACGCGATCGCCGCGACGGGCATTAATCCCAACGTCCTCACGGCCTTTGGCCTATTCGTGAACCTGTGGGCGGCGCTGCTCTTTGCCGAAGGCATGTTCCGGTCCGCCGCGGCGGTCATCTTCATGGCTGGGTTTCTGGATATGCTCGATGGGCAGGTGGCCCGGCGTGAACAGCGGGTCACGGCCTTTGGCGCTTTCTTCGATTCCACGCTCGACCGCTATTCCGATATGGCCCTGTACATGGGCTTGCTGGTTTTTTACGCTGTGAACGGCAGGGCTTCGTATGTCGTTCTGGCGGCGGTCGCCACGGCAGGATCGGTCATGGTCAGTTACGCCCGCGCCCGCGCCGAATCCCTTATCCCCACCTGTAAAGTAGGATTCATGGAACGCCCCGAGCGCCTGGTTTTGTTAATTCTGGGCGGCACCTTCGACCGCATGGCGCCCGCGCTCTGGGTGATCGCTGTCGTCTCCACGATTACCGTGATTCATCGCATCGTCTATACCTGGCAGGAGACCAAAGCCGGCCGCACGCTGCCCGGGATCCATTTGGTCGTTTAAGCTTTCGGCTCTTCCGGGTGCTCGCTTTCCCCTCCCAAAGCTTCGCCCATCGAGGCGTGAATCGGCCCAGCCACCTCTCTCCAGACGCGCTCGCGCAGTTCCGGCACCTCCGTTTTGCCGTACCTGCTTGCGTCGATGGTATCGTGCAGCCACACCACGATCGTCGACCGCCGCAGGATCCAGCTCGTTTTGCGATGGAACGTGAACGAGCCCACGATGCTGACCGGCGTGATCGGCGTTCCGAAATCCTGCGCCATGCGGAACACGCCGTTGTGAAACTGCCCCACGCGGCCTGTAATCGTCCTGCTGCCTTCCGGGAACACCACCAGGCTCACTCCTCGTTCCAGCGCCGCTCGCGTCAGCCGCCACATGCGTTTCAGGTCAGCAGCCCGGTTCACGTCCGGAACCGGCACGTTCCCAAAGCGCTTCATCAGCCAGCCGTATACCGGAATGCGAAAATGCGACTCCAGCTCCAGCCCGCGGATAATTTGCGGCGTGGCGCAGTACAGCACAAAGGGATCGAAAAGGTTGACGTGGTTGGAGACAAAAAAGCAAACGCTGTGGGGGTCGAATCCCGGCGACCGGCGAACCTCCACGCGCGCTCCCGCCATGCGCATCAGATTGCGCGATAGCCAACGCTGCGGCGGGTCGTTCTTCTGCGGATCCACGAAAATGCCCAGCAGAATGACCAGAGGACAAACGGAAAAGAAAAACCCGGCCGCCAGAATCCACCGAAAGATGGTGCGCAGCCAAAGGTAAGCCGAGGTCTTCTCTTCACGCGCGCCGGAAATTTCCTTCAGGGAGCTTTTTTCCGAGGACTCGGCCGCGTCAGTTCTCATACCAGGACGTCCAAAACGCCGGGAAGCGCTTCGATGCTCTGGCACTTCAGCGTGAACACTTCTCCATCGATCATCACGTCCACCGGCTCGTCCAGCGAAAACTCGATCCGCCGCGTGCCCTGCCGCGAAGCCATCGGGTGCCGGATGTGCGTGCCATCGAAAAGAGTCGGCAGGTTTCGCAGCAGGCCGAGTCTTCCAATAGGGCCCCAGCGAACATACTCGATCAGCCCGTCCCCGGTCGATGCCTGCGGCGCAATCATCATCTTGCCGCCGGTGAAGCGGCTGTTGTTGAAGCTGAGAAATAGGCAGCGCCGCCGGTCGAACTCGGTCTCGCCCTCCGCCCGCAGCGGGAAAGCTCGCCGCCTCAGCCGCGCCAGGCACAGCAGCACTCCCAGCAAATAGCCGAGCTCCCCCAGTCCTTTGAAGCGCCTGTTGGCTGCCGCGGTCACGTCCGCTGTGAATCCCACGCTGAGCAAATTAATGAAGTAGATTTTGCCGCCGGCGTGCTTCAGGCAAAGCACGTCGCTCGAGGTGCGCCGCCGCGCCAGAATCGCTTCCCGCGCGTGCTCCGCGCCGCTGCTGCTGAAATCGCGAAGGAACGAGTTTCCCGTGCCCAGCGGCAGAAAACCAAGCGTCGGCTTGCCGCCAGTCTCCGCTTCCGGAAAAAGGCCGTTCACGATTTCGTACGCCGTGCCATCGCCTCCCACAGCGATGAATTGCCGCTGCCCCTGGGCATACGCGGCCCGCGCCAGCCGCGTCGCCTCCCCCGGCTTGCTCGTCTCCGCGACCTGCAGATCCACTCCGCCCTCGCGCAGTTTTTCGAGAGCCGCCTTGGCCATTTTCCCGCAGCGGCCTCCGCCCGCGGCTGGATTGACGATGGCCAGAAATGCGTCGCTCACAGGGGCTGCACGGCGCTGCGATCCAGCTGGCGGCCGATCTCTTCGGCCAGCAGATTTCGTTTGATCTTCAGGGAAGCGGTACGCGGAAAATCCTGGTCCCAAAGAATGTATCCGCTGACCCGTTTGTAAGGCAGGAGGCGTTGATTGCGCCGTTCCAGTTCGCCCCGCATCGCCCCATTCTGATTTTGCGCCGGATCGACCCGCGCCACCAACACCAGCTGCTCGCTGGCCATGCTACGCTGCGGCCACAAATAGTTGGCCGCGAACACGCAGAACTCCTTCAGTGGCAGCCCCTCGAACACGTTCTCGATATCCTCGGGATAAATATTTTTCCCTTCGGCGGTGACAATCATGTTCTTCTTCCGCCCCAGAAGTTGCAGATGCCCGTGCTTATCGATCTTTCCCAGGTCGCCGGTCATCAGCCATCCGTTCACGATCGTTTCCGCCGTCAGCTCCGGATCGTCCAGATAATGCGACATCACGGTTTTGCTGCGTACGGCCACTTCACCCACGCCGTCCGCGCCGGGATTGACGATGCGCACCTGCATCCCGGCGACCGGCTTCCCCAGCGTGTCGGGACGAAACGGCCGCATATCGTTCACGGTGATTGCCGTGCACGCCTCAGTGCAACCGTATCCGTTCGCAATCTGAATCCCCAGCTCGTAAAAAAATTCCAGAGTCTTCGGCTCCGTGAACGCTCCGCCCACCAGCAGCGCGCGCAACTCTCCCCCAAACGCTGCGTGAATATCCTTCAGCAGCAGCCGGCTCAGCCACAGTCGAGGCCGCCCGCGCGTGGCCGCGCGATTCACGCCCACCAGCGCGTTCAGCATCCGCCGCTTCGCCGGTGGCAAAGCCGCAAACCGCTCGCGCAAGCCGCGCTCCAGGTTCTTCAGAATCAGCGGCACCACCGCCATGTAGGTGATCTTGTAACGCGTGAACGCCTCGCGAATATACTCCGGCCGCAAGGTGCGCAGATGCACCACCGTGCCGCCGCCGGTGAACGGCATGATGAAGCCGCCCATGAAGTCGATGGCGTGGTTGGTGGGAATGATGCTGAGGTAGCGCGCGCCCGGCCAGAACGGCCAGAGCGGCGCGACTGCCGCGCACTGCTCTAGATAATTTTCGTGCGTCAACACGCAGCCCTTCGGGCGTCCCCCGGTGCCGGAGGAATACACGATGCACGCCGGATCCCGGCGCTCGCGGGGCCGAAACTCCACTTTCTTTGCGCCGCGGAACTCCTCCCACCGAATCGCGCGCCCTAGTTCCGCATTGGCTGGAGCTTCGGTCACTACAACGGTCTCCAACCGTGTAGCCGAGAGATCGATTTGGCTTAGCGCCCGCCAGATGGGATATTCCACGATCAGCACGCGTGCCTTAGAGTGCGCCACCAGCGCCGCGTGTTCTGCTGCGCTCAGCTTATAATCCAGCGGTACCAGCACGCCGCCGCAATAAAAAATCGCGTAAGCCGCAATCAGCCATTTGGATTGATTGCTCATGAGAATGGCGGCGCGGTCTCCCGCGCCAGATCCATTCTCTTCGAGGCCCGCGGCAATGCGAAGCGCCGCATCGCGAAACTCGCGATACGTCAGCCGGCAGCGCTCCTGCTCGCGATCCGCCTCGATCAGGCAGATCTCCTCCGGCCAGCGCTCCACTGCGGCGTTCAGCGCCGCGCCAAGCGATTCGTATTGGCTTAAATCGAGCATCGATCGTTAGCGGGCCTTCGCCGGCCCGCTTCTCTTTCGCGTCTACAACCGCGCCTGAATCCGGCTGGCCAACGTCCGAAAGTCGGTCACGCCCTGGACCTCGTAGTCGGGAAGCTCGATGCCGAAATGGTTTTCCAGCCGCGTGATCAGCTCCAGCGCGCGCAAGCTATCGATTTTCAGCTTTTTGTAAAAATCGTCCCCCGGCCCTAGCTCTTCGCGCGCAATCTTGAAGTGCTGTGCCGCCAATCCCAAAAGTTCGTCCGTGGTCTGTTCCAGCGTTTTCATTTTTTAAACCCAACTAAGGCAAATAAGGATGCGCCCCCGTATCCTCCACAAATTTACGAAGCCCGTCCATCGCCGCGGGCCTTGCGAAAAGCTCGCAAAAAAGATCGATCTCGCGCCGCAGTTCCTCCCGCGGAATTGGCTTGGCGAAGCGCTTCGCCGCTGCGCTCGCCGTCCGGTCAAATTTTAGCGCCTGCGCAGCCGTCGCGCGCGCCGCCCGCAAAGCCTCGCCTTCGGCGGCCACCTGGCTCACAAGTCCCGCTGCGAGCGCCTTGGCCGCGTTGATGCTGCGCCCGGTAAGCAGAAGATCGCGCACCACCGCGTTGCCCACGTCGCGGCGCAACCGCGGAAGCCCGCCAAATCCGGGAATGAGCCCCAGCCGCAGCTCGGGAAAGCAAAACCGCGCCATTTTATCCGCCACGATCAGATCGCACGCCAGCGCCAACTCGAAGCCGCCACCAAAAGTCACTCCGTGCACCGCCGCGATCGTGGTCAGCGGCGAAGCGTCAATCGTGTTGAAGACGCGATGAATGCGTTCGAGAAACTCGCGCACGCCGGAAACGCGCTCGGCCGCCCCCAGCTTCAGGCTCGCGCCGTAAAGCTCTCGCAGATCGGCGCCGGCGGAGAACCCGGCCTCCCGCTGGCTGTAAACGATCAGCGCACCGGCCTTCCCCTCCGCCGATTCCAGCGCCGCGGCAAATCGCTCCAAATCCTCCAGCATCGCCGAACCAATCTCGTTGCAGGGCGGATGGTGCAGCGCCAGCTCGATGACGCCCTCCTTCAACTCCCACGACAGCGTCTTGGTCGTCTCGCCGGGATGAACTTTGGAGGTCGTCACGAGGGATTCTTGCGGTACATCGATTCGACAGCTTCGCGGAAATGTGCGCCGATCGCCTCGCGCCGCAGTTTCCCGTTCGCGGTCAGCAAGCCGCTTTCGATGGTCAGTGGCTGCGTCTCAATGTAAAACGCGCGGATTTGGCGATAATGCGGCAGCGTCGCATTGATCTTGGCAATTTCGGTTTCCGCCAGCGCCTTCTTGACCTCTCCGGTTACCAGCGCCGATAAAAAACTGCGTCCGTGCCCGAAAACCACCACTTGTTGCGCCGCGGGAATCGAGCGCGCCAGTTTCTCTTCCAGCGGCTCCGGAGCGATGTTATGTCCCGAGCTGAGGATCAGCAAATTCTTCACCCGCCCGATGATCTTCCAATTGCCGCTGGGGGTTCGCTCGCCCTGATCGCCCGTGTGGAACCATCCGTTCGCCAGCGCTTTGGCCGTTTCTCCCGGCCGATTCCAATAGCCCGGAAAAACATTCGGCCCTCGCACCAGGATTTCGCCGCCCTCGCCCAGCCTCATCTCGATTCCCGGAATGGCCGGCCCCACGGTGCCGGCTTCCACCTTCTGAGGATCGTCCATAGTGCAAATGGCCGTGGTTTCCGTCAGGCCGTAAACCTGCAAAACCGGAATTCCCAGCATCTGGAAGAAAAGCTGCGTCTCGAGCGCCAGGGGCGCCGAGCCGCAAATCAGCGCCTTGAGATTGGGCCCCAGCTTTTTGCGGATAGCAGGAAAAATCAGTTTTTGCGCCAGCAGCAGCGAAATTCCGCCGCCCGCGCCATCCGCAGGCGCCAGCGAAGCCGCCTTGGCCTTCGCGAAGATCCTGTTCAATATTCCGCCGCGCTTGGCGATTTGCGCTTCCACGGCCGAACGCATCCGTTCCAGCAGTTGCGGCACGTTGAGACAATAATCGGGCGCGGCCTCGCGCAAATCGTCGGCCAGCCGCGTAAGATCCATGCACAGCTTCAACTCGCTCGTTCGCTGCAAGCTTGTCAGCAGCAGGATCCAGGAGCCCGCAAAGCAGAACGGCAGGTAATGAAACACGCGGTCTGCCTGCCCGCGCTTTCCCATCAACAGATCCAGCCGCGCCATCGTGCAGGAGAGCATGTAGGTCACGTTCCCCGCGCTCAGCACGACTCCCTTGGACTCTCCCGAAGTTCCGGACGTGTAAATAATCGCCACTGGATCGGAGTCTGCCAGCATCATCGGTTCGCGAGCGGTGCTCGCTGAGCCGGCCGCTGCGGCAAAGATCTCTTCCAGCAGCACCGTGCGTGGCGCATCCGGATACGCTGTGAGCAGAGCCGTTTGCAACGCGGCGCCGCCGCAGCAGACCATCGCGGGTTGGGCGTCGCGAATCATGGCGGCAAACTCCGCCGGCGCTTGCCGCGCATAGAGCGGTACCACGAGGATTCCCTCGGCCATGGCGGCCAAATCCACCGCCACCCAATCGATGCTGTTCGGCGCCAGCAACGCGCAACGGTCCCCTTTGCGCAGCCCCGCGCCAACCAGAAAGGCGTGCGCTGCCGCGATGCGTGCGAGCAACGCCTTGGCCGTCGCCGATTCGCGCCGCTCGGGCCGCAACTCCTCCAGGACCACCCGCTCTGGCGCAGCCGCCAAACTCGCAAAAATGTTTTGCAGGAAATTCATTGCGGATGCTCGCCGGCTTCAGTTCGCCGCCATCATTTGCGCCCGGCCGTCGTATAACTCCACCAGCCGCCTTAAATCCGTATGCAGCGGCGGAAGATAATTTTCCCAGCTTCTTATGCCCCCCTGGGTGGGGAATTCCGGGTAGCGCTCGTGCACGGTGCGCTCCAGAAAGACTCCCATGCGCGCCATGGCCTTCAGATTCTTCACCACGGTGAGGCCGATTCCGTCGGCCACGGCTTCCCGTTCGCGCTGCAAAACGTCCAGGCTGTGAACCATCTTCTCGCCAAGCGCCTCGTCGTCCACGTTCATCAGCAGGTGGTTGTGGCCGCGCTCCTGCATCAGGTTGCGAATGCGTTCGTCCATGGTCACGCCCGCCGACGGCACCAGCGCCGGCATCGACGTCACAATCCCGTGATAGCGCGACGATATCATCAGATGACCCGCGCGCAGAATGCTCACCACCTGGTACATATCGTAATCCTCGGAACTGAATACCGGCGCGCCTCCCACGCGTTCCGCAATCGCCCGGCAAGCGTGCGTGTCCAGGCGTTCGCAGGCCACCAGGACGGGAAACATGCGATGTTTCCGCCGCGCCGTTTCCAGCGCTTGGGCAAAGGCGTCGAGGTATCGCTTGTAACTGGCGTCCACGTCGGGGCCGGATTTATGGAAATAAGGTCCGCGATAGTGGCTCTCCTTATAAGCTCCCGCGACGCCATGAGCGGCCCATTTCAGCGTCGACGCCTTCACCGGCCAGAAAAACGGATTGATCGGGCAGAGAATCAGCACCGGCGCGCTGCCGTCCCAACCCGCGTCGCTCAGCGCTTTTCGCCCGTATTCCGGCGGGTGCGCCTCGAAGGTCCACGCCGTGTCCGTCCCCAACTCGCTCTCCACGCCCAAGGCGCTCAGCACCGTCTGCGATTCCGCATTGCGCGTGACCACCACCGAGTTGTGGCAATACCGTGCGCACAGTCGCGCGACCGACGGATCCATATAGCCCGCTTCCGCGCCATAGCCGATCGAGAGCTTGTTTTCCACCGCCGCCATGCCCAGCGCGCCAATGAACATGGTCGTGAGCGCATTGGCGAACTTGCTCTTGAACATGGACCCTTCACACGCGATCACGCCATGATGCTTGCGTACTTCCTTATAGAGAAACGGCGGAAACATGTCCGGCAGGAGCACTTGCTCCGCATCGCCAAAATAGCCGCGCGCAAGGTTGAAATCGAACACGGTCACCGTCAGTTCCACGTTCTTGGCTCCCAGAACTTGCCGCACCTGCCGCAGCATCTCCTCCACACGCACATCCGAGCCGGTATTGCGGTTGCCGTTGTAGCCCGCGAACAGCAACTTCAAGCGCTCGCCGGGCTTCCAGGATTTGCCGCGTCCGAGCATCCACTCCACTTTTGTGCGTTCGATCAACGCAGCCACCCACGCCTGCAGCAAGAGGTCCGTCATGACGTGCGTTCTCCCACCTTCACCTGCCGCTCCGAATCGCATCCGCTTTCCGCCGCCGGGCTCGAAACCGGTGCCCCTTCCGGCCATTCCCGGTAGGGATAGCGGAAGCGATTCTCTCTCGCGAACCGAAACAAGGGAAAGCAGTAGGAGGAAAATGGCGCGGGAACGCGTCCCATCTCCGCCACCACACGCGCATTATCGAAAACTGTGTTCCACACCAGATAAGGCCAGAATACTTTGAGCAGGGAAGCGGCATGGCCTAAATTATCGCGCCGCCGCGCCAGCCGCTCCACGATTCCATGGAACGGCCCTGCCAGACCGGGCCAAAACAGCGGCTGCATGCTCCCGCGCGCTTTCGCCAGCGCCTCCGTCAATTGCCGGAAGCTCTCCGAATGTATGCCTGAGGAAAGATGATAGATCTCGTGTTTCGGGCAGGGATTCTGGTGCAGGCTCACGATGGCATCCGCCACGTAATCCACGGGAACAATATCCACCGAATCGTCGGGCCGAAACGGCAACACCGCCAGGGTGCCTAAAAAGACGAACGCGCGCACCATGTCGAACTGCGTCGTTTCCGCGCGGCGGCTGTCTCCCAGCACGATGCTGGGCCGGAAGATCGTGCGCGGCACATCGGCCAGCAGTTCGCCGATCATGTGTTCGCAAAACTTCTTGGTGCGCGCGTAGGGATCGTAATCGGAGCGGCCCCAGTCGATGGCCGCGTCCTCGGCCACCAGTTCGTTGCTGCGCTGGCCCGCCACGGCCACGGTGCTCACTTCGCTAAAGCGCCGCAGTCCGTGGCTGTCCTGGGCGCGGCGCGCCAGTTGAGCCACTTCCAGCGTGCCGCGCAGATTTACGTTCAGGCAGCTTTTCTCCGACTTGCGATTGAGCGAGGCCGCGCAATGCAACACAGAATCGGTCGAAGCGGCCAGCAGTTCATATTCGTCGTCCGCCAGCCCGAAGCGCGGAGCCGTAAGATCGCCGCGAAAAATCCTGATTCGGGCCGAGAGATGCTCGCGAAAGGCGGGAAAGTCGAAATGCAACTGCAGGGAATGCCACAATCGGCGCTGCGCTTCGCCATTGTCGGCGGCTCGAACCAGAAGATTCAGCGATTCGCTGTGCTGTTCGAGAAGCCCCGCCGCCAGATAAGATCCGATATAGCCGGTCGCGCCGGTGAGAAAGATGGCCATGTGGCTCAGGAGCTAGTGGAGTCTATGGGTGGTCCTGCGTCGCTGTCGGGCAAGTGGAATTCGCGGCGCTGCGCGCTTTCCACGGCGTGGCCCTCGATCAGCGGATAGCACCATTTGCGCAGCGCTGGGATGTGAATATTGATCCAATAGTCCCACCAGTCGATCAGCCCGGGATCATAGCCGAACTGTTCGCGCTCTTCCAGCGGCAGCAGCGCGGAAAGCAGTTGAACGTTCTCACACTCGAACACCTGCTCGTTGTGCAGGATAAAGGGCTCGTATAGCTCGATCAGCTTCTCCACGCGCTCCAGGTCCCGCTCCGCCCTGGCCAGCGGCGGACGCTTGAACTGCAGCGCGGAGGCGGCTCGATTGATTCCTTGCACCACGAATTTTTGCGCCGGCACGGAGAGATTGCGATAGCGCTGCTTGGACACCGGGATGCTATCAAAACGCATGCGCACCCAATGTTCCAGGCCCTGCTGTGCGCGGTAATGCTTGCGGTGCGCCAGCGCGGTGAGTTCGATCGAGCGTCCCATGTTGCAGGGATTGTTGGCTGAGGTGGCCAATTGATAGAGGGGCTTGTGCCGCCGTTCCACCAGCGCTGCGGCGATCAACGTCATGCCGCGGCACACCATGTCCACCGGGATCACGTCCAGGCGCTTGCGCTCGTTCGAGGGCAGTTGGCGGAAATAAGTCCCCAGCAGATAAGAAAGTGGCGCGGAAGTATTGATGCCTTCATTCCATCCGCGAAAAGGCTGTTCGATGGATGTTTCCACGATCGAAGGCCGTACGATGGCGATGGGCAAGCCAGCGCCGCGCGTGGTGAGCAGCGACTCCGCCAAGCTCTTGGTGAACGTGTAGGTGTTGGGCCAGCCCAGCCGGCGGGCGCGTCGCATGGACGCTCGGGTGAGGCGATTTCTGATCCAGCGTATCCGGTTTTTGCGGATCAGTTCATCGATTTCGCGCCCCGGCGGCTGGTGATTGCGGTGACGGCGGCCCAGGGCCTGGCGTCGCAGCGCCGCTTCCAGCTCAGCGCTCTGGCCGCGCGCCTCGATTTTCCGGATCAACTCCTCGAGCGAGTGCCATTCGCGCTCCGCGTTGAACTCCTCGACGTTCGCGGGCGTGTAATTCGGGGTCAACTCTTCGGCCACGCGCCCGTCGCGCGCCCCCACCACGTAGCAGGTGGAAAGGTGCAGCAGGGCGGCGTGGTCTGATGCGCGCAGAAAATCGACTAGATGGACCGCCGGCTGGACATTGGCGGCCAGAGCATCGCGCAGATCGGGATTGAAATCCGTCAGCCCCGAGCTATTCACCACCACATCGATCACGCGGGCCAGCGGCTGCCGTGTTTTGTCGTCTAGGCCCAGCCCAGGTTGGCTCACATCCCCTTCCACGACTTCGATCTTTTCGGACAGAAATGCGCTCAGGTTCTTGCCATAGCGTTCTTCCAGCCGGTCGAAGACCGGCGAGCCCTCGACGATCTTTTCAAACCTGCGGCGGGCCGTGTTCGTGCGTTGCCGCCGGACCAGCAGGTAGATCTTGCCGATCTCCGGAACTTGGGAGAGAAGATGCTCGAGCCAGACCTTGGCGATAAATCCGGTAACGCCTACCAGGAGAATCCGCTTGCCTCGCAGCGCCTGACGCACCGAAAGCGGACGGCCGGGCTCCCGTTCAAAAATAACCAGCGGATTGTGGTTTTGAGGAGACGGTCGCGCCGCCGGGAAGATTGCATCGGCGAGCAGTTCTGGATGCTTTTCCAGCCCGAGATCGCGAAGTAATTGCTCGGCAGGGACTTTCCCATCCGCTTTGGCGTCGAAAAATGCCAATGGCCCGCGCGGGCGAATCACCGGATTCAGCAGCCTCCCGGTGGCGATGCCATTGCGAAACTCCAGCCGGTTGGCCACCAGCCGGTCGATTCCCAGGTGCTGCGCCAGGGGGCGCATGACGTGGTCCAGGCCCTGGCTGACCAGAACCACCTGGCCGTTCTGATCCATCCATTCGCGCAACTTGGCTACACCCTCGGGCCGCAGCTGCTCCTTGAGGATGTACTGAAAATACTCTTCCCCCAGCAGGTCCAGCCGGTCGCGGCTAACGCCCCTCAGGAGGGCGTGCAAAATCCGGGTCGCCATCACGCGGTGAGTTGCGTAGAGCACGGGCCGAAATGCGGCCTGCAGGAAAAGCCCTCCCCGGCGCGCCCAGCGCTCGGCAAAGGTATGGGAGTTCCAGGTGAAGTAGGCGACGGGACGGACGGCGGTCAGGTGTGCCAGGCTGCCTTCCACACGCCAGAAAACGGGCCAGGATTCTCGTTTTTGAAATTCCGCTTTCGACACACCAGCCTCTTCCCCCAAAGTCGTAAACATCGGAGGCACTGGGTGACCATTTTGGGAGTTGGCTATGCGCAAGATTTGTTCCCGCCCATGGACGAGACTGCGCGCCTAATGTACTCCGGTCCGGCGAAGGAAAACGTGAACTAACTTACCTTACTTTTGGGGACAGCCGCAAGGCTCCGCCCGCGAATACTGTCCCAGATCGGTCCACATTCGTCAGTTGGGTGAGAGCCCCCTAAAGGTTTGGCGCTTGGCCATGCGGCGCTTGACGCGCGCAAACTTGCGCCTCTTGGCCTTGCTTGTTTTGGGCGCAACCTGCATCATCTTTCCCATGCCACGAGGACCGGAAATCGAGACGCAGAAGGCGAACTGGATCGCGGTGGAGGATTACGCCTTCCCGGGCGGATGGAAGAACGCGCGGGATGCGGCGGACAAAGATGCCCGCGCGCGGGCGCTTTGCCGCGAACTGGAGGCGGGGCGGATTCTTTATTTCCCGAAGCTGCCCTACGATTTTCCCTCCGACGAACGGGAGTTTCTGCTGACGCGGAAATGGAACGAGCTGCGGCTGCACAAGAACGTCTCTTACCGGCCTGCTGACGACCAACTGCGCGGATTCTCGGGCGATCAGGCCACCGTCACCCACCTGCATCAGATCGTGCGCAGCTATAGCGCGCACGTGATCGATTTTCTGCGCGATTTCCTGCGGCCCTACGCGGCCCAGTGGAAGCTGGATTGGGCCAGCTTCCGGCCGCTCGAGGAAGAAGGGCGCGACCTTTCGCTGCACAAGCGCAACGACCTGCTGCACGTGGACGCCTTTCGCCTGCGGCCGACGCGCGGCGGGCGCATCCTGCGCGTCTTTACCAACCTGCATACGACGAAGCCGCGCGTGTGGTACACGGTGAACGACTTCGGCTGGCTGGCGGAAAAGCACGCGGGCGCGGCCGGCGTGAGCCGGTTCGCGGCGCAGAACGGATTTTTGCAGCGCGCCGTCTCGCGCTGGGCGGCGGGAATGGGACTGGCGCGGCTGAGCCGCACTCCCTACGACAAGTTCATGCTGCGCTTCCACGACTACCTGAAAGAGAACGACGATTTTCAGCGCAACTCCCCCAAGGCGCGGCTGGAGTTTCCTCCGCTGGCGACATGGATGGTGTTCACCGACGGCGTCGCGCACGCGGCCATGTCCGGGCAATTCGCCATCGAGCAGACACTGCTGATTCCGCCCGAGGCGCTGGTGGCGCCGGAGTCGGCCCCCTGCCGCATCCTCGAACGGGTAGCCGGCGGGAGGCTTTGCTAACGCATTTCTCCCAAGCCCCACAGAATCAGGGAGTGGCCTCAGACGTTCCCTCGCTCCACCCCCCTCCCCCCTTTTTTATGCAAGAGTATCATTCCAGGGTAGTTATTTTAGGCTTTACACAAGAGTATCAATCCAGGGCACTTAACTTAACCATCGCGCAATAGCATGAATCTAAAGTGTTTATTGCCGCGACGAGTTCTTCTCACCTCATTGAAAGACTCGCGTCCCCGTGCAGCAACCAGTAGCACGAGAATCGACAGTGCGCTCTCTTTTGCGAGGGTAACCCCTATTTTAACATCGCGGTCAACGGCGCACTCGGCCGAAAAGTGAAAGAAGATCCCTCACCGCCGCTCGCAACCACGCGTGCGGGTTCGGAATGACAACCAAGGCTCAAAAGCGTATGAACGATTCCTCGCTTCGCTCGGAATGACGGCCAATTCACCGCACGGTCAGGGAGTGATCTCGTTAGATTGCAGCCGCTGCCACGCGGAATGAAAGCGGAAGACAACTGCAGATCCCTCGCGCTTGGGCGCTCGGGATGACAACGTTGGCAGCAGGATCGTGCGAGCCTTGGAATGACGTAAAGGGCGGGGAGACTGTCTACGGCGCTAAAGCTGCGCCGCGCTTACAGTGGGAATTACCTATTCGGGAGGGGCGGCGTCGAGGATTTCGCGGACGATCTCTTTTGCGCGGCGCTCGTCCTGAGGCAAGACGAGAAGCTTGCTGGGGCCGATTCGTTCCGAATTGTCTTTTGATTCATCGGCGCGGAGCGATTCGTCTCCTGATTCATGGGGGCCGGATTCGGAACGGCATAGGATTTTGTTTTCGCGCAGCGAGGAGACGATCATGCTGGCCATATCGCGATCGTCGCCTGACCAGATTTCGACCGTGGCGTCCAGCGGATCGAGATCGAGGGTGCTGCGGCGATCCTCTTCGTCCTGGTCTTCTTCGGCTTCCTTTTCGTCATCTTCATCTTCATCGGACTGAAGTTCAGCGGTATCCGGGGCGGCTTTGGCGGCTTCTTCTGCGGCGAGGATATCCTTGAGCGCTGCGCGCGCGGAATCGAGTGCGTCGGGAGGAACGAAAACTTCAAAGGCGGGCTGCGTCACCACGTTAAAGGAACGGTCCTCGCGGTGCATTGTGCGCGAGGGAATCTTCCGGCTATCGAGAGCCTCGCAGACTTCGGCGTGCGTCAGGGGATCGTCCCCGGCCCAAAGCGTCAGGAAGGAGCTGCTGGCCGCGGTGGTGTCCGCGGCGGACGCCGGCGGATCAGGCACGAGCGCGACCTGGCAATCGGAGCAGACGGAGAAACCGGGACGATATTCGGCACCGCAGACGGGGCAGTACATGGTTAAGGTCGAGTTTACTACATGCGGAAGCGAGCAGCCGGCCCAAACCGCTCAGTACTAAAGAACCAACTGCAGATCCCCCGCGCTGCGGCGCTCGGGATGACAACGTAGAGAAAGCGCGGAATGACGGTGGGCGGAAAAAGGAGATCCGGAAGCGACCTCCGCCACGCGGCTGGTTCGGGATGATCGCGAAACATTCGATGCGCAGAAAACAAAAAGCCGACCCGAAGGCCGGCTTGATACCCCGAGAAGGCTGCGCTTCAGACTGCGCAACAACTTGATTCGAGCTGCGTGAGGGCTGCGACTCGAACCGCTTATTGACACTGAATGAGACCTGCCAGAACCCGACGAATCATGAGCTAGGGGCGATATTTCTTTCTTCGGCGTGTGAGTTCGCCGAAGAAAAGGATCCCGATCTTGTTAAAGGACCGAGATTGAATCTTCTGAAAACGCCTGCCGTTTAGGGCCGGCGTTCGGGACCTGTGTAACTCAGGCCAGAAGACTCGTGGGCCGTCTCTTTCCTGCTGCACTGCATTGCCGCTCGAAGGCGTCCCTAGGTTAGGACATTTTCGTTTGACAAAAGCAGGGAAGGACAAACCTGATTCTTTAGAAAGGAGGTGATCCAGCCGCAGGTTCTCCTACGGCTACCTTGTTACGACTTCACCCCAATCATGAGTCATACCTTGGGCGCTTGCCTCCTTGCGGTTGGCACGGCGACTTCTAGTACAACCCACTTTCGTGATGTGACGGGCGGTGTGTACAAGGCCCGGGAACGTATTCACGGCGTCGTTCTGATACGCCATTACTAGCGATTCCGGCTTCATGCAGTCGAGTTGCAGACTGCAATCCGAACTGAGCATGGTTTTTTCCGATTAGCTCCCCCTCGCGGGTTCGCGACGGTTTGTACC